>Ga0315556_1002245_pt1 | contig 11128 bp, 10 predicted proteins | sample SalMarSW160310MG_FD_202112 | JGI IMG/M metagenome (GOLD analysis project Ga0315556, IMG submission 202112) | Salt marsh sediment microbial communities from the Plum Island Ecosystem LTER, Massachusetts, United States - Salt Marsh Sediment SW1603-10 ...
TGACCAGGGCCTTCGTTCGTAGCGGGGGGAGGATTTGAACCTCCGACCTTCGGGTTATGAGCCCGACGAGCTACCAGACTGCTCCACCCCGCGTCGCAGGTCGGTAAGTGTACGTCAGGCTATGAGCAACCGCAAAGGGCGGCCGGGACAGAAGAGGGCAGCTTCGCCCTACCCGCCGCTGAGCAGCGATCGTGCCTGGTCGATCAGGTTGCTGGCCTCGTCCACCTTCTGCTGATAGGTCGCCAGATCACCGGCGGTCAGGGCATCTTGTGCATCCGTGAACGCCTGAGCTGCCTTGTCGAGCAGCTCGGCAGCTGTCTGGCCGCCAGGTTGGGTCGTGGTGGTTGTCCCGCCGCCGTTGCCGAGGAAGAGGTCCTGCAACGCCTGCGCGAGCGTGCCGCGCATGACGACCTTCTCGTTGAACACCGCCACCACACGCTTGAACTGGGGCAGCGCAGCCTCGGACGCCTCGAGGTAGATCGGCTGGATGTACAGCAACGAGGAGTCGATCGGCACCACCAGCATGTCCCCGCGGGTCACCTTCGACCCCTGCTGGTTCCACAGGGTGATCTGCTGAGATACCTCCGGGTCCTGATTGATCCGCGCCGCCACCTGGTTCGGACCGTCCACGAACGCGGTGCGGGGAACCCGGTAGTCGATCAGGGTGCCGTAGTCCTCCGGCCCCGATTTGGCGATCAGGAACGACGCCATGTTCGGCCGGCCCTTCGGATCGAATGGCTGCAGGATCAGATACGAGAGCTGCGGCTGCTCCTCCGGCAGGCTCATCAGCAGGTAGTACGGCAGCATCGGCCGCTGGTAGTTCGACACGAGCAGCGATCCGCGCAGTACCTCCCGGTTGGCGGCGTTCGACGGGTCGAGTGGCTCCTCCCACTCGTCCTCGCTGGCGTAGAAGACGTCCGGGTCCGTCATATGGAACCGCAGGTACATATCCGACTGGACTCTGAACAGATCCTCCGGGTACCGCAGGTGCGATACCAGATCGGCCGGCATCTGCGACCCGTCCGTGAACAGCCCAGGGAATGCACCTTGATATGCACGGATGAGCGGGTCCGTGTCGTCCACGACGTAGAACTTCATCGTCCCGTCGTACGCGTCGACCGTCGCCTTCACCGAATTGCGAACGTAGTTGAACGTCTGGGGCAGCGTCCCGTCCTCCACCCCGAGACGGACCGTCGAAGCTGGCTCCGCGTACGGATACGCGGCCGACACCGTATACATGTCCACCACCCACACCAGCCGTCCATCCGCCACCACCAGGTAGGGATCCGAGTCCACACGCAGGAACGGGGCGGCCGTCAGCAAACGCTTGGACACATTGCGAATCATCAACGCTTTCGACTCGGAGGTGAGCTGATTGGAAATCAACACGTTCAGGTCCTGATACCGCAGTGCGAACAGCGCCCTCGTCAACACGCTCCCTGTCGGCACGCCCCCGGCCCCGTCGTAGGTGTTGCGAGCGACCGACTGATCCCCCTGTTGTGTCAGCGGGAAGTCGACCTCGAGCTGTTTCGTCCCGACGATCAAGTACCGATCCGAGTACGTGTTGCCGAAGTAGATCCTCGGTTGTACGTCGATGGCGAGACTCGGATCACTCGCCATCGGAGGCACATCCTGGACCAGGAACGCAGGCTGGCCTTCATCGCCGACAGCGTTCGCCGGGCTCAACACGGCACCGAACCCGTGCGTGTAGACGAGATGCTGGTTCACCCACCCCGTGATCACGTCGGCGTTCTCGTCCAGCTCCCTGCCGGCAATCATCGTCTGTGTCAACGCACCATCGATCGTGTACCGGTCGACGTCTACGTTGTTCAACCCGTAGTAGCTGCGGATCTCCTGCAACTGCGTGTACGTCTGTGTCAAAACGGCCGGGTCCCACAGACGAATGTTGTTGACCGTCGGGTCGTTGTTCGCGATGTCGGCCAGCGTCAGATCCGGCGACGCGTCGAACTGGCGCACCTCCGCACCGTCCAACCCGTACGCCTGCCGGGTGAACGTGATCCCGTTCTCGATGTACGGACGCTCCAACACCGCCTCAGCCGGCACCACCCTGAACCGCTGCACCGCCCATGGGATGATCCCGCCGACGACGATCGACATCACCAGCCAGCCGCCCACGGCAACCGCCAGCAACGTCCACCCTCGACTGCGGATGTTCCACAACAGCAAGGCAGCCGCAAACAGCGAGATCAGCGCCAGCAGAGTCAGTGCCGGCATCTGTGCTTTCACGTCGGTGAAGCTCGCCCCGAACACGATCCCACGCGGCGAATACATGAGTTGATACGTGTCCAGCCGGTAGCCGATCGCTTTCAAGAGCGCCATCGCCGCCAGCAGCACTGACACGTGCGCCCGCACACCAGACAACACCAGTGGCGCTCGACTTGGCCGCAACCGGATGCCGCCGTTCACGTAGTGCACTGCAACCACGAGCAGCGTGGTGAGCAGCATGAGTTGGAACACCCAATCGAACAGGTCTCGGTAGACCGGCAGCTGGAACACGTAGAACCCGACGTCCTTGCCGAGGATCGGGTCGACGATCCCAAATGAGTTCCGGTTCAAGAACAGCAGGATGTCATCCCACCAGTTCCACATCCCCAACCCGATGAGCACGCCGAAGACGGCTGCCGCCCACAGCCGCACCTTGCGGATCCTCGGGTCGATCCACTCCTGGATCCGTTCGATCATCTCCTCTTCCGGCACGAGATCGAACAGCCGGAACCTTGGCGACAGCCGGTCGGCGATCAGCATGTTCACCCACAACACCAGGAACGCGACGACGGCACCGACAACGACCGGCACCGCCTTCGATACGATCAGCGTCCCCCACACCGACGTCAGATCGACGGATCGGAACCACAGGAGGTCGGTCCAGAACGTCGCCACCCCTCGCAGAACGAGCAGCAGTGCGAACAAGCCGAGAGCGAGCATCGTGATGCCCCGCCTACTCCGCCGTGGAGTTGGTTCACGGTGGATCATGAAGACTCCACTCTAGGCCGGTATCAGCGTGCACTCGCACGACGGATGGGCAGGCGGCCGTGCAGTCTCGCCGCCGAACAACGCTCCGGGTGCCGCGGGACTCGCCTCGACCATCGCTCTGCACGTTGTGCACGGTCGGCCCGCAGCAACCCATCGCACCAAATCCACCGCAGCTTGGGCAAACGCTGCCAGCAGCCCGTCGTGGTACGCACCCAACGCGAGCGCCCTGACCCTGCGCTCAGCCTCGTCGACCCGCCACGCCCGATACACCCGAGAGATGGCGGCCGCTCGACGGCGAGGTCCGTCCCCCGACCCGTCGAGCGCCTTCCTGACTCCGACACCGATCGCTTCGGCGAATTCGTGAGCGGGCGACCCGCCGACTTCGACACCGCCCTCGCCGATGTCCCGCCCGAGAAGGCGACCGGCGGCTTCCCAACCAGCCGCGGCACTGCGCACAAGGACCTCATCCAGATCATCACCCAGTTCTGTCTCGAGCGCCTCGACGTCGGGCTGCCACGCCTCCTCTTGAACCCGCAGCTCATCGAGCGCGATGTTCTGGGCCTCCGTCAGATTGCGTTTCACGGTCCGCAGCGCCTTGTTCGTGATCGGGAGCAGCAACCTGTCTCGCAGCTCGAACGGATCCGGTCCAGCGGGTTCCTCGAAGACGGGCTCGTCTGCCGCCTCCAGGGTCGTCTCGACCTCGGGCTCCGTCTCGGGTTCCGGCCCGGGCTCGGGGGCCGATTCGTATACGAGCGCGGTTTCCGGTGCCGGAGCGTCAGCTGCCCTCAGACTCGCGAACAGATCCTTGATCGCTCGCACAGGCCGCGCGGCTTCGACCTCGGGCCCCTGCGGAGCCTTCTCCGGGGCTTCCGGCTCAGGCTCAGGTCCCGGCTCAGGCTCAGGTCCCGGCTCAGGCTCAGGTCCCGGCTCAGGCTCAGGTCCCGGCTCAGGCTCAGGTCCCGGCTCAGGCTCGGATTCGGGTACAGGCCCAGGCTCGGGTTCGGGCTTCGGTTCGACCGGCGCGGGGCGCTTTCCAGGGACACGGAGCTGACGCACCTCTGCGGCCATCCGGTCGGCGTCCACCACGCCCGACTCAGTCCGCGGCCGCTTCGGAGGATGGACGATTCGAACCGAATCGTCCCCGTCATCCCACCTCGACGGAGGTCTGGTGACGGGCTGCTTCGCCTCAGGTTCCTCGTCCGGTTGCCGCACTGGCAACACGCGTACGGTGGTCGTCTCGGCCGCACGGGCCTTGCCGATGGCAGCCCGCCGATCTTCCACCTCGCTGCGCAGCTCGGCGATCTTCGCCTGGAGCGAGTCGACCTGTCCAAGCAGCTCGTCGCGACGTTTCGCCAGTCCGTCGACCCGTTCCTTCGCTGAGGCCACCTCTGCCTCGCCCTCCTTGACCAGGCCGTCACGTCGCGCTCGAGCATCCACGACCACCTGCTCGGCCTGAAGCCGGGCCCTGCGGGTAGCTTCCTCGGCGTCCCTGCGTGCTTTCGAACCGATCCGGTGAGCGTCTCGCTCAGCCTCGGAGAGAATCACCAAAGCCGACCGCTTCGCCTCCTCGACGATCTCACCTGCTTCCTTCTGGGCTGCGTCGAGCATCGCGACGCCGTCGTTCCATGCGTCCTGACGTAGATGGGTCGTGTCCTCCAGAGCCTCACCGGTGATCTGTTCGGCGTCGACCGCCGCCCGGGACCTGATCCCCTCGGCCGTCTCTCTCGCCCCTCGCAGCAGAGAGGTGAGTTCCTCGGAGACCCGATCGAACTCCTCGTGCATGTCGCGATCGCCGAGTCTGTGCAGACGATCCCGCAGGCGGTCGTTCTCGGCCTCGAGTGCCACGATCGACGAGGACACCTCCCTCAGGAAGTCCTCCACGGAGCCCTGGTCATACCCGCGCCATCCGGCCTTGAACGTTTTGCCGGCTACGTCTTCAGGGCGCAAAAAACCAGGCATGAAGCCACGATACCCCGCGGCACCCGAGGAAACGCGCTTTACGAGTCGGGCAGACCCGCGAGAAACGAAAGGGCGTCGTCGATGGTGGTCACCGAGACGATCTGCGCCCCGGACACATCGGCTGTCAACGCGTCCTCGTAGTTGTCTTTGGGGACGAGAATGTACTCGGCGCCCGCCGCGGCGGCCCCTTCGACCTTCTGTCGAACCCCGCCGATCGCACCGACCGATCCATCAGACGAGATCGTGCCGGTGCCCGCGATCCGATGCCCCTTCGTGATGTCGTCCGGGGTCAACACGTCCATGACCGCCAGCGTGTACATCATCCCCGCCGACGGCCCGCCAATGTTCGTCGAGTCGATCTCTACGTCGAAGGGGAACACGTACTGGAGGTTGTAGGTGGCAGCACCGAACCCAACCATCGGACGAGTCTCGTCCTGGGTGTTCGGAACGAGCGTCACGGGCGCGTCGATGGTCTGACCCCCCCGTTGAATCGTCAACGTGATCGTGTCGCCGATTGCGTGCGACTGGATATCCGCCACGGCGTCCGTAGCGAGCGACACCGGCTGCCCATCAATAGCGGTGATCACGTCGCCGACTTGGAGCACGCTTGCTGCCGGGGTGTCCTCCAGCACGGTCGCCACCTGTACGCCATCCCCCTCGTAAGTCACGTCGTACCCGAGATGGGTGAGTGCCACGTACACGGCGGTGTCCTTCGACTCGATCATGTCGTTCTGAGCGACCCGCTGGTACTCCTCGGGGGATTGACCAACCGGGCGCACCGCTGCCCTGTCGAGCAGGTCGACGGTCGGATCCGCCCATGCGGCGACGTACTCGTACGGGTTCACATCCTGCTGAGAGACGGTGAGCATGTACAGATTGCCTTCCACCGGGTAGGTCTCGGCCCCGTCGACCGTGATCAAGCTGACGATTTCGGGCACCGGGCCCGGTGACCACACGACGTAGGGCAGCGTGATGTTCCAGGCCACGATCGCGAGCACCAGGATCGCCATCAGGATGCCGACGGCCACGTACGGCCAAACCAGGCGCTTCTGTTCACCCATCGCCCGGAATGGTACCCATGCCTGCTGTTTGAGCGGCAAGCCGCTCAAACAGCAGGGTTCTCAGTCATCGGTCATCAGTCATCGGTAAGAACGCTGCCAAGGACACCCCACGACCCGCAACAGGCGTCCTACCGAAAACCGAGAACCCAGAACGGCGAGCGAAGCTCGCCCTAGGGGAACATCACCACCGGAGCATCCACCAGCTCGGCACGAACGACGATGCGTTGCTTCGCCGAACCTTTCGGGTGGCACGCAAACAGTGTCAACATCGGAGTGTCTGTCGGGTCGACGATCGAGGTGTCCTGTGGTGACACGATCAGCGTCTCGACCACCCGGTAGGTGGCGACGACCCCGTCGGCACGACTCACACGGATCTCGTCGCCGGGCTCGAGCTTGTCGAGATTCCGAAACGGTGCCGTGTGGATGGTCCGGTGGCCGGCGAGCACCATGTTGCCCGCGCCGCCGGGGTCGGCGGTGCCCGACCAGTGCGCGACCCCCTGGTCGATCACAGACAGGTCGACACCTTCACGAATCACCTCATCGACACCGACCGCCGGGATCTCGATCCGGCCAGTGACAATCCCGAGCTGCTGTGTGACGGAGTCGACCCTCGCCCGGACCGGCACGTCGAGTGACGGCCGGACCGTTGGAGTCATCAGCGAAAGGATCAGCGCCAGCACCACTACCTGCATACCGACATATCGGCATCACCGACGACCACCCTGAGTGGTGATCTCGTCGGTGGGCTGGAGGCCAAACAGTGCATCGGCATCCGGGATCTGAATCGTCACCGGTACGACCGGCAGTGCCCTTTCGAATCGAGCGGCACCCCACCCGAACCCGAAGTCGACGTTCCCCAGCTCTGGCCTGGCGCCGAGCACGCCACTGAAAGTGAGATCGTGGCCGGCGATCGCCTGCTCGAGCAACAAGTGCATCGTTGCTGCTTGTGTGTAGCCAAGGAACGTCCATGCATCGACCGTTGCGTCACCCATCACGCTCCGAAAGAGCGTCATGCCAGGCTCGTCGCTCTCGTACGGGGGCGGAGCACCGGCAACGAACAGGTCTTCTGGCACCGAGTCCAGCACACCGAACAGAGACGGATCGAACGACGGTGATGTCGCGTAGATCGGCGGGCGGTTCCCGAGGAGGTCCCACGTCGCGATGATCCGACCGAGGTCCGTGCTCGTCACACACGCGATCAACACGTCTACGCCCTGGAGGAAGTTGATCGCCAGCTCGAAGTCGGTAGTGCCGGCCGGATAGCGATCCACGAGGTCGGGTGCCGTGACGGAGCCGGCGAGGCAGTCGTCTCCGTACTCACCTTCGGGAGCGATGAACCCCACGGTCGAATCGGCAACCTGCGTCGAGATGTTCTCGATCTGCGCGCGGTACGTGGGAACCGCGAGGTCAAACACGGCCGCGGTGCTGCGGGTGCTCCACGTCCAGATCTGCGAACCCACCATGATCGGCATCGACGACCCTGCATCGAGAAGGGCCTCGGTCACCGGAGTGCCGAGAGACGACGAAACCGCGAGGAGGTCGGCCTGGTGCGCTCCGAACTCCGCTGCAGCGGTGTCCGCGTCGTACGCGGTATCGACCTGCTCGACAGCAACGGTGAACTGCCCCGCGATGCCACCGAGATCGTCGTTGACGTAGTTCCAGTAGGCCATGTGCCCTGTGAGCACCGATTCGCCGATCGCCTGGAGCGGGCCGCTCAACGGGAGGAACGCACCGAGATGGATGGTCGTGCCGACAACGCCAGGACCCGTCTCGAGAGGAGGTTCGGTTGTCGTCGTGCTCGCCGGGAGCGTGGAAACCGTCGTCGAGGTGGTGCTCGGCGAACCGGTACACGCGGCAACGATCAGAGCGATCGCTGCGGCCGTGGTGATCCCCCTCACTCGTAACCTTTCTCGCCGTCTCGGGGTCGGATCGTGCGTCGCCGAACCCGGAGGTCCGTCGTGTCGACACTTGCTGCCACCCGCATACTGCCACGGAGCCGGATGATCTCCGTGCTGCTGGTCGTTGCCTTCGCGTCACTCACCGCCGTCCTTGCCCAGGTGCGTGTTCCGCTGTGGTTCACCCCCGTCCCATTCACCGGACAGACATTCGCAGTGCTGGCGTCGGGACTGGTGCTCGGTTGGAGGAGGGGCGCGGCAAGCCAGCTCTTGTACGTCACGGCAGGCGCGGTGGGGCTACCGGTCTTTCAGGGTGCGAACGGAGGCTGGGCATACGTGACGGGCCCGACCCTCGGGTACCTGATCGGGTTCGTCGCGGCGGCGTTGGTCGCAGGGTTCGTGGCTCGAAAGGCTCTGTTCCGTGGCGCCGGGCTGGTGGGAGCCCTGGCCGGAACCATCACGGTCTACGTGTTCGGTGTCGCGTGGCTGGCGCACGCGCTCGTAGTCGGCCTTCCGGAAGCGGTCGCGCTGGGCGTGGTCCCGTTTCTCGTCGGAGACGCGATCAAGGCCACGCTGGCGGGGCTCCTGCCGATCCACTGATCATCGATTTCGTCCTCCGCGAAGGCGACGACGACTTCGCCCTCCTTCGTCCCCGCGCATCGCGCCCCTTCCCATGGCTCGCGTCCCCTCGATCTCCGAGGCTCGCTCAGACGCGAAGACGCCGCCCTGCCGATACTGGTAGGGCGGCGCATCGAAGCTCCTGCTGGGCTCAGTACTGGACGGATTCGACCTCTTCGAAGATCTCGATGCGAGGAGCGCTCGTCACACCGGCGCGATCCATCTCGGCCTTGACCGCGGGGTCGGACGCAAACGCCTTGGCGGCCTCTGCGGATTCGAATCCCGCAACAACTGTGATGTTGTTGGGATCATCGACTCCCCGATTGACGCGATGAAACAGCGCGCCGCCCTTGGAGGGTGGGTACTGGTCGAAGACGGCCTTCCACGTGTCGTAGTCGGCAACATCGTGATTGATGGCAAGTACCTTCATTGCCACACTTCCTTTCTCTCTCGTTCACCGGTGTGGTGAGCGTGAAGTTGGTGAGACTCCCCTGGACGATCCAAGGAATGTCTGATATGATTTGAAACCAGATAGTACGATCTCAAATAGTTCACTATCGAACCATATCACCATGACTGACCCCCGTCAAGAGCACAAGCACACCAACATCCGGGTACGGGCCTGGCGGGCCGTCCTCGAGGCCTGCAACACATTGCTCCCGGTCATGGACAGCGAGCTGCGGTCGGAACAACACCTCGACGTCCAGGTTTACGACGTCCTCCTCCACACCTATGAGGCAGGGCCCATGGGGATCCGTATGACCGACCTCGCACGCAAAGTCCTCCTCACCAAGTCGGGGCTGACCGCCAGAGTCGACAGACTCGAAGAAAGCGGCCTGCTCGAGCGTGTGCCCGATCCCGAGGATCGGCGGGCCACCCGCATCAAGCTCACCGATACCGGAGCTGCCGTCTTCAAGAAGTCCGCAGACTTCCATCTGTCGAGCATCGAGCGGCACTTCTCCAGCCGCATCTCGGAAGAAGAAGCGCGCGTGATCTCTGAAGCGCTCGAACGCGTCCATGGCGCGTACGTCGACCCGGTCAGCTGATCACGTCGACCCGGGCCAGGGCCCGCAGAATGGGTAACCTGCCCACCGTGGCACCGATCGCAGTACTGATCTCGGGGACCGGTTCGAATCTCCGGCGGATTCTCGAGTATCAGCACTCCCACGACACCGCATACGAGGTGTCGATCGTGATCGCAGACAGGCCCGCCGACGGCCTCCGGTGGGCCCATCAGTACGGTGTGCCATCTGTCGTCGTTCCGTGGACCGGCGACAGGAAAGCCTTCACCACCGAGGTCTGCGACCGGATCGCCGGATGCGATTGGGTGGTGCTCGCAGGGTTCATGCGCATCCTCTCGGCTGAAGCAATCGACCGTTTCCCGGGCCGGATCGTCAACATCCACCCATCCCTGCTTCCCGCCTTCCCTGGTGCCCACGCGGTAGAGGCCGCGCTCGCGGCCGGAGTCGATCGAACTGGTGTCACGATCCACTTCGTCGTCGAAGCCGTCGACTCAGGCCCGATCATCGCTCAACGCGAGGTCCCGATCCTTCCCGGTGACACCGTCGACTCGCTACACGCGAGGATCCAGATCCAAGAACACGACCTCTACCCGGCGGTTGTCGACGCGCTCGCTGCCGGCCGTATCACTGCCGGGATCACGACATGAAGATTCCCATCACGCGTGCCCTCGTCTCGGTCTCCGACAAGCGGGGCTTGGACGCGCTCGGCCCTGCGCTCGCAGCAGCCGGCGTGGACATCCTCGCCTCTGGAGGGACCCGTCACGCACTCACCGACCTCGGTGTGCCGACGACCTCCGTCGCCGACGAAACAGGCTCGCCCGAAATGCTCGACGGGCGTGTCAAGACGCTTCACCCCAGGATCCACGGCGGCATCCTCGCCGACACCTCCAACCCGGACCATGTTCGAGATCTCGAAGCGAACGGCATCGAGCCGATCGACCTCATCGTCTGCAACCTCTACCCGTTCGCCGAAACGGTTGCGTCAGGAGCCGACTATTCAGACACCGTCGAACAGATCGACATCGGTGGACCGGCAATGATCAGAGCCGCTGCCAAGAACCATGCCAGAGTCGCCGTCGTCACCAATCCCGACGACTATTCGACGATCATCGCCGCGCTCGAGCAGGGCGGGACGACACTCGAAGAGCGCCGGCGTCTGGCAACGGCGGCGTTCGCACACACCGGCCGCTACGACGCACTCATCCACGGGTGGCTTGCCGGTTTCGACGACGAACCCCTCAGTGAGCATCTCCTGTTCGCGTACGACCGTGACCGAGAGCTGCGCTATGGGGAGAACCCACATCAGCGGGCGGCTCTCTATCGCGCCGCCGAGGACACCGGATGGGTGTTCGACGCTCACCAGACACAAGGCAAGGCGATGTCGTTCAACAACATCGCCGACGCCGATGCCACATGGCGACTCGCCAACGACATCGGCCACCCCGGCTGTGTCGTCGTGAAGCACTTGAACCCGTGCGGGGTCGCTGAGCGTCCGTCGGTGGCGGACGCCTTCATCGCTGCCAGGGACTGCGATCCCCTCTCTGCGTTCGGTGGAGTTGTTGCGGTCAACGAGGCGCTC
>Ga0315556_1002246_pt1 | contig 11124 bp, 12 predicted proteins | sample SalMarSW160310MG_FD_202112 | JGI IMG/M metagenome (GOLD analysis project Ga0315556, IMG submission 202112) | Salt marsh sediment microbial communities from the Plum Island Ecosystem LTER, Massachusetts, United States - Salt Marsh Sediment SW1603-10 ...
GACCTGGTGTTCATCGAGCATTACATGCTCGAATTCGCCGGCAAGCACTCCGAGTATGACGAGGACAAGTGGCTGGATATCATTCGCAAGACCTGGAAGAAGATGTCCGACGCGGCGCAGCAGTTTGTGCTCAGCGGCGGCATCCGGTTGCCGGAACCACTGGTCCCGCTGATCCAGAAGGCGGTGGCCGGGGCGTAGCACGGAACGGGGGGTGTGCGATGGATCCATGGCGCAGCGCCGCCAGGGCGACTCCTGCGACCGGGCAATGCGCGCAGTCCGCACAGGACGGTGGCGCATCATTCGTGCGTTGTCGCGGCATTGGTCGATACGCATGGGGCAGGCGTGGTGCGCAAACCCGCCCGATCGGGATCAGGGCTGAAGCGGACCCACACCGCCCTGCGGGGGTCGTTCCAGCCCGGGCAGCCGAGGCGGGACAATATCACCCTGCGGGGTTCGTTCCGGCCCGGGCAGCCGAGGCGGGCCAAAATCACCCTGCGGGGGTCGTTCCAGCCCGGGCAGCTGAAGCGGGCCAATATCACCCTGCGGGGTTCGTTCCAGCCCGGGCAGCGGCGTGAACGGCCCCAGTGCGGTGCGTTTCCACCAGTTGCCGGTGCGTGCGCGTTCCTCGAAATCGGTGAACTGGTAGCGGTAGGCTTCCACGCGGATGTAGTGCGGCGCCTGGTCCGGAAACGGGTCGTTTGCCAGCAGGGCCTTCACGGTGGGAGAGTTGTCCAGCAGCGAGGCCACGAAATCCCCGAACCACTCCAGGTTACGCGGGGTGAGCGTGACAAACCACATCTGCCAGTCGAGGCGCGGCTGGTACGGGACGATGACCTGCGGACGCTTGTTCAGCCGGTCCGGCTTGAAGCGGAAGTGGTACGTTTTCCACTCCTTGCCATCGATCGATCCCGACAGTTCCAGTTCGATGCGCTGCGTCGTCATGGTCGGAAACACGTGGTAGACGTTGGCGATGCGATACGGCGTGCTGTAGTGCAGAATATCTCCGGTCAGTCCCGGAATTTTCTTGCCACTGGCCAGTTCCCAGGCTTTCAGGCTGCTGGAGGTGACGATGAATATACCCAGCAGGGCAACGGCCAGCCGCTGATCCATGGTCGCCCTGCCGGCCCGGGCGGCCTCCGTCCAGTTGAGGCGCTGGTGCAGCGATTTCGGCAGTACCCGCTGCACCGCGCGGTCGTCGAACAGGAACAGGCACAGGGCGATGGTAATCAGATTGAACCAGTTGTGATTGCTGGTCAGCAGGATCAGTGCCTGCCAGAGCAGGGTCAACCATGCGGCCGTAAAGCGCCACGGACGTGGCAGAAAGATCATGAAAGGCACCACCAGTTCGACGAACAGGGTGGCGCCGGTGCCGAACCTCAGCAGCCAGTCCGGTAACTGGTTCGCGTACCAGGCCACCGGGTTGGGGATCGGCTGTACCTCGAAATAGGTTTTGAGCGCGGTGAGCCCGGACCAGGCGGGATCGCCGCTGACCAGCTTGAAGAGGCCGGACTCGAAGCGCAGGCGGAACAGCAGCCAGCGGAACAGCCAGATGATCACGCGCGAGCGTGGTGTCAGGAAGATGGCCAGGAAGCCGGCCTCCATCAGGATGTAGTCCCACTGGAAGTTCATGAACGGCTGGGTGATCGTGAACAGCGACAGATACAGCACGAAGGCGACGACCAGGGCCGGTCGGGTCAGCAGGTTGAGCAGTACCAGGACAGAGGCGAGGGCGCCGAGCGTGGCTGCACAGGTCAGTGCGGCATCGCTGGCATTCAGCCAGAACAGCGTGGGCATCTGGAAGAAACGCTCGATGCCGTATTGCTGGGAAAGGTGCTCCAGCCAGGGGGCGACGGGTTCGATGCCCTGACTGCCGACCAGGCCCTTGATCTGTACTCCGATCGAGGCAAAGGCGATCAGGTAAATGGCGCCGAGCAGGCGCAGGAACAGTGCCGAAACCAGCTGGTACCCGCTTTCCATGGCATTGGACATACGGCCTAGAATACCCGGTTTGGAATCGCCGGTAATACTGCCGGAACGGGATTGTTGCACCGGATCGGACTAACACCGACAGACTGGACATGCACTGACGGATTTGTCACGCGTTCTTTGTCACGATTGTCGCAGGTGCCGGGTTTGCAGCCGGTTGCACGGGGTTGATGAACAGGAACCACGATGGCCTTGATTGGTTTACTCAGTGATGTGCACTCGACTCCCGCGGCGGTGGCCGAGGCACTGGCCTTGTTTCGTGCGGCGGAGGTGGATGAAATTTTCTGTGCGGGTGATATCGCCGGTTACCGTGACGGAGTGCAGGAGACGGTGGCGCTGTTGCAGGCCAGTGGTTGCCGCAGCGTGCTGGGTAACCATGACATCGGCTATCTGCGCAACGGGGCGGCGGCGGACGATCCCGCGGCCCGTTATTTCCGGCAGTTGCCCGGATACCTCGACACGGTCATCGCGGGCAGGCGGGTCTACCTGGTGCATGCCGAACCGCCCGCTGCCTGTCACGGGGGCATTCGCCTGCGCGACCGCACCGGCGCAGTGCAGGCGGACCGTGTGGTGCACTGGGCCGGGCGGCTCGCGACGCTGGACTGCGACGTGCTGGTGGTTGGTCATACCCACCAGGTGTTTGCCGAGCGGGTCGGGGACAAACTGGTCGTGAACCCGGGCAGCTCGGCGTTCAATCATTCCTGTGCGATCCTGCGCTTGCCGGAACTGCAGGTGCAGGTGCTGCCGCTGTCCGGCAAGGCTGTCCGACCGGTCTGGCGGTGGGGGGATCACCTGCGGGACGACCTCTAGGGCTTCCGCGGGCCTGGGGCCCGCCGATCCTCGTGTCGGATCGGCGAACCTAAGCGGATAATGTATCGACAAAAATAACGACATATAATAATAATGCATTTAAAGTCGCCATTAATGACGATTTGACATTGCAAGAATTCTGGACTATAAGTCGTCATTAGTAGCGAGATATCCCGGTTTTCACCTGGAGGCGTCGAACATGACGACAACACGAATCAGCAGCGGACTCAGTGACGAGGCCGTACTGGCCGAACTCGGTGCCCGGCTGGCGCGGCGCCGCATCGACCTGCAACTGACCCAGGCCGCGCTGGCCGACCAGGCGGGAGTGGCCAAGCGCACGGTGGAACGGATCGAGTCCGGCGCCTCGGCACAGATGTCGAGCGTCATTCGCCTGTTGCGTGTACTGGAGTTGTTGCCCGGGCTGGAGCAACTGGTGCCGACGGCCGGGCCCGGGCCGATGGAGCTGCTGCGGCACCAGGGCAAGGCCCGGCAGCGGGCCACCGCGCGCCGGGCGGAGCCAGCGCCGGGCAAACCGTGGACCTGGGATGAAGACACATGAGCACAGTGGCCGAGGTCCGGATGTGGGGGCGCACCATCGGTGCGGTGTCGCTGGACGATGGCGAGGACGTGGCTGCATTTGAATACGCCCCGGAATTTACCGCCAGCGGCATCGAGGTGGCGCCGCTGGTCATGCCGCTGGCGCGGCGTATCTACCGGTTTGCGGAACTGTCGCGCCTGACCTTTCACGGCTTGCCCGGTCTGCTGGCCGATTCCCTGCCGGACCGGTTCGGCAATGCGTTGATCGATGCCTGGCTGGCAACCCAGGGCCGACGGCCGGACTCTTTCAGCGCAGTCGAGCGGCTTTGCTATACGGGGGCGCGTGGCATGGGCGCACTGGAATTCGTACCGGCGACAGGGCCGGCTGCACGGCCGGCCGGCCACATCGAGATCGACCGGCTGGTCGACCTGGCCTCGCAGGTGCTGTCGCATCGCAATGAACTGCAGGTATCGTTTGCCGGAGAAAGCCGGGCACAGGCATTGACCGATATCCTGCGCGTGGGCACCTCGGCCGGCGGCGCCCGCGCCAAGGCGGTGATCGCCTGGAATCCGCTGACCAACGAAGTGCGCTCCGGCCAGGTGCCGGCCGGCGCGGGATTCGAGTACTGGCTGCTCAAGTTCGACGGCGTGCGCGGTAACCGCGACAGGGAGCTGGAAGACCCGCAGGGATACGGCGTCATCGAGTACGCCTATGCGCAGATGGCGCGCGACTGCGGCATCGACATCAACGATTGCCGTCTGTTCGAGGAGAGCGGACGGCGCCACTTCATGATGCGGCGTTTCGACCGGCTGGCCGGTGGTGAAAAGCTGCACATGCAATCGCTGTGCGCGCTGGCGCATTTCGATTTCAATCTGGCCGGCGCCTACAGCTACGAGCAGGCCATGCAGGTGATCCGGCAGCTGGGCCTGCCGATGAGCGCCGTCGAGGAGCAGTTCCGGCGCATGGTCTTCAATATCGTGGGCCGCAACCAGGACGACCACGTCAAGAACATCGCTTTCCTGATGGACAAGTCCGGCCGCTGGTCCCTGTCGCCGGCCTTTGACATGACCTACAGCTACAACCCGCAGGGGCGCTGGACGGGCAGTCACCAGATGAGCCTGAACGGCAAACGCGACGGGTTCGTCCTGGAGGATTTCCGGGCCGCGGCCCGGGCCGTCTCCATGAAACGCGGCCGGGCCGCGGTCATCCTCGGCGAGGTACAGGCGGTGTTCGCGCGCTGGCCCGAGTACGCTGGCGCCGCGGGCGTCCCCGGACACTGGCAGGAGGCGATCGCGGGGAACCTGCGGCTCGATTTCGGGTAGGGATTGCCCGGGTGTCCGGCGCCGGCCGGCCATCCGCGCCGCCGGTTCCGGATGGTGTGCCGGTGCGGATGCGGGTATCTTGTGCCCATGCTGTCCCGGACCCTGCCCGACACGCCACCGGTCACTGCCCGCTGGCACCGCCCCTCCCGGGCGCTGGCCGCGCTGGCCGGCCGTGCGTGCGCCGATTTCACCATGATCCGCGCCGGCGACCGCATCCTGCTGGGCCTGTCCGGGGGCAAGGATTCGCTGACGCTGCTGCATCTGCTGGAGTATTTCCGCCACCGTGCCCCGGTCCACTTTGAGCTCGGTGCCATGACCGTGGACCCGATGGCCGGTGACTTCGATCCTGCGCCGATGATTCCCTACCTCGAGGCCCTCGGTGTGGAATACCACTACGTGCGCAGGCCGATCCTGGCGCTGGCGCAGGAACACATGGGCAGGCCATCCTATTGCGCGTTCTGTTCCCGCCTCAAGCGCGGTCTCATGTACCAGACCGCGCGCGAGCACGGTTTCAATGTGCTGGCACTGGCGCAGCACCTCGACGATCTCGCCGAGAGCTTTCTCCTGTCGTCGTTTCACGGTGGGCAGCTGCGTACCATGAAGGCCCACTACGTCAATGCTGACGGCGACCTGCGCATCATCCGTCCGCTGGTGTACGTGCGCGAACGCATGACACGCGACTTCGCCGCCGGCAACGCCCTGCCGGTCGTGCCGGATTCCTGCCCGGCCTGCTTTGCCAGGCCGACGCAGCGCCAGCACATGAAGGAACTGCTGGCCGGTGAGGAGGAGGGCAACCGGCAACTGTTCAAATCCCTGCTGACCGCGTTGAAGCCGTTGATGCGCGCAGGGATGCCGGGGGAAGCGGGGTGATCTGGCCACGGTCACTGGCAGAAGATCTCGCTCCGGTTCTATACTGTAACCCTCACGACCCAAATTCAGAAAGGATATGATTATGAGCCAGGACGTCAGCTGCCAGTCGCTGCTCAATACCGCACTGGGCAAGGATATGGACTCCGGGGACTGCGAAGTGTTGACACCCCACATGGGTGTGCGGCAGCTCCAGGACGGGGAGGTGCTGGTCCGGGAGGGCGATACGAGCAAGACCCTGTTTGTGCTTGTGTCCGGCAAGATCGACGTAAACAGTCAGGTCAGCGGCAACCAGACCCACCTCTACACCATGGTGCCCGGGGAGTGCGCGGGGACGCGTGCCTTTGTGGATATGGACGTCCGGCACGTGACCCTGACCGCAGTGGGCGACACCGTGGTCTACACGCTCGAGCCGGAGGATTTCGAATCGTTGCTGGAAACCCACCCGCGTGTCGTCTACAAGTTCATGCGCGGCCTGTTCCGGCTGACGCACCAGAATCTCACGCGCATGAACGAAGTGACGCAGCAGCTTTCCAACTACATCACCAAGACCGGCGGGCGGTACTAGCCCAACGGGCGTATCTACAGCCCCTTGCTCTGGATCAGGGTCCACTGCATGAGCTGACTGATGAGTGCCTCGGCTTCCGGCCGCTGGCCGTGGCTGTCCAGCCACTCCGCGAGCCAGCGATGCGCCCAGGCGCTGGCGTTGCTTTCACTGGGTTCCTGCCGGACCTGCGTGGTGCTCGCCAGGTAGAGAAACAGGGGGCGCGCCAGCGCGTGCACGGTGGCGGCGAAGCGGTCCGGGTAGCGCCAGCGGCACAGCCCCAGCGTGGAGTACCGGTCCGGGATGTTACGGCGCCGGATCGGAAAGGCCGGCACGCGGCCCCAGTGCATTTCCTCGGCCGGGTAGTCGGCGCCCTGCCAGACATTCACCTTGATCCGGTACATGTGTTCGGGGCGCGGGGACGGGATGTCCGTGCGCCGGTCGCGCGGCTTCCAGCAGGTGCTGAGCGTGACCGGCGGTATCTGTCCGCCGGGCTCGGGGACGTGCTGTGCCCGGGTCATCGGGCTGACCCGCACCCAGTCGAGCAGGCGCAGGTCGTAGCCCGCCAGCTTGTGCTGCACAAAGGTGATGGCAGCGCCGGCATGGGTGGTGTCGGTGACGACAAGGGCGGCTTCGTGCATGGGCGACTCCGGTCATCCATTCCGCGAAACGTGGCGGCACTAACGGTCACTATAGCAGGCAGGTGCCTCAGGGACACACCGGGCGGCTGATTGCCTGCCGGCCCGGTGATTCATGCGCGGCGCAGGCAAGACATCACTCGCGGCCTGACGTCAGCGGGATTCAAGTGGCGATCCGATGCCCCGTTCGTTTGCCGTTCCGTCGCTGCTGGCAGAGGTTATGGCGCGCGTCGCTCGATACTCCAGGACGCTCCGTCGAGGGTATACAGAAACCGGTCGTGCAGGCGGTTTTCACGCGCCTGCCAGAACTCGATGGATTCCGGGGTGACCCGGTATCCGCCCCAGAAGGAAGGCAGGGAGATTTCACCGTGCGCGAACCTCTGCCGGATCTCCGCGACCTTGGCTTCCAGCACCGAACGCGTGCTGATCACCCGGCTCTGCGGCGAGGCCCAGGCGCCGATCTGGCTGCCGCGCGGCCGGGTGGCGAAGTAGCTGGCCGATTCGTGCAGCGGGATTTTTTCCGCGTGGCCCTGGATGCGCACCTGGCGGCCCAGCGCCACCCACGGGAACAGCAGCGCAACGTTCGGATTGACGGCAAGCTGTTTGGCCTTTGCGCTTTCGTAATTGGTGAAGAACACGAAGCCCCGGGTATCGTACAGCTTGAGCAGGACGGTGCGTGCATGTGGCTGCCCGGTGGCATCCACCGTGGCCAGTGTCATGGCATTGGGTTCGGGGATTCCGGACTCGATGGCCTGCCTGAACCAATGCTCGAACTGATGCAAGGGGCTCGGCTCGAGGGATTCCCTGGACAGACCCTCGTTCATCCAGCGTCGGCGCAGCTCTTCGGGTGTATCTGGCATGTTCGGTCTCTGTGGTCGGGCGGGTTGGAATGCACCGGTGACGCATGGTGTGCCTGGCGGGTCCGGTGTCCGGCGCGTTCGGGATGATAGCGCAATCCGTACCTCTTCCTCTAACCCGGGGGTACACTCGCCGCATGGATGATCTGGAACGGGACCGGAAGATCCTGCGCTGGCAGGAAAAGGCACGGCGCGCCGGCAAACGGCGGCGCAATCTCTATGTGATCACGCTCGACCCCGAGGTGTTGTGGGACCGGGAGTTCCGCCAGCAGAACCCGGCTTACGTGGAAGGTATGCCCTGTGTGTATGTCGGCATGACCATCCACGACCCCGGAGACCGCTTCGAGCAACACATGCTGGGCTACCGCAGCAGCAGGTACCCGCACCGCTACGGGGTCGAACTGGCGCAGGAATTGCTGGATGGATTCCAGGACGACAGGAAGCGTCCGGCTACGGAGCGGGAAGCCGCGCTGGCGGCATGGTTGCGCCGGCAGGGTATCGCGGTGTGGCAGAACTGAGGGCGCGGCCGCAGCCGGTGGCGGGTCTCAGCGCAGGTTGTCCGCCAGCGCCTGCCAGGCCTGCTGCAGGCCGGCCGGGATGTCCCTGTGCCGCGGGCGCTCCGGCAGTTGCCGCAGGTCCCGGGTGGTGACGACGTTGGCCGGCTTGTCCTTCGGGAAGCGTGCGCCATGCGTGAACAGATGAATACCGGAAACCTTCACCCCCGGTGCCAGTGCGCGGACCGCGTTCACCTGGCGCCGCAGGTATTCATCCGGGTTCGGAAACTTGTAACTGACGCGGTTGATCACCTGGGTCCACTGGTCCATGTTCTTCCCACCGAAGATCAGACCGCCGTAGCGCTTGAGGCTGACGACTACCAGGCGGTCGCGGCCCAGCAGCAGGTAATCCAGCGTGACCTCGCCGCCGGTGCCGTCCGCCAGCTTCAGTCCGCGCAAGCGGCGGGTGCCGAGACGGCGGATGACCTTCGCGATCTGGCGATTCTCGCGCCAGCTGGTCAGCGGGCCGCGCAATAACACGGCAACCACGATCACGCCAAGCGCCAGGCCGGCCGCCAGGTAGAGCCGGTTCGGGTCAGTAGCGACAGCCTGCAGCATGGGTTCCAGCTGTTCCGGCATCGGTTCCGTCCAGTATGCAAAGGCTGGCGATTATAAAACAGACCTGCGGGGAAGGGGATCGATGCGGACCCGGGAGTCCGCCGGACGGACGGGTGCGCAGCTCAGCCGCCGGGTGCCGTGCCGGAATCCGTCCGGCCGGGTGTCCGGTCAGCGACCGTCCCGGGCTGCAGGGTGTGCAGGAATCTGGCCGGGTTCACCGCCTTGCCGTTGTGCAGTACCTCGAGGTGCACGTGCGGGCCGGTCGAGCGGCCGGTCGAGCCCATCAGCGCAATCGGTTCTCCCTTGTGCACCGTGTTTCCGGTATGCACCAGCACTTTCCGGTTGTGCCCGTAGCGGGTGATATACCCGTTGCCGTGATCGATTTCCACCAGGTTGCCGTAGCCCCTGCGCTTGCCCGCCCAGATCACGATACCGTCGGCGACGGCCAGCACGTTGGAGCCGGCCTTGCCGGCAATGTCGATACCCTTGTGCTGTTCCGGTTTGCCGGTGAACGGGTCGGTGCGCAGGCCGAAGCGCGACGTCAGCAGGCCGTGTTCGACCGGCAGGCCGGACGGGATGACCCGCGCATGCAGGTCACGGAACATCAGCAGGCGTTCGAGCAGGCGCAGCTTGCGGGTGCGGTCCTGCACGGATGCCGCGGCGCTGTCGAGCGATGCGAGGAAGTCCGGCACGGTATTCGCCGCGTCCGCCGTACCGGCGGACGGGCCGCCCAGTGGCGGTGGCTCGGCGAAATCGAATTCCTTGTTGTCCAGGTCGGCCTGGCTGACCAGACGCTCCCCGAGCGCATCGAGCCGCATCAGCTGGGCCTGCATCCGTCCCAGACGCAGCGTCAATGCATCGAGATTGTCCTGGGCAAGCTCGCGGCTGGATTGCAGGGTACGGGACTGCTGTTGTGCCAGTCCGCGCAGGTCCTCGACCTGGGTCAGCCAGTTCTGCAACTCCATGCTCCTGCCCAGCTGGAAGCCGCTGTAGAGCAGGGCGCCTGTGAGCAGCAGGACACTGCCCGTCACCAGACACAGGGTACGCCCCGGATGGTAGGTCAGGCGCCGTACCGCACCACAGCGGCTGGTCACCAGGATCGTGTTCGCGCTGTACCTCATATTGCGCACCGTTATTAGTAGAGGTTTATCTTACAGATTAGACGACTGCGGGCAGGCGGGCCATTGTTCCGAAGTACATGGATTGTCCATACAGGCCATGTAAAACAAGTGGTTAACAAATAGTTCACAGGTTGTGGCGGAAATGGTGGTGGACCGTCGCGGAGGCCGGCCGCGGGCGGAGGGCCCGATCCCGGGCACGACACCCGCCGCAGCGGGCATACAGCCGGGACGAGGGATCGGCTACAGTCGGCTCATGGATATTCCGGCCGGCCTGCTACCAGGCCATTTCCTCTGGATCACCGATCTGCTCGCGTTGTTGTTGCTGGCGCTGGCCGCGTGGACCGCGCCCTGGTCCAAGATCCGGGACGGCGCGGCGTTGAACGTGTTCCTCGGTTCCTGCGTGGCCGTGATCGTGCTCTGGCTGCTGCGCGGTGGTATCCAGCGCGGCCTCGATGTTCACCTGCTCGGTGTCACCGCCCTGTGCCTGATGTTCGACTGGCAGTTCGCGCTGTTTGCGGACCTGCTCATCCTGGGCGTGACCACGTGGTACGGGAGTGCCGGAGGGGAGGCGCTGGGTGTGAACGTGCTCATTACCGGTGCGGTGCCCGTGTTCGTGACACGGGTCCTGCTGTACGTTTGCCAGCGCCGGCTGCCGCTCAACTATTTCATCTACGTGTTCGTCAATGCGTTTCTCGGCGGCGCGCTGTCCATCCTGGCGGCCGGTCTGACCGCAGCCGGTATCCAGCACCTGGCCGGTGTACGTCCGGCTACGGAGACCTTCAATAACTTTCTCGTGATCTTCCCGATGCTCATGTTCGGCGAGGGTTTTCTCAATGGCGGGGCGATGTCGCTGGTGGTGGCCTACCGGCCGCACTGGGTGGCGACGTTCCATGACCGCTGGTATTTACAGGGCAAGTAGACGCTGTGCAGAATGGTATACGTGGGCACGGGCCGGGACCCGTGCAGGCGATGGAATGGCGAGATGAATGATTCGATCCGGCACAGGCCACCGGCGGCAGCCACGGAAGATCCGGACCCGCAGCTCATCAGCAACCGGCAGTTCGAACGTGCGGCCCGTTACGTCAGGGACCTGAAACACGGGCTGGTGGAGTTTCTCAAGCAGCCCAAACGCGTCACGATGGTCAATTTTCCCATCGAGCTGGATGATGGTTCGGTGCGCAGCTTCTGCGGATACCGCGTGGTGCACAACCGGGTGTTCGGCCCCGGCAAGGGCGGCATCCGCTATCACCCGGAGGTCACGCTCGAACAGGTGACGCTGCTGGCGAAGCTGATGACGTGGAAGTGCGCGCTGGCCAATATCCCGTTCGG
>Ga0315556_1002250_pt1 | contig 11102 bp, 13 predicted proteins | sample SalMarSW160310MG_FD_202112 | JGI IMG/M metagenome (GOLD analysis project Ga0315556, IMG submission 202112) | Salt marsh sediment microbial communities from the Plum Island Ecosystem LTER, Massachusetts, United States - Salt Marsh Sediment SW1603-10 ...
ATCGGCATGGTGTGCGCGATTGGCCACGAAGCCCGCACAGACGTGGTCCACGAACACCGGTGCAATCAGGGTCACATCGGGCAGATGCGTACCGCCCTGGAACGGATCGTTCACGATCACCATGTCTCCGGCAGACCACGCGAGGGAGGACACCAGGCCGCGCATGGCAAACGCCATGCTGCCCAGATGCACGGGAATGTGCGCGGCCTGCGCACACAGCGCGCCCCGCGCATCGAACACGGCGCAGGAAAAATCCAGCCGGTCCTTGATATTGGTGGACAGCGCGGCACGGCACAGCACCGCGCCCATCTCCTCACACAGGGCATCCAGCTGGCTGCAGAACAGGCTGAGTTCGATGGCATTCATGCAAGGGAATGCTCGTGCAGGTCGTGTTCCCGTCTCGCGCAAAAAGTCTGCAGATCATACCCTAAGCTGATGCTTTTCAGACAGAAAGTGACCATGAATGTTATTGCAAAAACAGGGGTACTCCCGTATCCTCCGTTTCCTGACTAATTCAGTCACCTATTCACCATCCAACCGCGCCGTGGGAGCCTGCTACCAATGAATCCGTTAACATCAATTTCTGGAACCATCATTTCCGGCTTTGTTCTGGCAATCCTGATCGTACTGGGTCTGGGCAGCACCGAATTCCGCCCCCTGGAAACCGCGGTCTGGGCACACGTGCTGGCCGGTATCACCTGGATCGGCCTGCTCTACTACTTCAACTTCGTGCAGGTGCCCGCCGTTGGACGGGCGGTGGCCGACAAGGAACCGGGCCCGGCCGCCATCAACAAGTACGTGGCACCGCTTGCGCTGCTGTGGTTCCGCTGGGCCGCCGTGGCCACCTGGCTGACCGGCGCGGCCGCGCTGGGCCACATGGGCATCCTGGGCGCCGCCTTCACGTTCGACCATTTCACCTTCAGCAGTTCCGCCTCGATCATCGGCGTGGGTGCCTGGCTGGGCACCATCATGCTGTTCAACGTGTGGGTGCTGATCTGGCCGAACCAGAAGAAGATCCTGGGCATGGTGCAGGCCAGTGCCGATGAAATCGCCGCGGCCAAGAAGGTCGCCCTGATGGCCTCGCGCACCAACACGCTGCTGTCCATCCCGATGCTGATGTGCATGACCGGGTTTGCCCACGGCCTGCCCTTCTGATACCCCGGACCGCTGGCGGCCGGCCCGGACCGGGACGGCCGCGCCCGCAACACCCGCAAACCCGGCTCCGGCCGGGTTTGCGCTTTACCGGCCCGCGGTTATAGAATCTCCTGTCTTGTACGGCAGTCTTGATCGGACTGCCTTTTGTGTTTCTGGTACATGGGAAAATGTCCGACCACCTCATGGCAACCTACAACCGGCTACCGGTCACCTTCGAACGGGGTCAGGGTGTCTGGCTATGGGACACCGAACACCGGCAATATCTGGATGCACTGAGCGGAATCGCCGTGTGCGGCCTGGGCCACGCGCACCCCGCGGTCAGCGCGGCACTGTGCGACCAGGCCGGCAAGCTGCTGCATACCTCGAATCTCTACGGCATCGCCCTGCAGCAGCAGCTGGCCGACCGGCTGTATGCGGTCTCCGGCATGGACCGGGTGTTTTTTGCCAACTCCGGGGCCGAGGCGAACGAGGCCGCCATCAAGATCGCGCGGCTGTACGGACACAGCAGGGGGGTCCACACGCCGGCCGTGGTGGTCATGGAGAAAAGCTTTCACGGCCGCACCCTGGCCACGCTCACCGCCACCGGCAACCGCCGCATCCAGGCCGGTTACGAACCGCTGGTCAGCGGCTTTCTGCGCGTGCCCTACAACGACGTGGCCGCCATCCGCGCGCTCGCCAGCGGCAAGAATGACATCGTCGCCGTGCTGGTCGAACCGGTGCAGGGCGAAGGCGGCGTCCGTCTGCCCGATGCCGGGTATCTCACCGGGATCCGGGCCCTGTGCGACGAATTCGGCTGGCTGATGATGCTCGACGAGATCCAGACCGGCATGGGCCGCACGGGTGCCTGGTTCGCCTGGCAGCACAGCGGCGCGCAACCGGATGTGTGCACGCTGGCGAAGTCCCTGGGCAACGGGGTACCGATCGGCGCCTGCCTGGCCAGCGGCAAGGCCGCGGAGCTGATGCAGCCCGGCAGCCACGGCTCCACCTTCGGCGGCAACCCGCTGGCCTGCCGCGCAGCGCTGGCCGTACTCGACACGCTGGAACAGGAACAGCTGGTGGCGCGGGCCGCGCAGGCCGGGCAAGCCATGCTGGAGCAGTTCCGCGACCGCCTGCACGGCGTTGCCGGCGTGCTCGACGTGCGCGGTCTCGGCCTGATGCTGGGCATCGAGCTGGACCGCCCGTGCACCGCACTGGTCGGCCGGGCGCTGGATCAGGGCCTGCTGATCAACGTGACGGCCGAACGCGTGATCCGCCTGCTGCCGCCGCTCATCCTCAATGACAAGCAGGCCAGCATGATCGTTGACCAGGTCAGCACACTGGTGCGTGAATTTCTGGTCGCACCAGCATGAGCATTCGACACTTTCTCACCCTGCTCGACCTGGACTCGGACGAGCTCCGGCAACTGGTCCAGCGCGCGATCGAACTGAAGGCATGGCACCGTACCGGCCGCGTGCACGAGCCCCTGCGGCACCGCATCCTGGCCATGGTGTTCGACAAGTCGTCCACCCGCACGCGCATGTCGTTCGAGGCCGGCATGGCACAGCTCGGCGGTCACGCCATCTTCCTCTCCCCGCGCGACACCCAGCTGGGCCGGGGCGAGAACATCGAGGACAGTGCACGGGTGCTCTCGCGCATGTCCGATGTCATCATGATCCGCACCTTCGAACACTCCAAGCTCGAACGCTTTGCGGAATATTCCTCGGTGCCGGTGATCAACGCGCTCACGGACAGCTGTCATCCCTGCCAGTTGCTGGCGGACATGCAGACCTACTTCGAGCACCGTGGCGATATTCGCGGGCGGACCGTGGCCTGGATCGGCGACGGCAACAACATGTGCCATTCCTACATCAACGCGGCACGCCAGTTCGATTTCCAACTGAACGTCGCCTGCCCCGCGGGCTATTACCCGGATAAAGACATCCTGTCCGCGGCCGGCGACCGGATTCGCATGCTGGACAGTGCCGCGGACGCCGCCCGGAACGCCGACCTGGTCATCACCGACGTGTGGGCCAGCATGGGCCAGGAAGAGGAGCAGGACAAGCGCGTGCACGCCTTCGCCGACTACCAGGTCAATGCCGGGATCATGCGTGCCGCCGCGAGCGATGCCCTGTTCATGCACTGCCTGCCGGCGCATCGCGGCGAGGAAGTCAGCGCCGCGGTCATCGACGGCCCGCAGAGCGTCGTCTGGGACGAGGCCGAGAACCGGCTGCACGCACAGAAGGCCCTGCTCGAACTGCTGTTGACCCGCTGACCGGGGCAACCGCCCGTCTTGCACCAGCGGCGTGTCGGCGGGAAACTGGCCGGCAGGCAACCTGAGCCAATGCAACCCGAGGAGACCCCCATGACCGAGATCACCACCGCATCCGGACTGCGCTATACCGACCTCAGGGCCGGGGCAGGCGACCCCGTCACCGGGCGTGGCCAGACAGTCACCGTGCACTACACCGGCTGGCTGGATGACCATACGAAATTCGATTCCAGCCGCGACCGCTCCGTACCCTTCAGCTTTCCCGTCGACTGCGGCTACGTCATCAAGGGCTGGGACGAAGGCGTCAAGGGCATGCGGGTCGGCGGCATCCGGCGGCTGGTCATCCCGCCGGAACTGGGTTATGGCGAACGCGGTGCCGGGGCTGCGATCCCGCCGAATGCCACCCTGCATTTTGAAATCGAGCTGCTCGAAATCTCCAGCTGAATGCGTATCGAGGTCCTGGACCAGGGCCTGCTGCACTGCGTCCGCGCCGCACTGCAGGAGGATGTGGGCAGTGGTGACGTCACTGCGGAGCTGATCCCCGCCGCGCAGCAGGCACGCGCCCGCGTCATCACGCGGCAGGCCGCCATTCTGTGCGGTATGGCCTGGTTCAACGCCGTGTTCGCCGAACTCGACTCCACCGTCAGTGTCCGCTGGCTGGCCCGTGACGGTGCGGCCGTCCGACCGGGCGAGACGCTGTGCACCCTGGCAGGCCCGGCGCGTGCCCTGCTCACCGGTGAACGCACCGCGCTGAACTTCCTGCAGACCCTGTCCGCCACGGCCACCTGCGCCCGCCGTCACGCCGATGCAGTCACCGGCCTGCCGGTGCAGATCCTCGACACCCGCAAGACCATACCCGGCCTGCGCGAGGCGCAGAAATACGCGGTGCGCACCGGCGGCTGTTACAACCACCGCAACGGCCTGTATGACGCCTACCTGATCAAGGAAAACCACATCCGCGCCGCCGGCTCGATCGCCAGCGCAGTGGCACGGGCACGCGAACTGCACCCGGAGCTGCCGCTGGAGGTGGAGGTCGAACACCGGGAACAGCTCGAGGAAGCGCTGGCCGCCGGCGCCGAACGGCTGCTGCTGGACAACTTCACCAGCGAACAGTTGCGCGACGCCGTGACCCGGGTCGCCGGCCGTGCCCGGCTGGAAGCCTCCGGCGGATTCACCCTGGCCAATCTGCGCGAGGTGGCCACAACCGGCGTGGACTACATCTCCATTGGCAGCCTCACCAAGCACATCCAGGCAGTCGACCTGTCGATGGAATTCGAATAGCAACTGTCGGTCACAGCCTGCAACCTGCCTGCATCTTCAGGCCCCGGACACACCAGAGCCTGTCCCGGCAGCCCGCGTCAGCCGCCGGCACGGAGCGTGCCCCGGCGTCCTGTTCCGGGCGTCCCCGGAAATACTGGGCGGTTTATGAAGCTGTTGGTCGCATGCAATCGGGGAAACACTGAAAGTGCCGCGGCCGGAGCGATTGGCAGGTATTCAGGCATGACTTCTCCGTACCGGCAATTGCCACGTGCGTGGCATCCCGCGCAAATGAATTTGACGGCGTAGCCGTCCGGTGGGATAAAGGTGCAGGGGGCCACCTGCAACATTGGTTGCCAGACAGGGATTACCTGATTACTGGAGGAAGAGCTTGTGAAGAACGGAGCATTACAATACATATTACTTGCTGCGGCAGGTAGCCTGCTGCTGGCCGGTCCGGTCTCGGCGTTCGATATGGGCAACATGATGAATCCGTCCAAGTGGATGGGCGGAAATAAAGACAGGGACCGTTACGATGATGACTATAGGGGTCCCGGCTACGGCTATGGCGGTCCCGGCTACGGCTATGGCGGTCCCGGTTACGGCTATGGCGCTCCCGGCTACGGCTACGGCGCTCCCGGCTACGGCTATGGCGCTCCCGGCTACAGTCAACCGGGCACCGAATCCACTGATGCGGAAGTCAAGCGTCTGAAAGATCGCCTGAGGCAACTCGAGGGCGACGTGAGGTAGGGTTCGCATTCCAGGTCGTAACCGATCGCTGCAGCATTCCGGTATCTCCAACCCTGCCTGCCGACCCCTGGAAAGGGATCGGGGTGACCCGAACAACTGCGGCTTGTTCCCGAGCCGCTGTTGATCGGGCAATGCGGTCCTGCCCCGGCCGTTTCCGGACCTGCGTCTGCTTCTCCCTTCCTGGATTCCGGCCTGCGCCGGTGACGGACTGTATAGGTATTCAACCCTCTTCGGGATTTGTTCTCCCGACAGGAGAAGGCGTGTGAAAGATATCGTTTGGAGCCACATACTCAGCGTCGAGGTCGATGAAATCGATGAAGATCACCGCAAGCTGGTGAACACTTTCAATATCCTCAGTCATGCCGTCTCGGAAGGAGAATCCCCGGAGTATCTTGCGGCGATACTGGAAGAACTGATCAATTGTACGATCTGGCACTTCAGTCACGAGGAGCGGTTGATGTTGAAGTACGGGTACAAGGAAATCGAAGCACACAAGGCGGAGCACCAGGAACTCATTAACAGCGCCAGGGCGCTGCAGCAGGAGGTCCTGCAAGCGGACCGGCCGGTGGCGGAAGAACAGATCGTGTTTCTGGAGCGCTGGCTGACCGAACATATCCTCACCGCTGATATGCGACTGGGCTCCTATCTTGCGCTGGTGATGTAGACGTCACTTGCGAGGCTCTTCAGCAACAGGGGTAAGAGAGCGATGCTTGCGAAGCTCCTGGCGATAAGTTCTCTGGCCTCCTTTCCCCCGCCCTGACTGGCGACGGAGGCCACGCAGGTCCACAAAAAAAGCCCGCAAACGCGGGCTTTCTGACTGGTGCCGGAGAAAGGAATCGAACCCTCGACCGTCTCATTACGAATGAGCTGCTCTACCGTCTGAGCTACTCCGGCTGGATTTTGTGCGGGGGATTCTAACGGTTCCACCGCTCCCGGTACAGCCGCAGGCGGAACGGGTTGTCCGCCGGGTTCATGGCCGGATTACCAGTGCAACGCGCGCCGTACCGGTGTGCAGCGCCTCAGGCGCTCGCCGGCTGGTTGCGCAGGCGGATGATCACGTCAACGCCGGTGCTGCTGGTACCGTCCGGCAGTTCCGGCAGGTCGACGATGGTGATGCTGTCGGAATCGATGTCCTGCAGTTCACCGGTGTCCACGTTGTAGAAATGATGATGGTGATCGGTATTGGGATCGTAGAAAACCCGCGTCGGATCGACGATCACCTCGCGCACCAGACCGTTACGGGCGAACAACCCCAGCGTGTTGTACACCGTGGCCTTGGAAACATGTTCCTCGCCCGTATTCACCTCGCGCATGACCTGGTCCGCGGAGAAGTGCTGGTGTCGCCCGAACAGCACCCGGGCGATCAGCACCCGCTGCTGCGTGGGCAGGATCCCGTAGGTGCGCAGCAGCGCGGGCAGTTCATCGCGATCAACAGCAACCATCTGTTTATCCATGTCTTTCTCGACTACATTATAAGCACTCTAAAACAGGTCGTCTATGTCACCGGCACGCGGTACGGCTCGAGTGCCGTGAAACTGGTGCGGTCCAGCAGGCAGTCGGCCAGCAGTTGCGCCGAGGCGGGTGCCATGGCCACCCCGTTGCGATAGTGACCGGTATTCAGGTACAAGCCACTGATTTCACTGCACTCTCCGATATATGGCACACCGTGCGGCGAACCGGGGCGCAGCCCGGCCCAGTGCTTGACCACGGGATAGTCGGCCAGTGACGGCAGAATATTGAAGGCCGCCTGGCGCAACTCCTCGTAACCGGCGGTCGTCACCGCCTTGTCGAATCCGGCCTCTTCCAGCGTACTGCCCGCCAGGATCAGGCCGTCCCGCCGCGGGATCAGGTAGCGGCCGTCGCGCAGCACGATCCGCCGCAGCAGGTCCGGCCGGGCCTGGAACTGGATCATCTGCCCGCGGACCGGGCGCACCGGCACCGCCGGACAGGGATCGGGAATGAACTGCGCACTCCAGGCGCCGCCGGCAATGACCACGCTGGCGCCGTGCACGGTGCCCCCGGCGCTGGTCACTCCGGTCACCCTGCCCTGGTGCACCGCGACACCACGGACCGCGGATTGCTCGCGGACGCGCACACCCTCCGCGCGCAGCACCTGCGCCAGTGCCTGACACAGGCGCGGGTTGCGCACCTGCGCCACGTCCGGCAGGTACAACGAGGGCCCGGCGGGTCGCTGCAGTGCCGGCGCCATCTCCTGTACCGACTCCGCATCCATTTCGATCACTTCCGAGCGATAGCGGGCGGACCAGTCGCGGACCGCACCCGACATCGCCAGCCCTTCCAGCAGCAGGCCGCTGCGAATCCATTGCGGGTCGATACCGGTTAGTGCCTGCAACTCCGCCGCCAGTTCCGGATAGACGTCCTGGCTCCAGCGCACCAGTTCGGAGACCGCCACGGGATATTCCCACGGCACCAGCGGAGAGAGGATGCCGCCACCGGCCCAGGAGGACTCCCGGCAGAGGTCCCCGCGCTCCAGCAGGCACACCGACAGACCCGCCCGGGACAGCGCGCGCGCAGTCAGCATGCCGACCAGGCCACCGCCCACCACCACACTGTCAAAACCGTTGTTTGCTGGATTCATGCCTGCATGTCACCGGGCTGCTGCACCGCGGACGAGGGGTTCATTATGGGATTGCCGTGCAGTCCCCGCAATGACGGGGAGGGATGAATTCACCCGCCGTGCCCACCGCCGCTGGCGCGCGCCGGGCTGCCCGGGAGGTCACACCGGCTGACAGGGCAACGGGTTGATTTCCGTGGACAACGATCGGCACGGGATACTGGTCGCCATGCGCGGCGTGGCCAGAATGGGACTGCGGGGTGGCCCTTCGGGCTGGAGGTAATCATGCGCAGACAGACGGGACGAGGCTACGCGCAGCCTGGCGGCTTCACGCTTCTGGAAGTGCTGGTCGCGCTGCTGGTGCTCGCCTGCGGATTGCTGGGGCTGGCCGCGTTGCAGACCACCGGACTGCGCGCCAGTCAGGTGGCCGGCATGCGGACCCTGGTTGCCCGGCTGGGCTACGACATAACCGAGCGCATGCGCGCCAATCCGGCCGGAGTGGCCGCGCATGCATACGTGATCGGGCGTACCGCGACAGCCACGCGCACCGTGCCCGCCACACGTGCCAGCCGGGACCTGGTGGAATGGAGCAACGCCGTGGCGCGCCTGCCCGGGGGCCGGGGCGAAATCGCGCAGTGCACACCGGCAACGACACCGGCCTGCCCGATCATCGATGGCAGCACCACGCACGTGGTCACCCTCTACTGGAACGAATCCCGCACCACGATGCCCGCAACGTACCACTGTCCACCCTGGTCGGACGCGGATTTCCGCTGCTTCCGGCTGCTCGCCCGGTGACAACGATGCATTCCCGGCGCACAGGAATACCCGGCCGCGAGCACGGCTTCAGCCTGGTGGAGTTGATGGTCGCGCTGACCCTCAGCCTGGTGGTGCTGGCGGCTGCCGGCCAGGTGGTCCTCGGCGTGCGCAGGAGCTTCAATCTCCAGGACCGCCTGGGACGCATGCGGGAGGACGGACGCTTCGCCATGGAAGTGATCGCCACCGACCTGCGTCGCGCGGGCTACTGGGGGGGAACCGCGGATGTCCACCGCATCGTGGACCACACACCGGCAGGCGAACGCAATGGCAACCGGGTCGCCACGGAGGACGGCACCTGTACCGGTCCCGGCTGGGCGCGTATGCTGACCCACCGCATCTTCGGCAAGGACGACACGCGCAGCGGGTACACCTGCCTCCGGCCGCTGGCCGCAGGCGCCAGACATGCCGGCGATATCCTGGTCACCCGCTACGCGGCGCCCTGGGTGGTGGGCGGAACCACCACGCCGGATTACCGTGACCGGCAGTTCTATCTCCGCTCCACCCTGTTCTCCGCCCGGCTGTTCCAGGGTCAGGATCAGGCCGCCAACGACATCACCCGTGGCACGACCCCGCGCAGCGCGGAGCTGGTCGCGCACGGGTATTACCTGCAGGACACGGAGTTCCCCGCTACGGAGCGCTGCGGCGGCGCCGCGGTCCCGGCACTGCACCGCGTGAGCCTGGCCAACGGGGCCCTGCGATCGGAGGAGATCGCCCGTGGTGTCGAGCAGTTCCAGGTGCAGTACGGACTGGACGACGATGACGACGGTTCCGTCGATCACTATGTCGATGCACCACCGGCAACGGACAGCGTGCGCTGGAACCAGGTCATCGCGGCGCGTATCTGGCTGCTGATGCGCGCCGCTTGCCCGGAGACCGGCTACACCCATACCGACGCATACCGGATGGGGAATATCGTCTACCCGCCCGTGGGAAAAACGGACGGCTACCGGCGCCAGTTGTTCACGGGGTCGGTCGCCCTGCGCAACTGAGAGAACGGTGTCCGGAATGAATACCCATGCATCCCGCACTGTGGACCCCTGCCGGCGGCAAGGCGGTGCGGTACTGTTCACGGTGCTGGTGTTCCTGCTGGTCCTGACCGTGCTCGGCGTATTCGGCCTGAACCGGGCACGGCTGGAAACCCGCATGGCCGCGAACGCCCTGTTCCGGACACAGGCGCTGAACGATGCCGAATACGTACTCACCACCGCGGAGCATGACCTGCGCACCCTCGCTGGCAACCCGTTCCATCCGGACGTTGCGGGTGATGCGTACTATGCGCAGGAAGTGACGGACTTCGACCCCGACACGCCAGGCATCCAGCAGCCCGCCGACCGCGTGTGGACGTTCAGCCACGCCCTCGTGTCCCTGCCGGATCTCGATGGCGATGGCCGCGCCGGCGATGGCACCGGCCGTTACGTCATCCAGGACGCGGGCACTGCGCTTGCGCCGGACAGGGACCGCTCGTTGCGGAGCTCGATCCTGCACGTGCCGCCCGGCGTGCGGGTACAGGCGTTCCTGGTGACCGCGCAGGCGGGTGCCGCGCGTGGCGCGCAGCGCACCGTGCAATCCATCGTCGTCACCGAACCGTTGGAAGTGCGCCGCGGACTCGATGCACGACCTGCGGACCGGCGCATCGACCGGATCGGCTGGATCGACCTCCAGCCGTGACTGCGACCACCCGGGAACGCACCCCGTGAGTGCGCGCAGACCGCCGGAACACGACTGGTTGCAATCACCACCGGCCGGTTTCTCGCTGCTCGAGTTGCTGGTTGCGCTGGCGATCCTGGGCCTGCTCACCACCTTCAGCTACCCGGTGTACGTGGACCAGGTGCGCAAGGCACGCCGCGCCGAGGGCATGGGAGAACTGCTGGAACTGGCCGACCGCATGGAACGCCACTACGCCGATGCCGGTACCTACGACGTGCGTATCGGCGGCGCGGACATGGACGCGGCCACCCTGTGGAAGGAATCAACCACGCACGGTTACTACATGCTCTCGATCGATGCCGGTACCAGCCAGACAGCGTTCACGGCCCGTGCCACGCCCACCGCCCGCGGCGGCCAGAACCGCGATCCGTGCGGGACCTTCGTGATCGATGCGCTGGGGATGCGTACCCTTGATACCACCCTTGGCGGGAGACGCGCGGCCAGCGGCCTTGGCTCCGGGGATTGCTGGCGCTGATTGCCCAATATCACGGATACGCAAGTGCCGTGGTACTCGCCTGCAGGCAGGCTCCTACCGGGACCCGGACATTGCAGGAGCACCCCCCGGGCGCGACCAACCGGCTAGTATTCCAG
>Ga0315556_1002251_pt1 | contig 11101 bp, 13 predicted proteins | sample SalMarSW160310MG_FD_202112 | JGI IMG/M metagenome (GOLD analysis project Ga0315556, IMG submission 202112) | Salt marsh sediment microbial communities from the Plum Island Ecosystem LTER, Massachusetts, United States - Salt Marsh Sediment SW1603-10 ...
GGTCAATTGGATGCGGCCGGATTGTGCCGCGGCTGCGGCAAGCCCCTCGGTTCTTACTGTCTCGAGTGTGCCTGGCCCCACAAGCGTCGTAGTGAGCGGCTTGGGTAGAGTTGGACAACCAGCGGGCATCCCTCTTACGAGATCCTCGAGCTCCATGGCTTTCGGATCAAATTTCGGTTTGTGAAGAAAATCACAAAGGAGACTGGGAGTCCCGCAGAGGGTTGGCCAAAGACGGTTGATCCCAGGGCGGGGAAGGCAGTCAAGAGAGAAGCCTTTCCGCATTCCTTGACCGAATTGACTTACGGCTGGAATGAACGAGCAGTCGCTTCACTCATCAGAGCGGGCCATCGTCGAGGCAAAGTGCCTGGGGAGTGTGCGCAACGAAGAATCTCGAGGCCGTCCGAGACAGCCCAAGCCTGGCCATGCACCCATAGCACTCGTAGCGGGCAATGACCCTGGCGGCCAGAGCGGATGCGAGCAGATCGATTGGGAGACGAAGTATGAAAGCTGTCCCGACCCGATCCACAAACATTGACGAGTACATAGCCGGCTTCCCGGAGGAGGTCCCGGCGATACTTAGGATGGTGCGCAAGACCGTCCGCCAAGTGGCCCCAGATGCGAAGGAAACCATTAGCTATCAGATACCGACCTTTCGGCTGAATGGCAATCTGGTCCATTTCGCTGCGTTCAAGAGCCATCTGGGTTTCTACCCTACGCCGTCCGGCATTGAAGCCTTCCAGAAAGAACTTGCACCTTACAAGCAGGCGAAAGGGTCCGTCAGATTCCCGTTTGATCAGCCTATTCCCTACGATCTGATTGCGAAGATTGCGGCTTATCGCGTCCAGGAAAACCAAACGAAATCAAAGGCGTGACCAGGGGCTGGGTCTTGTTTCTCCATGCGGCCCGAACCCGAGGCGAATGATGAGGACTGAGGGATTGAGAGGGGCAGAAATGGCCAAACTTGGATCCAGCGTCTACGTGCTTTGGGGGCTGCTGCACCTTGCCGCAGCCGTCGATGAGTTCTCGTTGGGCGGGAGCGTGGAACCGGGCCTGGTACAAGGAAAGCTCTATCAAGGAGCATGGAACCTGCTCTTCTTCGCCCTGGCGAGTATCCTGATTGCGGTCTTTCTCAACTGGAAGAACAGCCGGCTCGGGTACTGGCTGAATCTGTCCGTGGTGAGTGTGGCCGATATCGGATTTCTGATCTTTGTCTTCTTCCCCGGGTATGCTCCGGTGATCCCGACGATCTTTGGGCCGGTCCTGTGGATCACAGCTGCAATTCTGACATCCATCGCCGTTAGACGGCCCAGTACAGCCTGACTCTCTGAAGGAAGTTCAGTATTGGACGTCAGGTCGCTCGGCTACCGAACAGATCTGATCTTCGCCGGCTTCGATGGCGAAATTATCGACCGTGGCGATTTCGTGGTGGTGAGAACCCCCTCCAACCCCACCTACTACTGGGGCAACTTTCTGCTGTTCTCTGATCCACCGCAGACCGGCGACTTCGAAAGGTGGCGACGGCTGTTCCGGCAGGAGATTGGGGGTCCGCCGATCTACGAGCATCAAACCTTTGGATGGGATTCGCCTCAGGCTGGGAACAGCGAGCCGTTCCTGGATGCCGGCTTCCATTTGAGCCACAATGTCGTCATGCGCTGTGTTGAGCCCCGCCGCCCAGCGCACTATGCCGACTTCATCGAGATGCATCCACTCAAGACACGGGCGGAGCGCGAGGCGGCGATCGAACTCCAGGTCCTATGCCGAGAACCTGGACACGATGCGGCGTCCTATCGGGCCTTCCGGGCACGGCAAATGGACCGATACCAGGCGATGGCTGGCGCGGGCTTGGGCGAATGGTACGGGGCCTTCGTCGGTGGCCAGTTGGTGGCCAATCTGGGGTTGTTCAAAGATGGAAAACTCGGGCGATATCAGGCGGTTGAGACGCACCCCGAATTTCGCCGACGGGGGATCGCCGGGACCCTGGTCTTCGAAGCCGGGCGACAAGCCATCGGCAAATATGGTCTTCAGACTCTGGTGATTGTGGCCGAAGACCAGTCCGGAGCATCCCACTTGTACGCCAGTACAGGTTTCGAACCGGTTGAGCCGCAGTGGGGATTGGAATGGTGGCCGGTATCCGATGGATGACGCAAGCGAGCAGGGTTAAAGGTGCGGGGACCCGCGCCTTCGTCTGGCTGAATTGATGAGATGTTCCGGGTGAGAGGATAGGAGACCGCGCCGTGCCTGACAACCATGCCTTCTTGGACAATCTGCTGGGATCGTGGGAACTCACCGGAACGATGGGTGACGTTGGGCTGCATCAGCAGGTCCATGCCGAATGGACTCTTGGCGGCAAGTTCTTGCGGATGTACTTGAAATCCCTGACGGGAGAGGACAACCCCACCTCGGACTATGAGGCCGTCTATCACATCGCGTACAATGAGAAGCACCGGATCTTCGTCATGCATCTACTTGACACCACAGACATCCCTTTGAGCTGTGTGATGGGCACCGGCACGCGCCAGGCAAATGAGCTGCCGTTCCTATTCGAGTACGGACAGACCAGGTTCTTCAACCGCTTCGCATGGCACCCGGATACAGGCAGCTGGAGCTTTGTTCAATCCTTTGAAGAATCGGGAGAAACCAGGATCTTTGCCACCAAAGTGATGGTTCGGGCCCCTGACTGACATCCTACCCTCAGTCCTTGGGCGCACGCCTCAGCTGCGGATAGACCGTGTAGAGCGGTCAGCCAGAGGGTAGGCGATCAGATGAAAGGCGGAGGAATCGGATGGTGACCGGAGTCATTCAAGGCATCTTGGGCCTCGCCGCATTCGCTGCGTTCTGGTTTGCCTTGGCGGGAAGGCTTGACTGGTGGCAAGGGTGGACTCTGCTGGTCGTCTTTGCGCTCTTGGTGACGGCTTTTGCATGGCGCCTTGCTGCGACAGATCCTGAGCTATTGAGAGAGCGCAATCGCCCCGGGGGCGAAGTCCCGGCCTGGGATCAGTGGATAATGCGAATCTACACACTGGTGCTGGTGGTTCAGCTGGCGGTTACTGCATTGGACTCTGGACGCTTCCGCTGGTCGGAGGTCTCTTGGGTCGTGCAGTTGTTGGGTTGGTCCGTCATCATCGGCGCCGCCATTGCGATCGGGCGGGTGACAGTTAGCAATCCCTACCTTTCCAGCTGGGCTCGATTGCAGGATGACCGCGAGCAGGTGGTGGTGCAGGAAGGGCCTTATGCTCATATCCGTCATCCGATGTATTTGGCCATTGCAGCCGTATTTTTCGGAATGCCGCTTGCGCTTGCCTCTTGGTGGTCTCTGGTTCCCGCCACGATCAACATTGGGCTGTTTGTCTATCGGACCTACCGCGAAGATGAGATGCTAATGCGAGGGCTTCCTGGCTACGAGGAGTACGCCCAGACCGTGAGATACAGGCTGATACCTGGCGTCTGGTAGCTTCCTCCACTCTCAATCAGATCTCGGTCGTCATTGGCCCCGGGTTGCTGTCTGTGACGGCTGTAGCCGGGGCCTTCGCTGGGTGAGGTGGGGCACGAGTGGCGCTGGGGACGGAGGGTCCTGGCGGGAGAAAGCTCAGCGGCTGAGGAACTGCAAATCCAAGGTGCGATTGGCGCTTCTCAATTGGCCCATCTGTGCGTACAATGTCCCCGTGTGCCGCGGGGTGACCATCCCGCGTGAGGGTTTCCTGTCAAGCTCATCATCCAAGGGGCCGTTCAGCCCACCCTTCGGGGAACATCCGCGAAAGCCGGTCCCCTTCTCCGCCATCTGACGGGCGCCAACAACAAGGCCGTAAACTCCGGCACCTTCAATCTATTGGCATGGTGCGTCTTAGACGCATCTGCCCCATTTGTTCTACGGGAGGGTTTGGCTGCCTGCCCGCAGAATCTGCAGGAGCGAACGATGAGCCATCGGCGCGTTGGGATACTGGCATGGGGGATCACTGCCATCTCGGCACTGGGCGGGCTGCTCCTTTTCTTGGATTGGGTTACCCACTTGAACGGGCCGCCTGATTTGACCGGCGCCGTGCACGTGTTTGGATTAATCCTCCCGCTCGTGATCTCTGTTCTGGGGGCCTTGATCGTCACCCGCCAACATGGCAACCGCGTCGGCTGGTTGATGATGGTTGTCGCCTTCGGCAACGTCTTTGACGCTGCGGGCCTCGCGCCCTCACGCTAGCGTTATGGTTGGCGTCCCTGGTGGATAGGATCGGCTGGATGTTTCCGCTTTTTGCGTTCTTCCTCATCCCGCTCTATTTCCCGACCGGGCGCCCACCGGCCGGGCGCTGGAACTGGATAATGAAGTGGACGATCGGCATGTGGCTGACTGGGGCCCTCGTTGGGGGAGTGTTCTCGCCCGATGTAGGTCCGGGCGACGGACGATGGGCGATGCCCAACCCAATTGGGCTGCCTTTTCTTGGGAGGGTTGAAGATCCCTTCTTCAACCTATGGCCTATCGGCATCATGGTGATCGTCGTCGGCAGTGCGGCTTCTCTCTTCGTCCGCTACCGCCGTGCCGGCCCGGAAGTGCGCCAGCAGATCAAGTGGCTGCTGGTCGCCGCAGGCCTCACCATGGCCTTCTTCGTTCCGTTCTTCTTCCTTTCGAGTGGTGACTCCCACTCAGCGTGGCTGGATCTGGGCTTCGATCTGGTCGTCGTGGCCAATCCTTTGGCCATTGCCATCGCCATCTTCCGCTACCGAGTGTGGGACCTGGATGTGGTCGTCAACCGGGCCCTGGTGTACGGCCCGCTGACCACACTCCTGGCGGGCATCTTTGCCATGCTGATCTCCGTGACCTCTGTTCTTGCCAAGGAGATCTTTGGAGCACAATCGCAGGCCATGGGGGCGGCGATATCGGCGGTGGTGGTGGCGGTCATCTTCCAGCCGATGAGAGACTGGGTCCAAGCTTTCGTCGACAAGCGTTTCTATCCTCAGAAGCGCAATCTTGATACCGGCCTGGTCGAGGTGCAGCCGGAGTACTGGGCCTTCATCAATCAGCAGAAGCTTCTCCAAATCGCCCAGGCCCATGTGCGCAGGACCTTGGGAGTGACCTACACGGCCTTCTATCTGGCGACTGATGGATCGGACTTCGAACTGGCTCTCCCGGGAGGCGGCGGCGAAGCGGAACCGGCCAGGGTCGGACCCACCGAGAAGCAAGCAAGCGAGCTTCGCAGGAGGTGGGTGGTAGAGAGTGAGGGTGGTGGGCCCGCCGTGGGTTTCGCCCCGGTCCACATCGACCGGGGGGAGGAGATCGAGGTGCTGGGGCTGCTGGCGGTCGGGGCGCGCAGCAACGGTCGCGGCTACTCGGGCGACGACCTCAGGGCCCTGGCGGATTTGGGAGGCAAAATCGGCTTGGCGCTGAATGCCATTCAGCTTGGTGAAGAGACCGCCAAGGATCCCCCCAAGGAATTGGCAGGATCGCCTGCGGCTCTGCACGCGGCAGGCGCCGTCGAATAGCAACCATACTTTTGGAGAGCGCAGCGTGAGACAAAGACGTGCGAAGATCATTGCCTGGGGGTTGGCCGGAGTCGTCGTCCTGGTATCGATCGCCAGGATGATCCTGTGGGCGGCAGACTTGAACGCAGCGCCAGGTCTCTCAGATCTGGTCGATGCGATTGGCTGGGGGCTGGCCATTCCGGTGGCCTTCTCGGGGCTGGCGGCGCTGATCGTCGCTCGGCAGCCCGGCAACCGCGTGGGTTGGCTGTTGATGGTCGTCGGCCTGGCGGTGAATAGCCCGACTGGGCTAATGCTTGATGCCATAGCTCACCCGCAGTCGCTCTCACTTTGGTTGTGGCTGCTGGTGTGGGTGGACGGCTGGTCGTGGGCCCTCGTGATTCTGCCTATCTTCCTCATCCCACTGCATTTCCCGGGTGGGCATGTCATGCCCGGCCGCTGGAAGTGGGTCACGCGCGCCGCTGAGGGGCTTTGGGTGAGCCTCATGGTGATTCTGGCCGTGAGCTCTGACATTGGACCAGAGGGGGGGAGCTGGAGTTTTCCCAACCCCATCGGGTTTCTTTCCGATGAGCTGCTGAACGGTCCGGTTGTGTATGCATTCGGCGCGGTCCTTGTCGTCACGATCTCTGCCAGCGTGGCCTCACTCTTTGTCCGCTACCGTCAATCGGAAGGCACCGAGCGCCAGCAAATCAGGTGGCTGCTCCTGGCCGGAGCTTTCCTCGTCCTGGCTTACGGCTCCATCTACTTCACCGCACCCAGCGACTTTGAACTGAGTGGCATCCAAAACATGGTCCTGGTGCTTTCGATCCTGGGAATCCCGGTCGCCATTGCCGTGGCGATCTTCCGCTACCGGCTGTGGGACCTGGACGTGATCGTCAATCGGGCTCTGGTGTATGGCCCCTTGACCACGGTTCTGGCAGGGATCTTCGCCGTGCTCATCGCCGTAAGCTCCGAACTCGCCAAGCAGGTGTTTGGGACCCAGTCGCAGGCCCTCGGCGCGGCCATCTCGGCCGTGGTCGTGGCGGTGATTTTCCAACCCATGCGATCCCGGGTCCAGTCGTTTGTGGACCAGCGTTTCTATCCCCAGAAGGCCGATTTGGCTTCCGGTCTGGTCGAGATTCTGCCGGGCTTCTGGCCCTTGCTGGATCGTCAGACGCTGGTCTCGGCCGCCCAGGACCATGCGCGGCGGGCGTTGGGAATCGCGCACGCGGCCTTCTTCTTTGGCTCCTCCGATGGGGTATTCGAACGGGTCTCTCTGGATGCATCCCCCTCGGATGGACCGAGCCGGCTTGAGCTGACGCGCCAACAGACGGGCGAGCTCCTGAAGAAGCGTGTGATCGCCAATACAAACGGGGGCCCGGCAGCTGGTTTCGTCCCGATCCATGTCGACCGGGGTCGGACGACCGAACTGCTGGGCCTATTGGCGGTCGGTAAGCGCGAGAACGGTCGCGGTTACTCGGGTGACGAGCTGAAAGCCTTGGCGGACCTAGGCGGCAAAATTGGATTGGCGTTTAGGGCGGTTGAGATGACCGAATCGCGAGGCCGATCTACTCATCAAGAGGCCCCAGCGGGGCGCAGTCGCGAGCTTCTTGCACCTCAGTCGAGCGGCTGAGCAGAAGGAGAAATGACCAAATGAGATCGATCTATCTGTCCCTGGCCATCGCCGGCGCCGTGGTGCCATCTGTTTTCTACGTTCAACATTTCGCCAACCAGGGGCCCGACCCCATGGTCTTTCTCTCGGCCATGGGAGCCAATCAGGCGGTCCGCGGTCTTTCGGCTGACCTGGTGCTGGCCTCGCTGGCCTTTTGGGCAGCTATGTTCCACGACCGTCGTCAAAGAGGCGGTCCAAATCCTGTTGCTTTTGTGGCCCTCACTCTTCTGATCGGCCTGTCGTGTGCCATCCCGGCTTATCTCTATGCCCGGACAAGGGAGATTGGGGAGGCGGCAAGAACGGGATAGGCGCGCCCCGTATCACACCCTAGGTTGTGAAAGTCTTCACAATAGGACGGCGGCAACACTTCTTTGGCTCCGCAGAGCCGTTCCAAGGGGCTGCAATCATGCGGCTTGGAGGTGACAATGCGCCGTAGTTCTGGGTTTGTTGGACGGCCTACTGGTTGTGATTTCGTAGGTACAGGAGAGTAGCCGTGTCTGTAACACTTTCCCCTTCAAGTCGTCCCCTGCGCAGTTTCTTGTCGGTCTTCCTCGGCGGTGCCGCCCTGGCAATCGTCCTAGGCGTCGGAGGCTTCGCCTATGCCGCCACGCAGGAGACCCACGATGTGTTTTGTGCCTCATGCCATACCCAGCCGGAGTCAACCTTCTTCCAGCGCTCGACTGGCTCGCAGCCTGTCGACCTAGCATCCTTCCACACCGGTCAGACAACACGCTGTATCGACTGCCATTCGGGCCCCGGTATCACGGGGAGAATGGGTGCTGAGCTGCTAGGGGCCCGTAACGCGCTGGCCTGGTACACGCACACAGCCGGCCAGCCAGCCAAGCAGACAGTTCCAATCCAGGATGCCAATTGCCTGAAGTGCCATCAGGACGTGGTCCAGCGCGGCTATGTCCCAAAGACCACGGTGCAAGGATTGCAGGAGCGTCGTGGGGGTGAAGAAGAAGGGGGGACTAATCACTGGCACGAGAGGCTTGCAGAATGGCAAGCGGCCACGCCGCAAGCCGGAACCTGCACCAGCTGCCATTCGGGTCACGCGACGGATGGCACGCTCGCCACAGGATTTGAGAACACCCAGACCACACAAGCGGTGTGTGAATCCTGCCACCAGACCCTGCGGCGAGAACGGAGAGGCTGATTCTGCTCTTCTCGCCTCGGGACACCGCCATGGTCTGGCTGAAGTCCAGCCAGGATGTTTCCGGGTAAGCATGATCCGATGGGGATTGGGTGGTTCTTCCGGCTTCAGAAACGCCTAGCGCAGGACCATGAGAGCAATCACGCCGATCAGGACGATCACACCCAATACGACACCGGCAGTACCGAGAAGTCGCATGTTCTTGGGCGGTTCATCTTCGGCGCCCACATCTCGCGTGCCGTAGGCCGCGCCCAGCGCCACCCCAAGGCTGACACCGATGGCGATGCCGAGGGCCAGGTTGCCAAGTGCCAGACCCATGGCGACGCCTAGGCCGGCGCCGATGGCGATCCCTGCCCCCATGCTGTTTCCGATCCGATTGCCCGTTCCGTTATCCATAAGCTGATCTCCCTCCGGCGTGATTGGCGACTTCCGCCTCATGTTCACGGGGATTCGAGGGCTCACCACTAGAGTACATTCTCGGATCGCAAAGATCAGGTGACATTTGACCCCTTCTCTTGGGGTAGCCGCCCGGGCCTATTGTCCCGCTGCCCATGCGACGTTCTTGCGCAGGGCCCATTCCAGGGTGAAAATATCCTCGCCGCCAAAAGCTGCCGCGGCACGGTATAAGTGAAATCTTGAGGAGGCCTATCGTGACAGCCAACACTCCGATCATGGACGCACCGGATCAGATGTCGCTCGGCAAATCGGCCTTGCTGCATTTGCTGCCCGGTGCGCTCCTTACCCTGCTGTATTTTCTGATCGCCCCTGCCGTCACTGCGGCCGGCTACCCGCCCCTGGCGTCACTTCTGCTGGCAATCGCCGTTGTGCTCATCCCGTTTGAGCTCGGGTTCCTTCTGGTGCTCGGCTACCGTCGGCATGGCCGGATGAGTCTGAAGGGGGTCGTCGTCTGGCGGGAACCCCTGCCTTGGACGACCTTCGCCTGGCTGGTGCCGCTGTTGGTCGTCTGGGGCAGCGTGGTCTTCATCGGCCTCGGCCCGCTTGAAAACGTGTTCGCGTCCAGGCTCTTTGCCTGGATGCCCGCCTGGTCACTGCCGTCGGCGGCGGTAAGCCAGTTCCACGACATTGCCCGCAGCAAGTTGATGACAACTCTGGCGGCCCTGTTCGTGCTGAATGGCTTCGCCGGACCGGCCGTGGAAGAGCTCTACTTCCGAGGCTACTTGCTTCCCCGGGTTGCCCGCCTGGGCACCTTCTGGGCAGTGGTTTGGAATGTCGTTTTGTTCTCGCTCTATCATTTCTTCACACCTTGGGGCAACCTGACACGGATTCTAGCCTTGCTGCCCATCGTCTACATGGCGGCCAGGAAGCGCAACATCTACATCAGCATGAGCACTCACATCACGCTCAACAGCCTGGGTATGTTGGCCAGCCTGGGGGCCTACCTCGGCGGCTGACAGGAAGCCGGGGCAGATGACAGGCGGCCCAGGGTTGCACATGGGCCGCATACGGTTGACAATAGAGTTGAGAGCCCGACCACGCTCGACGCAGCTGCTCTCTCATCCGGCGTCGGGCTCGCTGCAAAGGGGCGCGAATGAAGGCCCTGCGCCACCCGCTCCCCCAGCTGGTTCTGATGGCTGGCCTGGCCGCCTGCTCCGGGCGTGGTCCCGCCGTGACTCAGCCAGCGCCGACCCAGCTACCAGCCTCCCAATCTGCTTCAATCACCCCTTCGGCCGGGCCATCTGCCACAGCGACTCCTTCGTTGATCTCCCAGGATGAGACATGGAACCTGTACACGAACCCGAGGCTGGGTATCGAAATGCTGGTGCCCAAACTGACCTACCGCTGGGACGTAGGCTGTGTTTGGGTGGGTGGAGAGCTCGAAGGTTCGTACCGGCCGCAGGGGGGATTCGTTCCGGTGATCGTGCAGGAGGCGGATGAACGAGTGGTCATCAGCGGGGCGAGCTACGCCAAGCTCACGCTGCCGACACGCGTGCCTTCAGGCGCGGGATACCACACCAACTTCGCCGGCTGCGAACAACGCGAGATAACTCTCGAGGCCGTCGCCGGGTCCATGGGGACGAGCGGGATCTGGGAAATCTGGGTCTTCCCGGTTGGCTCCCCTGAGGACCTGGAGGCCTGGATCGACAAGATCTTCGGACCCTGCTTCAGCCTCGGCGAAATGCGGCCGCTGGAAGGCAGAGGGTTGATGCAGGTGCAGGTCCGAGGAGATGGGAAACCGGTGGAGGAATCCGAGTGCCTGCTTAGGGGGATGTACGTCTTTCTGTACTCGCCGGATCGCCAGCGCGCCGCGGCCTGGTTGACCGGCCAATCCATGCACTTCGTGTCCGATCCTCAGACGGGCGAAGGCTACGATTCGGAGATGTACGCCAGCTTCAAGTTCATTCCCTAGAGTTCCCATGCATCTGCCGGACAGCCGGCCAAAATTCGAGCGGGGAGGACTGCGTGTTTGAGCTGCCAGAAATCCAGAACATCTGCCGACAAATCAATCAGACCCTGGTAGGCAAGGTGATCCAGACTGGACATCTGGGCAATCGTCCCCACAAGTTTGTCTGGTACAACCAAACACCAGCTGACTTCGAGGCGCTGACCCGGGGGAAAAACTTGGGGCAGGCGAGTGCTCGGGGAAAATGGCTCTTCATCCCGCTCGAGCCGGAACATGTCTTGTTGTTCGGCGAGTGTGGCGGCAAGATGCTCTACCATCCAGCGGGAACGAATCCGCCCAGCAAATACCACCTCCTGCTGACATTCGAAGATGGGTCTGCGCTCAGTGCCACCACGCGAATGTGGGGGGCGTACGAGCTGTACCGGCGAGGCGAGGAGGAGAATCGCCAATACATCAAGGACATGCGCGTCAC
>Ga0315556_1002252_pt1 | contig 11098 bp, 9 predicted proteins | sample SalMarSW160310MG_FD_202112 | JGI IMG/M metagenome (GOLD analysis project Ga0315556, IMG submission 202112) | Salt marsh sediment microbial communities from the Plum Island Ecosystem LTER, Massachusetts, United States - Salt Marsh Sediment SW1603-10 ...
TCGACATACTTGAGTATGCCTGCGGGTTAAAATTCGGCTCCGCCTTGATTTTGAACCAAAATCTTTATTTTGAGATGGCTTCTAGTTATGGAGACAAGATGATCGAAATCGACATTCCTGGAAATAAGAAATTGATGCTCGAACATCTCGTTCTGGATTACAACGGCACCATCGCATTCGACGGCGCTTTGTTGGACGGCGTTAAGGAATGTTTGGTCGAACTTTCTCAAAAACTGACCATCCATGTCATCACCGCCGACACATTCGGCGGTGTCGAAAAAGCGCTAAAGGATATCGACTGCAAACTGGCCGTCATCCCATTGGACCGGCAAGATATGGCGAAGCTGGCATTTGTAGAAAAAATCGGATGTGAAAAAACCGTAAGTATGGGAAATGGCGCAAACGATCGATTGATGCTCAAAGCATCGGCATTAGGTGTTGCGATTGTTTCAAAAGAAGGGGCTGCTTTTGAAACCCTTTCATCAGCAGATGTCGTATGTACGGATATTCTCTCCGCCCTGTCGCTCTTAAGCAATCCACTGAGACTGATCGCTACTTTAAGATTATAAACTCAAGTTTTGGAATAGATCGATGAATGATTTTACGATCCGCGGGCTCGTCTCCGGCGGGCTGATCACCAATTATTTTTGCACATCGCGCTGCAGGCACTGCCTGTATCATTGCAGTCCGAACCGGGAAAAAGCGTATATTGATCCCGAGACCGCTGAAAAATGTTTTATCCGGATGTTGGAGCTGGGATGCCGCTCAGTGCATATCGGCGGCGGTGAGCCCATGCTTCGGCCCGAACATCTCGAAAACGTGTTGGAAGTTGCCAATCAGGTCGGAATAGGAATCGATTATGTGGAAACCAATTCTTCATGGTTCAAAGATCCCGAATCCGCAATACATATTCTTGAAAGGCTCCAAGTCAAGGGACTCGAAACCTTGCTGATATCCATCAGCCCCTTTCACAACGAATTCATTCCGTTTTCAAAAGTCAAAGGCGTCATCGATGCCGGAAGAAAAACAGGGATGGGTTTGTTTCCATGGATCAACGATTTTTACAAAGACCTCTCCATATTTGATCCGAACACGACCCATACATTCGAAGAATTTTCCAAAAAATTCGGAAAAGATTATCTGGTCAGCACCCTCGGCCGGTATTGGGTTCACATGGGCGGCCGCGCCATAGAAACTTTCAGGAAAATACTTCCCGGCAGTTCCATCCGAAAAATTCTGGAAGATAATCCCGGCAGCTGCAAAAGTGAGCTTTCCGATACCACCCATTTCCATATGGATCTTTTCGGCAGCTACATCCCCGGACTCTGTTCGGGAATCGGTGTTGAAATAAAAGACCTGGGAAAAGCGCTTCCCAAAGAAAAATATCCGGTCTTAACGACACTGACGGCATTGGGAATCAGAGGATTATATGATATGGCGAGCAATGAATACGACTATCAACCAAAAAGAAATCTTTTTCTGAACAAATGCGATCTTTGTACCCAAATTCGAAAATTTCTCGTAACCACAACTTCCGAATCGTTCAAGGAGTTTGTGCCTTTCAATTTTTACTCGGAAATATCCGAGGAATAAACCCTATCGTTGCAAAAGTCGGAGGGCTTCAGAGCCAAGGCGCCAAGGGTGAAGCCGTAGTAAACCTACTTCGAACCCTTGGCAACGCAGGATCTGGAGTCCTCCGGCTTTCCCGCAGGGAAAACAACATGGCATCAAATTGACCCCATCCTTTGAATTCGCCATGGGTTGGAAATCAAAAATGGGGATATTTCGATGATTTTTGTCTGAAACTCGAATAGATAATCCTCCTTTTGCCATGTTGTTTGTGCAACATTAGGGAAAATTCTATTTATAATTCTTTTTTCTTATAATGTTTCTTTTGTTCCTGAAGTTTCTCTTTGGCGATGATATTCCGAATCATGGTCAATACTTCCCATTCCTCATAAGGTGGCAGAATGCATGCATACACATCATGCGCCACGGCCTCCTTGATAAGATCCCGTTGATCTTGATCGCAAAGCAGAAGAAGATTGCATCCGGGGCAGGCAACATTAATTCTTGAATAGATCCTCGCGCCATAAGCGTTAACGACTTCGTAGTCCACCACAATGACTGCTCCGGGCCTTTTTTTAATTTTTTTTACGAGTTCTTCGAGATCAGCTCCTGTAAACGGACGGAAGTTGTTTCTTTTACATAAATCAATAATATAAGTCTTGAGTTTTTGGTTTGAAATGAGTAGGAAGATCGGAATTTTTTGCGTGTAACCATTCAATGTCTTTCATCTTTTTAAATTTCTGCAGGATTGTTTCAAGGACCTGATGGCGCCTCTCTATTCGTTACGGGATCGATTGAATAAACATTCCAGACCCGAAAGGTGATAGTAAAGATATCCGGTACTCGTAACGGATCAGCGAAAATAGCCTCCGCCTTTTCCATTTCGAAGACGAGTAGGAGCGGCTGCTTGCTTCTCCCGGCAGATTTATAGGGTATTATCTGTTTTTAATAAGTTGTGTGGGGGAGGGGCGCGAAAATATTTTGATACACTCTTTTGGAGTTCGTCGCCGAGACGGTGAACACGCACTCGTTTAAGAGGGTGAAAAATATTCTTTCAACACCCCTCCCATACCGGTGGCCCTAACAATAACGAATTATTCAATATATTCAAGCACAAAATCCAGCTTCATCATGTCTTCGGGCCAGTATTTTTCGCTCATTTTCTCTTCGCCGGCGTAAACGTCTTTGCCGTCGATTTTCTCAATAAGCATCTCAATGAAGTGAGTCTCGGTGAGCTTGTATTTGGCAATGACATCAGACGGCAGCACCACAACAAGGCCCGACTCCTTTGATGTTTCCCACTCAAAGGGTTCATCTGGGGCTGCGGATTGTTTTCCATCTTTCCCGTAATAGACCTTTAACAAGGTGCCGGAAACCTTCATCCCCGGTTTCATATCAAACTCCTCGTACAGCTCGTCGGATATATGCCACCACAAGGCTCTTATGTTTGCTTTCAAATATCCCTTTACGAGCATGGGGTCGTATCCGCATACACCTACACGACATTTCTCAGGCATGCTCTTCCTCCTTTTTTCAAACCGAAACATAAACTTGTTGAAACGATGATGTCATGATAATCTGCAAGAATCGGAGATCAAACATACGCCAAGCTTATGCTTCGAATAAATTATTTCTTTATACGTAATTGTTTCCTTCAACCGGTGCGAAGATTCTTCACCTTACCGTTTTTTCTGGTCAAATCCATAGCATTTTTTAACGACATTGAAGTCTGCGACGCACCAGTAATCGGGCCAAAAAATCTTTTTGCACCAGCCGATAATATCTGCAGGCGGGAAGCTGGAGCCTTTGAGAACCGGCTTCAAGTGCCTGCACTGCCAGCATATATGATCAGTTTGTTTTTCCGGAACCAGAACAGTGTCCAGAAACTCTTCAGGTGTTAGCTGTGCCATGGAACACTCCTTTCTTTTTTTACCATTCGCTGACTTCACCTTTCGCCAGTTTCTGCTGATACTCCTCCCATACTTCAGGAGTCAGTTTCTGAATATCCCATTCAAAGCCAAAGCTTCCGGCAATGCCGGCAGACGGCGGCTGCGGACGCCAGCCCCTGACCGGTCTGCCCCTGGCGCTGAACTTGACCATGTCGGCCACGCCCAGATAGATATCCCTGGGCAGGCATTGATACGGTCTTGTCCTGCCTTCAATGCCCGGCAGATAGTTCCTGTAACCTTCCAGGGGTTTATCCGCATACAGCGGGCTGGTATCCGGTTTTTCGTCAACCTCCTCAGGACCTCTGTACATGAAGCCCTGAATCATGTGGATGTAATACACTGTTTTGCACTCAGCACAGTTTACCTTCCCTTCCCAGTTCCAGAAACAGTAAGGATCAAGGTAGTTAACGGTGTTACACTTTTTCCCATTAATTTCTTTTTTACACCAGATAATATCACACACGGCGCTCTCCTCCTTTTATATCCAGCTCTTATCGTACCACTCCTGAACGGTGGCAGTCGGATAACCGAGCAGCTCATGGTAGATTTTTATATTATCGGCACCCACCGGCCGCCAGATCCAGTTCTGTCTCCTGGGCGACTTGCTCATCAATCCCGAGGCGTACCCGCTATGGGTCAATACGTCACCGAAGATGGGATCATCAAGATATCGAATGGTGCCCCTCTGCCGGAAGTGCTCGGATTCATAAACTTCCCGGTCGTTCATTACCGGTTCGGCTAACAGACCGGCATCCTGCAATATTTTGACCACTTGCGACCGGGACTTGTCCTCGGCCCATTTTTCCAGGGCCGCGTAGATTTCCACCTGAGCTTCGCCTTCAACCCGGTCCTTGTGGGCTTTATACTTCCCGTAAAGATCTTTCATTCCGGTGATGGCGCACAGCTCTTTAAAATCTTCATCCTGGAAGGCGGAAACCATGACATACCTGGCATCATGCTTGTCCTGCGGATTGGGAACATCCGGAAAGTCGGACTTGCCGCACAGAATGATGCCGTGTGCACAGAGCTGCGTGTCCCAGTTCCCCCAGCGCTGGCGTACAATGCCGAACCGGCCGTACATGGGTGCGGCATAACCCAGACATCGGGTGGCTGCCTGCACCTGGGAAAATTCGATCATGGTCCCAAGACCGGTGGTTTCGCGCCAGTGAATGGCCGCCAGAATCCCGAAGCTAATCTGGGTTCCGGAGTACCAGTCAATGCACCAGTTGGAGTGTTTGGCGGCGTGACCGCCCATGAATTCGTGCATACCGGTAACGGAAGCAAGACCGGCATGGGCCTGCCCCAAAATATCGTAAGATCCGCCGAAAACCTTGGGGCCGTAGCCAAAACCGCCGCCCCATACATAAATGAACCTGGGGTTGAGCTCCTGAAGGTAAATATAACTTTGTTTCCACTTGTCAAAGGTTCCGGGCCGGTAGCACTCGGTCAGTCCGTCAAACATCTTTACCAGTCGGTAAAAGGCTTCTTTCATTTCATCCAAGTGATAATCCATGGTAATGTAGTATTCGTTGGGATTTGCATTCAGAAATCCCAACCCTGTGCCGGTCATGGGCCGGGTGTCGTGCAACGGATACAGGTAACATTCATTGAACGGGGATGTATGCCGCATGGGATCACCCATCCTCGGCATCTCCACCTTGACCACTTCGGCTCCCAGCTCCGCCAGGTTGGACACGGAATGGGGTGTAAAGATATACATGGTGGTGCTCATCCATCGGACGCCTCTTAAAGGCTCGGGTTTTGTATGTTCGTTGCCCGGATCAAATGTCGCCCGGCAATATTCCTCGTAAGGCATTTTCATTTCTTCGAGCTCTTCCTTACTCTTGGGGCCTGGCAGATCCTCTATCCTTGTCTCTCTCATATCTTTTGCCATTATATCACCCCCTTGCTCTTGAGTTCCCTGACTTCATTTTGACCCATGCCGAGCCAATTCAGATACTTGAGAAAGTTGTCCTTTCCTAGAGGTCTTCCGATCCACTTGACCCGGTGCGGCGTCCTGTACTGGAATGAGTTCGGCGACGTCGAATAGAGCACGGTCCCGTACTGATCGCTGTCGATGGTATACACCCAGGGACGGTACTTAAAGTGGGGGAATTCACTGACCTCATCGATAAATAGAACCGGTCCGGCCGCAATCTCGTACTCCAGCAGCTTTTGCTCGGCTTCAATTCGGTTCATGTCCCGCAGCCAACGGGTGGTTACGGTGTAAGTCTTGATCAACGCTTGAAGCGCATTCCGGGCACCCATCTCCTTGAGGAATGGGTCTTCGTGGATCAACCGGCCGAACTGAATATCATCCCGCTCAATGCACTGGCCGATGCGATACCAGAGCCGGTCGGTCTGACCGCCGATCATCATGTAGCCGTCCTTGCAGGGGTTCCACTCGTACTGGTTCAAATTGGGATCCCAGCCGCCGGTCCTGGCTTTGATGCTCTTGTTGAAGCCGTACCAACTGATATCAAAATCCAGAATGTCCATTTGCGTTTCAGCTCCGGTGACTTCGATAAACTGTCCCTCGCCGCTGAACTTATTTCTCCAGTAAAGGGCCGCCATAATGCTGCACGCCCCCTGCTCACCGGCAACATAGTCGGCGAACCAAACACCGGATCGGGTGGGATCGCCGCCTTTGCCTCTGGGCAACTGGTCCTGGGGGAAACCGGTGTTGTGCACGAATGCATTGGCACAGCCGCCAAAAGGCTCCAGGGTCCATTGGCCGAACTTGGAGAGTTTGTCCTTGTAAGGCCCCCATGAGCCGCGCACACCGATCCAGCAATACACCAGCCTGGGGTTGATCTCAGACAGTTGCCGGTAACCCAAACCCCGTTCATCCATGTAGCCCGGCGGATATTCTTCAATGAGCACGTCGGCATGGGCAGCCAATTTTTTATATATTTCCTTGCCTTCGTCGGTCTCGACATTGAGCGTAATGGAGAACTTATTTCTCATCTCATGGATAAAATCCATGCCGCACTTTTCGCCGGTCTCTCTGTCCTCGAGCATCAACTCTTCTCTGCCGAAAGGTGTCAGTTTTCTTAAAGGGTCTCCTTCGGGCGGCTCGATGTTAATCACCTCGGCCCCGGCTTCGGCCAATAACGACGAGCAAAACTTGTTGCCCATCCTGTATAACCCCATACACAGCACCTTGAGACCCTGAAGCGCCTCGGGCTTACCGAAGCCGTACTCAAACCTGAGGTTGTCCTCGCACCACTCACCGAACTTGGCTGCATTCCGCTTGGCATAAACCTTGGATACTTCTTCTCGCGGCGGCGGTGGTGTTACAGGCCAGGGCCTGATCTCAGGGGTCATCAGCGGAAGGGCGTCCGCTCTGCTGTTTATTTCCACTTCTCTTATTTCTGCCATATTCTAACCTCCCATCAATTGATTTTGCTTTAGGCTAGATCCAAACCCCTCTTAAACATGGCAACGAACACGATGATCTGCTCAGAATTATAATTGTTTCTAAGATACGCGTTCGTTGGGAGGAGACGTCTCTTTTGGTTATTCTCACCTCCTTTCTGTAATGTATGTGGCCAAACACAAAATCGATACTTATCCAATCGCTTGGTAATGCTTCACTTTTTTATTTCAATGGTAGACCAACTGAGAAAACCTGTCGGACGATCACCTTACGAGACAAATGGCTCAATGGTATTTGGTTTTAGGATTAAGCGCGTGGTCGCTGATGTGTTCACCGGTCAAAAGTAGACGTAGGAACAGCAACGCATTTTGGTGTTTTACCAATGGGTATTTCAAGAATCTTGCCAGAAATGAAAAGTTTGAGGAAAATTTGAGAGGCTTTGTATTATTCTAAAGTATTTTAAAGTAGTTATATGCTTTTAAAAAATGAAACATTATAGCGTGCACCCGTCATTTTTCCATGAAAAACACAAATGAGTGTACGGTATCAGACCCTCTGGTTTCAGAAAAATTTTTATAAGACTTGACGACGTGGATTTAAGGACCGTATGGAAATCGACCCCTATTTGTGCATATATGATACACTATAGTATCTCTTTTTCCAAACGGTGGCGGCGGAGCTTGCTGTAAAGGGTGCTGCGGCTTATTTTGAGGCGCCGGGCGGCCTCATGCTTGTTCCAGTTGACTTCGTGAAGCACGCCCAGGATTATCCGCCGTTCATTTTCGGCAAGAGAATTGGCGGAAGGTTCGGCGGCGGTCTGCCTGAGAAATTGGGGCAGGTTCCCTCTTTCAATGACCGGTCCCTGAGCCAGAATAACGGCATGACTGACGGCATTTTCAAGCTGGCGCACATTTCCGGGCCAATCGTAATCCATCAGGGCCTGCATGGCTCCGGAGGAAAATGAGTGGATGTCTTTACCTTCTTTCAGACTGTAATTTTTAAGGAAATGTTTGCAGAGCAAAGGAATATCTTCTTTGCGGTCACGCAACGGCGGCAAATGGATGGTAACGACGTTCAATCGATAGTAAAGATCGTTTCGAAATCGGCCGGCTTCGGCCTCCCGGTAAAGATCCCGGTTGGTCGCCGCCAGTACCCGCACGTCGGCTTCCATGGTTTCTTCTCCGCCGACCCGCTCAAAGCAGTGATCCTGAAGGAACCTGAGCAACAAAACCTGGGTAGCCGGCGCAATATCGCCGATTTCATCCAAAAATAAAATTCCGCCTTTGGCCCGTTCGATGCGACCTTTCTTCATTTTGACGGCGCCGGTAAAAGCGCCTTTTTCATGACCAAAAAGCTCGCTCTCCAAAAGGGTCGGCGAATAGGCCGAACAATTGGCAACTACAAAAGGCCCGTCTTTCCGGGAGCTCTGCCGGTGTATGGCCTGCGCCACCAATTCTTTTCCGGTCCCGTTCTCCCCGGTTATCAATACGATAGCATCGGAAGCTGAGACCAAATCGATGAGTTCATATATTTTTTGCATCTCATCGCTCTGACCGATAATCTTGCCGTGGGAAGCGCGCTCGCCGACCCCTTGCCGGAGGGTGTTGATTTCAGATTCATGGATAATGAGATGACGCATATGGCCGGCGACTTGGTTGAACAGGTTTAAAAAAAAGTGCATATCCTCTCGGGAGCATTCACGATCAGAAGGAAGCCCCAATACAAAATAACCGATGCATTGTTGCGGCAAGGAAATAGGCAGTCCGAACCAATTGGCATAATTATTTGAAATTTCGTCCAAAAATGATGGGATATCACTGGCATTTTTCGAATCGATAATATGAAACTCCTTAATTCTTTGCAGGTATTGGAAGAAATCCGGGATGAGTCTGGACTGCTCGATCTGCTGCAGCGCTTTTGAAAAGGGTTCCAGCACAGCGGGGTTGCACCCTTCTAAACTCAAAAAACTCTGACTTCCGGCATCCAACAGAAAAATCAGAGGATCGGAACCAGGGAAAATACCCCGGACGATATCATGAACATAATCGATAATTTCTAATACAGAATTTTTGGCGCTGACCTGGCGTGAGATTTTGAACAGCTCTTCGAGTTGATATTGCGCGCGCTGAAGTTCTTTTGAACGCAAAGCCAGGGCTTTCTCCATTTTACGCGTTTCGGTAACATCACGTTCCAGCCGGACAATGGAATCGATATCACCTTTTTTGTCAAAAATCGGATAGGAGGCAATCTGCAATATCCGGTCCTTTCCGTCGGCATCCGGATATACTTTATCCGATAAGCACGAACGCCTTAGACGGATGGCATCCTGAACCGGGCACTCTAACCCGTTAGTCTCACAGGGCTCGATACTGTTTCGCATCAGCTCATGGCATTTTTTTGTAATGACGGCGGAATGCGCCAAACGCAAGCGGCTGCAGAACGATTCGTTGGCCTGAATAATGTGAAAGGTCTTGGGGTCGATCACGACAAGATTGTCCGTAATGCTGTTAATGATTTTTTCATTAAATTTCTTGGATGACAGGAGCCGGTCTTCGAGGTGTTTGCGTTTTGTGATGTCCCGAGCGTGCTCGATGGCTTGTATGGTAAAACCCGCTGCATTTTTAACGGGATAAGAGTGTACTTCGAAAATGTGTTCGCCGCCGTCGGGCGCCGGAATTCGTTTTTGGAGCATTCGCGATTCACCGCTATCAAAGACTTCTTCTACATGGCATTCCTCGCAAATCCTTGTTCGGTGATAAAAAAGTTCGTAGCAGTATCTGTTGATAACTTTTTCCAGAGGCAGTCCAAAACGGGTCAAAAGCGCCTGATTTACCCTGAGAATTTTAAACTCTCTGTCATAAATGGCCATAGGGTCGGTCACGCTGTCAAACACCCTTGCAAGGAATTGTTCGTCGTAAGAAACCATAATCATCCCAAGTCACCCCTTCTTTCCCCTCAATAACGAATGGAGGTAATTTGGCATTTTTTTTATGATAATCATTGAGGGGAAGAAAGGGTGGAGATATCTCCTTTTAAAGTATTATAGGAAAAAAAACTAAAACATTGTTAGGGGAGTAGAAGGTTATCTGTTCTCGACTTCAGACGCAGTTCCAAAGCGGCACTAAAATTCATAGTCATAACTCTCGTCAAGCGGCGGTTTAATATCTTTCATCAGAACGACCAAATCAACAGGCTGGTTTAATCTGTCCTTGACCATATTCGGCAGCACTGCAGCACGATGAAACCCGGCTTTGATAAGCATATTGATTGCAGCCGTGCTGGTATCCGGAACTTCCACGATGAGCTTCTCGATTTCAAGCATGTATGCAATACGCGCAAGCTCATCAATCATAAGTTCCCCAAGACCGATATTCCGATAGTCATTATGAACGAAGATCCGGACAGTGCCCAAATGCCACTTCCAGCCGGAACGACGACGATTGATCGTGGCATCGGCGATAATAGCGCCATTCTTTAACGCCAGGATGGGCAGGGTCTTCGAATAATCCAGATTTTTTGCCCATTTTTCAATGACCAGTCTGCTTTTCACATCATCGCGCAGATACCGGGCCTCATCATCGGGAACCGCCTTAAAAAACTCATATAATGCTTCCCCGTCGTCCTTCTCCATAGGCCTCAAGAGAACCTTTAATCCGCCTTTCAGTCGCGCTTCTTTCCGATAGGTATCGAGGTCTATTTTTGGATATATGTCATAGTTCAACACAGCAATCACCCCCTTTCATCCTTATTTAAGGCAATGAATGTGCTTCTCCCCCCTAACATCAATTCTCATCTTTTCTACTTTCTAATTTTAGGCAAAGCATTAAGCTTTTTGATAGGACGCCTCCATGTCCCGGCGATCGGCCATATCCATCAGGACTCTCTCCCGGGTTCTATCAATGCCGAGTGCTTTTCGTTTTTTGTCGATATGGGCAATCATTTTCCGTGCGTGCTCAACCGGATCAGGCTCGATATCCCACATGCCGCCATAAATCTTTTCCAACTCATTGCAAATATAATCATGGAAAACCGGCGCGCCGGAAGTGGGCAAGGTGACACCGAAGACCGTATATACACCGGATGCAACAAAATAATGGCCGATGCTGATGGCCTTTTCGCTCATCCACTCGGGTGCGCTCCCGGCCGCCGGCAGATCACTGATGTCGCTTCCGAGTCCGCCGGCCTTGACAACCTCGGTTGC
>Ga0315556_1002253_pt1 | contig 11094 bp, 10 predicted proteins | sample SalMarSW160310MG_FD_202112 | JGI IMG/M metagenome (GOLD analysis project Ga0315556, IMG submission 202112) | Salt marsh sediment microbial communities from the Plum Island Ecosystem LTER, Massachusetts, United States - Salt Marsh Sediment SW1603-10 ...
AATCGGTGCTCGAAGTATTCGGGCAGCGTCAGGGCGTCGCCGGCGGCCGCGGTGTATACGCGAAGCCGCCTTGCGAGAAAGGTCCAATTCGCCCAGGTGCCCGCGAGCAGGCCCAAGCTGAGCCACAGGGACTGCAAGCCGGCGACATAGGCGTACCCCGGCAGGCCGAGCAGCAGCCAGCCGCTCATGTCCGAGGCGCCGGCACTCAGGGCCGCGGCCCAGCTTCCCAGACGTCGCCCCCCGAGGATGAAGTCTCCGAAACCACTGGTCCTGCGATAAGCGACCCAGCCGATCGCCAGCATCGCGACGAGGTAGACGAAAAAGGTGCCCCCGATGACAGCGGTCTGGCTCATGGCTTCCAGCGCTCGTTGGTGGAAGGGCCGGTTCGGGGCGAGTCTACGGGAGTCTCGATTCGATCTCTATCTGCGGGGCCGTCGGCACGCGAGGCGTCCGGGGCTTGCCTGCGGTGTGACGGGGGTCAAGTGCCAGGGTGGCGCCACCTAGCGTGGTCCGCATCGTGTGACCCAGATCGCGCGACCACGTAGCGGTCGGGCGTATCCTTTTATAGACTTGATTTCGCCCTCGGAAGTCCGTTTCGAAAGGAGAACGACATGGTATGTATCCGACCTGTCCCGAGCCTCTTGGCTATGCTCGCGGGGCTCATCCTGGGCGCCTGCTCCAAGACCGCCCCGCACGGTGTAACCATCAAGGTCGCTGACACCCCCGTGGATACGCTCTCCCAGGTGGTCGTCACCTTCACGAGCGTCACCTTTCACAACTCGGCCGGTACCGACGTCGTCGTGCCGGTCTCTGCGTCCTCCTATCCGCTCCCCGCCGGTACTTACGAGTGGCTCCGCCTGTCCATCGATCCGGCTCAGACCTACGTGGTGGAGCAGGTCGGCGGTGCCCAGCTGCCCCTGGCGTGCCCGAGCTGCGCCCAGAGCGGGCTCAAGTTCAATCACCCGTTCACCGTCGCCCAGACGGGCCTCGTGCAGTTCACCCTGGATTTCGATCTGCGCCAATCGATCACCTACACCAAGCCGAACGGCTACAAGCTGCGCCCGACGGTGCGCGTGCTCGATGCCAACACGGTGCTGAGCCAGATCGCGGGAGCCGTTACCGATGGAACGACCGCTCAGCAGTTCCAGCTCAGTGGATTCGCCGGCTGCGTGGCCTATGCATTCCAGGGTGCCGGTGTGACGCCCGATGACATTTATCTCGACAGCAACGGCGTCAACCTGCATCCCAATGCGCCGGTGGTCAATACGGGGGCGGTCGCCTACGATTCCGGCACGAACACTTACCGCTACCTGGTGGCCAACCTGCCGGCGGGGGTCAACTACACGGTGGCGTTGACCTGCGATTCGGACGATCCGGCCGCCGAAGACAATACGACCTTCTACGGGGCCAGCCCGGTCTCCCCCCTGGGGGCCACGCCGTTCACGTACGACATCACGATGAGCAGTACCAACCTGTCGGTGGATCCCACGCCCTGAGTCGGGCCGAGCGGCCACCCATCGGAAACGCCCGCGGGTCGCGGGCGTTTTCCGTTGGGGGACCCCGCGCAGCGGCGCAGACGCGTCGGCGCCTGTTCACAGCGCCCGGAACCTGGATCGGACATCGCTGTCTTCACTGGTACCTAGTTATGATCTGACCTAACGGGAGACACAGATGTCCAGGAGAAGAACAGCCATCGCGTTGGCGCTCGCCAGCTGCTTCGGTATCTCGATGCCTTTGGTCGCTGGGGCCGAAACCCCGCCGGCTCCGCCCGTTGCTCCCGCAATGGCCCCCGCAATGGCCCCCGCGGCGCAGCAGGTGCCTTATCTGGGCGTGGTCATCGCGCCCGTACCGGCCTCCCTGGCCGCCCAGCTGTCGGGCTCCTTGCCAGGCGGACGGGGTGTGATGGTCAGGGACGTCGAAAAAGGATCGCCGGCCGAGAAGGCGGGCCTCATGCCCTACGACATTCTCCTTGCCTACGACGATCAGAAGCTGTTCTCACCGGATCAGTTGACCGGCTTGGTGCGTGCGGACAAGGCGGGGCGAGAGGTGAAGCTGCACCTGCTGCGCCACGGCCAGGCCCAGGACGTCTCGGTCGCCTTGGGCAGCCGGGAGCAATCATGGGTCGAGCCCTTGAGGATGCGGGATCTGCGCTGGAGCCACCATCCACGGCCGACGAGGTCCGGACCAGGCGTGCACGAGGATCGCGGGATCTGGCAGGAGTTCGATTCCCTCAGCCTGAACAGCCTGGGTAAAGGTCGCTACAAGGCGAGCGTCGATTATCTCAACGGGAAGGGCGTGAAGCGGCACCTGGAGTTCCAGGGCACTCGCGACGAGATCCGCCAGAGCATAGAGGGACGCTCGGACATCCCGGCGGATGAGCGCCAGCGCGTTCTCCAGGCACTGCAGCTGGACCAGAGTCCCTGGCGCATGTTTCCCCCTTTCCCCTGGCGGGGATTTGGAGGTCCCGGCTATTGGGGCGAGGGCTGGGGTAAGGATTGGCCCTATTGATCCGGGCTGTACCCAGTTGCTATGGACTGAGGCCGCCCCGCGTGCGGGGCGGCTTGCGGGCTCGAGCCTTCAGCCGCTCAGGCGGCGGTACTTGATGCGATGGGGCTGGTCAGCGTCGGCGCCGAGCCGGCGCTTGCGATCCGCCTCGTAGTCGGCGTAGTTGCCCTCGAGCCAGACGGTCTTGGAGTCGCCCTCGAAGGCGAGCATATGGGTGGCGATGCGGTCGAGGAACCAGCGGTCGTGGGAGATCACCACCACGCAGCCGGGGAAGGCCAGCACGGCCTCCTCCAGCGCGCGCAGGGTCTCCACGTCCAGATCGTTGGTAGGCTCGTCGAGCAGCAGTAGGTTGCCGCCGCTCTTGAGCAACTTGGCCAGGTGGACGCGGTTTCGTTCCCCCCCCGAGAGGTCGCCGATGCGCTTCTGCTGATCCGGCCCCTTGAAGTTGAAGCGGCTCACATAGCCGCGTGAGGGCATCTCGTATTTGCCGACCTGGATGATGTCCTGGCCGTTGGAGATTTCCTCCCAGACCGTCTTGGCGCCGTCGAGGCTGTCGCGGCTCTGGTCCACGCAGGCGATCTGCACCGTCTCGCCGATGCGCAGCTCGCCGGCGTCGGGCTTTTCCTGTCCGTTCACCATGCGAAATAGCGTGGTTTTGCCGGCGCCGTTCGGGCCGATGATGCCGACGATCCCACCCTTGGGCAGGCTGAAGCTCAGGTCGTCGTAGAGCAGATTGTCGCCGTAGGCCTTGCGCAGCCCCTTGGCCTCGATCACCAGCTCGCCCAGACGGGGGCCCGGCGGGATATAGATCTCGTTGGTCTCGTTGCGCTTCTGGAATTCCTGGGACTGCAGCTCGTCGAAGCGCTGCAGGCGCGCCTTGCTCTTGGCATGGCGCCCCTTGGGGTTGGCGCGCACCCATTCGAGCTCGTGCTTCATGGTCTTGATACGCGCCGCCTCCTGCTTCTGCTCGATCTCCAGGCGCTGCTCCTTCTGCTCCAGCCAGGAGGAATAGTTGCCCTCCCAGGGGATCCCGTGGCCGCGGTCGAGCTCCAGGATCCAACCCGCGACGTTGTCCAGGAAGTAGCGGTCGTGGGTCACGGCGACCACCGTGCCCGGGTACTCGTGCAGGAAACGCTCCAGCCAGGCGACCGACTCGGCGTCCAAGTGGTTGGTGGGCTCGTCGAGCAGCAGCATATCGGGCTTGGAGAGCAGCAGCCGGCACAGGGCCACGCGGCGGCGCTCGCCGCCGGAGAGCCGGGTGACGGCCGCGTCCCAGGGCGGCAGGCGCAGGGCCTCGGCGGCCACCTCGAGCTGGCGCTCGAGATTGTGTCCGTCGGTGGCCTGGATGATGTTCTCCAAGTCTCCCTGGCGCTTGGCAAGCGCGTCGAAGTCGGCGTCCGGCTCGGCGTAGGCGGCGTAGACCTGGTCGAGCTCGGCGAGGGCCTCCTTGACGTGGGCGAGGGCCTCCTCGACGTTGCCGCGCACGTCCTTGCTCGGGTCGAGCTGCGGCTCCTGGGGCAGGTAGCCCACGTGGATGCCGGGCTGGGGGCGCGCCTCGCCCTCGATGTCGGTGTCCACCCCTGCCATGATGCGCAGCAGGGTCGACTTGCCGGAGCCGTTCAGGCCGAGCACGCCGATCTTGGCGCCGGGGAAGAAGGATAGGGAGATGTCGCGCAGGATGACCCGCTTGGGCGGGACCACCTTGCCGACGCGGTTCATGGTGAAGATGTACTGCGCCATGGGGCTCTCGACGAGGGTTGCAGAAAGCGAAGCATTATTTCACAGTCCAATCCCGCGTTTCAGCCGGAGAGGGTTATGGAATGCATATCCGCTGTCAGGCATCTTGTCCGGGACCTGCTGGGCTGCACCTGCCCGGAAGAGGTTTTCGACGACATCGATGCTCGCTGGCGTGGCGGCGTGCGTACGCTGGAGCTCCGTGTCGGCGGCCGGCTGCTGATCCACGTGCGTTGGCCGACCGATTGGCTTGCCGCCGACGCCGCACTCTCGGGTTGGATTGACGAGGGTCGCGTGGCGCGCGATCGAGAGGGATTCAACCGCTTTCGCCTGGTGCTCGCCCTCGCGCCGGAAGGTGCGGCCTCGGCCGGGCTCCGCCGCCGCTTTGCCGAGCTTGCGGGGGCAGACGAGCGTCTTCACTTGCATCTTTTGCCCGGGCCTGCGTTGGCCGCGCTTACGGCGGACTGGCGCAGTTAGGCGTCCCGGCACGCGTCAGGTCATCCCTCGGGCCTTGGCCCGCCCCTGGGGCCCGACGTGTAGTCCCCGGCGTCGAGGTCGATATTGAGCCAGAGCGGCTCGCGCACGCGCTGTGCGTCGAGCCGCGGGGACTCCGAGCGAGCTAACTTGCTAATTTGGCTAAGCTAATCGCTAACAGCTAATGGTTAACTGCTTTTTCTAGGTTCATCGACCATGGGCCGTCTTCGCCTTTTGCTCGCGATGCCCGCCTGATCATGCCCAAGGTCGTGCTGATCGGGCTCTTGGTCTTGCTGGGCCGACCGGCCTGGGCGGGAGAAGCCTGTGCACCCTATGTGCAGGAGCATCCCGGCTGGCAGAGCGCATCGTTTCGGGTGCACACCGACGCGTTCAAGCACTGCCCGGTCAGCGAGGTCAGCTACCGCGAGGTGTTGGCCAGCTGGCTGCGGAATAGACCCGCGGGAGAGCCGCTGCTCAAGAGCCTTTCTCTCGGGCGTGCGGTGGACTTCCCTTGGATCTCCGAATATCTGGTCCGCGCGGCCCTTGCCGACCGGCGCTGGGATGCGCACCGTGGGCGGCTGCGCACCGGCGACCTCAACGGCTGGGTCGCTTCGACGTTGTCCGCGCCGCTGATGATTCAGCGTCTGGCAGCGCCGTTCTTCGGCACGGGTTACGCAGTGACGTCGGTCTCGGTCGAGAAGGTGCTGGTCGGTGAGGCGGAAGGTCTGGTCCGCGGTGCAGCGCCGCCGGGATTGCGAGTACCCTTCGACGCCCAGCTGTGGCTGCGGCTGGCGCCGAGACCCGGCCCTGAGGCCGGGTCTGCCGTTCGCACGCCGGATCAGTAGCTCGGAGAGTTGGCCTCATACCGCAGACCGTGGCTCGCGCCCTGGGCCTTGACCGCTCGATAGATCTTGCCGTCGAGCGATTCCTCGGCCCCTTTGGTCTTTGCGACCTCGTCCTTGAGGTACGCCTCGCGCTGGCGGGCCAGCTCGCTGATCTGGGCCTTGAGCTCGTTGCGCCGCTCGGCGGTCTTCTTGATCATCTCCGCCTGGGCCGCCGGTGCCATGGCCTGCATGGGTGCGGGCAGCTCGTCACGCTCGATCTTGCCGATATCGACCCGGCCGCTGGAGACGTCGTCGACCAGCTCGCTCTCGCCCAGCAGGTTTTTCCCACCGCTGGCCGAGGCGTTGAAGGTCGCGCGCCGGGCCTGGGCCTGCACCGAGGCGGCGGCGTGCAGCTTGTCGGTCGCGGCGACCTTAGCCTGCTGCTTGGCTTTCTCCTCCTTGCTCCCGTAGTACATCCGGGTGTCGTCCAACTCGGCGGAGAGCTTGGCGAGCTTGGTATCGTAGGGGGTGGCCACGGCCACCGCGCTGCCCGCTTGGTCGACCTGGAAGTAGCGGCCCTGGCCCAGCTGGGCGATGTGCCGCCACTCGGGGGTGGTGCTGCCCAGGGTGCCGCACTGCACGGTGTTCACCACGATGCCGCGCCGGGAGGCTTCCCCCAGGGTCTTGGGGTACTTCACGTCGTTCGGGTAGTCCATGTGCGGCGGGGCGTCTCCCACCAGGAACACCACCTTGTAGGTCTTGGGGTCCTGGCTCCAGGCCATGTCGTGGACGGCCTCGTAGAGCGCCTGGTTGACGCTCTCCGGTCCGTCGCCCCCGCCCTGGGCCGCGAAGTCCATGAGCTTCGCATACACGGAGTCCAGGTCGGAGGAGAGCTCGACCCGTTGGGTGACATAGGCGTCCCCGCGGTCGCGATAGGCCACCAGGCCCATGCGGATCTCCGGCGCCGGCTGGGCCGAGCCCATGGTCGAGGCGATGGCCCAGATCTTCTCCTTGGCCGCCTGGATGAGTCCGCTCATGCTGCCGGTGGTGTCCAGGGCGAACACCACCTCGACGCGCGGACGTTGGTTGTCGCCGGGCGCGATCGGTGGCAGCTGGCCGGGCTGCGGGTCCGGCGGCGGAGCGACTGCTACACGCCCGGGGTGGGCGGGGTAATAGGCCACCGCGGCGGCGGTGGCGAGCAGCAAGGCGATGGCTGCGATACGGGTTTTCATGGCGATGGCTCCTCGATGTCTAACGTAGGGAAGACAGCCTGCGCAGGGCTGCCTCGGCGGCGCGGTGCGCGTGCTCGAATGGGTCGTTGGGGCCCGGCGAGTGCTGTGCCGGGACTGGCCGCTGGCCCAGGCTTTCGGGGATGGCGACGAACAGCGCCTGGACCAGGAAGAAGGACCAGAGGCCAAAGAACAGGCTGCCGGTGCTCATGAGCGCCCAGAGCGCCGCGCACAGGGCCAGTCCGCTCAGGCCGAGATCGGCCAGGCTGGAGAGCACGCCCGAGTGGAAGTACAGCGAGCGTGCCAGCCAGAGCATCAGCAGGTGGGCGAGCACGTACAGCCCCAGGGGCGGTGCGGCTAGCCAGAGCACGATTGCGCCCAGGCCCCAGGCGAGCACCGTGCTGATGCGCCCGACCCGCTCGGGGCTGCGTCCGAGCAGGTAGAGCAGATAGGCGAGTCCCACCCCGGCGATGATCAGGCGCAGGCTGCCGGCGCCGGGCAGCAGCGTCGGCAGGGCCGCATGCAGGGCGCCGCCGGCGAGGCTCGCCGCTAGGGCGAAGGCCACCCCCTGATAGAAGCTGGGCCTTTTCATCGCTCGGCCCTCCGGTGCTTTTCCGCGAGAAAGGCGACCTCCACGTCCTCCTCGCGCACCGTCAGATCCGGACCGCCCCAGGGCCCCTCGGGACGTAGCGGGCGGTCCTCCTCGGCCAGCAGCTCGGCCTTCTGGCGCATGGCCTCCAGGCGGGCGCGGTTCTGCCCGATGCGGGTGCGCAGGCCGGCGGTCTCGCTCTCGCTGCGCTGGGCTCGGCGCTGCAGCTGCCCCTGTAGGCGCTCGGCCTCCAGCCGCCGACGGATCAGGCTGCGGGCGAGATCCTCCTTGCGGGCCGCAAAGCAGATATCGAGCTCGCCCGCCAGCTCGGCCAGCGACCCTTGCAGCTCGGTTATGCGGGCGCCGGTCTGGGCATGCTCGTGGGTCATCAGCTTGAGACGGCGCTCGTCCTGGGCCAGCTCTTCTTCCATTTCCCGCACTGCCTGGCGCAGCAGCATCTCGGGCTCTTCGATGCGATCGAGCACCGCGTGCAGATCTGCACGCAGCAGTCTCGATACTCGGTTGATCAGGGCCATGGTGTTTCCTCCCGTGGGTTGTTTCGCTGGTCTGTGATTCCAGCTTAGGGAGGAGGGGCGATGGATCGTAGACAGGCCTTGGTAAAACCTGGGTGCGCGGATTTACCAAAGATTTACATGTGCCCGGCGGGGTGAATTGTTAGGCTCTCCATAGCCATGCAAAGGAAGATCCGCATCCTGGTCGTCGAGGACGAGCCGGCGATTCGCGCCGGACTCATGGACGTATTCGTTTTCCACGGCTACGAGGTGGAAGGAGTCGCGGACGGATCGGGAGGCCTCGCCAAGGCCCTGAGCGGCACCTTCGATCTGGTGTTGCTCGACATCATGCTGCCGGGCATGGACGGCTTCGAGGTCTGCAACCGCATCCGCGCCCGGGACCGCGACCAGCCGATCATCATGCTCACCGCCAAGAGCCAGGACGAGGACATCATCCGGGGGCTGTCGCTGGGTGCCGACGACTATGTCGCCAAGCCTTTCTCGATCAGCCAGCTGGTGCTGCGGGTGCAGGCGGTGCTGCGCCGCTCCCGCGTGGGCGTGGATCTCGATACCCACATCAGGCTGGGGGACGCAGTCGAGATCGATACCCGCAACCTCACCGGGCGGCGCGGCAGCGAGTCCCTGGCCTTTACCCGGCGGGAGATCGAGGTGCTGCGCTATCTGCAGGCCAACGCCGCTCGCCCGGTGCCCCGCGAGGAGCTGCTGGCCAAGGTCTGGGGCTATGGCCGGCAGCTGGACATCGAGACCCGCACCGTGGACATCCACATCGCCAAGCTGAGGCGCAAGATCGAGCCCGATCCCGCCGAGCCCCGCCATCTGCTGACCGTGCGCGGGGCTGGCTACCGGCTGGTCTGCGATTGACATGCCGCACCGCTCCCTGGCGGGACTGGACAAGCGGCGTCTGAAACTGTGGCTGGCGCTGTTCTTTCTGGCGCTGGCTATCCCCACTGGGGTGCTGATCCGCCACGCCTACGGGCAGCTCAAGTGGGAGGCGTTTCACCGCTACCGGGTGCTCGCCGAGGAGGTGGCCACGCGCATCGATACGCGCCTGGCCGAGGCGATGCACGTCGAGGAGGCCCGCTCCTTCGCTGACTACAGCTTTCTGGTGGTGGCCGGCGACCCGGCCGCCAACTTTCTGCAGCGCTCGCCGCTCTCGGCCTACCCGGTGCAGTCCGCGGTACCCGGTCTGATCGGCTACTTCCAGGTGGACAGCTCCGGCGTTCTCAGCACGCCGCTGCTGCCTGCCAGCGGCGGCGATGCCGGCGCCTATGGCATCGCGCCGGCGGAGCGCAGCGAGCGGCTCGCCTTGCAGGAGCACATCCGCGGCATACTCACTCGCAACAAGCTGGTGCAGGCGAGCCCGGCCAAAGTTGCCCGCCCGGCGGCTCGGCCCAAGACCGTGGGCGAGGAAGGCAGGGTCGCCGGGCTCGCCGCGGGAATCGCCCCCAGCGCCCCGTCCAGGCACGCCGACGAGTCCGACGCCCTGGCCTATCGCGAGGCCGAGGTACCGCGGCCGGTGCTCGCCGAAGAGGTGCCGGCCCAGGCCGCCTTCGACCGGCTAAGCAAGAAGGCCCCGGCCGCCGCCGTGCAGAGCGAGCAGAAGGCCCAGGCAGCGAACGCCCTGGGTCGTCTAGAGGACCTCAAGCTCGAGGCCCCCTATGGGTCGGCGGCAGCGGAGCCAGCCGACCGCCAGCTGCGCGCAGCCAAACAGGGGGCGCTGGACAAGCGCAGCATGCGCCGGGAGCGCAGTGCCGTACCCCAGGCCCAGATCGCCGCCGCGCTCGGCGGCAAGCTCAAGGACGACGCGCCCGCCGCGCCGCGCGTCACCGCCTTCGAGAGCGAGATCGACCCCTTCGAGCTCAGCCTGCTCGACAGCGGTCATCTCGTGCTGTTCCGCAAGGTCTGGCGGGACGGCCAGCGCTACATCCAAGGCGCTCTGATCGACCAGCGCCGGTTTCTCGACGAGGCGATCGGGCGGGCGTTTCGCGACAGCGCGCTGGCCCGCATGAGCGATTTGGCGGTGGCCTTTCGCGGCGACCTGCTCTCGGCGATGGCCGGCGGGCGCGAAGACCGCTACCTGGCCAGTGCCGAGGAGCTGCGCGGTGCGCTGCTCTACCAGACGCGTCTGGCCGCCCCGCTCAGCGACCTGGAGCTGGTCTTCAGCGTCAACCGCCTGCCCGCCGGCCCCGGTGCGGCGGTGATCGGCTGGCTCGCCGCGATACTGAGCATCGTGCTGATCGGTGGCTTCTACCTGCTCTACCGCCTGGCCGCCGGCCAGATCGAGCTCACCCGACAGCAGCAGGATTTCGTCTCCGCCGTGAGCCACGAGCTCAAGACCCCGCTCACCTCAATCCGCATGTACGGGGAGATGCTGCGCGAGGGCTGGGCCGGGGAGGACAAACGGCGCGCCTACTACGCGTACATCTGCGACGAGAGCGAGCGGCTCACCCGGCTGATCAACAACGTGCTGCAGCTCGCGCGCATGACCCGCAACGAGCTGCGGGTGGACCTGCGGCCGGTGCGCCTGTCCGTGCTGCTCGACGATGCGCGCTCCAAGCTCGGCTCCCAGTGCGAGCGCGCCGGGTTCAGGCTGAATATCGAGTGCGACGGCGCAGCGCCGGAGGCTGTCCTTCGCGTGGACGCGGATCTCTTGAGCCAGATCCTCATCAACCTGGTCGACAACGCGATCAAGTTCGCCGCCAAGGCCGAGAACCGCAGCGTGGACGTGCGCGCTCGCCGCCTTCAGGATGACCAGGTCGTAATCAGCGTGCGCGATTATGGCCCCGGCGTACCCCGTGATCAGATGAAGAAGATTTTTCAGCTCTTCTATCGCCCCCGAAGCGAGCTGACCCGCGAGACCGTCGGCACCGGCATCGGCCTTGCCTTGGTGCGGCAACTCGCGCTGAGCATGAATGCGCGCGTGGAGGTGGCCAACCGCGAGCCGGGCGCCGAGCTGAGTGTTCTGTTTCCCATCCAATCGTGAGCTCAAGGCGGCCCGCGTCTCGCCGCTGAACGCTTGATCGCCCCCTTATCGTCAGATGCGGGGCCGGTCTCGTGGCCAACATTTCGTATGCGAATCGTTGCGCGGAACCGCGCCGCCCACTTGCGCCCCGGTGCGACGGTCGCCTATGACGGGTCCCCTGCGGTCGCGGCGGCTCTGGGCGCAATCCGGCATTGCGGTAAGGTTGGCCTGCAGTGGGGAGGTG
>Ga0315556_1002255_pt1 | contig 11089 bp, 7 predicted proteins | sample SalMarSW160310MG_FD_202112 | JGI IMG/M metagenome (GOLD analysis project Ga0315556, IMG submission 202112) | Salt marsh sediment microbial communities from the Plum Island Ecosystem LTER, Massachusetts, United States - Salt Marsh Sediment SW1603-10 ...
GCCGTTATTTGCAGAACTGTCGATGCGCGTGACGGCGCAGCCATCCAGTATGAACCAGCCGTTGACATTGGCGCGCAGGGCATCGAAGAAACTTGTCAATTGGCCGGTGTGCAGCAGTGCGAGGCTGAGCGTCATGTCGCTGCGCTTGAGGTCGAAATTGCCGGTGTCCAGTTGCAGCGGCGGTTTATACGGCTTCTGCGGGGAGATGTTGTAATCTAAACCCATCACCAGATTGCGGTGGCGCAGGTGCTCCAGGCCGTCTACCCAGTCCAGCCGTTGCTCATCGCCGATGATGTTGCGTTTCTGCAGCATGGAATATTCCTGTGCGTAGGAGGCCATGTTCTGCTGGTCGTCGGTGGCCGATCTCAGGCGGTTGAAGGCATCCGCCAGTTTGCGCTTGGCGGCATTATTGGTTTGTTGCGAATCCGTAACAAAGTGTTGGCTGGAGACGATGGCCGTGCTGCTTGCGGCCAGTGCCAGCAGCAGGGTCGCCAGTCCCCATTTGATGTATGGCAGGTCGGATTTGAAATCGCTCATTGCACTGGCTCCCACGTGAGGTGGAACGTAAAGCCGGCCGGCTGGTCGCTGACATCCAGGGCGTTGTTCGTGATGCTGCCCCTGGAGCTGATGTCCAGTGGCATTTTTTTGGCAGTTACACTGTAATGATGTTGCTGCAGTGCCTGCTGGAAGCGGTCGAGATATTCCAGCGAGCCGCGATAATTGCTGTTATTCCATCCATCCAGTGTTCCGGTGATTATCACGGTGGGCGCTGTCGAATTGGCGGTTCCGGTGTGCCATGACAGGCGTTGCAGGGTGATGCGCGGAAAGTCCTTGAGCGTTGCGCCGAGACCGGCCAGGATTTTTTCCGGAGGAGGAGAGTATGCATGCAGTCTGCGTATCGAGGTAACGGCGCTCTTCATGTCAGCGGCAGGGGCTACCTGGCCCGCGAAGCTCTGGGTGATCTGGTGCGTGCGTTGCGCCAACTGCTGTGCATTGGTGTTTAGCGTGGCGCTGTTTTTATTCAATTGTTCTCCGTGCCACAGGTCGATGCTGCTCCATAGCAGGCCGGCGACGGCGATCAGGGCGCCCAGCCAGAGCATGCGGATATTGTTTCGCCACAAGCTGAAAAAATGAGTGTGCTCAGGTGAAGCATAATGGCCGGCCGGAGGCCTGCTGGCCAGCAGGTGCAGGAACAGGTGCGTGGCGTCCGAGTCGCGGCAGGGTTCCTGTGACTTGATGCTGGCGGCCAGTCCCTGGATATCCTGAAAGATGAACGAAATATCGCCCGCGCCATGCAGTCTGGGTTCCAGTTCGCGGCGGTTGTCGGCGTGGCATACGATGTGCACATGCAGCGTCTGGCCCAGCGGCAGCAGGCTGAGGCTCTTCAGGTATTGCTGGGTGCGCGCAACCTCGGGTGCGACTATGTCGTTGAAGGTCTGGTCGTCGGCGATCGGTGTCAGACGCGACAGGTACAGGCGTTTGGTGTTGAAATAGGTTTGCCGCAGTCCGGCGTTCTTTTCCCATGTCAGCAGCAGCACATGGTCTGCATGGATATTTTCCATCAGCGGCTTGCTGATGCCGGGCACCGAATAAATGCCGGCCAGCGGTGCATGCTGCTGCAGGATGACGTCGAGCCAGGTCTGGATGATGCTGGAATTGGTCAGCGCGGAAAACAGCATTTCGTCGTCGCGCCTTCCCTCATGCTGACGCCGGTGCAGGAAGGCCTGGCGAAACGGCGTGTTGCGGTACAGTTGCTCGAACTTGCGCTGTATCTGCGCGGCGCGATCCTTGCCGCGCAAGTGCAGCACGGTTTCGTGGTGGAAGTCTTCCTCGATCAGGTCGGTCAGCAGATAGACCGGTGCATGCCAGGTCCGCAGGAATGTCGCAAACTGCTCGCGGCCCTCCTGGTTGTCGTCGAATGCCTGTTCGTGCACCCATTCGCCGTCGTTCCAGATATGGCCCTGGAAGCAGGTGGCGCTGAGGAACAGGAGGATGCGGGTCTTTTTCATCAGAGTTTCACCTTGCCGATGAGGTCGTAGATAGGCGACAGTACGGAAAGCATCACCCAGCCGAGCAACCCGCCCAGTATCAGCGTCATCACCGGTTCGACCATTACCTGGATTTTATGTATCGAATCCTTGACGTCGCGGTCATAGAAATAGCTGACGTTGAGCAGTGCCTGATCCAGCGCTCCGGTGGCTTCGCCTACCCTGAGCATGCGGATCACCAGCGGCGGGAACATGTTGGTCTGCTGGAAGCTCTGGGTCAGGTTCTTGCCGGATTCGATTTCCTTGGCGATATGGTCCAGGGTGGCGGCGATGACCTGATTGTCCACTACGTCGCGCGTATTGGCGATGCAGTTGAGCACGCTGATGCCGGAGGCATACAACATGGCAAAGGTGTTGGCGAAGCGCGCCAGGATAAGTTTGCGGATGACCGGCCCCACCGGCCAGATATGCAGCTTGAGATTGTCGACGTGATATTGCATTTTCGGGCTGAAAACGGTGCCCACCTTGAAAGCGATCAGCAGCACTACCGGCAGCACCAGGATCAGGTACCAGTAAGCCACGAAGAAATTCGAGGTGGCGATCAGCATGCGCGTCTGGAACGGGATTTCCTGTCCCATGCCCTTGATGAAGCTGACCAGTTGCGGTACCAGATAGATCATCAGGAAGAAGGTGATGCCAATCACCACGATGCCGACAAATGCCGGATAGATCATGACGTTCTTGGCGCTGGAAGCCATTTCATCCTGCCATTTTAGCGAGTCGGTGAGATGTTTGAATACCTGCAGCAGACGTCCGCTTTCTTCGCCGGCACGGGTCAGGCTGATGGCGATTTTATCGAACGCCTGCGGATGCTCTGCCATCGCCTGCGACAGTTTTTTCCCGCCCTCTATTTGCTCTACCATGCTGGCGATGATTTCACGGAATTTCGGGTCTTCCGCACTGTCGCGCAGGTCCGCCAGGCACTCCAGCAGCGGTACTCCCGCCTGGGTGAGTTGTTCCATGTTCAGGAAAAAATTCAGCAGGTCGGCGCGCTTGATTTTCTTTGCGCCGAACAGGGGGGAACTCCCTTCTTCCCTGGCGTTGACCAGGTCCATTTTGCCGCGCTTGAGCTGAAGTTCGAGGTCGATCAAATTGGCTGCATCCTGCAGGCCATGGATGCGTTTGCCATGCTCGTTGACGGCTTTGTATGCGTACAGGGTCATGGCGGGCTGACCAGTTCGGTAAGGTCGACGACGCGCGCCACTTCGGCCAGCGAGGTGATGCCCTGCAATATGCGATGGACGCCGTCCGTGGAGAGCGGACGAAAGCCCTTGGTTATTGCGGCCTGCTTGAGTTGGTGAATGCTGGCGCGGCGCGAGATCAGGTCGTCGATCTCATTGTCCATTTTCAGCAACTCCATCAGTGCGATGCGCCCGATATAGCCCTGGTGCTGGCAGGTGTCGCAGCCGGCAGCGCGGTAAATGGTGATATCTGCCTTCTGGCTGATGCCGAGCAGCCGGCGTTCGCTGGCATCCGGTTGATAGGGATACTTGCAGTGCGGGCACAGCAGGCGTACCAGGCGCTGCGCAATGATGCCGATGATGTTGCTGGCCATGATATCCGGCAGGATGCCGATGTCGAGCAGGCGCGGGATGGCGCCGATGGCCGAGTTGGTGTGCAGCGTGGTATACACCTGGTGGCCGGTCATCGCGGCGCGGAATGCCATTTCCGCCGTGGGATGGTCGCGGATTTCGCCGACCAGGATGATGTCAGGGTCCTGGCGCATCATCGAGCGGATGCCGTTGGCGAAGTCCAGCTTGGCCGCTTCGTTGACCGAGGTCTGGCGGATCAGCGACAGCGGATATTCCACCGGATCTTCCAGGGTCATGATGTTGACCGATTCGGTGTTGACGTGGTTGAGCACCGAATACAGCGTGGTGGTCTTGCCGCTACCGGTCGGACCGGTCACCAGCACGATGCCCTCCGGTTTGGCGATCATCATCTTGAGCGCGTTCAGTGCGCCTTCGTCCAGGCCGAGTTGGTCGATCGGCACGATGCCTTTCTGCCGGTCGAGAATGCGCAGCACCAGGTTCTCGCCGTGGGTGGTGGGATGCGAGGCAACGCGAAAATCGATTTGCCGGCCGGACAGGCGCAACGAGATGCGGCCGTCCTGCGGTGCCCGGGTCTCGGCGATATTCATGCTGCTCATCACCTTGATGCGTACCACCATCGCCGGCCAGAAACTCTTGTGCAGGCTGCGGACCTGGCGCAGCACGCCGTCCACGCGGTAACGGATGCGCAGGAAGCTGCTTTCCGGTTCGAAGTGGATATCGGATGCACCGCGTTGCACTGCTTCGGAGAGTAGCGCGTCGATCAGGCGTACCACCGGCTGGCTGAATTCGTTGACCCCCTGCGTTATCTGGTACTCCATCTCGCCGGGCTCGATTTCGTGCAGGATGCCGTCGATCGACAGCTCGAAACCGTAATACTGGTCGATGGCGCGCAGAATGTCGGATTCGCTGGCCAGTTGCGTGGTCAGGCTGTATTCGTCCTTGAGCAGGGCGCGCACCTGGTCCAGCGCAATGATGTTGTCCGGGTCGGCGACGGCCAGCGTAAGCTGTTTGCTGGTGACGTTCACCGACAGCGGCACCATCTGGTAGCGGCGGGCGATGTCCTTGGGGATCAGTTTGATGGCAGCGGGATCGATGATGACGGTGGATAGATCCACGCTCTCCTGCCCCAGATTTTCCGACAGCACATCGCGGATGGTGGCCTCGGAGAGAAAACCCAGATTGACCAGCAGGCGTCCGAGTGGCTGGTGGGTCTTGCTCTGCTCCTGTACCGCGATGCGTAGCTGGTCGTCGCTGATTACGCCTTTTTCGACCAACAGGCGTCCGAGCGGTTGCTGGATCAGTCTGGCGTCATCGTTTTCCTGCGCCATGTCTTCAGGGTGCCCTCAATGCGTTCAGGCGCTGCTGTACCTGTGTACGGTCGAAACCCGCGGTTTTCGAGGTGCTGCCAAGTTGCAGCGCGCGCTGGTAATATTCTGCAGCGGCCTTGCCTTGTCCCAGATGGTCGAGGCTGACAGCCAGGTTAAAGGCATAGTCCGCATTGCCAGGCTGCAGGTTGTAGGCGTTGAAGTAGGCCTGCTGGGCTTCGGGCCAGCGCTGTTTCCCGGCATACAGATTGCCGAGCGCGAAATTCAGCGTTGCCGATTGCGGCTGCTGCGAAAGCAGCATCTTGAGTCGACTTTCCTGGTTTGGTGAATCGTCATTGCCGAGCGCGGCCATGCCGGCATATGCCGCCGGATCGCGTGGATCGAGCGCCAGTATGTGCTGGTAGTACTGCGCGGCGATGGCGTCCTGTCCCTGTTGCCGGGAAAGGGCTGCAATGCCGAGCAGGGCATCGCGGTTGTTCGGATCCTGCTTCAGGGCCGCGACATATTGCTGCTGCGCTGCAGCAAAATCGCCCTGTTGATAGGACTGGTAGGCGGAAGCCAGTATTGGGTCGATGCTGTTGGATTGCTGGTGGTTCTCGATGCGGATGCGCTGCTCGGGCATGGTGCGTGCCGGTGTGGGTTCGTCGGCTACGATTGCCGCATGCGCAGCTTCCGGAGGAGCGGTTTGTTCCTGAGGGGCGGCGGATTCCGCAGGCTGTTCGGGTACCGCAGGCGGCGTCAGCGTCAGTGGCGGCGCGGGAGGACTTGGTGGTGGTGCAGTTTGATGCGGCGGCGGAACCGGCCGTGTTGCCGGCCGGTGCGGCGTGAGTTCGTACCAGAGGTAGGCTCCATAGGCGGTGGCAAGCACGGTGCCGCCGATCAGCGCGATGGGAATGATGCCCAGTTGTATCCTGCCGAGGACTGGGGCGATTTTTTTGGCGGCAAACAATTTTCTCCCGACATCTCGTGCTGCCTCAGCTTTGGGCCTGGCATGAGCGGCCGCAGTGCGGGGCGCTTGCTGTCCCGCAGTATTGTGTTGCCGGTCTTGTCCGGCCTTCTTGAGAGCATCGAGCAATAGGCTCATGACCGTGACCTTTGGTTAATGGGCGCCGCTGTCTTGTTCCGGCTTCGCCCTGAAAAAATTCTGATCCGGGAGTGTATTCCTGAATTGGCTGAAGTCGCCGCTAATGCTGGCGTCCCTGATGATCACGGGGCGCAGGAATACCACCAGCTCTCTTTTTGTGTTCTGATCATCTTTATTTTGAAAAAGTTGACCAACGGCTGGGATTTTGGCGAGGCCCGGAATGGTGTCATTGGTATTTTGCAAGGAATCTTCCATCAGTCCGCCCATTACCGCAATGTTGCCGTCCTGGATGCGCAGCATGGATTCCATCTCGCGGGTTCGGATAACGGGTATCTGGCTAACAATATCTTGAGTAAAGCCATTAGTTGCACTTTTCTTAAGTGATGGGTTGGGGTCATCAACATAGCCGTTGATTCGTGAAATGCTCGGATGCACATTAAGTATGACTTCGCCGTTGTCGCTGATTTCCGGCGTTACATTCATTACAAAGCCGACGGGAACGGTATTGAGCGTGGTGGTGTAAGTGGTCGTGGATCCTACATTGGCCGTAGCGGTCGTGTCAGCCTTAATGGTGAAGTAGACCTCGTTGTCGACCACTTTCAGCACGGCGGTCTGGTTGTTGAGCACCGACAGCTTGGGGCTGGATAGCACCTTGACCGTACCGAAGGTGTCGAGCAGATTGATCAGTGCGGTGATGCTGCCGTTGGCCGAATTGGTGTTGGTATAGCCGAGAGAAAGCAGACTTTGAGCGGGAGCGGTCAGTGAGCCACCCACGGTCTGGTTAATGGTGAAGCCCGCGCGGCCGAGGTGCGCCAGACTCCAGTCGATGCCCTGCTGGTAATGATCGGATAGTTCTACTTCGGCGATGGTCGCCTCGATCATGACCTGGCGCCGCGCACTGGCCATTACCTGGTCGATGAACTGCTGGACTTTTGCATGCTGTTTGGCAGTGGCGCGTACGGTGATGATGCCGGTTTCCGGATTGGCGATTACCGTTGCCTTCTGTACTGTTTTGTAGCTCTTGCAATCACGTTGTTGATCGGATTGCTGTTCAACAGGTTGTGCTCCCGTAGCCTGGGGGTTTCCCTGGTTGCCAGCTTGGGGCTGGGAGTTGGTCTGTACTCCTCCGCAGTCTCTGCCTCCCAGCAGGACATCTTGATCGGTTTCGCGCAGGATGTCCTTGATGTTCTTGATAAGAGTGTCCCAGAAGTTGTTCTTGGAAGCATCCTTGATAGCAAGGCTTGAATTACTACCTCCAGCGTTGCCCCCCCCAGTAGTTGATACAGCTCCGCCCACCGTTGCGTTGGTATTGATGGAGCTGTTTGTATCGCGCGACATGTTGACGTAGTCGATCTTGTATTGCTTGAGGTAGGGCGTGTCCGGCATTACCGACAGGTTCGGTCCGTCGATCTCGTAGCGCATGTCGATCTGTCTGGAGATGCGATCCAGGATTTGCGGCAGGGTCTGGTTGATCGCGTTGATGGTGACGTTGCCCTGGATGCCGGGATAGATATCGAGATTGACCTTGGCATCGCGCGCCAGTGCAAACAGGATTTGCTGTGCCGAGGTGTTGGTGACGACTACGCTGTAGGTCTCGACTTTGGGTGAAGCTTTGGGCGGCGGCAGGGGAATGCTGTGTGTAACCGGAGGGGGAATGTCGGCGCTGGCCGGGGCTTTTACGCTTTCGCGCATGAGGTGCTGGCTGGACGGCTTGAGCGGTTGCGTGCCGCAAGCGCTTAATAGCACGCATGCCGATAGCAGAAATACGTTCCCCTGTCGCATTTTACTGTCCCTATTTAAATAATTTTCTGAATCGGCTCAAGCCTAGCATTATTACCCGTTGCGCTCAATACGCCATCCCGCGTATTTACGGGGAAGTTTGTGCGGTTTCCGGCATATACAGCGTCGAGGCGAAGGCACTCTGGTAACGTTTCGGCAATTGTTTTATACCGGCGCGCGCGGACTCAATGTTCGGATAGCTGCCGTACAGTACGCGAAAGCCCTCTTTGTCCTTGATCTTGATCGGTAATATATATATTTCGTTCAGTACGCCCAGATTTTTCGCGCGCTGCAGAAAGCGTTCCATGCGGGCCGGGCGTACGTTCTCTGTGTAATACAGTTGAATGCTAACACTGTTGTCGTGCCTGGCGAGCATATTCTGCGCCGCTTCAAGGCGCTGGGTCAGCAGTGGCGGCAGCTTGGAGAGTATACCTTTGAGCGGCGCCGGGGCGGGTTTGGTTGTTTGTGGGACAGGCTTGGGCGATGCCGCACTGGTCGTTGGGGCTGGAGGAACCGGTTTGGGTGGCGCCGCGCTGGCTGGCTTCGGAGTGGCAAGCGTTGTTGCGGCAGGTGTTGTGGCGGTGGGCGGCGCATGCGGGGTGGTCTGTGCGGCTATCGGTGTGCTTTGCGTTGCCGCTGTCCCAGATGTGGGAGCCGGTGGCGCGGCAGTGGTTCCAGTTGAGGCGGCCGGGGCCGGGGCGGCCATGCGATGGTTTTGCGGTGCGGCGTCCGGGCTGATGTAGCGGCCGACCAGCGACCAGCCGATGCCCGCCAGGACGATGGTTGCCAGAGCTATGCCGCCCAGCACGGCGAAGGCCTTGTTGTTTTTCCGCTTGGGCGAGAGTTCGCTGTCGCGTATGGCGGCTTGCACGTGTGGCGTGTCGATGTTGTGGGTGTTGGCGACGAAGGCAGCCAGCAACGCCTTGTCGGCGAGGATGTTGACGCGCCGCATCAGGCCGTGCGAGGCGCTGCCGATCAGTTTGATGGCACTGGCGGAGAATATGTCCGGCCCGCGATATCCGGCGGCGCGCATGCGGAACATCAGATAGGACTCGATGATGTTCTTCGACAGCGGCAGCATGATGAAGTGATGCACGATGCGATCTTTGAGTTGCCGCATGTTGGGCTGGTCAAGCTTGTCGTTCAGTTCGGGCTGGCCGAACAGCACGATCTGCAGCAACTTGTGGTCGCCGACCTGCATGTTGTAAAGCAGGCGCAACTCTTCCAGCGTGTCCAGCGGCATGGCGTGCGCTTCGTCCACCAGGATCACCACGCGCTTGCCTTGCTGGACCTTCTGTTCGAGCAGGGTCTGCAGGGTTTGCAGGATGACGTTGACGCGCTGGCCCTCCAGGTCTAGGCCGAGGCCGTCGGCGATGGCGTACAGCATTTCCTCGCGCGACAAACTGGGGTTGGCCAGATACACCGGTTCTACCTGGGCGGGCAGGCGCTCCAGCAGCATGCGACACAGCATGGTCTTGCCGCTGCCGACCTCGCCGGTGATCTTGATGATGCCTTCGCTGGAGGTGATGGCGTAAATCAGCGCTTCGAGTATCTCGCCGCGGCTGGAGCCGGCAAAGAAAAAATCAGTGATCGGGGTAATCTTGAACGGAGGTTCGTCAAGACCGAAATGTTCCAGGTACATTATTTATTGTTCTCCGCTATCATTTTTTCTGGTCATGTATTTTTGCAGGGATTCCATGCGGCTGTATAGCGTGGTGCGGTTGATGCCGAGCAGCTTGGCCGCCTCGCTGACATTGTTCTGCGCGATGTCCAGTGCTGCGTCGATGTACAGGCGCTCCTGCCCCATCAGTACGGCGTCCAGATTGAAGTCCGCCTGCTGCAATGCCAAGCGTGCCTGCTTTTGCGGGTCGGCCTCGGCGCCGCCCATGCTGGCGGGGGGCGACAGATCCAGTTCAGCTTCCAGTTGCGCGCTGCTGACGGTCTGGCCCGGATACTTGGTGGCGAGGCGGATGACGATGTTGCGCAATTCGCGCGTGTTACCGGGAAACGGGTACTGCTCCCATATGTGCAGCGCGGAAGAGTCCAGTTCGAATGGCGTGTTTTTCGCCTGCTCGGCGTAAAAACCGCGGAAATAACCGAGCAGCAGAAACTTGTCTGCGCCCAGTTCGCGCAACGGTGGAACCTGCACGGTGAATACGCTGAGACGATGATACAGGTCGGTGCGGAAGTTGCCGGCGCGAACTTCCTGGCGCAGGTTGCGATTGGTGGCGGCGATGATGCGGGCATTGCTTTTGCGTGTCGAGGTCTCGCCGACGCGCTGGTATTCGCCGTTTTCCAGCACGCGCAGCAGCTTGGATTGCAGCTCGAGAGGCAATTCGCCGATCTCGTCGAGGAACAGGGTGCCGTCGCCGGCATCCTCGAAATAGCCGGTGGTTGTGCTCGATGCTCCGGTGAAGGAGCCTTTGGCATGGCCGAACAACGAGGCTTCGAGCAGGTTGGGCGAAACGGCGGCGCAGTTGAAAATCAGGTAGGGGGAACTGCTGTTGGCGCTGAGCATTTGCAGTGCTGCGGCAACCAGTTCCTTGCCGCTGCCCGATTCGCCTTCGATCAACACCGGGAAAGGCGTGTTGGCATACATCACGATCTGGTTGCGCATTGCGTGTATCAGATCGCTCTGGCCGATGATGCCGAGCAGGGATTCCTTGCTGCCGGAATCGTCTGGCGGCACGGTGTCGTGGATGGCCAGCGCATCGCGCAACTGTTGCAGGATCAGTTCGGGCTTGCAGGGCTTGGAGATGAAATCCAGTGCGCCGAGCGCGCGCGCATGGCGCGCGTTGGACTCTTCGTTCTGTCCGGACAGGGCCAGGATCTTGATCTGCGGCGAATGCGCGAGCAATTCGGCGATCAGGTGAAATCCTTCTTCCGGGCGGTGCGGGAACGGCGGCAGGCCGAGATCGACCAACGCCAATTGCGGTGGGGCCGGCATGTCGCGCAGCAAGGCTACAGCCTGGCTGCGGCTTTCCGCGGCATAAACGTCGAATTCTCCGGAAAGCGAGAGGGTCAACGAGTCGCGAATGAGCGGATCGTCGTCTACGATGAGCAGGCTGGGAGTGGCTGTTCCATCGCGGAGATTGTTTACGTTCGCTGTGTCCATTAGGCTGTCGGATAGGTTTGATTGCGCAGGATAGCCTGCATTTGCCATTAGCTCAATATGCCAAAAGGACCAAGGAATCCCCGATCGTCCCGGGTTGTGACTTGTGGGGGGGTAGTTTAGAATGGCGCCCCTGATAAATCAGAGGTCCCCTGGAAGTGTCATCGCAAGCACTGGTCGAACTCCGC
>Ga0315556_1002258_pt1 | contig 11082 bp, 2 predicted proteins | sample SalMarSW160310MG_FD_202112 | JGI IMG/M metagenome (GOLD analysis project Ga0315556, IMG submission 202112) | Salt marsh sediment microbial communities from the Plum Island Ecosystem LTER, Massachusetts, United States - Salt Marsh Sediment SW1603-10 ...
CGCGTGCTCGACCTGCAAAATCTGGAAGACATGTACGGCGGTTCGCAGATAGATACCATCAATCTGACAGGCCATCATACCGGCCGCCTGTACGGCCAGGGTGCAGACGATATCTTCAACGTCAGCGATATTGGTGGCCTGACCGGCTTTATTGACGGCGGCAGCGGGTACGATACCTTGGATTACACCGCCTACGCTTCGGCGCGCGCCTTTGACCTGACGGCCGTTGATGCGGACGGCTTCGACGGCACCGAAGCCAGCCTGGTCAACCCGACGCTCGACAACAATGGCTTCTACAATATCGATTACATTCGAGGCAAGACTGCAGCTGGTCTTGACTCGCTGCAAGGTTTGAGCACCGATGGCGTCTGGACGCTGAACAACGCCTCTGCCAAGAGCCAATACACCACCCAGGGCTATACCCTCGACTTCTCTTACATCGACTCGCTCATCGGCGAAGGCGGCCAGGACGAGTTTGTCTTCAACGACGGTGTCAGCCTGGCAGGCAGCATTGACGGCGGTGCAGGCTACGATACAGTAAATTATGCCAATTACACCAGCCCACGCAGTGTGACATTGACCGGCCTGAGCGGTACGGATGGGTTCTCCGGGGATGAAAGTGGAACGCTGGGTCTTGGCTTCACGCACATCAACCGAGTGATTGGCAGCAGCACCAGCACAGCCGACAACCTGTCCACCCTGGATAGTGACAGCACCTTCACCATCGATGCAGCCAACGGCGGTACATACGCTACTGGCGGCAATGCGCTCGACTTCTCGTCCTTCGACAATCTGTTCGCCGGCACCGGCTCCGATACGTTCTATTTCGTCGGGAGCGGTACAATCGCTACCAGCCTGGATGCGGGTGGCGGTCCCGGCACCGACCTGCTGGATTATAGTGGTTACAGTATAAACGTCATCGTGGACTTCAGCACCGGCGCAGCCTCCGGTGTCAATGGTGGCGCGACCGGCAGTATCAGCGCCTTCGAAAACCTGACCGGCAGTTCACTGGCTGACAGCCTGACTGGCGACAACAACCCGAACGTCATTACAGGTTTGGGCGGTAACGACCAGCTTTACGGCCTGGGCGGCAGTGACACGTATGTCTTTGGGGACGGCTGGGGTCAGGACAATTTGACCGATAGCGGCGGCGCGGGCGATACATTGGACTTCTCGGGCGTTACCGTACCTGGCAGTGGCGCGCTGACCTTCACATTCAATGGGACGGCAGTTACAGTCCTGGACAGCGGATCGAATCAGCTGGATACGACCGATGTGATCGAAAATTACATCGGCGGCCCAACACCCGACACATTTGCCCTCCAAAACGGCGCCCTGGTTGGCGGTTTCATCCAGGCTGGCACAGGTACGGATGCGTTGAATTTCAACGGCTTTGGCAGCCCTCGCAGCGTGACCCTGTCCGCACTGGGTACGAATGACGGTTTCGCCGGAACACAGGCGTCGATCCTGGGTGGTTTCGACGATATCGATGCCATCGTCGGCACCAGCGGTAGCGATACCCTCACCGGTTTGACTACTGCCAGCACTTATGCGGTCGATGGTATCAATACCGGTACCTACACAAACTCCGGTGTAAATCTTGACTTCTCGGCTATCGAGAACCTGGTGGCCGGCAATGGCTACGACACGTTGGACTTCTCCGGTTTTGGCAGCGGCCGTGCAGTCGTGCTTACTTCCGTGGATGCTTCCGGTTTCAGCGGGAACGACCCCAGTATTGCCTTTACGGGTATGGATAACCTGATCGGCTCAGCCTCCACCGATTCACTGACCGGCATGAATGCCAGCGCTACCTGGGAATTGGATGGCTCGGATCGTTACCTGACCGGCGTTTACAGTCTCGATTTCTATGCCTTCGAAAACCTGGTGGGCGGCATTAACAACGATACCTTTGAAATTCATACTGCCCACACAGGTAGTTTGAATGGTGGCCTTGACCTGGGTTCGGGATACGATGTACTCGATTACAGCTTCTACAATAGCGCGATCGATGTCGTGATCACTTCCGTGGCCCTGCATGGATTCAGCGGCACAGAGGCTGGCAGTTTGAGCAACGGCTTTATCAATATCGACGAGATATTGGCCAATGTCACTTATCGCAGTACCAACTCCCTGACAGGGCTGCCGGTGGCCTACACCTGGAATATCTCCCCCAGCCTGACACAATACGCTGTCCTTGGCCAGACATTGGACTTCTATAATATCGGGAATATCCACGGCAACACGGCAGTGGACACCTTCATCATCAGCGGTGCCAACTTGTACTCTCTCTACGGCGGGGCAAATGATGACGTGTTTATCTTCCGTAATCTGGCTACCCTGACCGGTATCCTGGACGGCGAAGCCGACAACGATACGGTCAGCTACTACGATTACAGCGCGGCAACTGGTTACACCACACCGGTTCAGGTCAATCTGAACAATGTCGTTGTGACGTATAACCTGATCACCTACCAGCCGCTCTCCGCGACTGCCGTGAACGGCGGTCTGGCTAATAGCATTACGAATATAGAAAGTGCCACTGGCGGTCAGGTAAATGACATCCTGATCGGCTCAGACACCGCCAATGTTTTGGATGGCGGTCCAGGGAATGACACCTTGCTTGGTGGCCTGGGCAATGACACCTATGTCTTTGCGGATGGTTGGGGCGTGGATACGGTCATTGAGACTGCTGCAGGCGGCAACGATACGATTGCCTTCACGCCAGTCACAACTGCCGCCCCGCAGGCAACTTTGGCGGTCACCTTCCGGCATGGCGTGATTGGCGGCTGCAGCTCTGGAACCTGTGCCAGCCAGGGTGCAAATCTGGTCACGCATAGTGGCGGGCAGATCGAAAACTTTGTCGGTGGTGCTGGGAACGATAGTTTCATCTTTGCAAATGGCGCGACCATAGCTGGCTTGGTTGATGGGCAAGCCGGAACTGATACGCTCAATTTCTCGGCTTACACCTCAGCTCGTGCTGTCGTTCTGACTGGCCTGGGATTAGTCGACGGCTTCAATGGCACGGCCACCGGCATCGGTAATGGCTTCAGCAACATGGATAGCGTGATTGGTGGCTCAGCCAGCGATACTATGACTGGCACCAACTCCGCCGGCAGCTTCACCATCAATGGTTCGTCCAATCAGTATGCCTCCGGTGCGCATACCTTTGACTTCTCCTCGATCGAGAATCTCAACGGTGGAAACAATGCTGATTCCTTCAACCTTGTGGGCACCGCCACAATCTCTGGGTATATCCATGGTGGCTTGGGCACTGACACGCTGGATTACAGCGCCTATAGCACCACGATCAGTGTTGACCTGCTGGGTGGCACGGCGACCGGCGTCGGCGGCGGCATCAACAGTATCGAAAATCTGATCGGCAGCCCGTTTGGCAACGTGATCTATGGCGACAACAATGACAATGTCTTCACGATTGACAGTTTCGGGAACACCACCATCGTCGGGCGTGGCGGCAACGATACCTACATCTTCGACGCGGACAGCGCGCTCGGACAGGTGACGATTGACGAGAGCATCGCCAGCGGTGGTGGTGGAATCGATACGATCTCCTTCGTTCCCACCACGACCATTGGTGTGAATTTGAACCTTTCCACCACGGGCATATTCCAGACAGTCAACACGAACCTGAACCTCAAGATATTGGGTCTGGTCGAGAATATCATTGGTGGCAGCGGTAATGACACGCTCACCGGCGATGGCAACGCCAACGTTCTGACGGGGGGGCCGGGAGATGATACCCTCAATGGTGGTGGTGGCAATGATACGTACCTGTTCGCTGGCAGCACATTCGGCCACGACACCGTCACCGACAGCGGCGGAACGCTGGACCTGCTGGATTTCTCGCAGGCAAGCGTAAACCTGAACTTTGCGGTCACCGGCGGCAACATGACCATCACGGGTGGCGGCAACCAGGTCGATGTGACCAGCGCCTCCATCGAGAAACTATTTGGCAGCCTGAATACGGATACGCTTGACTTGTCCGGTTATGGCGGTCCCCGGGGCGTGACCCTGATCGGCGCGGGCTCCTTGGATGGGTACCTGGGGAGCGTTGATACTGCCAATCCGCTCAGCTTCGATAACATTAATTCCTTGATCGGATCGACAGCCAACGACACCCTGGTAGGTCCGAATCCGAGCACAACCTTCCATATCAATGGGACCAATGCAGGCGATATCAACGGCATCCTGGATTTCAACAGTTTCGAAAACCTGGTGGGTGGGACTGCTGACGACACCTTTGCCTTTATAAATTCCGGCAGTTTGAGCGGGAACGTCAATGGCGGGGCAGGTGCCAATATACTGGATTACGGCGGCTATACCGCCGGGCCGGGTACTTTGAATCTGCAGACCAGCCAGGCGACGGCCGTCGGTGGACAGTTCAGCAATATCCAGACCCTGGTGGGTTCGGGGAACGCAGCCGATACCTTGATCGGCCAGAACAGCGGCAATGTCTTTCACATTACCGGCAGCAACAGCGGTGACGTGGATGGCATCTTCCACTTCTCGGGCATCGCCAACCTGACGGCCGGCACGGGAGCCGATACCTTCGCCTTTGTCAACGCAGGGTCTCTCTCCGGTCAATTGAATGGCGGGAATGGGACCGACCTGCTGGATTACGGCAGCTACGGCAGCGGCGTGAACGTGGATCTCGCCACGGGTACGGCAACAGCTGTCTACGGCGAAACTGCCTCAGGCGTGGCCGGAATTGAAAACCTGTCCGGTTCGGCCTCCCACGATGTGCTCGTCGGGGATGGCGGGAACAACATTATTAATGGTAATGCGGGCCAGGATGATCTGAACGGTGGGAACGGGAACGATACCTACGTCTTCGGCGCCAATTGGGGCGTCGGGGATACGATCACGGACCCAGGCGGAACGGATACCCTGACCTTCGCCGGGTTCAGTGGTCCCTTGACCTTCAACCTGGACGCCGGTTCCTTCAGCGTCTCCGATCTGCCGAATACTGTCACGAATGTTGGCTACCAAATTGAAACCCTGATTGGTGGCAGCGGCAACGACATCTTCAATATGAATGCACCGGCGACTGCCAATCTCGATGGCGGTGGCGGCAGTAACACCCTGGACTATAGCAGTTACGGCAGCCCAGCCACTCTGGATTTGGGTGCTGGCACCGTTACAGGTTTGACCGGGACCTTCACGAATATCCAGGCATTTGTCGGTGGTGGGAATGATACCCTGGTTGGGTATGCAGCCGGCACTATCTTCAATATCACCGGCGCGAACAGCGGCAACATCAACGGCACCTTCAATTTCTCAGGTGTCGCCGACCTGACCGGTAGTGCCAACGCTGATACATTTGCATTTGGCAATTCCGGGAGTTTGTCAGGTGCGGTCAGCGCCGGAGCGGGTAGCGATACGCTGACCTTCGGCGGTGTCACAACCGCGCGTAACATTACTCTCGATGCCGGGTATGGCGTGGATGGTTTCTCCGGCACCGGAACCAGCCTGGGCAGCTTCAGCGGTATTGACGTACTGACCGGTGGAAACGGCAGCGATACCCTGATGGGCGCAAATGTAGCAGCCACCTTTGAAGTGGACGGCACGAATCGTTACATCGTCTCGCCTTATGCCCTGGCCTTCAGCAGCTTTGAAAATCTGATGGGCGGTAGCGCGCAGGATACTTTCCAGATCAGCGGCAGCCAGACGGCTAACCTGAATGGAAATGCCGGAAATGACAGCTTCAGCTTTGCGAATGGCGCCAGTTTGACGGGTTCACTAAGTGGTGGAGCCAATACGGATACGTTGGACCTGTCCGCCTATGCAACCGGTCGCTCGATCGTATTGGATGGCGTGGGTGCAAACGGCTTCAATGGCAGCTCGGCGGTCATCAGCGCTGGCTTCAGCGGATTAGACAATCTGATCGGCAGCACGACGGCTGCCACCGACAGCCTGACCGGTTTGAATGCCGTAGCTGCTTTCGATCTGGGCACACTGACCTATACGAGCGGCGCTCAGACGCTGACCTTCTCCAATTTCGAGATCTTAACCGGCGGCAGCCAGTCCGATACCTTCGACCTGCCCGGCGTTTTGAACTTCACCCTGAACGGTAACGGTGGGAACGATACCTTTGTGTTCCATGACCTCACCAATCTGACCGGTCACATTGATGGTGGCTCAGGCACCGATACGCTCGATTACAGCGCTGTTACGATCAATGTGACCGTCAACCTCGCCACCGGATCTGCGACCGGCGTCAACAGCGGCGCAACCAACAGTGTCGTCAATGTCGAGAACTTCACCGGTGGCAGCGGTACGAATACGATCTACGGCGACTCCGGGAATAATATCCTGGTCGGCGGGTCGAGCAATGATAACCTCTACGGCGGCCTGGGCGATGACACCTACATCTTTACCGATGGCTGGGGCCAGGATCATGTCTATGAATATCCGGGGCAGGGGAATGACACGCTTGACTTCAGCGGCGTAACCGGCACCGGGCTGACCTTTACTTTCAATGGCACCGTCTTCAGCGTCACCGACGACGGTACGAATAATGTCGTCACCGACAACAACGTCGAGAACTACATCGGTACCGGCCAGGCGGACAGCTTCGTCTTCCAGAATGGTGCAATTGTTCCGGGTAATATTGTTGGCGGTACCGGCGCCGACACACTTGACTTCAACGCTTACGGCAGCGCACGCAACTTCGTCTTGACCGCGCTTGGCACACATGATGGCTTCAAGGGTACAGTCAACGGCATCGGCGGTACCTTCGACGACATCGATGCTCTGATCGGCACGACTGTCTACACTGACTCGTTGACCGGTTTGAATGCAACCGCGACCTGGCATGTCAATACGGGCGTCGACCAGTACGAAACAAGCGCCCGATTGCTGGATCATTCCCTGATCGAGACGTTGGTCGGCGGAAGTGGAAATGATACCTTTGCCTTCCAGGACACGGCAGCTTTCAGTGGTTCGTTTAATGGAAATGCCGGAACCGATACGTTGGATTTCAGTGCTTACACAACCGCAGTCTGTGCCAATTTGAGCGCAGTCAATGTGACGGTCGGATTGGTCACGTGCAATGCTGGCGTTGTGACGGCTGTCAGCGCGGGTGTCGCAAGTATCGAAAACCTGACCGGTGGCAGTGCTGACGACGTCCTGGTTGGCGATATCAATAACAACGTCTTAATTGGCAATGCGGGCAATGATTATCTGGACGGCGGTGCTGGCAACGATAGCCTGACCGGTGGGGCTGATGACGATACGCTGATCGGTGGACTTGGGAACGACACCTACTACTTTGCTGATGGTTGGGGTCAGGATACCGTCTTCGAGAATCCAGGCGAAGGTACCGATACGCTGGACTTCACGGCAGTCACGGTTGATCTGGATGTGACCTTTGGCAGCATTGATGTCACCGATCATCTCGGCAACACGCTCACTTACAGCGGCGACTCGATCGAGTACTTCCTGGGCGGTTTGGGCAACGACACCTTCACGTTTAAAACAAATACGACCCACCACATTTCTGTCAACGCAGGCAGTGGAAATGACAGCTTTGTCTTCCAGGATGGTGCTACATTGGTGGGCAGCCTGGACGGACAGGGCGGCTATGATACGCTCGATTACAGCGCTTACCTGACAGATCGGGCTTTCACCTTGACCAACGCGACCGGAACGGGCTTCAGTGGATCCGAGGCAGCCATTACGGGCGGCTTCGCTGGCATTGATCGCGTGATCGGAAGCAGTGCAAACGATACGCTGACCGGTATGAATACTCCTTCAACCTGGACCCTCGATGGGACCGACCAATACGTCAGTAATGGCCATACCTTGGACTTCGGCGGCTTTGAAACCCTGGTCGGTGGCTCGGCTGCGGATACCTTCAATTTGGCAGGTACACCCGTCTATCAACTCCTGGGTGGCTTGGGAGCGGATTCCTTTGTCTTTGGCAACAATGCCAAGTTAATTGGAAGCCTGGATGGCCAGGGCGGCGATGACGTGCTAGACTTTAGCGCATACAATACCTCGCGCAACTTCATCCTGACCTCCTATAGCGGCGATGGCTTCAACGGAACGGATTCCAGCACCTTTGGCACCAGTATTACAGGCGGATTCTTCGGCATCAACATGTTGACGGGATCGTCGGCTCAGGACTCGCTGACCGGCCTCAATCAGCCTTCCGTTTGGCATATTACGAATACCATCAGCACCTATACAGTCAACTCCACGCTGTACTTCTCCTCGATTGAAACCTTGAATGGCAGTGCTTTCGACGATACCTTCGTTTTCGACGACGGGGCTTTCCTGCCGGGTAACATTGACGGTAAGGGCGGTACAGATACTTTGGATTATTCGGCTTATACCACACCGGTGATTGTCAATCTACTAATCGGTCAGGCAACTGGCGTGCTTGGCGGCGTAAGCAGTATCGAGAATGTGATCGGCGGATCCGCAGGTGACACTCTCATCGGTGATGATAACAATAACCTGCTGGACGGCGGACCAGGCGACGACTTCCTGTTTGGCCTGGGCGGCGATGATATTTTATACGCCGGAAGCGGATTCAATTATTTGGACGGTGGACCCGGATACGATACGGGTTATTATCTCGAAGGGCATTATTACGACAATACCTATATCTCCATCGAGAATCTACAAATCATTTTGCTACCTGTAATTGCTGGCCAGGGAGCCGGTGGAAAGTTAATCGCCGGTTATATCCTGGTTATCCCGGTCGAGAGCGAAGAAGAAGTCGGCATCACTTGCGGCGAAGGCTGCCTGGCAGTCGTGCTGATCCTGCCCAACAATAACTATGTCAACTTTGGCCTGGGCAAGGGAACGACCGCCAGCCTGACAATCTTTGACGAAATCCAGCTGCCCGGGCAACTGCCCGCTGGCGATACCCTGATCTCGGCCATGAACGTCAGCCTGTTCCGTTACGGAGAGCCGGTCGAGAAGACTCTCTCCTCCATGGCCGTCTCCTTCGTAGTGCCCGAATCCTGGTTGGGATATGATCTGGCGATCTACTTCTGGGATGAGACAGCGAATAATGGTCAGGGCGCCTGGGTGGAAGTTCCGGCTCAGTGGGCACCCGCCTGGTTATCTGACGGACTTCTACGTTATCAGGCCTTCGTGCACAAGACTGGCACATACATTTTGATGGTCCGCAATCCCTCCAACTAATCTGTTCAAAAGCATAGACAAAAAATGGGTCGACCTGCGTCGACCCATTTTTGTTCCCTGTTATTATCTGTCTTAGAAGGAAGCTTTAGAGAAAAGCATTGGCATAATTGTTATTCCGGTTCAATTTTCGTGCTCAGGCTGACACGGCCCCGTTTAGGATCAATCTTGAGAATTTTTACAGTAATTTCATCACCGGAGTTTAATTCCGTTTCTGGAGAACTTTCCACTTCTGTGGACAATTCGCTGATGTGTACAAGCCCGGTGATGTTTTCGGTTAGCTTTACGAATATGCCAAAGTCCCGTTCGGCCTCGACTACCCCGTCAATAAGATCGCCCGGTTGGAATTGTTCGGCGAATAACTCTAAGGGGTTGGGGATTAAAGCCTTGCGGTTCAGGCTGACTCGTCCGCGTTCGATATCTACAGATTCGATCAATACTTCGACCTCATCTCCGGATTGAAGTAAGTCAGATGGATGATCAATTTCGTCCCATGCAAGACGCGAAATATGTATCAATCCGTCCAGTCCGCCCAGGTCAACAAATACGCCAAAATCGACCACGTTTGTCACTCGACCTGAGATTACCTCACCTGGTTGCAATTCCTGAAGCCGTTCCTTGCGACGAGAATCGCCAGCTGTTCGGGCAGATAGGATCAGACGTTTGTTTGGTTGGTTGACCTCAATCACCTTCAAGGCTAATAAAGTCCCCAGCATTTCGGATTTTATAGTTCGCATCTCTTCCCTGCTCATCCCACGAGGCAGGTCGGGAACCAGCGATTTGGGGACGAAGCCCGTGAGTCTGCCAAATTCTACTAGCAGCCCGCCCTTGTTGTACCCGACTACTTTGAGTTCGAGCATGTCCCCACTGGCAAGATATGCCTCAGCCCTATCCCAATCCTGTTGTTCCAGACCTCTTTCAATGGATACCAACAGTTCGTCATCGAAATTGGATGTGTTGGTCACAAAGACAGGAAACTGGTCCCCAATCGAAATATCTTGGAGAATAGAATCATCCAGGTGGGATAGTTCTTTGCCTGGAACGATTGCATCCCGCTTGGCACCGACGTCCAGGATTAATGCTTCCTCGGTCATTTCGAGTACTTTCCCTTGAACAATCTGGCCTCGTTTTAGGTGCGCGTTCTCAAAAGCATCAAGCAATTCTGAAAAGTTATGCTTTGTTTGATCAAATTTGGTTTCTGTAAAAATAAGATTTCTCCCTTTGGATTAAATTAGCTATATACAAATTAAGTGTTTAAATGTTTACAAGGTTACTGCATCTTGCCTGGGCTTGCTACGACTTTTTTGCAAGAATTGATCTAATTTTTGTCGCGCTTCCTGAATTTTGATCCCTTTGGTCAAGGACCATTCCTTTAAGAAGCGCTTGATTATTGCGTCGAAAGCATCCTGCTCGGTCATATTCAGCCCCTTTTTGAATTGACGTGCATTCAAATCCCGCACTAATTCCATGTCCGTACTTAAATCACCGTCTAAAATAACCTCACGGATGCGTTTTCGTCTGCTTTTATAATTTGACGACATTTTTTGGGGCTTTTTTTGTAGAATCTTTATTGCGTTCCGAATATGTTTTGGACTTGCAATCGGACGCACGCGTCTGTTGTCAGCATTAACAGTTGGCAGCCAGAAGACACCATCATCAGTACGCACGCGGTAACAAAGACGTTTTGCTCCGCCAATTGGCCGTCTTTCGATTTTTTTAACCTGCCCTACACCGTAAATCAGGTGGACAATATATTCTCCTACTGCATACGTTTGATCGGTATTGCTCATATTATCTCCTTTTGGTAAGATTTATAATTGTTTGATGTCCTTTTAGGCTGGCACTTGTTGTCGTTGGCATTCAATGCACAATGCTGCATAAGGCAAGACTTCGAGACGATCGGATAGGATC
>Ga0315556_1002260_pt1 | contig 11081 bp, 11 predicted proteins | sample SalMarSW160310MG_FD_202112 | JGI IMG/M metagenome (GOLD analysis project Ga0315556, IMG submission 202112) | Salt marsh sediment microbial communities from the Plum Island Ecosystem LTER, Massachusetts, United States - Salt Marsh Sediment SW1603-10 ...
CTCGCTGCAGTGGCGCGATAAGGTCTTCGGTCCATTCTTCGAGGCCAAGCCTGATCACGAGGTCATGTACCTGTTCGCCAAGAAATTCGGCTTCGACAAGGAGATGTTCAAGCACATCAAGGTCAATAAGACCGAGCCATTGGTCGAGGACATCACCCGCGAGTTCAACAGGGGCATGTGGACCATCGGCTATACCGGCCAGTCGCCGGAGCGGCTGAAGGCACACATGGCGCACCAAGACAAATTCGACCCGCGGACACTCAAGGCGAAGGGCGGCCCGGTCGATGGAGAGTACTATGGCCTGCCGTGGCCAAGCTGGGGCACGCCCGAGATGAAGCATCCCGGCACCCCGATCCTGTACGATACGTCAAAGCCAGTAGCGGAAGGCGGCCTGACGTTCCGCGCCCGCTTTGGCGTCCAGCACAACGGGCAGAACCTGCTGGCCGAGGGCTCCTATTCGGTCGGCTCCGAGATCAAGGATGGCTATCCGGAATTCACCATGGCCATGCTGAAGAAGCTCGGCTGGGAGAAGGACCTGACGCCGGAAGAAACGGCGGCGATCGAAAAGGTCGCCGGCGACAAGACCAACTGGAAGACCGACCTGTCCGGCGGCATTCAGCGCGTCGCCATCAAGCATGGCTGCGCCCCGTTCGGCAATGCCAAGGCCCGCACCGTGGTATGGACCTTCCCGGACCCGATCCCAGTGCATCGCGAACCGCTCTACACGCCGCGGCGTGACCTGCTGCCGAAGTACGCCACCTACAAGGATCGTCATGCCTACCGCCTGCCGACCTTGTATGAGTCGATCCAGAAGAACGACTATTCCAAGCAGTTTCCGACCATCCTCACCTCCGGCCGTCTGGTTGAATTCGAAGGCGGCGGCGACGAGACGCGTTCGGTCAAATGGCTCGCCGAGCTGCAGCAGGAGATGTTCGCCGAAATCAACCCAGCCGATGCCGGCAAGCTCGGAATCAAGGACGGCGGCAAGATTTGGATCCATTCGCCGGAGGGCGGCAAGGTCCTGGTGATGGCGCTGGTCACCGAGCGGGTCGCGCCCGGCGTCGCCTTCATGCCGTTCCACTTCGGCGGCTACTGGCAGGGCAAGGACCTGCGCAGCAAGTATCCGAAGGGCAACGATCCCTACGTGCTCGGCGAAGCGTCGAACATGGATGGGACCTACGGCTATGATTCGGTCACGCAGATGCAAGAGACCAAAGTCACGCTGTGCCGCGTCGAGGCGGCGTGAGGCAACGGGTTAAGGGAGAATTGACATGGCACGCATGAAATTCCTTTGCGACGCCGACCGTTGCATCGAATGCAACGCCTGCGTCACGGCCTGCAAGAACGAGAACGAGGTGCCGTGGGGCATCAACCGCCGGCGCGTCGTCACGCTCAACGACGGCAAGCCAGGCGAGCGGTCTGTCTCCATGGCCTGCATGCACTGCACCGACGCGCCTTGCGCGGCGGTCTGCCCGGTGAACTGCATCTACACCACGGCGGACGCGGTCGTGCTGCACAACAAGGACCTGTGCATCGGTTGCGGCTACTGCTTCTACGCTTGTCCGTTCGGCGCCCCGCAATATCCGAAAGTCGGCAACTTCGGGTCGCGCGGCAAGATGGACAAGTGCACCTATTGCGCCGGCGGACCGGAAGCCGACGGCTCCAAGGAAGAGTTCGAGAAGTACGGCGCCAACCGCCTGGCCGAGGGCAAGCTGCCGCTGTGCGCCGAGATGTGCTCGACCAAGGCGCTGCTCGCCGGCGACTCAGACATCATCGCCCAGATCTACAAGGAGCGGGTCAAGACCCGCGGCTATGGGTCCGGTGCCTGGGGTTGGCAAACGGCCTACCACGAGTCGATTGCGACCTGATGATTTAACGCCGGCGGCGTGGGGTTCCCGCGCCGCCGGTTTCGATAACAAGAATACTGATTAGAAGGGGAGAGGATGCTATGGCGAAGCTTATCGCTGCGATCCGCTTCATCGTCGGCGCTCTCGCGCTCGCATTCATGGTCGCTACGGTCACGCCCGTGCCGGTTTCCGCGCAGGGCGGTCCGACGGCCGCCACCAGCGAGCAGCAGCTCATGCAGCAGCTCAAGGGCGGCGTCATCCGCGGTGACGTGACCATTCCGGACAAAAAAGCCGCGAACCTGATCCATCCGGCGGGCCGCAATTGGCAGACCTTCAACACCGTCACGATGAAGTGGATCGGCGGCATCGCCATCCTCGGCATGGTGGCGCTGCTCGTCATTTTCTATTTGTGGCGCGGGACCATGAAGATCGAGGGCGGCCGCTCGGGCCGCACCATTGTGCGCTTCAACGGCTTCGAGCGTTTCGTGCACTGGCTGACCGCTTCGACCTTCATCGTTCTCGGCATCACCGGCCTCAACATCACCTTCGGCCGCGTGCTGCTGTTGCCGTGGATGGGCCCGGAGGCCTTCAGCACCTGGTCGGAATGGGCGAAGTACACGCATAACTATCTCAGCTTCGCCTTCACCATCGGCGTGGTGCTGGTGTTCCTGATTTGGATCGGGCAGAACTTCCCGACCGCGGCCGACATCGAATGGCTCAAGGCCGGCGGCGGCATGGGCAAGGGCGGCGGTCATGCCCCGGCCTGGAAGTTCAACGCCGGCCAGAAGCTGCTCTACTGGTTCATCGTGCTGGGCGGCGCGGCGATGATCATCTCCGGCTACATGCTGATGTTCCCGTTCTATTACGGCATGGGCATTGGCGACATGGAGCTGGCCGAGGTCTTCCACGGCGTGGTCGGCGTGCTGTTCATCGCGCTCATCCTCGCCCACATCTATCTCGGCACCTTCGGCATGGAGGGCGCCTTCGAGGCGATGAGCGAGGGCACCGTCGATCTCAACTGGGCCAAGGAGCATCATCCGCTCTGGGTCGAAGAGGAAATGGGGTCGAAAGGCGCTGGCAGCGCCCGCACCCAGCCCGCCGAATAGCCGATAGCAAGATCGAATGCACAACGCCCGGCCTGAGCGCCGGGCGTTTTGTTTTCTCTTGTTGCCCTTCGACAGCGACGCTTTCGCTCAGCCGGTGGCCGCCAACCCCACCGCCAGGCAAATTGAAAACGCCACCGTCAGTATGGCCATGCGTGGAGTCATTGGCACCAGCTCGTCGAAACGGTCGCGCGTCCACACTGCGCGGGTGACCAGGACGGCGATCGGCAAAGTCAGCCATGGCAGCAGCACCCAGACGCTGAAGCCGAAGCCGAGCCAAAGCCACAACGGCATCAGATAGGCGAAGGCGAGCAGGCAGAGGAATTCGGCGCGGCTCCAGCCCCTGCCGAAGCGCACGGCGATGGTGTTCTTGCCTTTGACGACATCGAAGTCCCGGTCCCGAATGTCGTCGATAATCAGGATATTGGTGATCAGCGCCCCGACCGGCAGGCTGGCAACGACCGCAGTCATCGGCAGCGCCTGGCGCCAATGCTCGGGCCCCAACACCGTTGCGGCTTGCACGTAATATGTGCCGATCACGGACATCGTGCCGAAGAACAGGAAGAACAGCGGGTCGGCGAAACCATGGCGGCCGACCGGCCACGGTCCGGCCGAATAGGCCCAGCTCGCCAGGATGCTGAGCAGGCCGATCACGATCACCGGCCAGCCGGCCATGGCGAGCAGCGCAAAGCCGGCGATCACCGCCAGCCCATAGGTCGCGACGATGGTCGCGCGCAGGGCGCGAAGTGAAAGCAGGCCGCTCGCGACCGCCTGCACCAGCTCGGGGTGCTCACGGTCATCGGGCTCGCGCCGCAGGTTCTCATAATTGTCGGTGACCAGCCCGCCGAACTGGATCAGCCAGCCGGCCAGGAACGCCAGCGCCGCCGGCCCGGCGGCGAACACGCCGTCATGGTGGGCAAGCCCCATAGCGACCAGCACGGGCGCGATGGCGGTGGGGAGGGAATGCCCCGGATAGATCAATTTGCGCGTCCACACCTCGCGCAGCGACCACGCCGAAGCCTGGGACATACAGCCTCTCCGCTCGATGCCTTGGGCGGCGAAAATTGCCCTTAATTATGCCCCGGCGGCAATCCGTAATTTGCCGCAGGCAAGTCCCATAGCCTCTGCCTATGTCCGCAAATTTCAACTTAGCGCCCGCACTGGGCGCATTTTCGGCCGCCTGCACCGTGGTATACCTCGCCGTTCATTATCGAGGGTCCCGAACCTATATGAACAATATGCGTATTATCGGTCTCGCCGGCTGGAGTGGGTCGGGAAAAACCACGCTGATCACCAAGATCGTCCCGTGCCTGCGCGCGCGTGGCGTGACCGTGTCCACGCTCAAACACGCCCACCACGGCTTCGACCTCGACCAGCCGGGCAAGGACAGCTTCTTCCACCGCGCCGCCGGCGCCACCGAGGTGATGATCTCCTCGTCCAAGCGCTGGGCCATTTTGCATGAGCTGCGCGAGGACGCGGAATGGGATTTGCCCGACCTGGTTGCCAAGATGTCGCCGGTCGATCTGGTGTTGGTGGAGGGTTACAAGCGGGACCCTTTTCCCAAGCTCGAAATTCACCGCGCGGCCACCGGCAAGCCGCTGATCCATCCCGAGGACAGACACGTGGTCGCCATCGCGGCCGACGTTGCACTGCCGGACGTGAAAGTGCCGCTGGTCGATCTCAATGACATCGAGGCGATCGCCGATCTGCTGCTAAAATATGCGCTGCCGATCGGCGAAGTGGAGGTTCTACAGAAGACCGAGAGCGCATAATGGCGCAACTGACCGACGACTGTTTCGCGTTTTCCGGCCCGCTGCTGCGGCTCGACGACATGGAACGGTTGATCGGCGAACGCGTTACCGCCGTCGCCGAAACCGAACACGTGCCGCTGCACGGCGCGCGCGCCCGTGTCGCCGCCTTCGACGTCAAGGCGCCGGTCGATCTGCCGCCGTTCGACAATTCGGCGGTCGACGGCTACGCCGTGCGCCATGCCGATCTGCGCCCGAACGGCGACACCAGGCTCGCCATCGCCGGCCGGCTGACCGCCGGCGCGCGCGCCGACCTCGCGCTAAGGTCCGGACAGGCCATCAGAATTTTCACGGGTGCGGCGATGCCCAAGGGCGCCGACACGGTCTTCATGCAGGAAGACGTCATAGTCGACGGCGATCACGTCGTGGTGCCGAGCGGGCTCAAACTTGGCGCCAACCGGCGGCTCGCCGGCGAGGATGTGCCCGTCGGCCGCGTGGTGGTGCCGGCCGGTACCGTGCTGGAGGCGCAGCACATCGCGCTCGCCGCCGCGCTGGGCCTGACCGAGTTCGAGGTGCGCCGGCGGCTGAAGGTCGCGATCTTCTCCACCGGCGACGAGGTGGTCGAGCCCGGCAGCGTGCGCGCCGCCGCCTCCGTCTACGACTCCAACCGTTTTCTGCTGGTCGAGCTGTTGGAGCGGCTGGGCGCGCTGGTGACCGATCTCGGTATTCTCGCCGACGAGCCCGAGCAACTCGCGCGCGCGCTTGCCGACGCGGCGGCCGATCACGATCTGGTGCTCACGTCGGGTGGCGTCTCCACCGGCGAAGCCGACCACGTGCGCAACGCGGTCGAGCGCGTCGGCAATCTCGTTTTCTGGCGCGTCGCCATCAAACCGGGGCGCCCGGTGGCGATGGGCGTCATTCGTGGGGCAGGGGGCCACAGCGCCGCCTTCGTCGGTATGCCCGGCAATCCGGTCGCCGTGTTCGTCACCTTCGTGCGGGTGGTGAAGCCGCTGCTGCGGCAGCTCTCCGGTGCGCGCCCGCAAAAACTGATGCCGCTGCCGGTGCGCGCGGCCTTCGCCTACAAGAAGAAGAAAGACCGCCGCGAATATGTGCGGGTGGCGCTGCGCCGCGCAAGCGACGGCGAGATTGAGGCGGTCAAGCACCCGCAGGACGGCGCGGGCATCCTGACCTCCCTGACCGAAACCGATGGCTTGCTGGAATTTCCGGAGGAGGTGACGGCGATCGAGCCGGGCGCGCGCGTCGGCTTCCTGCCTTACGCGGCGCTCATCGGCTGACGATCGGGGTGGGGCGCTAGACGCGCACGTATTGCGTGGCGAATGCCTGAGCGACCGGCTCCTGCACGCTATCGAGCACGAACACGCCGATAATCGCGATGATGATGGCGGCCGCGCAGGCGATGAGGAAGGTTTTCATGGTTTTGGCTCCTCTCCCAGACCCATAAGTTATTACTATACCAGATAGGAAAGAGTGTTGAGGCAGGTCAAGGACCAAACTCAGCCGCCGGCATGTTGCAGTGCAATGCGGGTCGCGCGCTCGGCGTCCTCGGGCGTGTTGACGTTGAAGAACGGATCGATGGGCTGATCCGGCCAATCGGCGATGGCGATGCCGTGCCGCCCGGTCCACACCTCGATCTTGCGCAGGTCTTCCTCAACCAGCGCCTTGCGCAAATCCGCGCGCAGCGCGAGCGGCCATAAGGCCACCGTGGGATGGCGCCATTCGCCCGAGCGGGCGCAGGCCAGCGGCACCCCGGTTCCCTTTTTGCGGCGGGCCTGGTGCAGGCGCTCCACCAGGTCGTCGGGCAGGAAGGGGCAGTCGCCCGGCACGCTGACGATCCATTCGACGCCGTTGTCCTGCGCCGCCAGCCAGTCGAGCCCGGCCAGGATGCCGGCGAGCGGGCCGGGATAGCCGGGCACGTTATCCGGCACCACGGCGCAGCCGGTGTCGGCGAAGCGTTCGGAATCGCCGTTGGCGTTGATGATGATGCCGGTGCATTGCGCCGACAGGACGGCCAGCACGCGGTCGAGGATGCTGACGCCGCCGATCTCGATCAGTGCCTTGTCGCCGCCGCCCATGCGGCGGGCGAGGCCGCCGGCGAGCACCAGGCCGAGCGTGGGGGGAACGGGGAACTCAGCCATCACTCGTCATGCACCGCGGCCTTGCGCCGGTGCTTCGAACTTTCTTCCGCAACCGAGTCGAGATCCTGATCGAACACAATGCGGTCTTCGCCGGCCAGCGCCACGAAACGTTTTCCCCGCGCGCGGCCGACCAGTGTCAGATTGGCCTTGCGCGCCAGCTCGACGCCCCAGGCGGTGAAGCCCGAGCGCGAGATCAGGATCGGGATGCCCATGCGCACGGTCTTGATCACCATTTCCGAGGTGAGCCGCCCGGTGGTGTAGAAGATCTTGTCGCCGGGCGGCACTTTCTCCTTGAACATCCAGCCGGCGATCTTGTCGACCGCGTTGTGGCGGCCGACATCTTCCATATAGACCAGCGGCCGGTCCTCTTGCGCCAGCACGCAGCCGTGGATGGCGCCGGCTTCCAGATAGAGCGAGGGCGTGGTGTTGATCTTGTGGGTGAGCGCGTAGAGCCAGGAGGTGCGCAACTCGGCCTGCGGCAGCGCGATCGTCTCCAGCGCCTCCATCAGGTCGCCGAACACGGTGCCCTGCGCGCAGCCGCTCGTTTGTACTTTTTTCTTCAGCTTCTTTTCGTAATTGGTCTTGCGCTTGGTGCGCACCACCACCGCCGCCAATTCCTCGTCGTAGTCGACGCTCGTGATCTCGTCGTCGGGCAACAGCATGTGCTGGTTGAGCAGATAGCCGATTGCCAAGTACTCGGGATAATCGTTGATGGTCATGGCGGTGACGATCTCCTGCGCGTTGAGGAAGATTGTCAGCGCGCGCTCGACCGTCACCGCGGTCTCGATCTTGGCGCCGGTCTGGTCGATGCCGGTGACGCGCTCGGTCAGCCGCGGGTCGTTCGGATCGGGCCGGATGATGTAGCTGTCGGTGTCTTTGCTCATGATCGAACTATAGCAGGCCCGCGCGTTGAAATCTGCCCACCATGGGTGGGCTAGCCTCACATATATCGAGACAATTTCGCGCCGCCGTGGTTCCCAAGCCGTGCGCCGCTGCCTTAAGATAAGCGCCGACGAGCCCGCTTGAAGGCCCGCCATGTAAGTCCGGGGAGACGCCTGCCATGCTTCGCGCCACCAAAGATCTCATGCTGCCGACCACCATCACCGGCTCGCTGCCGCGGCCGAGCTGGTACACGGAAAATCTCGGCACGCGCTCCTTCCTCGACGCCATGGTGAACAACCATTTCCGCGAGCAATATGTCGACACGGTCTCGGTCTATCTGCACGAGCAGGAACTGGCCGGGCTCGACATCGTCACCGACGGCGACGCGCATTTCGACTCGGATGTCGGCGGCCAGAGCTGGACCAATTATCCCCCGCGCCACATGGGCGGCTTCGACAAGAACCCGCAGCCGACGCCGGCCGGCAAGGGCGGCGTGGCGTTTCCGCCCGGCCACATCCTGCACGACTATCTGGAAGCGCGCGTGATGCCGGGTATTGCCGGCCCGGTTACGCGCGGCGATTTGCAATACGCCGCCATGTGGAAGGTGGCGCAGCGCATGACCAAGAAGCCGGTCAAGTTCGGCACCATCGGCCCCGAGCTGGTCGCCTTCGCGGTTTCCGACAAGCACTACAAATCGGTGAAGGACCGCATCCTGGCGATCAGCGACGCCCTGAACGCTGAGCTGCACGAGCTGGCCGACGCCGGCTGCCCGGTGATCCAGTTCGAGGAGCCGCAGATCCACATGCTGGCGATCCGCAAGGTTGTCGACGACGTGATCAACCCGAACTTCAGCGTCGACGTGTTCAATCGCACGGTAAAGGGCCTGCGCGCCAAGACCGAAGTGTGGTGCCACACCTGCTGGGGTAATCCGTCGCAGCAGCGCATGTTCACCGAAGTCCAAAGCTACAAGGGCGCGCTGGAGACACTGAACAAGGTCGACGCCGACGTCGTCACCTTCGAATCGGTCAGCGCGCACGGCATGGATCTGGAAGCCTTCGGCAAGGTCATCAGCTCCGACAAGAAAATCTGCATCGGCGTCATCGACCATCATTCGCTGCAGGTCGAGCGGCCCGACGAGATCGCCGATCACATCCGCCGGGCGCTCAAATATATTCCGGCCGAGCGGCTGGTCATCTCGTCCGACTGCGGCATGGGCCGCGAGGGCATGAGCCGCCGCCACGCTTATTACAAGACGGTGGCGCTGGTGCTCGGCACCAACATGGTGCGCAAGGAGCTGGGGCTGCCCGAGGCCGAAGTGCTCGCCGCCGATCCGCGCTATTCGCTGGTGGTGCCGGCGAAGTAGATCACCACCCCGGCAGAAACGCCGCGCCGCCGGTGTCCGGATCGGTCAGCCGCTCGACAGGCGAACCGTAAAGCGTCTCGAGCTGCGCGCGGCTGAGCACGGTTGCGACCGGGCCCTCGGCAATGCGCGTTCCGTCGCGCAACAGAAAGGCGCGGTCGGCGGCGCGCAGCGCGTGGTTGGGATCGTGGGTGGTGAACAGCACGCCGTGGCCGGAGTCGGCCAGCGCCTTGATCTCGCGCATCACCTTGCCCTGGTTGCCGAAGTCGAGGCTGGCGGTCGGCTCGTCCAGCACGATGAATTGCGGTTCCTGCGCCAGGGCCCGCGCCAGCAAAACCAATTGCCGCTCGCCGCCGGAAATCTCGGTATAGGGCCGCTGCGACAATCGCGCGATGCCGAAGCGCTCGAGCGCGGCTTGGGCTATGTCGCGGTCGTATGCGCTCGGCCGGCTGAACAGGTTGCCGTGCGCCGAACGCCCCATCAGCACCACGGTCTCGACCGTGAATGCGAAGGTGCCGACATGCACCTGCGGCACATAGGCGATATTTCGCGCGCGCTCGCGGATCGAATAGGCGCCGAGCGCTTTGCCGCCGAGCTGCACCTCGCCGGCCTTGGGCTTGATGAGGCCGAGCAGCGTCTTCAACAGCGTGGTCTTGCCGCCGCCGTTGGGGCCCAGCAGCGCCAGCACTTCGCCGGTCTCGAGCTTGACGTTGAGCCCGCGGCCGACGGTGTGGTCGGCATAGCCGATGGTGAGGTCGCGGCCCTCGACGATCACGACCAGTTCCTCTGCATATGCGCCAGCAACCAGATAAAGAACGGCGTGCCGACCACCGCGGTGAGAATGCCGAGCGGGATTTCGACCTCGGCAAGCGTGCGCGCCAGTGTGTCGATCAGCAGCAGGTAGCCGCCGCCCAAAATGGCCGCCGCCGGCAGCAGCCGCGCAAAATCGGGTCCGACCAGCGAGCGCGCCAGATGCGGCACCACCAGGCCGACCCAGCCGATGATGCCGGCGGTGGCGACGCTGGCCGACGTCACCAGCGTTGCCGCCGCCACGATGACGACGCGCAGCGGCCCGGTGGAGATGCCGAGCGAGCGCGCCTCTTCTTCCGGCAGCGACATCACGTTCATGCGCCAGCGCAGTGTGATCAGCACCGCGGCGCCGAGCGCCACCGGTCCGAACAGCGGCAGCAGGTCGGATACGTCGGTGGCGGCGAGGCTGCCGAGCAGCCAGAAAGTCATGGCGGGCAACTGGTTGTAGGGATCCGCCAGATATTTCACGAGACCGACGCCGGCGCCGAGCAGGGCGCCCACCACCACGCCGGTCAGCACCAGCACCAGGATCGGATCGCGCGCGCGCACCATGGAGCCGATGACATAGACGGCAGCCACCGCGATCAACCCGCCGACGAAAGCGAGGCCCTGGATGGCGAAAATGCCGAGCGAGAAGAAGATGCCGATCACCGCGCCGAGCGCCGCGCCCGACGAGGCGCCGAGAATGTCGGGCGATACCAGCGGATTGCGGAACAGGCCCTGGAACGCGGTGCCGGCCACCGCCAGCGCCGCGCCTACCATGACGGCGGCCAGCACGCGCGGCCCGCGCACCTGCAACACCACGCTTTGCACGGCTTCGGAGACGTGCTGCGGCCCGCCGGTCGCTTTCGCCAGCAGCGCGCTCACGAGATCGCCGAGCGACACCGGATAGCGCCCGACCGTGAAGGCGAGCAGCAGGCCGGCGATCAGAATGCCGGTCGCGATCGCCAATCCGGGCAGGGCGGAGCGGGTCATGCTTTTGCGCCTAAATTCATGCCGCTCATTCTAAAGTGAATCGCAATGGAAGTTGGACGAGGCGGCATACTCTCTTTTTCCCTCTCCCCTTGTGGGAGAGGGGCCCGAGCGGAGGCGAAGCCGAGCGAGGGCGGGTGAGGGGGAAAAGTAACATTGCGGCATCGCCCCCTCACCCGGCTCGCGCTTCGCTTACGCTTCAG
>Ga0315556_1002261_pt1 | contig 11081 bp, 11 predicted proteins | sample SalMarSW160310MG_FD_202112 | JGI IMG/M metagenome (GOLD analysis project Ga0315556, IMG submission 202112) | Salt marsh sediment microbial communities from the Plum Island Ecosystem LTER, Massachusetts, United States - Salt Marsh Sediment SW1603-10 ...
TCATCAGTTGCAACGCCTCGGTCCAGCCCGGGATCACCCGGTCCACGCCGAAGGTCGCCGGCTTGCCGCGGTCACGGGAGCTGTCGAACTTCGTGCCGTCGATCAGCGTCCCGGTGTAATGCGCCACCACGAGATCGTGCGGCCCCGGGCGTTTGCCGGTCCCCTCTTTCAGCACCCGGTACTGCAGACCGCTGGCAAGTTCGATCACGCCCGATTCAGTCCTGTTCCTGCGCAGGAAATCCTGCCCCTTCGCCAGGTTTGCCTGTGCCGCGGAACCGGCCGATGCCCTGTCCCTGGCTTGCTCCTTCTTGAGGGCGCTGAACATCTCCTCGCGAGTCAACGCCGTCTTCCTGCCCTCCAGCAAGTCACGCACGCCCTGTAACACCATGTCATTGTCCAGCTCGGCGCCCCCCTGCTTCATGTGTATCACCGCCATCATGCCCAGCGCGTAGCTGAGCCGCTGCTGATCGGTGTTCAACTCCACTGCCCGCACGGACAGCGCATAGCCGGACATGGCCACAATCAGTAGCCAGGGTAATGTTCTTTTCACAGGCGCCTCGATTTTGTGATTGGTGAACCGGAAATCCGCCGTCCATCATAACCGGTCCTGCCACGGCTAACTACCGGGTCCCGGAGCAAAAACCCGGGGAACGGCACTGGTGCCAGCGCCGCCGGGCGCGGCATAATCGCTTCATGTCCGGCGGCGTTCACAGGATCCCGGTTGCCATCAGCAGTTGCCTGCTCGGCGAGCGTGTGCGGTTCGATGGCGGTCACAAACTCGATCCGGACATCAACACGCATCTGGCGGCGTTGCTGGAGTTTCGACCCTGTTGCCCGGAAGTGGCGATCGGCCTGGGTATCCCGCGCCCGCCCATCCGGCTGGTCAGAACGGACGGCAGGCTGCGCGCGCTGGGGGTCAGTGACCCCGCGCTGGATGTGACGGACCGGCTGGCCGCGTATGGCGACCGGGTCGCGTGCGAACTGGACGATGTGTGTGGCTATATCTTCAAGGCGCGCTCGCCCAGTTGTGGCATGGCTGGCGTCAGGACCTGGGACCGGCAGGGGCGGCCCGGTCGCTCCGATGGTGTCGGTGTGTACGCGGACGCGATCATGCGCGCACACCCCGGCCTGCCGGTCGAGGAAGAGGACCGGCTGCACGACCCGGCGCTGCGTGAGAACTTCATCGAGCGGGTATTCACGCGCCACCACTGGCAGCAATTGCGCGCACAGGGCATCACTCCCGCACGCCTGGTACAGTTTCATACCCGCCACAAGCTGAGCGTGATGACGCACAACCAGGCCGCCTACCGGCGGCTCGGGCAACTCGTCGCCGGTGCCGGACGCAAGGGATTTCACGCACTTTGCGATCGCTACGAGCAGGAACTGATGCAGGCCATGCAACGGCTGGCGACGCGCAAATCACACACCAACACCCTGCAACATCTGCAAGGTTATTTCAGCAGGCAACTGTCCGCGGACGACCGTGCCGAAATGAGCGGACTGATCGACGACTACCGGCGTGGACTGGTGCCGCTGGCGGCACCCCTGACCCTGATCCGGCACCACTTCCGCCATCACCCGAACGACTGGGCATTGCAACAGACCTACCTGGAACCGTACCCGCGCGAGTTACTGAATCCCTGATGTAGGATAGAGCGGATGTATATCTGAAAAGTCTAATAGCCACGGAAACACACGGAAGCAAAAATATAGTGATTTATCTGTATTCCGTGTATTTCCGTGTGTTTCCGTGGCTTTCTCCTGAAACAGTACACTCAAAACTCCTGTGTAAATGACAGCCTGATCAGTCAGCAGCTCCGGTTACGGGTATTCCGGGTACTTCGGCAGCACATCGTCCGCGCAGGACCAGGCAGCACGCGAGTCCCAGAAGATGCGTGCCTGCGGTGCGACCGGCGATTCGCAATCCAGCGAGCCCGCCGGGATCAGCACACCATCCAGTTCCGGGATCACGCGCGGCATCGGGCTGCCGCACTGCGGACAGAAGCAGTTCCGGAACCGTTTTGCCTCCGGCACCCTGTAGCTGGCCAGCAATTCGCCGCCCGCGATCCAGTGCAGGCCCTGTGCCGGCGTGATCAGCAGGTTGCTGGCGTGACCGGTACCGGTCGCCTTGCGGCAACGCGAGCAGTGGCAGTGATAAAAGCGCTGCACTTCACCCCGGATTTCATAGCGCAGCGTGCCGCACAGACAGCTGCCGCTGAGTTCGACTTGTGACATTGGAGAGTTCCTTCATGATGAAATTGAGAACAGGTCGGTGACCGCATGCAGAAATCCCGGAACCCGGCGGCGGCTACAGCCATTTTTTCTTCCGGAAATACCGCAGCAGGACCACCGGGATCGCCACCAGGCATAGCCACAGCACGGGGTAGGACCATTTCCACTTCAGTTCCGGCATGTACACGAAATTCATGCCGTAGATGCCCGTAATGAAGGTCAGCGGGATGAATATCGAGGCAAACACCGTCAGCACCTTCATGACCTCGTTCATCCGGTTACTGATGGTGGAATTGTAGATTTCCAGCAGGCTGCTGATCATTTCCCGGTAGGTATCGAAGGCATCGGTCACCCGCAGTACGTGGTCATGGACATCGCGGTAATAGATCAGGGTATCCGCGCTGATCAGTTCTGAATCAGAACGCAGGATCCCGTTGAGCAACTCGCGTAACGGTGCAGACGAACGCCGGATGAAGATCAGCTCGTGACGGATACGCTGGATGTTCGACAGCGTATCGGCATCCGGCTCGTCGAGCAGGTCATCCTCGACCTGCTCGATGACCGTATCCATGTAGTCCTGCAGCGCGAGGTACTGGTCGACCACCGCGTCGAGAATGGTGTAGGCGAGGTAGTCCGAGCCAAGGTTCCGGTACTGCGCCCTGGGCTTGCGCAGCCGGGTACGGATGGAATCGAAAATGGCATCCTGCTTTTCCTTGAAGGTGAAGACGTAGTCGGTCAGGATCAGCACGCTGACCTGTTCGTAATTCACCGCACCGCCGTCCTCGGCCGGGTACATGACCTTGAACACCAGGAACAGGTAGTCGTCGTACTGCTCGTATTTCGGGCGCTGCCCGGTGTTCAGGATGTCCTCGAGCACCAGCGGGTGTATCTCGAATTCCTCGCCGATCGCCTCGATGATGTCGATATTGATCAGACCTTCGACATTGACCCAGGTGACCGAGTCGGTATCCCGGTATTGCGCGATCTCGCCGATCGTGGTGGCGACGTGTTCACTGCAGCCCTCAGGGGTGTAGTCGAGAATCGTGATCCGGGTTTCCGTCGCCAGCACCTCCCCGACATGCACCAGCGTACCGGGCGGCAAGCCGGATTTACGCGACGCACTACTGGCCGATTCAACCATGCATTTCCTCCGGCGGCTTCCGTTTTGAGCTGGTGGATCCTGCCGTGGCAGCAGGCCACAACCGGCTCCGGCATACGCTACTATATTTTCCACCGCCGTTGCTGGCAATTTCCACGGTGCCCGGAGGCAGGTTGCGCCTGCGCGGGCGCGGCCCTGCCGGAGCGACAGGGCTGACCGGAAGTTGCGGAGTCTACGCCAGCAGGGGCAGGTAATGATCGACCAGCAGGATCGCGAAGATCGCCATCAGGTACCAGATGGAATAACCGAAGGTTTTCATGGCCACGTCCCTGCCCTGCATGAGCTGTATGGCGTAGCGGAGAAACCCGGCCCCCAGCAGCAACGCTCCGATCAGGTAAAAGGGACCGCTCATGTGGGTCGCGTACGGCAGCACGCTGACTACCAGCAGCAGGATGGTATAGAGCAGGATCTGCAGGCGCGTGAACGGAATGCCGTGTGTGACCGGCAGCATCGGGATGTCGACCCTGGCATATTCATCGCGGCGGTGAATCGCCAGCGCCCAGAAATGCGGCGGGGTCCACACGAAGACGATCAGGAACAGCAGCAGTGCATGCGGGTGTATGGAACCGGTCAACGCGGCCCAGCCGAGGATCGGTGGCGCTGCGCCGGCCGCACCCCCGATCACGATATTCTGCGGCGTGGCGCGCTTCAGGTACATGGTGTAGACAACCGCGTAGCCCACCAGCGAGACGAAGGTCAGCAGCGCGGTCAGGGGATTGATGAACTCCACCAGTATAATCATGGACAGCGTGCCCAGTACCCCGGCGAACAGCAATGCCTGGGTTCCGGTCACCTGCCCCTGTGGCAACGGTCGCCGGTGGGTTCGCGCCATCTTGGCGTCCTCGCGCGCATCCAGCACGTGGTTGATCGCCGCCGCCGCCGCGGCCGCCATGCCGATGCCGATATTGCCCCACAGCAGCACATCCCATGGCACCAGGCCCGGCGGCGAGGTCGCCAGGAACATGCCGACCATCGAGGTAAACACGATCAGCGCGACGACCTTCAGCTTGCACAGGCCGAGGAAATGGTTAATGGTCCGGAACATACCGAGCAATCACCCGATCCGCGAAGCCTTGAGTAGCCGGGCCAGGTCCTTCAGCATCCCGGTGGGATCGGCATCGGGTGTGTAGTACATCATCAGGTTGCCCAGCGGGTCGACGTAGTAGACCCGCTCCGCCTGGTTCATGTCGACATCGCCAATCCTGAAGAACGGGGCGATTTCCTGCGCCTGTGCGGCATTGACCGGCACCACGGTCAGGTCAGGATAATCAGCGGCGCGCAGTTGCTGTACCGGTGCGGGAATCGCGTCCCCGAGCAGCAGATACAGGGTCTGCACGCGCTTCATGTTCTCGTTCTGAGCAATGCGGAGCTGGCGCAACCGGTAGAGATTGCTATTGCACGCCGCGTCGCAGTTTCCGTCGCCGATATAAAGCAGTGTCCAGCGCCCCTGCAGGAAGCGGTTGAGCGGCACGTCCCCGGCCATCAGGTCGGACGGCAGCGTCAGTGGCCGCGCCGGTTGCACCAGCGTGCCGTGGTTGGTGGTGTGTTGCGGCCGCCAGCCGCCACTGTGGTGCATGACCCAGGCCACGAACACCGGCGCCAGGAACAGCAGCGCCAGTAACACCAGCGACTGCCGTGAGTTGAGAAAGCCGCGCTGCCTGCCGGAGCGCGGCGCCTGCCGGACAAACCTGTTCATTACTGCTCCGTCCTGTTCGTGTCGATTCGGTGCGTGTTGACACTGAAATAGATGATCATCAGCACCAGCGCCAGGGTAAACCACTGCATGGCGTAGGCCCGGTGCTTGTCGGGGGTCACACCATACACCGGCTTCCAGTCGCGTACAAAACCATTCGGTTCATCCGGGTCCAGCAACAGGATCACCGGCATCAGCGGCCTGCCGAGCAACCGTTCCAGCTGTGCCGGCTGCAGCTGCTCGATCACCCGTGGCCAGCCCTGACCGGCCTCTTCCACATCCGCGAGACGGAAGGTCTTCTCCGGCGGCAGATCAATAGTGGCCGTCAGCGTCTGTACGGCCGCCGGTCCGTCCACCGCCGGCAGGACGGAACGGTCCGGCACGGCCGGTACCCAGCCGCGGTTGACCAGCAGCATCCGTCCGTCCGCCAGCTGCAGCGGCGTGAGCACCTCGTAGCCGGGGTGACCGTCGTGCATGCGGTTATCCAGCAGCAGCTGTCGATCGATCCGATAGCGCCCGCTGACAATCACCTTGCGATAGCGGGCACCGGGAAAGTCCGTGCCCAGGCTGTCCAGCGCCACGGCAGGCAGTTGTGCCCTGGTGGCATTGGCATCGATCAGACCCTGTTTCCAGACGGCCCGTTCCAGTTGCCAGTTGCCCAGCCACAGCAGCGCCGGGAAAATCACCAGCGTCGCCAGTGTCGGCCACAATCCGGGACGGAACTCAAGGCGGCCGACTTTCATGCGCTGAACCATACGGGGGAGTGACCCCGCGGCCCTGCAGAATGTCCGCTGCACGGATATTCCGGTCGGCGGGCGGAATTACGTGGTCGGCCCCTCCGGTCCCCGTCTGTTATACTGATGCCGGCAATCCGCCCGGACCGGTACACCCGCATGCTCGGTAAAATCCTGATCATCCTGATTCTGCTCGTCATCGTTGGCAGCCTGTTCAGCGGGCTGTTCTACCTGGTCAAGGACAAGGGCACCTCGGAGCGCACCGTGCGCGCACTGACCGTGCGTATCAGCCTGTCACTGCTGCTGTTCGTCCTGCTGATGATCGGTTACGCCACCGGGATCCTGCAACCACACGGTTTTGGCGGTTAGGTTCACCGGGGACAGACCACGTTTTTTTGCCAGGTGTACCGGTAACGAACGTGGTCTGTCCCCTGACAAAAAGAAAGGGCGCTGCATGCAGCGCCCTTTTTACGTGCTGTACCGGTCCGTACTAGACCAGCCAGTAGACGAACACGAACAGGCCCAGCCAGACCACGTCCACGAAGTGCCAGTACCAGGCCACGGCCTCGAAAGCGAAGTGGTGATCAGCGTTGAAGTGTCCCTTGAGGCTGCGCAGCAGGATCACGGTCAGCATGGTGGCGCCCAGCGTCACGTGCAGGCCGTGGAATCCGGTCAGCATGAAAAAGGTGGTGCCGTAGATACCGCTCTTCAGTGTCAGGTTCATCTCGGTGTAGGCATGGTGATACTCGTAGGCCTGCAAGCCAAGGAACAGGAAGCCCAGCGCGACGGTCGCCATCAGGCCCAGAATAAGCTGGGTGCGGTCGGCCTTCTTCAGTCCCCAGTGCGCCCAGGTCACGGTGACACCGGAGGTGAGCAGGATCAGGGTATTGATCGCCGGAATGCCCCAGGCCTCCATCGGATGAAACGATCCGCCCACGGCGCCCGGGCCATTGGTCGGCCAGGCAGACTCGAAGCCATGCCAGAGAATTTCCGGCGTCATGACGTTGTTGCTGGCGCCACCGAGCCACGGCACCGAGAACTCGCGGGCATAGAACAGGGTCCCGAAGAACGCGGCAAAGAACATGACTTCGGAGAAGATGAACCAGCCCATGCTCCAGCGGAACGACATGTCAACCTGCGAGTTGAACAGGCCTCCCTCGCTTTCACGGATCACGGTACCGAACCAGCCGAACAGCATGAATATGATCACTGCCGCACCGGCCACCGGGATCAGCCAGCTGCCACCGTGCAGGAAATTGGCAAACCCGAACAGCAGCGTGAACATGCCGATCGACCCGACAATGGGCCAATGGCTGGGTTCCGGCAGGTAATAACCCCCTTTGGATGCTGACATTGGTAATTCTCCCTCTCTAAAGTTTGTTAACTCTTCAATGGTAACTCTTCAATGGGATCAGGCACGCTTGACCCGGCCACCATGATTCAGACACCGCTCAAATTCTTAAACGACGGGATCAATCGGCGCCGACTGCGCCGGAACCCCGACACTGGCCTGTCCCGGCAGACCCGCTACAGGATGGCATCGAGCTTGCCCGATTCCGCGGCATCCTTGCTTGCCGGTGCACTGCCCTGCGCCAGGAAGAAGGTATAGGACAATGTCACCGTCCTGGCATCTTCCGGCAATGCCGGGTCCACCACGAAGCGGATCGGCATATCCTTGCCTTCCTTCGCCTGCAGTGTCTGCCGGGTGAAGCAGAAGCACTCCGTCTTGTTGAAGTACCTGGCTGCAAGTCCCGGCGCGAAGCTTGGCACCGCCTGGCCGGTAATTTGCCGGCCGGAGGTATTCCTGGCGTAATAATGCACCTCGGTCACCACCCCCGGGTGTACCTGTATGCGCCTCTCCATCGGTCTGAACTCCCAGGGCAGGCCATCATCGACCTGGGCCAGGAACTCGACCGTCACCAACCGGCTCTTGTCGACCCGGGTGGTCAGTGCCTGTTCCAGGTCGATACGGCCGGTTTTCCCGTGCAGACCGGTAACGCTGCAAAACACGCTATACAGCGGTACCAGCGCAAATCCGAATCCGAACATCAGCACCGCCGCGAAACCCAGCCGCCGCAACGTTTTCCGGTTTGCCTGTCGACGATCGTCGGTATTCATCATCATTTCGGCAGCGCAAAGAAGCTGGCGACAAAAAACCCGCCTGCCAGCAGCACCAGCAACAACACCGTAACCCACTTGCGGGTCGATCGCTGCCTGTTACCCTGTTCTGCCATATCCTGTCTGTGCAACCTGTCCGGGGTACGGGCGGTGCCCGCCCGTACCCCGTATATTCCCTGTTACTTGACTTCCGGAGCCGTCTCGAAGGTGTGATACGGTGCCGGTGACGGAACCGTCCACTCCAGTCCGTGCGCACCTTCCCACACCTGCGCGGTAGCCGGCGTGCCGCCCCGGATCGTCTTGATCACGATGAACAGGAAAAACACCTGGGCCAGACCGAAGGCGAAACCGCCGAGACTGGACACCATGTTCCAGTCCGCAAACTGCAGGGAGTAGTCCGGTATACGGCGCGGCATGCCGGCCAGGCCGAGGAAGTGCTGTGGAAAGAACAGCACGTTCACGGAGATCACCGACCACCAGAAGTGGATCTTGCCCAGCCGCTCGTCATACATGTGGCCGGTCCACTTCGGAACCCAGTAGTAGAACGCCCCGATAATCGCGAACAGTGCGCCGGTCACCAGCACGTAGTGGAAATGGGCCACCACGAAGTAGCTGTCCTGGTACTGCATGTCGGACGGGGCCACGCCCAGCATCAGCCCGGTGAAACCACCGATGCTGAACAGGAACACGAACGCAATCGCCCACAGCATCGGCGTCTCGAAGGTCATCGAACCGCGCCACATGGTGGCCGTCCAGTTGAACACCTTCACCGCGGTCGGCACCGAGATCATGACGGTGGCGTACATGAAGTACAGCTCGCCGGCCACCGGCATGCCGGTGGTGAACATGTGGTGCGCCCAGACCAGGAACGACAGGAACGCGATGGAGGCGGTCGCGTACACCATGGAGCTGTAACCGAACAGCTTCTTGCGCGCGAAGGTCGGGATGATCTCGGAGACCACGCCGAACGCCGGCAGGATCATGATGTACACCTCGGGGTGACCGAAGAACCAGAACACGTGCTGGAACAGCACCGGGTCACCGCCGCCGGCGGCCTCGAAGAAGCTGGTGCCGAAGTTGCGGTCGGTCAGCATCATGGTGACCGCACCGGCCAGCACCGGCATCACGGCGATCAGCAGGAACGCGGTGATGAACCAGGTCCAGACGAACAGCGGCATCTTCATCAGGGTCATGCCCGGCGCGCGCATGTTCAGCACGGTGGCAATGATGTTGATCGAGCCCATGATGGAAGAGAAGCCCAGCATGTGCACCGCAAAGATGAAGAAGTCGGTGCTCTTCGGCGCGAACGTGGTCGACAGCGGGGCATAGAACGTCCAGCCGAAGGCCGGGCCGCCGCCGTCCATGAACAGCGTGCTGAGCAGCATGGTGCCGGCGAACGGCAGGATCCAGAAGCTCCAGTTGTTCATGCGCGGCAACGCCATGTCCGGCGCACCGATCATCATCGGGATCTGCCAGTTAGCCAGGCCGACCATGGCCGGCATGATGGCACCGAACACCATGATCAGGCCGTGCATGGTGGTCATGGTGTTGAAGAACTGCGGCTGGACGAACTGCAGGCCGGGCTGGAACAGCTCGGCGCGGATCACCATCGCCATCGCACCGCCGATCAGCAGCATGATGAAGGAGAACCACAGGTACAGGGTACCGATGTCCTTGTGGTTGGTGGTCTTGACCCAGCGCATCAGGCCGGAAGGGGCGCCGTGATGGTGGTGATCGTCGTGTGTAGTCGCTGTGCTCATGTGTAGTACCTCTGCTTGGTATTCCGGAATCCTTAACGGGCCGCCGCGATGTCGGACGGCTGGACCATGTCACCCTGGTGATTGCCGAAGCTGTTACGCTCGAACGTGATCACCGCAGCCAGGTCGACGTCGTTCAGCTGGGGGCCGAATGCCTGCATGGCGGTACCGGCCTTGCCGTGCATGACCCGGTCCATGTGACCGGCAACCGGTCCGGTGGCGATGGCGCTGCCGGCCAGCGCCGGGAACAGGCCCGGGATACCTTCGCCATTGGCCTGGTGACAGGCGACGCAGTTGGCGGTGTACACCTTCTCACCCCTGGCCATCAGGTCTTCCATGGTCCAGGTCTTGTTGCCGGCGGCCGCAGCGGCCTCCTTCGCTCCCTTCTGCTGGGCCACCCAGGCATCGTAATCTTCCTGGGTCTTGGCGACCAGCACGATCGGCATGTAAGCATGCCCCTTGCCGCACAGCTCGGCACAGCGGCCGCGATAGGTGCCCGGCTTGTCCAGTTCAGTCCAGGCGTCATTGATGAAGCCGGGAACCGCGTCCTGCTTCCAGCCCAGGTCCGGCACCCACCAGGAGTGAATCACGTCATTGGAAGTGATCAGGAAACGGATCTTCTTGTTGATCGGCACCACGATCGGGTTATCCACTTCCAGCAGGTAGTTCTCATCCTTCTTCGCCGTGGCGTCGAGCTGGTACTCGTCGGGTGGTGTGGTCAGGACACTGAAGAAGCTGATGTCGCTGTCGAGGTAGTCGTACTTCCACTTCCACTGGTAACCGGTCACCTGGATGGTCATGTCCGCATCACGGGTATCTTCCAGCGCCAGCAGCGTGGTGGTCGCGGGCACCGCCATGCCGACCAGGATCAGGAACGGGATCGTGGTCCAGATGATTTCCACCGTGGTACTTTCATGGAAGGTCGCGGGAACCGCACCCTTGGACTTGCGATGCGTCATCAGCGAGTAAATCAGTACGGCAAATACGGCGGCGCAAACCACCACGCAGATCCCCAGGATCAGCATGTGCAGGTTATAGACCCGGTGGCTGATGTCGGTAGCGCCCTGCCTGAGATTCAGCGTATCGGAAAAACCTGCGACGGCATTGCCTGTACCCAGCAGTACGAGCGCGCCCCAGAGACTGCACAGGGTGCGTCTTAGTATGTTAGCGAACATGATTTACTCTCCCTAAGACCAAGTTATCAATTTCATTGCGCCGGCATGCGTTCCGGATCACACCGGCAGCCAGCGGTAACTGCGAACCATGCCCTGCAACTCGACCGCAAGGCGCTGGCGCTCCATCTCGTTCAGGAAGCGGCCGATTTCCACCTGGCGTCCCTGAAACGCCACCGACAGGCGGCTCGGGTACCAGGTAATCGGTGAACGCTC
>Ga0315556_1002263_pt1 | contig 11079 bp, 14 predicted proteins | sample SalMarSW160310MG_FD_202112 | JGI IMG/M metagenome (GOLD analysis project Ga0315556, IMG submission 202112) | Salt marsh sediment microbial communities from the Plum Island Ecosystem LTER, Massachusetts, United States - Salt Marsh Sediment SW1603-10 ...
GGATCTGGCAGCGAGGCGCCTTCGACGGATGGGAGTCGACGATGCCTTGCGGGAGGCCGGAGCACAACCAGGCGACGATGTGCGCATCGGAGACCTCGTCTTTCAGTTCACAGCTGACAGCTAACAGCGGACAGCCTTCAGCATGCGACCGCATTCGCTGCGAGACCGCAGGGCGTGGTTCTCACCGGCAACTGAGAATTGAGAACCGCGAGCGCAGCGAGCTCAGTGCTTGCGGGCCAGGAGGAGGGCTCCCGCGGCGGCGATGACCAGGGCAGCTGCGAGCACGAGTGTCGTCATCGAGACCGATTCGCCGAGCGGATGTCCGGATCGGACAACCTGCAAGGAACCGACCTCGAGATATGTCTCTCCACCCCGATCCGGATCGTGATACCGCCACGTTCCGGTAACGATGACGAGCGGCCCAACACGGTTGTAGCGGCCGGGAGGGTCGATGCCGGCGAAGAGATCGGCTGCGCCATGGATACCAATGCCGACATTCCCTCCCAGAAGACGGCCGCCATCTCTGAGAGGACTGTACGCGTAGGGGTCGTCGTTGAGCTGTGTCCAGACCGTTCCGTCGTCTCTGTGGCCATAGTCGCCGATGAGCTCACCGACGACCGCCACCTGGTGCCCGTCGAACGCCTGGGGTGACTCTAGGAGCATCGTCGCGGAGACCGACTCGGCCGCCAGCGCGGGAGGGCCGACCAGAAACACAGTGATGAAGAGGAGTATCGCAACTCTCATCACTTTCCCCTCGCCAACGACCATACAAACCCGAGGAGCGCGAAGACCGAGATGAACTCGAGCCGTCCTGCCCACATCTGGAACGCATAGGTGGCCTTGAGAACGTCCGGCATCGACGGCGTCGTCACGCCGACCGAGAGGCCGACGTTGGCTGCCGCGCTGATGGACTCGAACAGGGCATCTTGCAGGGGCACATGTGCGGCGAGGCCGATTCCCCCGCCGAGGAGGTACAAGGCGACGTACAGCAGAGAGATCACCGTGACGCCCTGCTTCAGCTCGTCGGTGAGATGCCGGGGTCCGTTCTGATAGAAGCGATCGGAGATCACTGCTCCTTCGGGCAGGAGCACCTGTTTCACCTGGGCCGCGATCGACTTGAGGGTCAGCCCCACTCGGAGTGACTTCACTCCCCCTGACGTCGAGGATGCCATGCCACCGAGCGCCATCGCGATCGTCATTCCTCCGAAGGCAAGACCTCCCCACGTTGCCAGCTCAGGGGAGGGGATCGTTGAAAACCCGGTGCCGGAGTGCGCCGAGAGCACCTGGAAGAACGCTTGTCGGCCAAGTCCGGCGGCCGAGCCGTAGGCTCCCGCCGTCGCCAATCCGACGAGAGTGAGAAGAAGGGTTCCGCCGAAGGTGGCCAGGATCGTCTTGGTCTCCAGGTTGCCCATGACCGACCGTCGCCGCCACAAGGCGAAGTGGACACCGAAACTCATCACCCCGGCGATCATCAAGACGGCGATGACCACCTCGAACGGAGCGGAGTGGTAGTAGCCGATGCTCGTGCTCTGTGGGGCGAACCCGCCGGTGTCGAATGCCGCCATGAAGATCGTGGCTGCATGAAAGAACGATCTCATGATGCTGAACCCGAGATCCAGGTAGGCGACCAGCATCAACGCAAGGATGCCGGCGATGCCGTTGACGATTGCAACCAGCCAGATGAACCGTGACGTCGAACGAACCGACGGGTAGATGCGATCGTCCCGGCCTTCACCGAAGTAGAGGGTCGCGGCGCCGGCGCCTGAGAACAGGCTCAGCGCAGCGATGATGATGCCCTGACCGCCCAGGAAGTGCAGGATATGGCGCCACAGAATCATTGACGATGCCATGTGGTCGATGTCTTGAGCGAGGGTCAGTCCTGTTGTCGTGATGCCGCTCATCGCGTCGAAGAAGGCATCCAGCCAACTCGCGAAGTTGCCCGACAACAACAGCGGTACCGAGCCGATGATGGGCACGACCAACCAGATCAACGCGACCACCACCATGCCGTGACTCCAGTCGAGCCGGTCCTTGACCGGCTTCCAGGCGACGCCGAGCCCTCCGAGCAACGCGAACAGGCCAACCATCACGAGAAAGTCCGTGGCTGGCGCGAGTTCCCCGGCAGCGACCGCCCAGAGCAGCGGTACCACCCCGGCGACCGCGGAAATCAGCAGCATGCGCGCGACGTTGTAGGCGATCAGACGGAGATCGTCGGTGGACGGTCGACGCAGCATCAGGTTGCCAGCGAGAGGATGGCAACGGCCATGATGATCGTCACGACGAACAGCACGACTGCGACACCGAACTCGATTGCCAAGGTCATCAGCGCCCCGGTGACGAGATCATAGAGCCGGCGACTGTCTCTGGGTCGGGCTGTCACTGGCTTGCTCCGGCACCCAGCGCCGCGCGCACTTCGTCTTCTTCGAGCAGTTTGGTGACCGCCAGTACCCGGTCTCCAGGTCGGATCTCGGTGTCACCGTGGGGGATGAAGACCTCGTCGTCCCGTAGGAGGGCGACCAGGACGGTCTTGGCGGGTAGCGCCGCATCGGCCACCCGTCGTACAGGTGTCTCGTCAGGTATGTCCACTTCGACGAGGCTCAGCTCACCTCTCGCGAGCAGCGTGACACGCTCGAGCTTCTCCACCTCTAGCTGCACTTCATGCGAGATCACTTGCACGATCATGTCGGTCACGGCGACGACCGGAATCTCGAGGGCAGAGAACGTGGGGGCGTTCATCGGGTCGTTCAGACGAGCGATAACGCGCTTGGCGCCGAGCGTTCGCGCGAGCTGGCAGGCAACCAGGTTGTCTTCGTCCCGGCCAGTCACGGCAACGACCCACTCCGAGCGGGCAGCGTCCGCCTTGTTGAGAACCTCCACCTCCGTGCCGTCGCCGATGATCACGAGCAACTTGGGCAAGTCGGCGAGCCGGCGTGCCTTCTCTTTGCTCTCCTCGACGACGGTCACCGTGTGACCCTCCTTGGTCAGAGCTCTGCCGAGGTAGCCGCCGACCTTCCCACCTCCGACGACGATCGTCCTCATCCCTGGTCCCCCTCGAGGTAGCGGCGCAGCTTCTGGCTGACACCTTGGCGTGCGGCAGCGACGATCATGTCGCCGGGGCGGAGCACGAAGTCGTCCTGGGGAATCACCGTGTCCTCGCCTCGCCGAACCGCCGCGACCCGGAGACGACCCGACACCTGGATTTCGGAGACGGTCATCCCGTCGACTCGTCGGCCGAGCCGCATGTCGACGATCTCGATTTCCCCGGTTTCAAAGGTCAAGTGGAAGTCGAACTCCCTCTCGACCACCTTCTCGAGTATGACTCTGGATACGAGCCGCGAAGCAGGCACGTAGTCGATGTCCAGCTCCTGGTACGCGGGTTCACGGAACGGGTCGTCGAGTCGAGCGATCGTCGTGGGCACCATGAACACCTGCTTGGCGAGCTGCACGGACATGAGGTTTGCGTTGTCGGAGTTCGTGACCGCTATGAACGCGTCGGCGTATTCGATGCCTGCTTCGCGCAACGTTTCTACGTCATACGCGAGCCCGTGGTGTACGGAGCCGTTGAACGTCGTGCCGAGCAGTTCCAGCGCTGACTTGTCCACATCGACGACCGAGACATCATGGCCCCGGTCGGCGAACGAGTGCGCGAGATCGCCGCCCACCCGTCCGCTTCCAGCAATGACGATTCGCATGTCGGCGCAATCTTAGGGTGCGGTACCTTCCCTTCCCGCCGATCCGTCGGGGTCTAGCCGGCGACCTGCTCCGCTGGAGACTCAGCAAAAGGGTCAAGGAACCATACAGGTCTGTCGATATTCACAAAGAGTCAGCAAGAGGAGATACATCGTGGGTCGGCGCGTACTGGTGGTCGAAGACTCTGCCGTAATCCGCCGTCTCATCGACGTGTGTCTTCGTCCGGCAGAGGTCGAGGTCGTCATGCGTGAAGACGGCCCCGGTGCTCTCGAGGCCGCACTGTCCGAACATCCCGACCTCGTCGTCCTGGACATCGGCCTTCCTGAGATGGATGGGTGGGAGGTCCTCGACCGGCTTCGTTCCGATCCAAGGACCAACTCGCTGCCCGTGCTGGTGCTGACCGCCCATGCCGAGGAAGAGTCTCGCAAGCGGGCCAACGATGGTGGGGCGGACGGTTTCGTCACCAAGCCGTTCCAGCCCGACGTCCTGCGCAACGAGATCCTCAAGATCATGGCAGAGAAGGCGATCGGCACCGCCGTCTAGAACAGCCCCGGCAGCCCCCTTCCCGGCGGATCGACCCATGCGTACGATCCGGTGCGAAGGGGGTGTGTGATGTTCAAGATCATTTCGGGTCTCGTTGCGCTGTGGCTCGCGATTCCTTGCGGCGCTCCTCCCGGTGTCGTGGAGAGAGTGTTCGCTCCGGTGGGGGCATACGAAGGGCACTGGGGCGTCGACTACGCGATGGACGTGGGGAGCGACGTGATCGTGATCGCGGATGGCGTCGTCACCTTCGCCGGCACGGTCGCCGGGATGGACTCGGTGACCGTTGATCACGGGGGTCTTCGCACTTCGTACTCGTACCTCGAGGCCATCGGCGTGAAGAGTGGGGAACGTGTGCACCGAGGTGATGTCCTCGGCACGAGTGGCACCGATCATGGCATTGCAGCACTCCACTTCTCGACAAGAGTGAACGGGCGCTATGTGGATCCCACCTTCGTGTTCACCTGCTATGGAGGGACGCTCCGTCTGAGTCCTCTCGGTCCGTAGGGGTGTCCGGTCGCGATGTCACTCGCCTAAGCTTCCGACGGTGCGAAGGGGCTTGCTCGGCGGCACGTTCGATCCTCCTCACCTGGCGCACCTCGTCGCGGGAGAGGTGGCCTATCGCGACCTGGCGCTCGACGTCGTGACATTCCTGCCGGCCGGGTATCCATGGCAGAAGGCCGACGAGTTCGTTACGTCACTGGAGGATCGTTGGGAGATGACACGGCTTGCCGTCGATGGCGTTCCCTACTTCGAGGCCGATGACAGGGAGGTGCGGCGGTCGGGCTGGACCTACACGATCGACACACTGGCCGAATTCCCGGCCGATGAGGACATTTTCTTGATTCTGGGCTCCGACGCTGCGAAGGGGATCACGACGTGGCATCGGTGGGAGGACGTTCTCGACAGGGCGACGCTTGCCGTTGCTCCGCGGCCCGGCACCCCGCGCGACGAGGTCGCCAGCGGGATCCCTCGGCCATTCGTCTGGCTCGACATGCCTACCCTCGATGTGAGCGGGACGATGCTGCGCTCTCGTGCGCAGGAGGGGCGATCGATTCGGTTCATGGTGAGGGGGAACGTCTGGCAGTACATCGTCGACCGAGGCCTGTATGGGTGAACATCGGAAACAGCGCCGAGCCCAGGGCATGACCGTTCGCGGAGGCGGAGGAACTCGGCAGAAGAGCGGGCTGCTCGACGAGAGTACGCCGCGGGAACTGAACCGGGCAGCCCGCAAAGCGATCCGGGGTGTGGCTCGGAGGAGGGTGTTGTTGGCGATTATCGGCGCGCTCGTGATCATTGGCACTTCCGTGGGTGTCTCACTCATGGTGCGTGGACGGCCATCGAGCACCACGGTGCCGCAGGCGACTCCCTCGGAGACTGGCGCCTCCCTCCTCATTGCCGTCACCGATTCGACTGGACGGGACCTTTCACTGGCTCTGCTCGGCGTACACGATCGGGCTGCGACGGTTGCTCTGTTTCCGCCGGGCCTGCTGACGGTGCTCCCCGGTTTCGGGGACAGGGAGATATCGGACTCGACCCGATTCGGCGACGAGGATCTGCCGGCGCTGACGGTCGCAAACCTGCTGGGCGTGCGCGTCGACGCGACAGCCCAACTCAGTGTCGACGAGCTCGCCGGTCTGCTCGGCACCGATCTCACGGTCGATCTCACTTCGCCCCTGGTGGTGGCTGACGGCTCCTCGGAGATCGTGCAGATGGACGTCGGGTCGGCCCCGAGATCGCCCGATGAGATCATCCAGCTCCTTTCGCTGCAGGGCGTGGGGACCCAGCTCGAATGGTTGGATCGACAGGGTTCGGTCTGGAAGGCTCTGTTCGAGCGCATGAACTCGAGTGTTCAGCTCGCCGAAGGAGTGCTCGCCCGGGTCGTGGGTGATCCGGCACTCGCCAAGGAGGCGCTCGTTGGCGTTGCGACTGCCGACGATCCTCAGTTGACGGCTGTCCCGACCGAACGGATCGAACGACCAGGAGGCGACTCCGAGCTGTATCAGATGAGCGGAGAGGACGCCACGGCGTTTGCCGCTGAGCGCTACCCCTACCTCCAATTCACCACGGGGGTGCGACCCCGAATCGAGATCCTGAACGGCAATGGCAGGATCGGCACGACCCGGCCGGTCGCGGCCGCCCTCATTGGACATGGTTTCCGTGTGGTTCGGACCGACAACGCGGACAGCACCGACTACGAGGAGACGCAGATCATCGCGCAAGGGAGAGATCATCAGCAGGCAGCTCTGGACGCGCGGGTCGTACTGGGCAGGGGAGAGGTGCTGATCGAGGTGCGCCATCCCAGCGGAGTGGTCGACGTCACTATCATTGTTGGACAGGACATCCCCGCACAGGAGGCGTGAGCGCTCATCGAGGACAGGATCGACAGTCGAGAACTCGCTCAGCTGGTCGCGCGAGTACTCGATGCCAAGAAAGCCACCGATGTCGTCCTGCTGGATGTGTCGCAGCTCCTGTGGATCACCGACGTGTTCGCGATCGCGTCCGGTACCTCCAACCGTCACGTGCAGAGCTTGGCGGATGAGGTCGAATTCAAGCTCCGTGACGTGGAGCGGCGACCATTGAGGGTGGAAGGTCGCAAGGAAGCGGAGTGGGTGTTGCTCGACTATGGGGACGTTGTCGTGCACGTCTTCCAACCAACCGTGCGCGAGTACTTCACTCTCGAGCGTCTGTGGGGTGACGCGCCCTGCCTTGAATGGGAGCCCGCGGCGACCGAAGCCTGAAACGGTCCTGGTACACTCCACGTCCGCACTCGGGGCTGTAGCTCAGCTCGGCAGAGCACTTGCATGGCATGCAAGGGGTCAGGGGTTCAAATCCCCTCAGCTCCACTCTTCGAGATCCTCTGTGTTGATCAGGGGATCTTGCGTGTTCAGGGTTCGAGCGAAGTACCCCGTGATTCGCTGAGAGTCCACGGAAGGCCCCGAGTGGCCCAGAAGGATGGGTCGACAGCTCAATGCGCTCGGATTGCTTGCCGGCCAGAGGCTCGGCATTCGCCGGCGATCGTCTCGTTGCAGGGTGTGGCCGTCAGGCCATCTGCATGCGGTGGTTGGGGTGTGTTTCGGTCTCGTCACTCCTGGCACTCCCGACGACAAAGTGGTTCGGCCGCCCTATTCCGTGCCCTATTGCAGCGTGGTCCAATGCAAGAGGAGGAACAGGCATCGGCGGGCCGCTCTGCCTGAGCTGGGAGGCAAGTCATCCGACGCGGGGGCAAACCGCAGGAATCTCGATTGCGGTGTCTAGTCACTTTGGCACACTACTGAGTGTGTCTATTGCACTACGGAGAGTGGCAGTACCGTGCAGGTGGTGGAGAGTCGCCAGCGGGAGGCTGGCGGTTCCCGGAACAAGTGGCAAAGGGCCTGGCTGGAACTGAGGCGCCCTGGTGCCGTCGGCGCCGGCTGGGACCTCGAGGGAATTGGGGTGGTTGAGCGGTGGCGAATCAAGCGCTGAAGCCCAAGGAAGAACGATCAATCCGCTATCGCTTCGTTGCACGCGGCGTCGACGGGAAGCGGCACCGGGGCTTGATAGACGCAGGAAACTCACGGAGAGCGATGACGGCTCTGATGGAGCGCGGCCTGGAGCCGATCCGGATTCGGGTTCGCCGTGGCCTCCCGCTGGGCTCCCGCAAGGTCGATCAGATCGAGCTGATGCATTTCTCCCGCCAGCTGGCGGTCTTCGTTCGGGCCGGCATACCAATTCTGGAGGCGATCGAGGGCTTGGCCGAGAGCACCACTCACCCGACGATGAAGCGGACGCTGATGGACATTGGGGATGCCCTGCGCAGCGGTCGGACCCTGAGCGAAGCCTTCGACGAGCATCCCAAGGTATTCCCGGCCGTCTACCGGGGAGCCGTGATGGCCTCCGAGCGTACCGGGAACCTGGACGCTTCGCTGGAACGGCTTGCAAGCTACCTCGAACGGGCCGTTGAGAATCGCCGGAAGCTCGCTTCCGCCCTCACGTACCCGGCCATCGTCATCGTGCTGGCCATCGTCGTTGTCATTGTCCTCAGCACGTTCGTCATTCCCCGCTTCCAAGGTCTGTTTGCGGCGCTCGGCGGCGAACTGCCGCTGGTCACGAGGATCCTGGTCGCGGTGATGGACTTCGTCGGGGCTTGGGGCGTCGTGATCGGTGTCGGTGCCATTCTGCTGATTCTCGTCATGGGCGGTGGGGCCCGAACGAACCTAGGACGTGCCTGGCTCGACGCGATCGCCCTGAAGCTGCCCGGCATCGGCGAACTCGTACGCACCGCCATTGTTGAACGATTCTGCTTCGCCCTCGGCTCGATGGTGGAGGCAGCGGTAACGCTGCCGGATGCCCTGGAGATTGCAGGAGAGGGAACCAACAACGCCGTGTTTCGGCGGCGGATCAGCAGGGCTCGGGACCAAATGCTGCAGGGCGAAGGGATCGCCGAGCCGATGTCAGCGACGGGCCTCTTTCCTGTCCCAGCCGTGCAGATGATGCGGGCCGGCGAGCGAGCGGGGACGCTGGAGCGCCAGCTGATGACCGCAGCAGACTTCTACGGCAAGGAGTTGGATTTCAAGCTCGCCAGGTACATCGCACTGTTCGAGCCAGCGATCATCGTCGTTGCGGGCCTCATCGTCGGCTTCGTGGCCATTGCACTGGTGTCGGCGATCTACGGGCTGATCGGAGCCATTGACTGATGACCCCCGACCAGCCCCCCGAAGGCGGATTCACCCTGATCGAGCTTCTGATCGCGATGATCGTCTTGTCGGTAGGTGTGGTGGCGGTGCTCGGTGCCTTGAGACTCGGCGTCGACTCCGGCAGGATGCAGCGTGAGCTCTCCGCTGAGGAGCTGACCCTGCGTAGCTTCGCGGAGTACATCAAGGCGGAACCCTACGTCGACTGCGCGAACGTCAATGCCTACGGGGCCGGATTCGACGCCACGGACCTCCTGGGAGGTGCGCTCCTGCCGCGTGCCAGGGTTCTCCGACCTGGGGATCCCGAAAGCCCGGAGGTCACCTTCGCCGCCGCCGTAGAGGGCGTCTACTTCCTGAGAAGCGGAGCCATGGACGACGGCCTGTTGACCTTCACGGCCGGAGGTGGCGACTTCGACACGCCGTGTCAGACCGACGAGGGATTGCAGCTGATACGAATCCGGGTCCGCGTTGACTCTTCCGCATCAGGGCAGAACGTCGAGACCGTGCTCGAGACCACGATCCTGAAACGAGCCGGCTGATGTTTCACTCATCCTTTTTCCGAAGTAGCTCCGAGGGCGGTTTCACCCTCGTGGAACTCGTCATAGGCATCGGGATCGGCACGATGTTGATTTGGGCCGTCGGTGCGGCATTCGTGGTCGGGTTGCGTACCACGGAGGAGGCAGGCAATCAGGTCGGTGAGGCCGCCTGGGCACAGATTGTCGGCAACTGGTTCCTGACCGATGTTCAGAGCGCGGAGGACATCGGGGGCGAGACGTGTGGCATTTCCCCGAGTGCTGTCGTCGGGAGTTTCACCTGGAGCGCCGACGACGGGTCTCAACGCCATGCAGCATGGTGGCTCAGTGCGGGTTCGGAGGGCTCGGGGTACGACGTGCACAGGACCGAGTGTGACACCGGCCCGATCTCGACGATGGTCATCGCCGAAGGCATCCAAGATATCCGGATCGCTTGCGAAGCGTATCCGGACGAGATACCTCCAACCGATGCACTCCAATGCACCGCCGCCTGGACCACCGCGCCCGATGTTCCCGTCGTGGAGTGGCCATACCGACTGACTGCCGTGAGGAGGCCGGGATGATCGGTGAGCGCCTCGGTCGTGAGCAAGCCGGATCGGCTCTCGTCATCGCGCTCGTGTTCATCGGAGCGTGGGCGATTGTGATCACGGCCGTCCTCGCTCTGGCTGAGACCGGGTTCAGACTCGCAGCGGGCACGGCCGACCAACGTGACGGAACCTATGCCGCCGACGGTGCCGTCGATGCCGCGATTCTCTCGACCAAGTCCTACCTGGAAGCAGGCGGAGATCCGGCGAACTGCCCTGCCCTTCGCTTCATCGAGGCGACCGCTGAGCTGAAGATCGAGGATGTCGCGGTTCAGGTCGAGTGCGCAAATGCCGCCTACACGCCGAGTTGGTATCCCTACGAGACGTGGAGTGTGCAACGTGACGGCTCCTTCGAATGGCTCGACGATCCGAGCGACGACCCGGAGGGCGGAGAGGATCCACCCGTCTTCGACGCGGGAGCGGACATCCCGATCATCACCGACGGAGACGTCGGCCGATTCGGCGACGTCAATGACAATGGTGAGCTCGACGAGGGCGAGCCGATCGGGGTTCCGCAGTTCTCCTCCGGCGATTTGACGGCAAGGGCAGCCGCATGTCACTTCATTGGGTACGAGAGTTGGGGTCGGTTCAGTGACGGCTCTGTCGAGTGGCTGGACGATCCGAGCGACGACCCTCGAGGCGGGGAAGATCCAATCGTCTTCGACGCGGGAGTGGACATCCCCGTTCTCTATGACGCGGCCCCGTTCGGCGATGTCGACGGCAGCGGTGATCTCAGTTCGGGCGATCTGGTTCAAGCGTGCGAACCATTGCTCGATGCACACATCCGGCTCGCATCTGGCACGGGTGATCCTGAGGTGATCGTCGAGCAGTGGCGGATCGTCCGATGAACGAAAGGAGGCCGACGGGAAGTGAGAGTGTGGCGGTGCCGGATTCCGGTCCGGCGCAGCTCGGGGGCCTCCGGTCCCGGGTGAGAAGACAGGCAATGGAGACTATGGGAGGCAAGGGAAGATGAGATTCATCATCGAGCAGATGCGGCGGGCGCGTCGGCGTGAAGACGGCTTCACTCTGATCGAGCTCCTTATCGTGATCCTCATCCTG
>Ga0315556_1002264_pt1 | contig 11078 bp, 4 predicted proteins | sample SalMarSW160310MG_FD_202112 | JGI IMG/M metagenome (GOLD analysis project Ga0315556, IMG submission 202112) | Salt marsh sediment microbial communities from the Plum Island Ecosystem LTER, Massachusetts, United States - Salt Marsh Sediment SW1603-10 ...
CAGTACCTGTCCGCGTCCGTCTGCAGATAGCGGCCGCCGGCACACAGCTTTCTTCATCTGTTACTGGAGAGGAAGACGATGGCTTATAGCTACACCGAGAAGAAACGCATCCGCAAGGACTTTGGGGAACGCCACAGTATCCTGGATGTTCCATACCTGCTGGCAACCCAGATCGAGTCGTATCGCGAATTCCTGCAGGCAGACAAGGACCCTGAAGGGCGTGCCGACAAGGGCCTGCATGCCGCGTTCAGCTCGGTATTCCCGATCGTCAGCTATTCCGGTAATGCATCCCTGGAATACGTGAACTATCGCCTGGGCGAACCCGCCTTCGACGTCAAGGAATGCCAGATGCGCGGCCTGACATTCGCGGCGCCGCTGCGTGCGCTGGTGCGGCTGGTAATCTATGACAAGGAATCCCCGGCCGATGCGCGCAAGATCAAGGACATCAAGGAACAGGAAGTCTACATGGGCGAACTGCCCCTGATGACGGACAACGGTACCTTCGTGGTCAACGGTACCGAGCGCGTGATCGTTTCCCAGCTGCATCGTTCCCCGGGGGTGTTTTTCGACCACGACAAGGGCAAGACCCATTCATCGGGCAAGCTGCTGTTTTCCGCACGGGTGATTCCCTACCGCGGTTCCTGGCTGGACATGGAGTTCGACCCGAAGGATTGCGTGTTCGTGCGTATCGACCGCCGCCGCAAGCTGCCGGCGACGATCCTGCTGCGCGCGCTTGGCTACAGCAACGAGCAAATGCTCGAGATTTTCTACGAGACCAACAATTTCCATATCAACAAGGACGAGATCAAGCTCGACCTCGTGGCAGAGCGCCTGCGCGGTGAGGTGGCGAGCTTCGAGATCAAGGTCAAGGGCAAGGTCATCGTCGAGGAAGGCCGCCGCGTCACCGCGCGCCACATCCGCGAGATCGAAAAGACCGGCGTGAAGTCGCTGGTCGTCCCGCGCGAGTACCTGGTCGGCAAGATCATCGCGCACAACATCATCGACAGGGAAACCGGCGAGTTGCTGGCCAGTGCCAATGACGAAATCACGGCCGATCTGCTCGACAAGCTGATCAACGGCGGCGTCAAGGCGCTGAACACCCTGTACGTCAACGATCTCGACCGTGGCCCGTACATCTCCAGCACCCTGCGCATCGATCCGACCACGACCGAACTGGACGCCATGGTCGAGATCTACCGCATGATGCGGCCTGGCGAACCGCCGACCAGGGACGCCGCACAGAACCTGTTCAAGAACCTGTTCTTCACCAGCGAACGCTACGACCTGTCCGCCGTCGGTCGCATGAAATTCAATCGCCGGATTGGCCGAGACGAGGTTTCCGGTCCGGGTATCCTGATCGATGACCTGTATGCGATCAACGAACTGGAGGCGAAATTCAAGCCCAAGGACGACAAACACGAGATCTCGCTGGCGCTGCCCGACTCCAACTACGTGCAGATCGCGCGTGCCGCCGGCGAGAGCGGGGACACGGTCGGCTGGGGCAAGCTGAAAAAGGCCCTGCAGGATTACGGTTCCGACATCCTGCACGTGATGAAGACGCTGGTCGACATCCGCAACGGCAACGGTTTCGTCGATGATATCGATCACCTCGGCAACCGCCGTATTCGCTGTGTCGGCGAGATGGCCGAGAACGTGTTCCGTATCGGCCTGGTGCGCGTCGAGCGCGCGGTCAAGGAGCGCCTGAGCCTGGCGGAATCCGAGAGCCTGATGCCGCAGGAGCTGATCAACGCCAAGCCGGTCGCGGCGGCCGTGAAGGAATTCTTCGGCTCCAGCCAGCTGTCGCAGTTCATGGACCAGAACAATCCGCTGTCGGAAGTGACCCACAAGCGCCGCGTGTCCGCGCTTGGCCCGGGCGGCCTGACCCGTGAACGCGCCGGTTTCGAGGTACGCGACGTGCACCCGACGCACTACGGCCGCGTATGCCCGATCGAGACGCCGGAAGGTCCGAACATCGGCCTGATCAACTCGCTGGCCGTGTATTCAAGGACCAATGAGTACGGCTTCCTGGAAACCCCGTATCGCAAGGTGGACAAGAGCCGTGTCACCGACGAGATCGTGTACCTGTCCGCCATCGAGGAAGGCCAGTACATCATCGCGCAGGCCAATGCCAACGTCGACGCGAAGGGCAAACTGACCGACGACCTGGTGACCTGCCGCCATAAAAACGAGTTCATGACCTCCACGCCGGACCGCGTCGATTACATCGACGTCTCGCCGAAGCAGATCGTGTCGGTGGCCGCGGCGCTGATCCCGTTCCTGGAACACGACGACGCCAACCGCGCCCTGATGGGTTCCAACATGCAGCGCCAGGCAGTGCCTACGCTGATCACCGAAAAGCCGCTGGTCGGCACCGGTATCGAGCGTACCGTTGCCATTGACTCGGGCGTGACGGTGGTCGCGAAACGCGGCGGCGTGGTCGACTCGGTCGATGCCGGCCGCATCGTGGTGCGCGTGAATGACGATGAAACCATGGCCGGTGAACCGGGTGTGGATATCTACAACCTCACCAAGTACACCCGCTCCAACCAGAACACCTGTATCAACCAGCGTCCGCTGGTGATGCTCGGTGACATCATCGAGCGAGGCGACGTGCTGGCCGACGGCCCGAGCACCGACCTCGGTGAGCTGGCGCTGGGCCAGAACCTGCTGGTCGCGTTCATGCCCTGGAACGGCTACAACTTCGAGGATTCCATTCTCATCTCCGAGCGTGTGGTGGAGGAGGACCGCTTCACCACCATCCACATCGAGGAACTGACCTCGGTGGCGCGCGACACCAAGCTGGGCCCGGAAGAAGTCACCGGCGACATCCCCAATGTCGGTGAAGGCGCACTGTCCAAGCTGGACGAGTCCGGCATCGTCTACATCGGCGCCGAGGTGAAGCCGGGCGACATCCTGGTCGGCAAGGTGACGCCGAAGGGCGAGACCCAGCTGACGCCGGAAGAAAAACTGCTGCGCGCGATCTTCGGCGAGAAGGCCTCCGACGTGAAGGACACCTCGCTGCGCGTACCGAGCGGCATGGACGGGACCGTGATCGACGTGCAGGTGTTCACCCGCGACGGTGTCGAGAAGGACGCCCGCGCGCTGCAGATCCAGGAAGAGCAGATGGCCGCAATCCGCAAGGACTTCAACGACCAGCTGCGTATCATGGAAGACGACATCTACGAACGCGTGGGCATGCTGCTCTCCGGCAAGGTCGCCGAGGGCGGCCCCAGGAAACTGGCGGCCGGCAGCAAGATCACCAGGGACTACCTGGCCGATATCGGGCGTGACAAGTGGTTCGAGATACGCCTGCGCAACGAGGAAGCCAACGCCGACCTGGAAAAGGCGAGTGACCAGCTCAAGCAGCTGCGCAAGGTCTTCGAGCAGCGGCTCGAGGACAAGCGTGGCAAGCTGACGACCGGTGATGACCTCGCGCCGGGCGTGCTGAAGATGGTCAAGGTCTATCTCGCCGTGAAGCGGCGTGTGCAGCCGGGCGACAAGATGGCCGGGCGCCACGGTAACAAGGGCGTGATCTCGATGATCCAGCCGGTGGAGGACATGCCGTTTACCGCCGAAGGCACTGCCGTCGACATCGTGCTCAATCCGCTCGGCGTGCCGTCCCGAATGAACATCGGGCAGGTGCTGGAGACGCACCTCGGCTGGGCCGCGAAGGGGCTGGGCATCAGGATCGGCAAGATGCTGGAGGCGCAGCAGAAGGTCGCCGACATCCGCGCCTACCTGGACAAGATCTACAACGCCAGCGGTCGCAGGGAAGACCTGAACTCGCTGAGCGATGCCGAGGTCATCGACCTGGCGAAGAACCTGGTCAATGGTGTGCCGATGGCCACGCCGGTATTCGACGGTGCCCCGGAATCCGCCATCAAGTACATGCTGGAGCTGGCGGAACTGCCGGCCAGCGGCCAGACCACGCTGTTCGACGGCCGTACCGGCGACGCCTTCGACCGCGAGGTAACCGTGGGCTACATGTACATGCTCAAGCTCAACCACCTGGTGGATGACAAGATGCACGCGCGATCCACCGGACCGTACAGCCTGGTGACCCAGCAGCCGCTGGGGGGCAAGGCACAGTTCGGCGGCCAGCGCTTCGGTGAAATGGAAGTGTGGGCGCTGGAGGCCTACGGCGCGGCGTACACCCTGCAGGAGATGCTGACCGTGAAATCCGACGACGTGAACGGCCGTACCAAGATGTACAAGAACATCGTGGACGGCAATCACCAGATGGATGCGGGCATGCCCGAGTCCTTCAACGTGCTGGTGAAGGAAATCCGTTCGCTGGGTCTGAATATCGAACTGGAACAGGATTAACCCGGTAACCGGCCGAGCGTGGCGGACAGCCGTCCCGGCTGGCCGCACATCACCGGATACCCGATGCTCCATTTACAGGAGAGGCGATGAAAGACTTACTGAACTTGTTGAAACCGCAGGGCCACACTGACGAATTTGATGCCATTCGCATCAGCCTGGCCTCACCCGACATGATCCGTTCCTGGTCCTATGGCGAGGTCAAGAAGCCGGAAACGATCAACTACCGTACCTTCAAGCCGGAGCGCGACGGCCTGTTCTGCGCCAAGATCTTCGGCCCGGTGAAGGATTACGAGTGTCTGTGCGGCAAGTACAAGCGCCTCAAGCACCGCGGCGTGGTATGCGAGAAGTGCGGCGTGGAGGTCACGCTGGCCAAGGTGCGCCGCGAGCGCATGGGTCACATCGAGCTGGCCAGCCCGGCGGCACACATCTGGTTCCTGAAGTCACTGCCGTCCCGTATCGGCCTGCTGCTCGACATGACGCTGCGCGACATCGAGCGCGTGCTGTACTTCGAGGCATTCGTGGTGGTCGACCCGGGCATGACCACGCTGGAGCGCGGCCAGCTGCTGACCGACGAGGCCTACCTCGACGCGATACAGGAAAACGGCGACGAGTTCGACGCACGCATGGGCGCCGAGGCGATTTATGAACTGTTGCGCGGACTGGACCTGCAGGTCGAGGCCGTCAAGCTGCGCGAGGAAACCGGTTCCACCAAGTCCGAAACCAAGCTCAAGCGCATCTCCAAGCGCCTCAAGCTGATCGAGTCCTTCCTCGATTCGGGCAACCGCCCGGAGTGGATGGTGATGACCGTGCTGCCGGTGCTGCCCCCGGAACTGCGCCCGCTGGTGCCGCTCGACGGCGGCCGCTTCGCGACGTCCGATCTGAACGACCTGTACCGTCGCGTCATCAACCGCAACAACCGCCTGAAGCGGCTGCTGGAGCTGAGCGCGCCGGACATCATCGTGCGCAACGAGAAGCGCATGCTGCAGGAATCGGTCGACGCACTGCTCGATAACGGCCGCCGTGGCCGTGCCATCACCGGCACCAACAAGCGCCCGCTCAAGTCGCTGGCCGACATGATCAAGGGCAAGCAGGGCCGCTTCCGCCAGAACCTGCTCGGCAAGCGTGTCGACTACTCCGGCCGTTCCGTCATCGTGGTCGGCCCGACCCTGAAACTGCACCAGTGCGGCCTGCCCAAGCGCATGGCGCTGGAACTGTTCAAGCCGTTCATCTTCAGCAAGCTGCAGCTGCGCGGGCTGGCGACCACCATCAAGGCGGCCAAGAAGCTGGTCGAGCGCGAGGGACCGGAGGTCTGGGATATCCTGGAAGAGGTGATCCGCGAACACCCGGTGATGCTGAACCGTGCGCCGACCCTGCATCGTCTCGGTATCCAGGCCTTCGAGCCGGTGCTGATCGAGGGCAAGGCGATCCAGCTGCATCCGCTGGTGTGCGCCGCGTTCAACGCCGACTTCGACGGTGACCAGATGGCGGTACACGTGCCGCTGTCCATCGAGGCGCAGCTGGAAGCGCGCGCGCTCATGATGTCGTCCAACAACATCCTGTCACCCGCCAACGGCGAGCCGATCATCGTGCCTTCGCAGGACGTGGTACTGGGACTCTACTACCTGACCCGCGAATCCATCAATGCGAAGGGCGAGGGCATGGTGTTCGCCGACGTTTCCGAGGTGCATCGCGCCTACCAGACCGGCGCGGTGTCCGTACACGCGCGCATCAAGGTGCGCATCAGCCGCTACGAGTTCGACGAGAACGGCGACGCGCAGCCGGTGCATGGCCTGGTGGAAACCACCGTGGGCCGCTCGCTGCTGTCCGAGATCCTGCCCGGGGGGCTTACCTTCGACCTGGTCAACCGTGACATGACCAAGAAGGCCATCTCCGGCCTGATCAACGCCTGCTACCGCCGCGTCGGCCTGAAGGAGACCGTGATCTTCGCCGACCAGCTCATGTACATGGGCTTTTCCTACGCGACGCGCGCGGCGGTGTCCTTCGGTATCAACGACATGACCATCCCGGCCGTGAAGGCGAAGATCCTGAACGATGCCGAGGCCGAGGTAATGGAGATCGAGCACCAGTACACCTCCGGTCTCGTCACCATGGGTGAACGCTACAACAAGGTGGTGGACATCTGGTCGCGCACCAATGACCAGGTGGCCAAGGCCATGATGGACGTGCTCGGTACCGAGGAAAAGGCCGATGCGCAGGGCAACATGGTCAAACAGCCGTCGTTCAATTCCGTGTACATGATGGCGGATTCCGGCGCGCGCGGTTCCGCCGCCCAGATCCGCCAGCTGGCCGGTATGCGCGGCCTGATGGCCAAGCCGGACGGTTCCATCATCGAGACGCCGATCACCGCGAACTTCCGCGAGGGCCTGGACGTGCTGCAGTACTTCATCTCCACGCACGGCGCGCGCAAGGGTCTCGCCGATACCGCGCTGAAGACCGCCAACTCCGGTTACCTGACCCGCCGCCTCGTCGACGTGGCCCAGGACCTGGTGATCATCGGTGACGACTGCGGCACCGAAGAGGGTCTGATCATGACTCCGCTGGTGGAGGGTGGCGACGTGGTCGAACCGCTGCGCGAGCGTGTACTCGGCCGCATGATCGCCGAGGACCTGCTGCACCCGGGTTCCGACGAGGTCATCGTTTCCCGCAACACCCTGCTCGACGAGGACTGGGTGGACCGGCTCGAGGCAATGGGCGTGGACGAGATCAAGGTGCGTTCCCCGATCACCTGCGACAACCGCTACGGCGTGTGTGCGGCCTGCTACGGCCGTGACCTGGCACGCGGTCACATGGTCAACGCCGGCGAGGCGATCGGCGTGATCGCCGCGCAGTCGATCGGTGAGCCGGGTACGCAGCTGACCATGCGTACCTTCCACATCGGTGGCGCCGCAAGCCGTGCCGCGACCGTGAACAGCGTGGAGGTGAAGTCCGGCGGTACCGTGCGCCTGCACAACATCAAGACCGTCATGAACAAACAGAACAACCTGGTGGCCGTGTCACGTTCCGGCGAAATCGGCCTGGTCGACGAGTACGGCCGCGAGCGCGAGCGCTACAAGGTGCCGTACGGCTCCGTGATCAGCGCGCTGGACGGCGACTCCGTCAAGGGCGGCAGCGTGATCGCCACCTGGGACCCGCATACCCACCCGATCGTGACCGAGGTGGCCGGTGTCGCGCGCTTCAGCGACTTCATCGACGGCGTGACGGTTCAGGAATCGACCGATGAAATCACCGGTCTGACCAGCCTGGTGATCACCGACCCGAAATCGCGCGGCAGCTCCGGCAAGGACCTGCGCCCGATGGTGCGGCTGGTGGACAACAAGGGCAAGCCGCTCAAGCTGGCCGGGACCGATCTCGATGCCCAGTACTTCCTGCCGTCCGGCGCCATCGTCGGTCTCGAGGACGGAGCCGAGGTCAGGGTGGGCGACATCATTGCGCGTATCCCGCAGGCCTCTTCCAAGACCCGTGACATCACCGGCGGTCTGCCGCGCGTCGCCGACCTGTTCGAGGCACGCAAGCCCAAGGATCCGGCCATCCTGGCCGAGATTTCCGGGACCGTCGGGTTCGGCAAGGACACCAAGGGCAAGCAGCGTGTCATCATCACGGCGGCCAACGGGGACACCCACGAGGAGCTGATCCCGAAGTGGCGTCACGTCACCATATTCGAGGGCGAGCACATCGAGCGTGGCGAGACCCTGGTCGACGGCGAGCCGAGCGCCCATGACATCCTGCGCCTGCTGGGCACCTCCACCATGGCCGAATACCTGGTGAAGGAAATCCAGGACGTCTACCGCCTGCAGGGCGTGAAGATCAACGACAAGCACATCGAGGTGATCCTGCGCCAGATGTTGCGCAAGGTGGAGATCATCACCACGAACGACAGCCGCTACCTCAAGGGTGAGCAGATCGAGAAGTCGCGGGTGCTGGAGGAGACCGAGCGCCTGCTGCGCAACACCAAGCAGCCGGCCGACTGGATGCCGTTGTTGCTGGGTATCACCAAGGCCTCGCTGGCGACGGAATCCTTCATCTCGGCCGCCTCGTTCCAGGAAACCACCCGGGTGCTGACCGAGGCATCGGTCCGCGGCAGCCGTGATAACCTGCGGGGGCTGAAAGAAAATGTCATCGTTGGCCGGTTGATCCCGGCGGGCACCGGGCTGGCTTACCACGAGGCACGGCAGCGTGCACGGAGCGGTATTCCACTCGACATCGCCGAGGAAATGGCTGCGGTGGATGCCCTTGATGAAGGGGTCTCGGCCGATGTGGAGGCGTCTTCCACCGAGGACTAGACGTCCGGTAGCGGGGCCGGACAGCCCGGCCTGTCCCGCGGCTGCGGGCCCGCAGATCTCGCCGGGACGGCGCTTCAGGGGAATTCGTCCTTGACAGGACATGGCCCTGAATCTAAAATTCCGCTCCTTCCGACAGGCCGGTCCAGACCGGCCTGTCGTTTGTTTTCGGCACGGCAGAATTACTTCACTTTCAATCTCAGGGTTTTTGGTTAATGGCCACAATCAATCAGTTAGTGCGCAAGCCGCGCTCCCGGAAACGGGAAAAAAGTACCGTCCCCGCGCTGGAGTCCTGTCCCCAGAAGCGCGGCGTCTGCACGCGCGTCTACACCACGACCCCGAAGAAGCCGAACTCCGCGCTGCGCAAGGTCGCCCGTGTACGCCTGACCAACGGCTTCGAGGTGACTACATATATTGGTGGCGAAGGCCACAACCTGCAGGAGCACTCGGTGGTGCTGATCCGCGGCGGTCGTGTAAAGGACCTGCCGGGTGTGCGTTACCACACGGTGCGCGGCAGTCTAGATACCTCCGGTGTTACCAGTCGCCGTCAGGGCCGTTCCAAGTACGGCGCCAAGCGTCCGAAAGCCTGACCCGGTTTGTCACGAACAGTAATTTGAGATAACGCAATGTCCAGAAGAAGAGTCATCGGTTCCCGCGAAATCCTGCCTGATCCCAAGTACGGGAATCTCATGCTGGCCAAGTTCATCAACATGGTCATGGAATCGGGCAAGAAGTCCGTTGCGGAACGCATCATCTATGGTGCACTGAACCAGATCGAGAGCAAGGGCAACAGCAACCCGGTCGAGGTGCTCGACAAGGCGCTTGACAACGTGCGCCCGATGGTCGAGGTGAAGTCCCGCCGCGTCGGTGGCGCTACCTACCAGGTGCCGGTGGAAGTGCGCCCGGTGCGACGTACCACGCTGGCCATGCGCTGGGTACTGGATGCCGCGCGCAAGCGCAGCGAGAAGTCGATGCCGCTGCGGCTGGCCGGCGAGCTGCTGGACGCCGCCGAAAGTCGTGGCTCAGCCGTGAAGAAGCGTGAAGACACGCACCGCATGGCGGAAGCCAACAAGGCGTTTTCGCATTACCGCTGGTAACGCGTTACTACATTGAACGAACAGGATCACGATCGTGCCCAGGACCACACCCATCGAGCGCTACCGGAATATCGGTATTTCCGCGCACATCGATGCGGGAAAGACCACGACGACCGAGCGTGTGCTGTTCTACACGGGCGTGAGCCACAAGATCGGCGAGGTGCACGACGGCGCCGCGACCATGGACTGGATGGAGCAGGAGCAGGAGCGCGGGATCACCATCACCTCTGCGGCCACCACCTGTTTCTGGGCCGGCATGGGCCAGCAGTACCCGCAGCACCGCATCAACATCATCGATACGCCCGGACACGTCGACTTCACCATTGAGGTGGAGCGCTCCATGCGCGTGCTGGACGGAGCCTGCATGCTGTATTGCGCCGTCGGCGGCGTGCAGCCGCAGTCCGAGACCGTGTGGCGCCAGGCGACCAAGTATCACGTCCCGCGCATCGCGTTCGTGAACAAGATGGACCGGGCCGGTGCCGACTTCTTCAAGGTCGAGCGCCAGCTGCGCGATCGCCTGAAGGCCAACCCGGTGCCGATCCAGATCCCGATCGGCGCGGAAGAAGGCTTCCGCGGCGTGGTTGACCTGCTCAAGATGAAGGCGATCCTGTGGTCCGAGGCGGACATGGGTACGACCTTCACCTGCGAGGAAATTCCCGCAGAGCTGGTCGAGACCGCACGCGAGTGGCGCGAGAAGATGGTCGAGGCGGCTGCCGAGGCCAGTGAAACGCTGATGGAGAAGTACCTCGAGACGGGTGCCCTGTCCGAGGAGGAAATCCGTGTCGCGCTGCGTCAGCGCACGATCGCGCTGGAGATCTTCCCGATGCTGTGCGGCTCGGCTTTCAAGAACAAGGGTGTGCAGACCATGCTGGACGCCGTGATCGATTACCTGCCGGCACCGACCGAGGTACCTGCGATCAAGGGTATCGACCTGGACAGCGAGCAGCCGGTTGAACGCCATGCCGACGACAGCGAGCCCTTCGCGGCGCTGGCGTTCAAGATCGCGACCGACCCGTTTGTCGGCACGCTGACCTTCATCCGGGTATATTCCGGTGTGCTGAAGTCCGGTGACAGCGTGCGCAACTCCACCAGCGGCAACAAGGAGCGCATCGGCCGGATCCTGCAGATGCACGCCAACCAGCGCGAGGAACTGAAGGAAGTGCGCGCCGGCGACATCGCCGCCTGTGTCGGCCTGAAGGACATCGTGACCGGTACCACGCTCTCCGCGCTGGACAGGTCGGTGATGCTGGAGCGCATGGAGTTCCCGGAGCCGGTGATCTCCGTTGCGGTCGAGCCCAGGACCAAGTCGGACCAGGAAAAGATGGGGCTCGCGCTGCAGAAACTGGCGCAGGAAGAC
>Ga0315556_1002265_pt1 | contig 11078 bp, 9 predicted proteins | sample SalMarSW160310MG_FD_202112 | JGI IMG/M metagenome (GOLD analysis project Ga0315556, IMG submission 202112) | Salt marsh sediment microbial communities from the Plum Island Ecosystem LTER, Massachusetts, United States - Salt Marsh Sediment SW1603-10 ...
ACGGGTCTGGATCAGCACCTCGCCGGGGCGCTCGCGCCGGCCGGCGCGCCCCGCGACCTGCTCCAGGGTGGCGAACAGCCGCTCGCCGGCCCGGTAGTCGGTCGAGAGCAGCGCGTGGTCGGCGTTGAGCACGCCGACCAGCGTCAGGTCGGGGAAATCGTGCCCCTTGGCGAGCAGCTGGGTCCCGACCAGGATGTCGGCCTCGCCGCGCCGCACGCCGTCCAGCGCGCGGGTGAGCTCGCCGCGCCGGCGCGCGCTATCGCGGTCGATACGCACCAGGCGCGCGGCGGGGAACATCGCCGCCAGGGATTCCTCGACGCGCTGCGTGCCCCGCCCTGCCGCGCGCAGGTCCGCGTTGCCGCAGGTCGGGCAGGCTCGCGGGATGGCCTCCTCGGCGCCGCAGTGATGGCAGCGCAGCCGGCGGTCGGCGGTGTGCAGCACCATGTGCGCGCTGCAGCGGGAGCAGCCCGCGACCCAGCCGCAGGCTTCGCAGCCGAGCACCGGGGCGTAGCCGCGGCGGTTGATGAAGATCAGGCTCTGCTCGCCGCGGCCGAGGCGCTCGCCGATCGCGGCGGCAAGGCTGGCCGCGATGCCGTGCTCGGCCGGCTCGCGGCGCAGGTCGATGGTGCGCACCGCCGGCAGGCGCGCCCCCGGCGCGGCGCGGTTGTCGAGCGCGATTCTCTCGTAGCGGCCGGCAGTGCAGTTGAACCAGGTCTCGAGCGCGGGCGTTGCGGTGCCGAGCACCACCGGGCAGGCGGCGAGCTTGGCGCGCACCACGGCTGCGTCGCGCCCCGAGTAGCGCAGCCCCTCCTGCTGCTTGAACGAGGTGTCGTGCTCCTCGTCGACCACCACCAGCGCGAGGCGCGGCATCGGCGCGAGGACCGCGAGGCGGGTCCCGAGCACGATCTGCGCTTCACCGCGGGCGGCGGCGAGCCAGGCGGCGGTGCGCGCGGTGTCCTGTAGCGCGCTGTGCATGACCGAGATGACCGCTTCGGGAAAAGCGTGGCGGAAGCGCGCTTCGAGCTGTGGCGTGAGGCCGATTTCGGGTACCAGCACCAGCGCCTGCCCGCCCCGGGCCAGCGCCTCGGCGACGAGGTGAAGGTAGATCTCGGTCTTGCCGCTGCCGGTGACGCCGTGGAGCAGGAACGGCCGGTAGGCGCCCAGCGCCGCGCCCAGGCGCTCGAATGCGCGCTGCTGCTCCGCGCTGAGGGCGTGCTCGGCGACGAAGCGCGGGCTGCCATGACCGGCCGCGGGTTCGTCCGGCTGCGCGCGCCGCGCCGCGCGCGGCAAGGGCTTGAGCGAGCGCAGCCGCGGCGGCAGCGCCGCGATCGCCGTCTCGCCGAGCGGGCGCTGGTAGTAGCTAGACAGGAACCGGATCAGATCGAGCCAGTGGCTGCTCAGGCGCGGCGCGTCATCGCGCACCGCGGCGACGGGTTTGAGCCGCGCCTGGAAGGCGCTGTGCGGCGTCCGCTCGATCACCAGCCCGATGCGCTGGCGTGCCCCGAACGGGACCACCACGCGGTCGCCGACGTCGGCCTCGAGCCCTTCGGGCAGGACGTAGTCGAACAGGGTCGCGAGCGGCACGTCCAGCGCGACGCGCAGGATCTTCATCGCCTCTGGGAACGCGTTTCTTGCGCCCAAAAAAGTTTCCCCGCAGGCAATGGATTACCTTCGACAGTTCAATCGAAGCGTTGAGATGCTCGGCGTAACCATTGCCCCCAAAAGGCAAATCTCCCTATCCAAAAATCTCTGTGGATAAAGTTGTGGGTAAGGCTGTCATGTCGACGCAACCTCGCTGATGCGGCGCACCCACAATTTCGTGGGCCCTGCGAGGGCTCATTAAATAGGCCTTAAAACCAATGGGTTGCGGAACGCTTCCCAGTGAGAGCTCGTGATCACCCTGTGCCAAGAGGGAAATCCGAATTTTGTGAATAAGTCAAGCCGGGGGAAGCGAAATATCACGGTCGCACGTGTCGAAGCTTGCGGCTGTAAGTGCGCACTTCGTCCACCAGGGCGGCCACGGAATCGACCGAGGCGTGCTGCGAGATGCCGTGGCCGAGGTTGAAGACGTGGCCGGGTGCGCTGCCGAAGGCGTCCAGCACCTTGCGCGCCTGCTCGCGCACCGCCTGGGGCGGCGCGAAAAGCGCGCTGGGATCGAGATTGCCCTGCAACGCGACGCGCGCCCCGACCTGGGCGCGCGCGCGCGCCGGATCGACGCTCCAATCGAGCCCCACCGCATCGCAGCCGCTCTCGGCGATCGCCTCGAGCCACTGGCCGCCGCCCTTGGTGAACAGGATGCAGGGTACGGGACGCCCCTCGTTTTCCTTCTTGAGCCCGGCGATCACCCGCCTCGAGTAGGCGAGCGAGAATTCCTCGTAGCCGGCGTGGCTGAGGTTGCCGCCCCAGGTGTCGAACAGCATCACCGCCTGCGCGCCGGCCTCGATCTGGGCGTTCAGATAATCGGTCACCGCGCGCGCATTGACTTCGAGAATGCGGTGCAGCAGCCGCGGACGCGCGTAGAGCAGGGTCTTGAGGGCGGCGAAGTCGTTGCTGCCCGAGCCCTCCACCATGTAGCAGGCGAGCGTATACGGGCTGCCCGAGAAGCCGATCAACGGCACCCGTCCGGCGAGCGCGCGGCGAATCTCGCGCACCGCGTCGAGCACGTAGCGCAGCTCGCGCGTCGGGTCCGGTGCGGCGAGGGCGGCGATCGCGGTCTCGTCGCGCAACGGCCGCTCGAAGCGCGGGCCTTCGCCTTGCGCGAAGTGCAGCCCCAGGCCCATCGCGTCGGGCACGGTGAGAATGTCGGAGAACAGGATCGCGGCGTCGAGGGGGAAGCGCTCGAGCGGCTGGAGCGTGACCTCGGTCGCGAGCGCCGGGCTCTTGGCGAGCGCGAGGAAGCTTCCGGCGCGGCTCCGCGTCGCGGTGTACTCGGGCAGGTAGCGCCCGGCCTGGCGCATCAGCCAGATCGGCGTGTACTCGGTCGGCTCGCGCGCCAGCGCGCGCAGCAGCGTGTCGTTGCCCAGCTCGCTCAAAGCAGCTTCTCCGTGATGAAGCGCCACTCGGCGGCGCTCACCGGCGTGATCGACAGGCGATTGCCGGGCCGCAGCAGCGCCATCGCCCCGAGTGCCTTGTGCGCGCGCAGCGCGGCGAGCGGGACCAGGCTTGTCTTGCGCTTCGCGCGCACGTCGACGCAGAACCAGCGCGGCGCGGCGCGGCTCGCCTTGGGATCGTAGTACGGGCTCTTGCGCTCGAACTGGGTCGGGTCGGGGTAGGCGGGCGAAGCCACCTCGGCCAGGCCCGCGATTCCGGGCTCGGCGCAGCTCGAGTGATAGAACAGCACGCCGTCGCCGACCCGCATCGCGTCGCGCATGAAGTTGCGCGCCTGGTAGTTGCGCACCCCGGTCCAGGGCGTCCTGCGGCCCGGTGCGGCGAGCACGTCGTCGATCGAGCACTCGTCGGGCTCGCTCTTCATCAGCCAGTAGCTCATCTTCTCGTTGTTGGGGTGCCCCCCGCTCGTGCCGGTGGGCTCGGCTCCCGAACCCTGCTAATCAGGGTGGTCGCTTTCCGGTCACATCAGGTTCGTCCGGCACGCGAGCGTGGGACGATCTCAACAGTGACTCAAAGGCCGCAACCTAAGGAAGCTATCGGTTCGGAAAATATGAGCCCGGTCGCGCACAGCAGGGGGCGTCGATCGATAGCCGTATTGTAGCGCGTGAAGCTAGAACAGTTTTTCCTGCTGCGCGAGCGCGGCGTCGAGCGTGCTCTCGAGCGCCGCGATGCGGCGCTTGACCTGGCCGACGTCGTAGCCGTCGCCGAGCTTGGTCGAGAGCAGCTCGTGGGCGATGTTGAGGGCGGCCATCACGGCAATGCGCTCGCCGCCGGTCACCTTGCCCGCGACCTTGATTTCGTTCATCTTGCCGTCGAGGTAGGCGACCGCCTGCATCAGGCTCTCGCGCTCGCCGTCGCCGCACGCCACGCGGTAGGTGCGCCCGAGCAGCTCGACGTCGACCGTTTTCGCGCCGTCCGCCATGATTGCGCTACCCGGGCAGGCGCGACACCAGGCGCTCGAGCTTGTCCTTTGCGCCGTCGATCTTCTCGTTCAGCCGCTTGGCGTCGTTGCGGGCCGACAGCAGGTCCTGGCGCAATTGGATGTTCTCCGCACGCAGCCGCTCGCACAGGGCGACGAACTGGGCAACCTTGGCTTCGAGCGAGTTGAACTCGGCTTCCACGCGTAAACTATGTTTCAAATTTCAAGCTGCGTCAAGAAATAACGCCCGGTTTTGCATGTGTTTCCTGATCATTGCTAAGGAGCCTGTCATGGGACTATGCGTGCAGGGCCGCACCCCCCGGGGCCGGATCTGTGAACTAGTCGACAACTCGGGCGACGGCATCGCCGCCGCCGAGCTCGAGCGGCTGCTCGGCGAGCTGATCGCCGGCGGCAGCTTCGGTTTTCGCGCCAAAGGGGCGGCGGACGCCGTCGCGCTGGGGCAGCCCGAATTCGCCCACGTCCAGATCGGGGGGCGGCTCTACCGTCTCATCGTCGAGCGCTACGCGGCCCGGATCGAGCGCTTCTGACCGGGCCGCTATAATCCTCTCTTGCTGCAAGGTGTCCGTGGCGCGATCCCCGCGCCTCGGATGAAACGGGAAACAGGTGCGCGCCCGGCCCGTCCGGCCGCAATGCCTGTACTGCCCCCGCAACGGTAAGCAAGTGCGGGCGCCCCAGCATGCCACTGCGCGAGTGTCCCTCGCGCGGGAAGGCGGGGCGCCAAGACTTGCGAGTCCGGAGACCGGCCTTGGAAGCGAATTCCACCAACTTGCGGCGTCGGGGTCGACGCCAGGGAGGGTTTCATGCGTTTCCCCGCGATCGGTCTCTGCGTCCTGGCCGCGTCCTTGCCTGCCGTCTGCGCGCAGGCTCAACCATCCGACGAGGCGGTGGTGGTGACCGCGACGCGCTTCCCGGAGCGCCGGCTCGATGCGCCGGTGGGCATGATGGTCATCACCGCGCGCGACATCGCGCGCGACACGGCGCGTACGCTGCCGGAGGTGCTCGCCCACCTCGGCGGCCTGTATGCGCGCAACAATTCGGGCTCGCCCGACCGGCAGCTCGACCTGCGCGGATTCGGCATCACCGGCGACCAGAACACGCTCGTGCTGCTCGACGGGGTGCGGCTGAACGAGAACGACCTGAGCTCGACCAAGCTGTCGGCGATCCCGCTGCAGTCGATCGCCCGCATCGAGATCCTGCGCGGCGCCGGCTCGGTTCTCTACGGCGGCGGCGCCGCGGGCGGCACGATCAACATCATCACCAAGGGGCCGCGCGCGGGGGCGAAGGACGGCTCCGTTTTCGCCGGCGCCGGGTCCTACGGCTCGGCGGACGCGCGCGCGAGCCTCAATCTCGCGGGCGAGCGCTTCGGCGCGCTCGTCTCGGGCAGCCATTTCGAGAGCGACAACTACCGCGCCAACAACCGCGTGCGCCAGGATAGCGTCACCGGAGACCTGCGCTACCGGGGCGAGACGGGGGAGCTCGCGTTCAAGTTCGGCGGCGATGCCCAGCGCCTGCGGCTGCCCGGCGTGCGCGACCAGATCCAGCTCGCCTCCGATCCGCGCGGGACCGACACGCCCGACGACTGGTCGGCTCGCGACGGCAACTTCGTCACCCTGCTCGGCAGCCGCCGCCTCGGCAAGCTGGAGCTCGCCGCCGACCTGGGCTACCGCGATCAGCTCTCGAAGGCGAACTACGTGAGCCTGGCTTCGTACAACGAGGCCAGGCTTCGCAGCCTGAGCTTCGGGCCCCGGTTGCGCTGGCTGTCGGACACCGTGCTGCCGACGAGCCTCGTCCTCGGCGTCGACCTGAGCCGCTGGGACTTCGACCGCGCCTTCGCCGCCGACCCCGCCTCGATCGCGGCGCCGAGCTCGAGCACCACGGCGTCGCAGGACAACAGCGCCTTCTATGTCCAGGCCAGCGTGCAGGCCGCGCCGGCCGCCAAGGTCACGCTCGGCTGGCGCACGCAGCGGGTTTCGACCCGGCTCGCGCAAACGGGCTTTTTCGCGAGCGACCAGGAACAGACCCGCAGCCCGCACGCGGGCGAGCTCGGCCTTCAGCTCGCCCTGAGCGACGCCTGGACCGCGTACGGCCGGCTCGGCACGAGCTTCCGGGTCGCGACCGTCGACGAGGACGGCTACACCGCGAGCGGCAAGCTCCTCGAGCCGCAGACCGCCCGCCACCGCGACGCGGGCCTCGAGTACCGCGTGCGGGGCCTGCGCCTGCGCGCCAACGTCTACGAGATCGACCTCGACAACGAGATCTACTTCAGCCCGATCGTGGTGCCCTTCGGCGCCAATACCAATCTCTCGCCCACGCGCCGCAGCGGCTTCGAGCTGTTCGGCGAGGCGGACGTGTCCCCGCGCCTGGAGCTCTCCGGCAGCCTGGTGCTGCAGAGCGCGGAGTTCAGGACCGGCGTCTACGGGGGCGTCGACGTCGCCGGCAAGGACGTGCCGCTGGTGCCGCGCGCACTGGCGGATCTGCGCGCGGTGTGGCGCGCGGCGCCGCGCACGCAGCTGATCGCCTCGGCGCGCTACGTCGGCCGGCAGCGCTACGACAACGACCAGGCGAACACCTTCCCGCAGCTCATGCCGGACTATGCCCTGGCCAACCTCAAGCTGATCCGCAGCGTGGCCGGATGGCGAATCTCGGCTGCGCTCGACAACGTCTTCGACAAGCACTACTACAGCTACGGCATCGTCGACTCGTTCGGCTGCGCGACCGCGATCTGCGCCTACCCCCAGGCCGGGCGAACCTGGTTTCTGAGCGCGGAGCATGCGCTGCAATAGCGCCGGCGGTGGTATCTTCGCTGCATGGCGGAGAGGAGAACCAGGCTCGCGATCGTTCGCGAGCGCTACGAGGCGCGCGGCGGGCCCGAGCGCTTCATCGCCGGCGTGCTGCCGGCGCTCGAGGCGGCGGGCTTCGAGCCGACGCTGATCGCGCGCAGCGCCGAGGACTGGCGGGCCCGGCGCCTGCTCAGGGTCGACCCGCCGGGCCTGGGCAGGCTCTGGCGCGAATCGTCATTCGCGCGCGCGGCGCGCGCGGCCTGGCGCCGCCAGGGCTTCGACCTGGTGCAGTCGCACGAGCGCATTCCCGGCTGCGACGTGTTCCGCGCGAGCGGCTCGCTGGCGGCGGCTGCGCGCGCCACCTCCGGGCCCTACGCGCGCTATCTGCAGGCCGCCGAGAAGGAGATGTTCGAGCACCCGCGCCTGCGCGCAGTGGTGTGCGCCACCGCGCGGCTGCGCGACGCGATCCGGCACGCCTACCGCATCGCGCCCGAGAAGCTGCACGTGATCTACGACGGCGTCGACCTGGAGCGCTTCCACCCGCGCGAGCGCGAGGCGAGGCGGGGCGCCGCGCGCGCCGAGCTCGGCGTGCACCCGCGCGACACCGTGTTCGCGTTCGCCGGCCCCGGGTTCGCCGAGAAGGGCCTCGGCGCGGCGATCGACGCGCTCGCGGCGACCGGCGCGAGGCACCTGTGGCTGGTGGTCGCGGGCGCGGACCCCGATGCGAGCCGCTTTGCCTCGCGCGCGCGCCAGGCGGGGCTCTCGGAGCGGGTGCGCTTTCTCGATGCGCCCGAGGACCTGCGGCAGGTCTACGCCGCGGCCGACTGCCTGCTGCTGCCCACCTACTCCGAAGCCTTTCCCGAGGGCGTGCTCGACGCGCTGGCGATGGGCCTGCCCGCGATTCTGAGCCGGCGCTGCGGCGCCGCGGAGATCCTGCGCGAGGGCGAAGACGGCTGGCTGTGCGACCCCATCGACACGCTCGGGCTCGCGCAGCTGCTGGGCGAGGCCGACCGGGCGATGCGCGACGACCGCATGCGCGAGGCGGCGCGGGCGGGGGCGATGCGGTTCGGCCTCACCGAGACGGCGAAGCAGTTGACGGAGCTCTATCGCTCGCTCGTCTGACGTTCCCGATCGTCATTTCCGGTTCGGGGCGAGGCCGCCGAACAGCAACGCGCTCATCCAGGCGAACGCCAGACCCTCCGTGTGGTCGAGCAGGAACGAGTTGAACAGGCAGCCCGAGGCCATCGCCAGCACCAGGCCGCGTGCGACCAGCGCGGCGCCGCGGTCGCCGAGCTTCGGCGCGCTGCGCCACTGGGTCACGAACAGCGCGATGAGCAGCGCGAGGCCGACCAGGCCCTGCTGTGCCGTCACCAGGAAGTATTCATCGTGGGGATTGCGCACCGGCCCCTGGTTGTTGGTCTTGTCGGCGCGGGCGTAGGCGGCCTCGAAGCCGCCGGTGCCGACGCCCAGCAGGGGATGTTTTTCGATGATTGCGAGGCTGTGGTAATAGAAGTCCAGGCGGATGCCCATCGAGGTCGTCGATTCGCCGCCCGGGCGCCATTGCTGCACCTCGCTCAGCGCCTGCTCGATCCTCGCGCTCATGCTGTTCGGCACGGCGGCGCTGAAGGCGCCGACGACAAGCGCTGCCAGCGCCACAACGAGCACGCCGCGCCAGCGCGCCAGGACGAAGAACAGGTACAGCGCGAGCACGATCACCGCCATGTAACCGGTGCGTCCGCGCCCCAGGAACATCACGTCGGCGATGGCGATGAGCGCGATTGCGCGCAGCACCCAGCGCACGCGCCGGTCGGTCCGCACATGCGCGTAGACGAGCAGGGCAAAGGCGAAGACGGCGAGGAAAAGGTTCTGCGTGATCTGGCCCTTGAAAACGAGCGCGGAATTTTCCGGGCGTCCGTGCAGCACGCCGATCACGCCGAGGTACGAGGCGACAAGGGTCAGCAGCATCGCCGCGCCGATCGCCAGCAGGCCGCGGCGCCGGGTCGCGGGATCGGCGAAAACGGGCAACAGGACGCCGATGAAGAGGAGGTCGATGTACTTGCCGAGATAAAGCCTCGCCTCCGCCGCGGATGCCTGGCCGTAGAAGGCTCCCGCCAGGAACACGGCGTAGAGCAGCACCGCGGCGAGCGCCACCGGGTTCTCCCGGATGCGCGCGAGCTTGTCGCGGTAGCGCCCGCCGAGAACGAACAGCGCCGCGAGCAGGGCGAGCAGAAGATTGTCGAGCGCGACCGAGATCGGAATCGAAAACCCGAGCAGGATGGCGCCCCAGCGCGAGGTGCGGTCTACGCTGTCGTACCAGCCGGGTGCGCGCAGCTTCACGCGCGCTCCGTTACGCGAAGCTGCGCCAGCAGGGGCTCCCATGACCGCGCCTGCAGTGCAGCGCCACCGGCCAGAGCATTGTTCCGGTAGCTCGTGTAGTCTTCGATGACGCGCCGCGCGGCGGCAATGATCGAATCCGGATCGAATTCCTCGAGCACTACACCCGCGCGATTCCGCGTCACCAACTCCGCGATCCAGGTGGCGGAAGGCGCTATCACGGGGCAGCCGTTTGCCAGCGCATCCATCGTCACCCCGCTGGCCCGGTCCCGAAATTCGCTTCGATCATACGGCTGCAAACAAATACCTCCAGGGAACAGCGCCGAGTAGCCGGTTGGGCTCAATGGAGTACGGATCAATCGCAACCCGGGATAGTCGCAACGTTCCAGGCGCGCGATATCGGCGAGCGTCTGGTCGTCGTATTTCCCGTAATGGTCAGCCGAGATCTGAACGCTGATCGGCCAATGTTCACCTTGCTCGCGCAAGCGCTCGACCAGCGCGACCACCTTTCCAAAGCCTTTGTCCTGCCGCGCCGCGCCCGCGTAAAGCAGATGCGTGAAGGGCTGCGCATCGACCGTGGCGGCCGGTCTGGCAGTCAGCGGATACGGCAGGAGCAGCACGTTGCGGAACCCGGCACGAGAAAACGTGTCGGCCACGGACTGCGTCGTCGCGAGGATCGTGACTTCGGGCTGAGCTTGCGCCGCCTTTTCCAGGAACGCGAGCCTGCGCGGCGTTTCGCGATACCAGTGGAAATAGAAGAACAGCCTGCCTGGCGGCAGCGCCGAGCCGGCCGCGAGCCGGGCGAGCAGCAGGTCGCCGCGGCGCGCGGTCATCACCACGACACGCCCGCCGCCGCGCAGCAGCCGAAGGAACAGAGCGAATAATTGCGGCATCCGCAGTTGCCTGCGGAACCGAGGGTTGACCTCGACGACTTGCGGGAAGTCGAGCTTTTCCGAGCCGCGTCCGCCCCACACCGTCACGCGCAGCCCGCCGGATGCATCGCAAAAACTGCGCACCAGCCCGTAACAGTGGCCCGAATAGTCCTCCAGCGTGGGCTCGATCAGGTGAACCTGAGTTTCTTTCTGCCGGCGGGACTTACCGTTGCGCAAGTCGCACATCATAATTGCTTTTTGACGGTTCGGTGGCGCGGCTCAATTGAACCATGCTTTCCCGGCGCGAAAAAATTCTTGCACTGCAGTTCAAGTACTTCGGCGACGCCGTGCTGATGACGCCTGCGCTTCGGGCGCTGCGCGAATCCTATCCCGAAGCGGAGATTCAGTTGCTGGTACCGGCGGAGATCGCCCCGCTTTTCGAGCATCTGCCCTGGCTGACCCGCGTCTGGGCCATGCCGCGGCGCCGCGGGCGCGCGAACCTGCGCGAAACCTTGCCGCTCGTCCGCGCCTTGCGCCGCGAGCGCTTCGATCGCTCGGTGGATTTCGCCGGCAACGACCGCGGCGCCATTTTGAGCTTCCTCGTCGGCGCACGTCGCCGGCTCGGCTGGGCGGAGGGTGGGGGCTTCTTCGGCCGCCGGTTTCTCTACAGCGACCGTGTCGCGCCGAAGGGGGGCGTGATGCACGAGTCCTTGAGGCTCGCGCAGCTCCTCGCAGGTTGGGGCGTGCCGCTGCCTCGCTCGCTCGAAGCCGAAATCCGTGCCGACCCCGCACAGAGCGAGGCGGCCGCAAAGATTCTCCCGGACAGGCGGACGATCGTCTGCCACGTGGCCTCCAGCCAGCCGAAGAAAGAGTGGCCCATGGCCCATTGGGCCGAATTGCACAGGCTGGTTTCCAGCGCGGGGCGCCGCATGGCCTTCACCACGGCGAAAGGCGAGCGCGAACGCTCGCTCATGGCGGGTCTCAAGGCGCTCGTGCCGGATGCGGAGGTCCTGCCGTTGATCGAGGAGCTCCCGTTGTTCCTCG
>Ga0315556_1002266_pt1 | contig 11078 bp, 7 predicted proteins | sample SalMarSW160310MG_FD_202112 | JGI IMG/M metagenome (GOLD analysis project Ga0315556, IMG submission 202112) | Salt marsh sediment microbial communities from the Plum Island Ecosystem LTER, Massachusetts, United States - Salt Marsh Sediment SW1603-10 ...
GACCACGTCGTTCACGCCCTCAGAGGTGTTTCCCGTCATCTCCTGGTCGTCACCGGCGAGCCTGGCGACGGGTCGGCTCTACCACATCGTGTTCACCAACGTCGACGCGGACCCGGCCGCCAACTATGCGTCGGTCAACGGGATCTTCATGTACCAGCCGACGACTCCGCGCCAGGCCGCCTTCAGCGACACCGACTGGGGTCAGCAGACGCGCTCGGGGGACGGCGGCTGGTCGGAGTCGCCGAGCACGGTGCCGATCATGCAGCTCAGCTATGCGAATGGCGTGATTGCCGGCGAGGGCTACATGGAGGTCTGGATCCGATCCGCCAAGGCCATCTCGGGAAGCGCCATGGCCCGCGAAGCGTTCACGGTCAGCGGGCCCAACCGGTCGGTCAACTCGTTCAGCGTGCGGCTCATGCGCATCAGCGGCAGCAGCCCGCTCACGGTCCGACTCGAGAACGCCGACGGAGCCCTGATCGAGCAGGGCACGATCGCCGCTGCGTCGATCGCCATCGGAGCTCCCGGCGACCACCGTGGTTCCGGGCACGCCACGTGGGAGACCTATGCGTTCTCCGCTTCACGGATCCTGGCTTCGGGGCATGCCTACGACGTCGTCGTCTCCACGGCCGCGGATACCGAGTACTCGATCTTCGTGATCATGCAGGGATCGAAGTGGGGATTCGCCGCTCAGACGTTCTTCGCCGACGGGCACGCCCAGTACACCTCCGGTTCCTCGTGGGAACCGTTCACCGAGGACGGCGACGGCGCGCTCGACGAGAGCGACCTCCAGTTCTACTTCCGCTGACGGACCGGCTGCGCCGGTGCCGAGGCCAGGTCGCGGTAGAGCCCCAGCAGCGCAATCGTCTCGTGCTCCCAGTTCCACCGTTCGCTCGCGGCTGTGAGGCAGCGCCTACGGATCTCGGCGTCAGCTGCCGGGTCCAGGGCGAGCAGCGAGCGAAGCGCGTCCGCGATTGCGTCGACCGAGGCAGGTTCGCACAGCACGCCGACCGGGCCGGCTGCTGAGTCGACGACGATCCGCCGAATGGCCGGAAAGTCGCTCGCGACCACCGGGATCCCCGCCGCAAGGCATTCGAACAGCTTGTTGGGCGTCGCCAGCCAGTGGTTCAGGGTGGATCGCTGGATGGGGAGTGCCCCGATGTCGGCAGACGCGACCCACGGCAGCAGCTCGTCGGGTGGCACGGGATCGAGAACATGGACTCGACCCGCATAGCGCTCCGCCCGGCTCGCTTCCACGTATGTGTCGCGTAGGTAGCCCGGGCCCAGCAGCACCAGGTGGGCATTCTCGAGCCCGGGCCGCAGCATGGCCTCCATCAGCTGCTCGATGCCGCGCTGGCCACCAAGCCCTCCGTGGTACAGCACGATCGGGCAATCCGCAGGGATGCCGGCAGCGTCCCGGATCTGCGTCGGCCGGCGATCCGGCGGCGTCCAGCGCCGCGGACAGTTGTGCACGACCGCCATCCGCCTGGGTCCGTAGCGGTGTCTCAGGATCGCGGCCAGCTCATCGTTGACGGTCACGATCGCGGACACGCGCTTCACGAGCCGCTGCTCGTACCGCCTCAGCAATCGGCGGACCGGTCCTGGCAGCATCGCGGCCGATCCGGACTCGAGGAACAGCTCATGCGCGTCATAGACCACCGGCGTGCCCGCTGGCAGTGCGGGCAACACGCCGGCAAGCGTCGTGAGGTCATGGAGGTGCCAGACGTCGGCGTCCGGGCAGATGGTCGGGACCGCCCGACCCCAGGCTCGCAGGTTCGCGACGTAGTCTCGCAGCCACGACAGCTGGCCGAGGGCCCGTCGGAGCCCGCGCCGGGGAGCCGCCGCGGCGGAGCTTCCCGGCAAGGTTGCCGTCCTGGTCGGCCGCTGGACGACAACTCGGACGCCGTCCGGCAGGTCGCCCCTTGGACCAGGCCCGTCCAGGCAGACGAGGTTCACGTCGAAGCCTGCCTCGGCAAGGGTCGCAGCCTCGCGGCGGACGCGACTATCGAATGTCAGATCGCCGTACACGGCCATTCCGACTTTCAGGGGTCGAGCGATCTGGGTTGCCTCGGCCATCACCTCTCGCACCACGCGGGCTCCGATCCGTCGCCCGGGACCGTGGAGGTCACCCGGCCGGCCCGGCCAGCATAAGCCCCGCGCCGGTGGCCGCCGCGAAACGAGAACGCGCCGCGCGTCAGGTGGCCGGACGGACGGAGGCGCTTCTTCGCGGTGGAACCTCGGTCCGTTGAGGCTCGCGGCGATGTCCTCGACCGACCCGGTCGGCTGCGTTGGCCGCTGGGACGGCCAGCAGCAGCAGGAGGAGACCCCAGGTCATCCGGTCCTCGAGGATGTCGCCACTGAGCAGCGAGTTCATCAGGAAGTAGACGAACGCCGCACGGACCGCGGTCCACCCGTTCGTCGGTGGCACCGGTCGGGTCACGGCCAGCGCGACGATGCCGATGAACAGGGAGAGCCCGACGACGCCGAACTCGGCCGCGAACTGCAGCACCGAGTTGTGCGGGTACCGGTCGGCCAGCAGGGGGCCTAGGTAGGCAGGGCTGAGGGTCTCGAAACCTGATGTCCCGGCGCCCAGCAGGGGGTGGTCCGCGAACATCTGGGCGGCCGTGGCGAGCAGCCTGACCCGAGCCTCGGACGATGTGTCGCCGGCGGCCGAGCTCGGATCCCCGGTCAGGAGGCCGCTCACGAAGGACCCGAACAGGCTGAATCGCTCGAGGGAGGACGCAGGCAATACGGCTGACGCCAGCGCCAGCAGGACAACTGAGGCCACGATTGCGGCGATGATGCCTGTAGCCGTGCGGGGGCTGATCGTCCGCCCCGACGCGACATGACGAAGTCCCGCCAGCACGGCGAGCACCAGCAGCGCCAGGATCGGGCCGCGGGATCCGGCGGCGACGGCCACGATGAACGCGAGCGGGATGATTGCGAAGGTCAGCAGCCGCAGAAGCGGGCGGTTCTGGGCCACCACGAACGACACGCCGATGAGCGGCACCAGCAATGCGGCGAGGCTCACCTGGATCGTGTTCATGCCCAGTAACACCAAGCGATCCGCGCCGGACAGCTGGGACAGGCCGAGGAAGACGGTGATCACGCCCATCCCGAAGAACGACCAGGCGAACTGGCGGATGAGTCGCGGCTCGGACGCCACCCTCAGGCCGGCCACCGACAACGGCATGATCACCAGCACCCAGAACAACGCGGCCGTTCGGAGAGCGAGTGCCTGGTCCGGTGCGTAGAGCGTTCCTGCCAGCACAAGTGTTCCCAGCCCGACCCACAGCACCACCCCGAGTCTCCGGATCCCGAGGGGTCGGGAATCGAGCAGTAGGGGCACCGCCCCGAGCATGTTCGCCGCCGCCAGAATCACGGTGAGGTCTATCGGCAGGTAGGCCTGGACGGCGCCCTTGTAGAACGGGATCAAGAGGTAGGCGGCCAGCAGAAAGCCGGGCATCGCGATCGCGGCCACGGCCGCAACTAGGGCGACGACCAGAAGCAGCGTCACGATCGGCCCGAGGACGACGACGACCACCGCCACGCCCAGGCTGGCCAGCAGCGTCGCTCCCGTGGCGGCAAGCCTTGACGCCGGGAACGCGCCCCGGAGCGCGAGCCGGACGCCGGTCGCCCGAACGGGTGAGGTCATGGGGCCAACCGCCTCCCGCCTTCGTCCGTCGTGGCGGCCCGCGGCCCTGAACCCGCACGCCGGCGCCGGATCCGATAGGCGACCTCGTCGAGCGATCGGTTCAAGTCGGCTGCGACGCCGGCTCGACGGTTGGGGTGCCACCGCCGCTCGTGCGTGAGCATGCAAACCGTGTCACGGCCAGCCTGGATGTCGGCCGGGCCGTCCCCGGCCAGCCAGCGGGCGGGTGGCGTGGATACGTCGCTCACATAGGCATCGACGCGTCCCAGGATCCGGGGACCGTATGCCTCGAATCGAAGCCCGCAGACCTCGAGCAGCTCGGGAGTGACGAACTCGTGGTTGGCGAAGCCGAGCCGTCTGTTGATCCAGTCGCCATGCGACGCGATCGAGGCGAGCCCGGGGTTCCATCGCGCTCGAAACACCGCGCAGTTGGCATGGACCAGGTCGGCAATCTCCCCGTGGCGGTCGGCGACCGCCGCGCGGCTTGCCAGCCCTCGCCGTTTCGCGATCGTCGCACCCTCCTCATAGTGGTAGCCGACCTCGAATCCGTCGTCGAGCAGCCGCCGCACCAGCCGTTCATGGGCCCCGACCGTCGACCAGCGGAAGTAGAACGTCGAATGAGCGCCCACCTCTGCCTCCGCCGCGCGGAACGCCTCGTTGCCGGCCGGGTCGCGAATGTCCACGTCGTGACGCAGCACCAGGCAGCGCGTCGGCGGCTCCCCGGCTGCCGTCTCCAGGGCGTCGAACTCTGCCAGGGACAGGAGCGCGAAGCCAGCCTTCCGGTACAGGCGCAGGACCTGTGCATAGTCAGCCACCCGGTCGGCAACCCCGTACCTGAGCCGGATCTGGCCGGCGGCCGCCGTGATGCTCGACCCGATGCTCATCCCCCGACTGCCCTCCTTCGTTGGACCGCAAGTGTGCATCGGATTGCGGCCGCACGGCTGGGCACCGTTGACGGCTCGCACCGGACGTCGCGCCATGCGTCCGCCTGGGCCCCTCCTCATCCCACACAATGATGGCTATGCGGATTGGCCGATTGCGTATGCCTGCGCTCGCGCCGGGTGGGTTCGGGCGTGGGGTGGCCACGCTGGTCACCGGGACCGGCGTGGCCCAGGTGATCGTCATCGGTACCTCCCCCATCCTGACGCGCCTCTACTCACCGGCCGATTTCGGGATCTACTCGGTAGCCGTGTCGCTGTTGTCGCTCCTGCTGGCGGTGACCTGCCTCCGCTACGAGATCGCGATCCCGCTCCCGCAATCGGGTGTCGCCGCGGCGAACCTCCTGGCGCTGTCGCTGGCCGCGATCGTGGGCACCAGCTTCCTGACCCTGGTCGTGCTCGCCCTCATCGGCCCGTGGCTCATGGAGCGCCTCGGCGCCCCGGGTCTCGCGGCGTACGTTCTGCTCCTGCCAGTGGCGCAGTTCGGTGCCGGGCTCGGGGCGGCATTCACCGGCTGGGCCCTCCGGGTTCAGAGCTTCTCCGCCATTGCCGCCACCCGCGTCACGCAGGGTGTCGGGCTGGTCGGTGTCCAGCTCGGGCTTGGAGCCCTCGGGGCGGGGGTGCCAGGTCTGCTCGTCGGCGACGTCATCGGCCGATCGCTGGGTTCCATGCGCCTCGCACGCAGCGCCTGGCGCTCCGATGCTGCGCTGTTTCGCCAGGTGTCCAGGGCCGGCATCGCGGCTGTCGCTCGCCGATACCGCCGCTTTCCCCTGGTCACGACCTGGTCCGCATTTCTGGCTGCGCTGGGACAGCAGGCGCCGCTCCTGCTGATGGTCGGGTTCTACGGCCCTGTCTCGGGTGGTGAATACGCGCTCGCGGCGCGGATCGGGGCCTTGCCGCTGGCACTGGTGGCGGCGGCCGTGAGCCAGGTGTTCGTCGCGGAAGCTGCCAGGCTGATCCGCGGTCATCCGGCTCGCCTGCGAGGCTTGTTCGGTCGGACGACATGGGGTCTCGCGGCCGTTGCGCTCGGACCCGCGATCCTCGCGATCATCGTGGCCCCGCTGCTCGCCGGCCCCGTGTTCGGCAGCGCCTGGGCTCCAGTCGGAACGTTCATCGCGATCCTCGGACCGTCCTTCTACCTCGAGTTCGTGATCTCCGCGACCGGCGATGTTCTGTTCGTCCTCGAGCGTCAGGGCCTGCACCTCGTCCGGGAGCTGCTTCGAGTCAGCCTGATCGGAGGCGCCATCCCGCTCGCGGCGGCCCTCGGGCTGTCAGCCACCGGTGCCATTGCGATGCTCAGCGTCGGCCGATGCTTGACGTATCTGGCCTACGGCCTCGTGTCCTGGCATGCCGTCGTTCGTCATGGGCGGTTGGTGGCGTGAGCACCGTGGCCGGCCCACGGGACGGGTGATGGGCGCCGCACGATGGCCAAGACTGCTGGTTCGGACCCCCGTCGACCGAGCGGTCGAGCGTCGGTACATCCTGGACCTGGTACTGACCGAGTGGCTCGGATTCGAGTACGACCTCGTCGCCGGAGTGGAGCCAGCGACCACGATCCTCCGTCACGATGCGCCGGAAGGGGCTGGGCTTACCACCCCGGACATCCTCCTTTCCACGCCGGCCGACCGCTGGCTGAGGGATGGTTCGATGCCCGAACGCCCGTTGGCACGAGTCGTGGTCGAGCCGTGGGTCACACCAGCCGGAATGCTGCCCGTCCTGTATGGGATCCCGACGGCGACCGGGCGAGCGCTGGACCGTACGGCCTCTGGCCTGAGCACGCCGATCGACCTGCTGGGCAGCGCATTCTGGCTGCTGACCCGATACGAGGAGCTCGTTCGGCCGGAGAGGGACGCGCACGGGCGTTTCCCGATGGCCGCCAGCCTCGCAGCGCAGGAGGACTTGCTCGAGCGACCCCTGGTTGACGAGTATGTCGGGCTTATCGCGTCGGCGATCCGCGACCTGTGGCCGGACCTCGAGCCAGCGGCCAGGCCGTTCCGGCTGCGCCTCACGCACGACATCGACCAGGCGTTTGCGGCCTGGGGACGGCCCGTCGGCGTCGTCGCTCGCGCCGTTGCGGGTGATCTCGTCCGGCGTCGCGACCCGCTGCTGGCCGCCAGGCGCATCCGGGCGCTGATCGACGCGCGCACCGATCGGGTCGACCGGGACCCGCTGGCGACGTTCGACTTCCTCATGGACGTCAGTGAGCGTCACGGCCTGCGGAGCACGTTCTATTTCCTGGCGGGCACCGATCCCCAGGGCATCGACGTGCGCTACAGGATCACGGACCGGCCGTTCGGCGCCGTGCTGCGCCGGATCCACGACCGGGGCCACGAGATCGGACTCCACGCCGGCTACGGCACCTACCTCTCGGAGCGTGCGATGGGTGACGAGCTCGCGGCGTTGCGCGGGGCGTGCCACGCGGCGGGTGTCGACCAGGCGGAGTGGGGTGTCCGGCAGCATTACCTTCGGCTCCGGTACCCTGACAGCCTGCGCATCCACGAAGCGCTCGGGCTCGCACACGATTCGACCGTCGGCTTCGCGGAGCGAGTCGGGTTTCGTGCCGGCACCGGGCGTGAGTACCCGCTGTTCGATGTCGCGGCCGGTCGCGCGCTGCACGTGCGCGAGCGGCCACTGGTGGCCATGGACACGACCCTCTTCGAATACATGGGCCTGACGCGAGACCTCGCGACCGACTGCCTTCGGTCGGTCGTGGCTGCCTGCCGGAAGGCCGGCGGCGAGGCCGTGATCCTGGCGCACAACGACCGTCTGGCCGGCGAGCAGGCACGCTCTTGGTACCGGGAGGTGGTAGCCGACCTGACCCGCCAGGTGGATGAATGACCGCGACATGAGACGACGATCGCGCCTGGAGGCGACGGCGAAGGCGGGCGACGCCCCGCGGAAGGAACATCGGACCCGCAGGGTCTGGATCGTCAACCAGTACGCGGCAGCCCCGGACGAGGCAGCCGGGACCCGCCATTACGCGCTCGCGAAGCAGCTGCTGGCGCGGGGCCACGAGGTTACGATCTTCGCCGGCAACTTCAGCGCGCACGTCAATCGCCGGGACCGCCTCCGCCCCGGCTCGATGGCGCGCGCAGAGTGGCACGACGGGGTGCGATTCGTCTGGCTGTGGACGGTCCCGTACTCGGGAAACGCGTGGCGCCGGCCCCTCAACATGCTGTCGTTCATACCGACCTTCCTCGTGCGCCAGACGCGGGAGCCGGCGCCGGACGTCGTGATCGGATCCACGGTCCATCCGTTCGCGGCCCTGGGCGCGTGGATCGCGGCGCGCATGCGCAGGGCGACTTTCATGTTCGAGATCCGCGACCTCTGGCCGCAGACCCTGGTCGACCTCGGTGCGATGCGCCTCGGCTCACCCGCCGAGCGTCTGCTCAGGGCGCTGGAGGCGTTCCTCGTGCGCCGCGCCTCGGTCGTGGTGACGCTGCTGCCCGGGATCCGCGACTATCTCGGGGAGCAAGGCTTGCCCACCGCGCACGTCGTGTACATCCCGAACGGGGCGGACCTGAGCTCGTTTGACGCCGTGTTCGATCCAGGGGCGGTACCCGCAGATGCGGCCGGTTGCCTGGCTGAGATCCACCGCTTGCAGGAGGCTGGCCGGTTCGTGGTGGGGTACGTGGGTGCCTTCGGACGCGTCAACCGGGTCGACCTGGTGGTTGAGGCGGCGATTGAGGCCGATCGCCGCCAACCAGGCGTGATCGGCCTGGTCGTCGTCGGCGAGGGGCCGGAGCGCCCGATGATCGAACGCGTCGCTGATGGCCACCCATCGGTGATCGTCGGCCGGGCCATCGCCAGGCGCTTTGTCCCGATGGTGCTGCGGGGGCTCGACGCCGCCGTCGTCCACACGACGTACACGCCCGTGTATCGGTACGGGATCAGCTTCAACAAGCTGTTCGAATACATGGCGGCCTCGCGTCCTGTCGTGTTCGCCTGCGACTGTGCCTACGACCCGGTGGCGTCAAGCAATGCCGGGATCGTCGTCCAGCCCGACGACGTCCACCGTCTCGCCTCGGCGTTTCTGGAGATGGCGGCGATGCCAGCCGGCGAGCGTGCCGAGATGGGCGCGGCCGGGCGTGCGTACATCATGCGAGAGCACGACTTCCAGCGGCTCGGCGATACTTTGGCGTCCGTTGTCGAAACGGGCTCGGTCGAGGGCGACGACTAGAACGACGGGGGGAGCGGCGCCGCGCGCCGAGCGGCCATGAGGTCAGGGCGCCGCGGGACCCGCTGACTCGTCAGCACCGGCCGCCAGCGGGGTGGCATCCTTGTTGAAGTAGCCACCGTATTCATATCCGTAGCCGGTGTGATCCTTCTGCGCGACACGATTCAACACTGACCCGAGCACGTTGGCACCAGCCCTGGCCAGCGCCTCGCGCCCCAGCCTGACGCTGCGCCGCCGGCTGTGCCCCGCATCGATCACGACCACCGTGCCGTCGACCAATGACCCCAGGATTGGGGCATCCGCGAACACCTGGAGCGGCGGGCTATCGAGGACGACAAGGTCGACGACGGACTTCGCGTGGTCAAGGAACGTGCGCATCCGATGCGAGCCCAACAGCTCGCCCGGATTGGGAGGCAGCGGCCCGGTTGTCAGAACCCGCAGGTTCGGCTCCTCCGTTGCCTGCGCGATCTCGTCCAGCTGCTTGGGATCACCGCGCAGGAGGGTTGTCAGGCCCTGGGTGTTGGGCAGGTTGAACACTGCATGGATCCCGGGCTTGCGCAGGTCCCCGTCGACCAGCAGGACCGTTCGACCAGCCTGGGCGAAGACCAGTGCGAGGTTGGCCGAGGTCACGGTCTTGCCCTCGCCCGACCGTGCACTCGCCACGAGCAGACTTCGGATCGGTGTGTCGATCGATGAGAACTCAAGGTTGGCGCGAAGGGTTCGATACGCCTCGCTGATGGTCGAGCGAGGGTAGAGCAGGACCGCGAGCTGGTACATCTCCCGACGGCCGTCGGCGGGCTTCATGCGGCCAATAGAGCCGAGCGTCGGCATTCCCGTGGCCTCCTCCACGTCCTCGGCGTTCCGGAGCGCGTCGGTCAGGTACTCCACCAGCAACACGATTGCGCCAGTGATCAGCAGGCCGAGGATCGCGGCCACCAGCGTGTTGAGCAGCGGCCGCGGCGAGATTGGCTCAGGTGGCGCAACCGCCGGATCGACGATGCTGATCAGGTTGGTTGCGCTCGCGGAGGAGAAGCCGAGCAGCGTGGCATAGGTCGAGCGGAGCGTGACCAGGCGGCTTTCGAGGGTGGCCAGCTCGGTGTCCTCGGCCGCGGTCCGTGTCGCCTGGCTGGACAGCTGGGTGATGCGGTCCTGCGTCGTCACGATCTGCGCCTGCGTCGCGGCAAGGTCGGCGTCGACCGATGCCTGGATGTCCTCCTGCCGGCCCTGGATGGCCGTCGAGGCGGCGACGAGCTGCTGGGCGGTCGCGTTCGCGATGGCCGCCGCCTTGCTGGGATCGTTGTCCTGCGCCGAGATCGTCAGCAGCGTGCTGCTCGCGGGAGCCTCGGCGCGGACGCGGCGAGACAACTCATCCGGACTCGTGTCCAGCCCGAGCTGGCTGATGACGGCGTCGAGAACGGGACCCGTCGTGGCCACGGCGGCGTAGGTTGCCGACAGCTCCTGGGAGGTCAGGAGCTGCGTGTAGTCGGGGCTCGCGCTGGTCAGGGACTGGCCAACGATGAGCGTCGCCCTGGCCTCGAAGACCTTCGGTTGGATGCTGGTGATCCCGTAGGCACCCGCACCTGCCACCAGCACGCCGACGATCAGCAGCAGGTACCACCGCCGAACGATCGCGAGCAGGCGCCGCAAATCCACTTGCTACCCATCCTTAGCACGACACGCGCCAACACCGGTGTCCCTGGGGGGACCGGCAACTGCTCGCAGGATCATCGATGACACCTTCGACGCCGTCAAACCGGGTGCCTCGCGTCTGGTGGTCCGCAGGACCTTCGCCAGGCGCCGCACGGTGCGGTGGCGCACCGCTGTCTTCGTTTAGGGGGACTTCAGAGCCCCTGTCGTACTAGGCATGGCGAGCCGATTGTCCTAGCCTTGGAGTCCGGGGAAGGTCATGGATCGACGAACGAGTTGGCGCGTCGCGAACGCGTCGGTCGGCATGATCGCCCCGGGGGGAGGCTGGGACCGCCAACGGGGTGGACCGGCATAGGGGATTAGTCAGTAGCGCCGAGGGGAGCTTTGACGGTTCGACGTCTTGTCCTGCCAAGTCTGCGTGTCCGCACCGAGCTGACCGCTCGCTCGCTTGATCGCGTGGCGGGGGCCCTCCGCGAGGTGTTGACCCAGGCCGCGCTCCGGATCGCCGGTGGCACCCGTGGACGCTACCTGGTTGCTGTTGATCTGCTGGGGATCGTCTTCGCCGCCTATGTGGCCCTGGCGCTTCGGCTGGACCGGATCAGCGCGCCACTCCACGTTCCGGCCTTCCCGCTCATCGTGGTCCTGCTGCTGTCTGTGCGCACAGTGG
>Ga0315556_1002267_pt1 | contig 11077 bp, 6 predicted proteins | sample SalMarSW160310MG_FD_202112 | JGI IMG/M metagenome (GOLD analysis project Ga0315556, IMG submission 202112) | Salt marsh sediment microbial communities from the Plum Island Ecosystem LTER, Massachusetts, United States - Salt Marsh Sediment SW1603-10 ...
CCAGGGCCGCGTTGCCGCCATTGCGCCAGTCCCGCGCGCAGGCGGAATCCGCACTCGCCGTACTGCTTGGCCGCAAGCCAAAGGATATCTTCGACCCGGCCATCGTCCGCGGCAAACCGCTGGAGAACCTCGCCAGCGCGCCGGTGGTGCCCGCCGGTCTCGATGCCGGTCTGCTGGCCCGGCGCCCCGATGTGATCGCGGCCGCCGCGCGGGTTCAGGCCAGGGACTGGCAACTGCGCGCCGCGCGCGCCGCGCTGTTTCCGCGGATCACGCTGACCGGCCTGCTGGGATACGAGTCCGGGGCACTGGCCGACCTGGTGTCCGCACCGGCCCGGATCGGGCAGATCGCACTCGGCGCACTGCAGCCGGTTTCCGGCATCGCCTCGCTCGGTGCCACGCGAGATGTCGCCGCCGCCCGGCTCGACCAGGACACGCTGGCCTGGCAGGCAGCAGTGCGCAATGCCTTCCGCGAGACCCACGATGCCCTCGTGGACATTCGCGAGACCGGCACCCTGGAATCGGCGCAGCGCGACCGGGTAGACAGCCTTGCGGAAACGCTGCATCTGGCGCAGCTGCGCTTTGACGCCGGCTATTCGGGTTACCTGGATGTGCTGGACAGCGAGCGTGGGCACGATGCGGCGGCCATGGCCCTGATCCAGGCCCAGCGCGATCACCTGCTGGCCATGGTCGATCTTTACCTGGCCCTGGGCGGGGGCTGGTCCGGACCGGAAACGGGAAGTCCGCAGGCCGGTACGCACGGCGGCTCGGCCGTCTCGCAGACCTCCACCCGCCCCGCGAGCCCCGGCCAGACCCTCCCCTGATCCCGGCAGGACCGTGCCGGCCGGGCCTGCAGTCGGCCACGCGCCACCGGAACACCGTCAAACCTCCGTCATACCGGGCCCGATCGCAGGTGACTCCACGGGTTCATGCCTATACAGGACAGTTTCAGCGGTCGTCAAGCGCTGAATATGCCCGGTATTGCTGGTAGAATTCACAGGAGCTTTTCCAATCCCTTGTCGGCAGGAGCAGCGGACCCCTCTCAACATGCTGAGAATCAGCATCATGAACACCAAAGGCGGTTGCGGAAAGACCACGATCGCCACCAACCTGGCCAGTTACTGCGCATCGCTGGGCTATGGTACGGCGTTGTTCGATTATGACCGGCAGGCTTCCTGCACGCGCTGGTCCAAGGCACGCCCGTCCAGCCGGCCACCGGTGTACTGCGTGCCCGCATACGAACCGCCGCGCCCGAGCGTCACGCGCGCCTGGCAGATGCGGGTTCCACAGGACACGCGCTACATCATTACCGATACCCCGGCTGGTTATGCCATGGTGGATATCGAGGACCGCGTGGCCGAAACCGATGTCATTCTGATTCCGGTACTGCCGTCTCCCATCGACATCCATTCGACTGCCGACTTCATCCGGGACCTGTTGTTGGTCGGCAAGGTGCGGGTCCACAACACCCGCCTCGCTATCGTGACCAACCGCACGCGCATCCGCACCCGGGCCGTGGAAAAACTCGAACGCTTCCTCAACAAGCTCGACATTCCCGTCATTGCCCGCATCCGTGATACCCAGCATTACGTCAGCGCCTGCGAGCAGGGACTCGGGATCCATGAACTCGGCGAGCGGGATGCACAGCAGGACCGCGAAACCTGGATCGAGTTGCTCGACTGGCTGGATTGCAACCGTGGCGGCTTTACCGAGTTTCAGTACGCGCAGTTGCAGGGGCTGACTGCCTGAAGCGGGCCTGCCGTTGCGCCGTGCCCGAAACAGGCGCGTGGCCGGCTTCCCGGTGCGGAAAGGCAACCGTCTGTAATACCCCTCTGTTTATCGAGCAGACAGCCGGCCCGCATGGCCTTCCCCTGGAACCCGACCGTTCACGCCGAGGCAGGTTGCAACGCGGCGTTTACCTATGGACGCGGGCGCTCCATCCGCACCTTGCAGGCCCTGCACGCCCCTGAACCCGGTTAGAACCTGTCTCATCCCCCCGGGGCCACGGGGTGGGTGAGACAGGTTCCCGTACGAGCAGGTGATTTCATCCGCATACCTGGAAGAATTCCCGAATCCCTACTAGAGTAGATATGTTGTAGAGACACCTGCTTTCACGCGCATGGGGGGGGAAGCATGAATTTCACATCCAGAATTGGCGAGACCTGCGAAAAGACCTTTTGCAGTTGTATCGTAGTGGCCGTAATCGCGCTGACCTTGCTGGCAGTCACCGCTGTGGTGATGGTTGCCAGTAATACCGGCATAACAGGCATGTTCAGGGTCCTGTTTCCGGATTAACCGTGATAATGCGTTAACTGCCGTTCATTGACCACTCGCACCGGGCGGCCGCGAGCCGGACCATGCGTACGGAAACCCCGCATCAGCGGGGTTTTCTGTTTCCGGAAACGACCGGTGCTGGCAAACCCGGAAATCCAGTGATGATTCCCCCTGAATTGCAACCAAGCTGGCCGTGGCGGCTTACCGCCCGGTATTTTCTCCAGGCCGGGAGAAATCACACACATTCGGGCAGGTATTGCACAGGTGGCGCGCGCGCAGAACGAGCGCAGCGGGTTGAGGAATTGCCTGACGAAACGCCGGTCCGGAAGTCCAGTGCTCGTTGGATCGCGCCACGGGACAGGATCTCCCCGCACTGCCCGGCACCAGCAAACTGGAGAACCTGATCGATGGACAACCGGGCGTGCGTGGAAAGCCCCCGCAACGATCCCGCACCGGTTTGCTGAAGCGAAAAGCGGCTACCACTGCAACGGCAAACGCCTGATGCAGACACCAGGAATGGCGCACCCGGAGAGATGGCTCGCCCCTGCGGGACGACGTTCTGCGCTCCCTGCGGTCGCTGCTCGAACTCCCGACCCCCCTGGTTCATCGTGGTGAACGGATGTTATGGGTAACTTATATTTCAACTGGTTAGCTGGGCCCACCCGCAACCCTGAAGCGCGCTGAAACCCGCCGGTTATCGCAGCGGCATTTTCCGGCGCTACGTTCTCGCCTGGGAGTGGATGTCTGAATCGCCTCCGAGCTACCAGAACCGGTCTCAAAATTACGTATTCAGCGAAATCACGGATGACCGATGGCGTGCTACGGCTGAGCGATGCGCAGTGGGGGCGTATTCGGGAGCATTTTCCGGAGCAACCCATTCCATCCGAGCGCAGAGGACGCAAACCGATACCCGCCCGCAAGCTCCTCGAAGCCGTTCTCCGGATTCTCGATACTGGCCCCGGTGGGGCAGCACATGCTGCCGCAGTGTTACCCGAGCCATAAAGCGGCCCATCGTCGATTCCAGCACGGGTGTCGCAACGAAGTGCTGCGAGCGATGCTGGCCGATCTGGCCAATGCGCTGCGTGCTGAAGGCGCGCTCGATGAACCGGAATGTCGTATCGATGCGACCTTCTCTTCGGTCAAAGGCGGCGGCGCGGAGATCAGCCCGAAGAAGCGCGGTAAGGGTGTGAAAACCATGGCAATTGTGGAGCGCCATGGATTGCCGCTGGCCGTCAGGACGCAGGCGGCGAACCATCATGAGATCACCCTGGTGCAGCTGGGCTTTGACTGCTGCACGATCGAAGCCAGGCCGGAGAACCTGACAGGTGATCGTGCCTGTGACCGCGACAAGCTGGATGAAGCACTGCGCCGGGACGGTATTGAGAGGATCGCACCGCATCGACAGAACCGGGGCAGGCCAGGAACGAGTGCGCCTTGAATGCGGTCAAAGCCCCACGAGCGGTTCTTCCGCGCCATGCGGAACACCAGGGCAGTGATCTGTTGTACGACACGGGGCGGTTATCCGGAGGCAGGCAATGTCCTCGCCCAGAATCTTTATTGCAGAACAATCGAGCCAGTTCGCAGAACCTGCGACGGCTCCGTCAAAGTGATCGGCTGCAGCGAAGGCCCGGTGGCCATGCCCAAAGCACTGCGTGGGGCAGGCTCTCGAAAAGATCCTGACTCACCGGAAGGAAGAAGCGGCTTCGGCAGGCACCGGCCTGGTGCCGGAAAGGCAGGTGCCGCACCAGGAGCCTGCAAGAAACGCGAATGTCTAAACTTTCGCAATTATTCACGCACCAAGTACAATTAACGGATCAGAAAAGTGGTAGCGTTGACGCACGGACGGACCGCGACCAGCATCGCGGGCGGATTGAGAGGGTCCTGGCGTCAGGCTCCAGGGGCACGTAGCACACGGCGATGCGTGCGTGCCGCCGGCGGTAGCAGACACCTGCCCGGCATGGCCAGAGTCCGGATACCGGCTCGTGAATCACCTCACAGGACGGAGAAAACCAATGAGCAGCCCCAAGCCCAGCGATATCACGCGTCCCGCGGACCTGGCACAGCATGGCAAGGGGACCGGCGCGGTGCGCACGCAACGCCCGGTTTACGTGGACCTGCTTCCCCCCTGCAACAACGCCTGCCCGGCCGGGGAAAACATCCAGGGCTGGCTGGCCCACGTGCAGGAAGGCGCCTTCGAAAAGGCCTGGCAGGTGTTGATGCGGGATAATCCCCTGCCTGCCGTGCACGGTCGGGTCTGCTACCACCCGTGCGAAAGCCACTGTAACCGTAACGCGGTGGACAGCGCAGTGAGCATCCACGCCGTGGAGCGCTTCCTGGGCGACCTCGCCCTGCAGCAAGGCTGGAAGGTCAAGCAGGACGCCCCCCCCAGTGGGCACCGGGTCATGGTGGTGGGTGCCGGGCCCAGCGGCCTGTCGGCAGCCTTCCACCTCACCCGAATGGGGCACACCGTGGAGATTCTCGAGGCAGGACCCATGGCCGGCGGCATGCTGCATTTCGGCATCCCCGCCTACCGCTTGCCGCGCGTAGAGCTGGACCGGGAGATTGCCCGCATCCAGGAAATGGGCGTGCGCATGGTGTTCAACCACAAGGTGGAGGACGTGGTGGCGGAAAAAGAGGCAGGACGGTTCGACGCAGTGTTTATCGCGGTCGGCGCCCACCTCAGCAAGCGGATCGATATTCCGGCGCGGGATGCCGGCAAGATCTTCGATGCGGTCGGCTTTCTGCGTCAGGCGTCATCGGGGCAGGCGCCGACTCTGGGCCGACGCGTGGCCATTTACGGTGGCGGCAACACGGCGATGGATGTCGCCAGGACGGCGAAGCGACTCGGCGCCGAGGAAGCCCTCATCATCTACCGGCATGACCGGGAGCACATGTCCGCCCATTCTTCCGAGGCTGACGAGGCCATCGAGGAAGGTGTGAAGATCAACTGGCTGCGCACCATCAAGGAGATTGACCAGGGCAAGATCCAGGTCGAGATCATGCAGATCAATGCCGACGGCTATCCCGAGCCGACCGGCCAGTTTGAATCGCTGGAAGCGGACACGCTGATCCTGGCGCTGGGGCAGGTCACCGACACCGCATTCCTGAAGCAGGTGGCGGGCATCAAGTTCAAGCGCGACGGCACCGTGGTGGTCGACGCCAACATGATGACCGGCCACGCGGGTATCTTCGCCGGCGGCGACATGGTGCCCAGCGAGCGTACGGTGACCACGGCAGTCGGGCACGGCAAGACCGCCGCCCGCCACATCAACGCCTACCTCAACGGCGAGCAGTACACGACGGGGCCGAAGCACCCTGTGGTGGGCTTCGATGCCCTGCATATTCACTACCTTACCGAGGCCCGCCGCAGGCATCAGGACCATCTGGACCTGGAGCAGCGCCGCTATGGCTTTGACGAAGTTGTCAGGGGGTTGAGCGAGAGCGAAGCGCTATACGAGGCCAGACGCTGCTTCTCCTGCGGCAACTGTTTCGAGTGCGATGGCTGTTTCGGTGCCTGCCCCGAGCATGCGATCATCAAACTCGGCCCCGGAATGCGTTACCGCTATGACTACGATCTATGCACGGGCTGTGCCGTGTGCTTCGAGCAGTGTCCCTGTCATGCCATCGACATGCTCCCGGAACCAGGAGTCTAATCCATGAAGTCGTCAGCCGTTACGACGCTGGAAGGCAACGAGGCGGTCGCGTACACCGCCTATCGCGTCAACGAAGTGTGTGCGATCTATCCGATCACGCCCTCGTCGACCATGGCCGAGCTGGCCGATCAGTGGGCCTCCGAAGGGAAACCTAACATCTGGGGCAACATCCCCCTGGTAGTCGAAATGCAGAGCGAAGGCGGTGCCGCCGGCGCGGCCCACGGCGCGCTGCAGACCGGTGCCCTGACGACCACCTTCACGGCCTCGCAAGGTCTGCTGCTGATGATCCCGAACATGTACAAGATCGCGGGCGAGCTGACACCCGCGGTGTTTCATGTGGCCGCCAGATCTCTGGCCGCCCAGGGCCTGTCAATTTTCGGCGATCATTCCGATGTCGCGGCGGTACGCAACACCGGCTTCGCCCAGCTGGCCTCGAGCACGGTGCAGGAGGGGCACGACATGGCGCTGCTGGCGCAGGCCGCGAGCCTCGAGGCCAGGGTGCCCTTCGTGCACTTTTTCGATGGCTTCCGCACCTCGCACGAGGTGAACAAGCTCAGCCTGATCCCGGATGAACAGATGAGCGCGATGATTGACCCGGCGCTGCTGCGCCAGCACCGGGCCCGCGGCCTGAATCCGGACAATCCCTTTATCCGCGGTACTGCGCAGAACCCCGACGTCTATTTCCAGGCGCGGGAGACGGTCAACCCGTTTTATGCGCGCCTGCCGGCCATCCTGCAGGAAAGAATGGATGCCTTTGCCGCGCTGAGCGGCCGCTCCTACCAGCTGTTCGACTACTACGGCGACGCGGACGCCGAGCGTGTGGCGGTCATCATGGGCTCGGCGGCGCAGACCTTCCGTGAGACGGTCACCTACCTCCAGCGGCAAGGGGAAAGATGCGGGGTAATCAATGTGCACCTTTGCCTGCCGTTTTCCGCCGAGCATTTCCTGGCCGCGCTGCCAGCGTCAGTAAAGGCCATCGCCGTGCTCGACCGCACCAAGCTGCCGGGCTCTACCGGCGAGCCCCTGTATACCGATGTGGTGACTGTCATGGCCGAAGCCCTGGCCAGCGGCGCCCTGCCATGCGACACCCTGCCGCGGATCATCGGCGGGCGCTACGGCTTGTCCTCCAAGGAGTTCACGCCGGCCATGGCCAAAGCCGTGCTCGACGAATTGAAGGCGGCGCAGCCGAAGAACCACTTCACCATCGGCATCCATGACGATGTCTCCCATACCAGTCTGGACTATGATCCCGCATTCGACATCGAGCCGGACGAAGTGATGCGCGCGCTGTTCATCGGCCTCGGTGCGGATGGCACGGTTGGCGCCAACAAGAACAGCATCAAGATCATCGGTGAGTCCACGCCCCTGTACGCGCAGGGCTACTTCGTCTACGACTCGAAGAAATCCGGCTCGCAAACGGTCTCGCATATGCGCGTCGGACCGAATCCCGTCAACTCCCCCTATCTCGTGCGCTCGGCCGGGTTCATCGGCTGCCATCAGTTCAGCTTCATCGAGAAGATGGACGTACTGGAGAGTGCGCGGCAGGAGGCGATCCTGCTGCTCAACAGCCCCTACGGTCCCGATGAGGTGTGGGACCATCTGCCGCGCAACGCACAGCAGCAACTCATCGACAAGCAGATCCGGCTCTATGTGATTGACGCTTCCAGCGTGGCGCGGGAAACCGGTATGGGCAACCGCACCAATACGATCATGCAGACCTGTTTCTTCGCCATCTCCGGGGTGCTCCCCCGTGACGAGGCGATCAGCAAGATCAAGGAATCCATCCGCAAGACCTATGGCAAGAAGGGCGACGAAGTCGTCCAGAAGAACTTCGCTGCCGTGGACCAGACCCTGGCACATCTCCATCGGGTCGAGGTTCCCCGGCAGGCAGACAGCCGCATCGAAATGCCGCCAGTGGTACCGTCCGAGGCACCGGAGTTCGTGCAGCGAGTGACGGCGGCGATGATGGCGGGCAAAGGTGATCAACTGCCGGTGTCCGCGCTGCCGATCGACGGCACCTACCCATCCGGTACGACCAGGTGGGAAAAGCGCAATATCGCGGCCTTCGTGCCGGTCTGGGAGCCGGACATCTGTATTCAATGCGGCAACTGCAGCTTCGTGTGCCCACATAGCGTGATTCGCGGCAAGTTCTATGCCGAATCCTTGCTGGCATCCGCCCCTGAAGGCTTCCAGTCTGCGCCCATCAACGGCCGGGGCTTCCCGGACACACGCTATACGCTGCAGGTCTACCTGGAGGACTGCACGGGCTGCGGCCTGTGCGTGGAAGTCTGTCCCGCCAAGAGCCTGCAGCAGAGTGGCGTCAAGGCCATCAACATGAAGCCCAAGGAGGCTATCCTGGCACAGGGCCGGCAGGGCGTGGGCTTTTTCGAATGGCTACCGGTCAACGACCGCTCGCAGGTGGACTTCTCGTCAGTGCGGGGAACACAGTTCCTGGAGCCCCTGTTCGAATTCTCCGGTGCCTGCGCGGGTTGTGGCGAGACACCGTACGTGCGCCTGCTCTCACAGTTGTTTGGCGACCGGGCCATCATAGCCAATGCCACAGGTTGCTCATCCATCTACGGGGGCAATCTGCCGGCAACGCCCTGGACCAGGAACGGTGAGGGGCGCGGTCCCGCCTGGTCGAACTCGCTGTTCGAGGACAACGCCGAGTTCGGGCTGGGTTTCAGGCTGAGTGCCGACCAGCATCTGGGGATGGCGCGACAATTGGCGCAGGAACTCAAGGGCCAACTGGAGCCGGAGCTGGTCGACGAGATCCTGGCTGCCCCGCAGATCGCCGAATCGCAGATCCGCGCGCAACGGTTGCGGGTCGCACAGCTCAAGGCGGCGCTGCTGACGCTCGACAGCGAGAAGGCCCGCGACCTGTTGTCGGTGGTCGATCACCTGGTCCGGCGCAGTATCTGGATCGTCGGTGGCGATGGCTGGGCCTACGATATCGGCTCCTCGGGGCTGGACCACGTACTGGCCAGCGGCAAGGACGTCAATGTGCTGGTGCTGGACACGGAAGTCTATTCCAACACCGGTGGCCAGATGTCGAAGGCCACCCCGCTGGGAGCCGTGGCCAAGTTTGCCGCCGCGGGCAAGCCGGTGGCCAAGAAGGACCTGGGGCTGCAGGTGATCTCCTACGGTAATGTGTACGTCGCACGGGTAGCCATGGGCGCCAATCCGCAGCAGACGCTGCTCGCGCTGCGAGAAGCTGAGGCGTACCCCGGGCCGTCTCTGGTGCTGGCCTACAGCCACTGTATTGCGCACGGTATCAACATGCAGCACGGCTTGCGGCAGCAGGATCTGGCGGTCGCGAGCGGTCATTGGCCCCTGATTCGCTACAACCCGGCCTTGCGGCAGGCCGACAGGAATCCCTTCGTGCTTGACTCGCCACGTCCGACGGTAAAGCTCAAGGACTATGCGCTCAATGAATTGCGCTACAAAATGCTATCCCGGGCACACCCGGCCGAAAGCGAACACCTGATGGGGCTGGCGCAGCAGGTCGTGGATCAGAAATGGGAAATCTATGAAGAGATGGCCAGCCGCAGCGGGAGTCATTTCCATCCGGACGCGGCTGTCAAACTCTAGGTAATCGGGGAACACACTATGGATCTCACCACCACCTATATGGGGCTGGATCTCAGGCATCCTGTCGTTGCCTCGGCGTCGCCGTTGTCGGGCACGCTGGAGGGTATGAAGCGGCTGGAGGACGGCGGCATCGCGGCAATCGTGATGTTTTCGCTGTTCGAAGAGCAGATTCGCCACGACAACGAAGCCTTTTCCCACCTCATGGAATCGGGGACCTTGAGCTTTGCCGAGTCACTGAGCTATTTTCCGCAGATCGATGCCTACGACGTGGGACCGGACAGCTATCTGGAGCTGGTCCGGCGGGCGGCTGAGGATCTGGAGGTTCCGGTCATTGCCAGCCTGAACTGCGTCACCAGCGAAGGCTGGATGCAGTATGCGCGGCAACTGCAGGAGGCCGGGGCGGCCGGTCTGGAGTTGAACATTTACGGCGTGCATGCAGACCTCGAGGTATCCAGCGCGCAGGTCGAGCAGGGCTATGTGGACATCCTGGAGGCGGTCAAGTCAACGGTCAGTATCCCGGTGGCCCTCAAACTCAGCGCGTTCTTTACCGCGATGGGGCACCTGGCCCGGCGCCTGGACGCGGCGGGTGCCGACGCCCTGGTACTGTTCAACCGCTTCTTCCAGCCGGACATCGACATCAATGAGCTTGAGGTACAGCCGACCTTGCCGTTGAGCTCAGCCGGCGAAATACGCGCGCCGCTGTTGTGGATTGCCCTGCTGCACGGACACATAAATGCCTCACTGGGCGCCACGCGCGGTGTGGAAGGTCCCGCCGAGGTGATCAAGTACTTGCTGGCGGGAGCCGATGCGGTGATGACGACCTCTGCCTTGCTGCGCAACGGGCCCGCCTATGCCTCCCGGCTGGTGGAGGGATTGCAGCAGTGGATGGAGGGTCGCGGATTCGAGTCGGTGGGACAGATGCGCGGCACCATGAGCCATCGCAATGTGGCGAATCCACGCGCCTTCGAGCGGGCAAACTACCTGCGCGTGCTGGAGAGCTTCAAGAACCACTACAGGTAGACCTCCATATGCGGGTTAGTGCCCTGCACGATGTGCTTCCGGTTCGTTCTCCCATTCCTGTATTCACGCAGTAATGTGTTAACAGATTGCGCCGGGGCCCAGGTAATCCCCGCAGGAAGACCCTTCAGCCGGGCTCAGGAAAGGTCGAAACGGTCCGCGTTCATGACCTTGTTCCAGGCCGCCACGAAGTCCTGCACGAACTTCTCCCGGGCATCGTCCTGCGCGTAGACCTCTGCAATCGCACGCAGTTGCGAGTTCGAACCGAACACGAGGTCGACGCGGGTGGCGGTCCATTTCAGTTCGCCGGTTGCGCGGTCGCGCCCTTCGAACTGGTCCTGGTCTTCCGAGGTTGCCTTCCACTCCGTACCCATGTCGAACAGGTTGACGAAGAAGTCGTTGCTGAGTGTCCCGGGGTGCCGGGTGAAGACACCGTGTCGAGACTGTCCGACATTCGCGTTCAACACGCGCATGCCACCGACGAGAACCGTCATCTCCGGCGCGGTGAGCGTGAGGAGCTGCGCCTTGTCGACCAGCAACTCCTC
>Ga0315556_1002268_pt1 | contig 11076 bp, 9 predicted proteins | sample SalMarSW160310MG_FD_202112 | JGI IMG/M metagenome (GOLD analysis project Ga0315556, IMG submission 202112) | Salt marsh sediment microbial communities from the Plum Island Ecosystem LTER, Massachusetts, United States - Salt Marsh Sediment SW1603-10 ...
ACCACATCCTTGAAATTGCTGATACCCCAGCGACTGTCGCCAACGCGACCGTAATCCGTGCCGAAAATAGTGTCCAGATCGGAACGCTGACCCATGGCCTCGACCATGGCGCCGGTTTCGCTGTTCCAGATTTTAATGCCACCCGTGTATTTTTCCTTGTCACCAAGTGTAAAACCGCCGGCACCACCGGTAATAATGTGTTTGCCGTCAGAGGAAAAGTGCACCGTGTAAATGTCATCTTCCGCGGCGTGGCCGGTGTTGTGCAGCAGGGCAAGGCTCAGGGTGGCGGTCTTGAACAGAGTAGATAGCTTCATGTGGTGATGGTCCCAGCGTAATCGTCCTTAAAGAGTGGGACCGTTACAGCGGGCCCCTCGATGTATCCCAAAAATGTGCGCCAGCGCTGTGACGAAACAATTTGAAGGAAGTATCGGCAAGGGGTAGGTCAGCTTGAGATGGCGCCACCCGCAACGGAGTGCGGGCTGATCATGTTCGCCGGGGAATTGGGTTGTGTTGATAAATATTATAGTTATTACAATATCATATAAAAAATATCTCGAATTATTATTACAGGTTGCCTGCGAGTATTTCGCTAATACGCTGATCGAGCCAATAACAGGGTTTCCAGGGCCAGTTACCGCTGACAAAGCCGACGTGACCACCGCTACGGCTCAGTTCCAGGGTCACACCCGGACCGAGTTCCCCGGCGTCGGGAATCGCGTCGGCGGTCATAAACGGATCGTCGCGCGCATGCAGAATCACTGTCGGCGTGTGGATACGCGCCAGGAACTGGCGGCTGCTGGAACGCCGGTAATAGTCGTCGACACCGTCAAAGCCGTGCAGCGGTGCGGTGACCTGGTCGTCGAAGGCGCGGAACGAGGTCAGCCCGGCGAGCCGGGACACCGATACGGGCATGGGCATGCTGGCCGCCTTGGCGCGCACCGATGCGCGCAGTTTGCGTAACAGGTGGTACTGGTAGAGCCGCGACACACCGGACTGCAGTCGCAGGGCCGCCTTGTTCAGTTCAAAGGGCACTGAAACCGCGACCGCTTTTGCCACGATGCCCTGGTCAGGGTTTTCCCCCAGCCATTTCAGCAAGACGTTACCGCCCAGTGAAATGCCGACAACAAACAGCGGTCGCTGCGGGAAGCGCCGGTGCAACAGGCGGAGCAGGAAATCGACATCCCCGGTATCGCCGGAATGATAGCTGCGCGGCAGGCGGTTCGGTTCACCGCTGCAGCCGCGGAAGTTCATCATGGCGACCTGCAGGCCGCGGTTGCCCAGCGTGTGCATCAGGCTGGCGCCATAGTGCGAGCGTATCGAGCCTTCCAGTCCGTGCAACAGCAGCACCAGCGGTCCGGGTTGCTGCGGCGTCCAGTCGACATCGACAAAATCGCCGTCTGCCAGTTCTATGCGTTCGCGCCGCAGCGGTGGCGGATTGCGTTTACGGAAGAGATGGGGGAACAGCGTTTGCAAATGCCCGCCGGGCAACCACCATGCCGGTTTGAACGAACTGCCAGGCGCCGGGTTGCGCACTTGTGTAACGGTAACCGCCAGGCGGTCAGAGAACGCGTTCTATGGTGGCGCGCAGGGTATCAATGGTGAAAGGTTTGTCGAACATGGCAGATACTCCGCTGCGGGCGATCCCGGCCAGCCGGTTACGGTCGGTTTCGGAGGTGACCATCAGTACAGGCACACTTTGCTGAGTGCTCTGGTTGCGGATGAACTGGCTGAGCTGCTCGCCATCCATCTCCGGCATATTGTAGTCGGTCACAATCAGGTCAAAGTAGGCTTTCTCGATCAGCTCGACGGCCTGCTGGCCGTTTTCGGCTTCGTCAATGTGCTCGATACCCAGGCGTTCCAGCATCTGTCGCACAATATGCCGCGAGGTAAAGCTGTCGTCGACAATCAGCACGCGCAGCTCATCCGGGTTGAACTGCTTCAGCTGCAGCGGATCGGGTTGCAGGTAATCCAGCGTCGCCAGCAGCGACTTGCTTAATTGTTCCAGGCTGAAGGGCTTGGGCAGAATGGCGATCACGCCGGCCTGACGCAGGGGCTCAAGATAGCGTATGGCGGTTTCGCTGGATATCAGCATAAAGGCCGTGTCCAGCAGCGTGTCATCGCTGCGCATCTGCTGTACCAGTTCGGTGCCGGTCATGTCGGGCAGGTGCATGGCGCTGATCACCAGGTCCGGCGGGTGGGCGCGCATTTGCGCCAGCGCCTTTCGGCCGGTATCGGTCCAGCGGAGTTGTTCGGCACCGAGCTGGTGGAGATAGTCTTCGATAATGCGGTGCTGGGTACCGGAGGGTTCCACCAGCAGTACTTCCAGCTGCTTTATCGACAGCAGACTCATCGGTGTTCCCGGTTTTCCTTGAGGTGATCGACCACGCCGGGGTCCGCCAGTGTCGAGGTGTCGCCCAGGCTGTCGACTTCGTTGGCCGCGATCTTGCGCAGAATACGGCGCATAATCTTACCCGAACGCGTCTTGGGCAGGCCGGGCGCCCACTGGATGGCATCGATGGTGGCAATGGGGCCGATTTCCGTGCGTACCATTTTCACCAGCTCGGTCTTCAGCGCGTCGCTGGGCTCGACGCCCTTCACCAGGGTGACATAGGCGTAGATGCCCTGGCCCTTGATGTCGTGCGGGAAGCCCACCACCGCGGCTTCGGCGACATCCTTGTGCAGCACCAGCGCGCTTTCCAGTTCGGCGGTGCCGAGACGGTGGCCGGACACGTTCAACACGTCGTCGACGCGGCCGGTGATCCAGTAATAGCCGTCCTGGTCGCGGCGTGCACCGTCGCCGGTGAAGTACATGCCGGGATAAGTGGAGAAATAGGTGTCGATAAAGCGCTGGTGGTCGCCGTATACCGAGCGCATCTGGCCGGGCCACGGGCGCGTGATCACCAGGTTGCCCGTAGCTTCTCCCTCCAGCACATGACCTTCGTTATCGACCAGTGCCGGCACCACGCCGAAAAACGGCAGGCTGGCCGAACCCGGCTTCATGTCGACGGCGCCGGGCAGCGGCGTAATCATATGGCCGCCGGTTTCCGTCTGCCACCAGGTATCCACAATCGGGCAACGTTCCTCACCAACTACCCGGTAATACCACTCCCAGGCTTCAGGATTGATAGGTTCGCCGACCGTGCCGAGCAGGCGCAGGGAACTGCGTGCGGTGCGCCTGACCGGTTCTTCGCCCTCGCGCATCAGTGCGCGAATCGCCGTTGGCGCGGTATAGAAGGTGGCCACCTGGTGCTTGTCGCATACCTGCCAGAAACGCGAGGAATCCGGATAAGTCGGTATACCCTCGAACATCAGGGTGGTGGCGCCGTTGGTCAGCGGGCCGTAAAGTATATAGGTATGTCCGGTAATCCAGCCGACATCGGCGGTGCACCAGTAGTGCTCGCCGTCCTGGTAATCGAACACATACTTGTGGGTGATGGCGGCGTACAGCAGATAACCGCCGCTGGTGTGCAGCACACCCTTGGGCTTGCCGGTAGAACCCGATGTATACAGGATGAACAGCGGGTCTTCGGCATCCATCGGTTCCGGTTCACAGTCGGCATCGACAGTCTCGGCCAGTTCGTGCAGCCAGGCATCACGCTCGGCGTGCCAGTCGATGTTGCCACCCGTGCACTGGCATACCAGCACGGTATGTACGCCAGGGCAGGCGGCGAGGGCTTTGTCGGCGTTGCTTTTCAGTGGCACCGTTTTACCGCCGCGCCGGCCTTCATCCGCGGTAACCACCACGTGGCAATCGGAATCGAGTATGCGGTCCTTGAGGGATTCCGGCGAAAAACCACCGAACACCACAGAATGAATCGCGCCGATGCGCGCACAAGCCAGCATGGCATAGGCGGCTTCGGGAATCATCGGCATGTAGATACACACACGATCGCCCTTGCGGACGCCGCGAGCCTTCAGCACATTGGCGAAGGTGCAGACCTGTCGGTGCAGTTCGCGGTAGGTGATATGGCTGTCCCGGGATGGATCGTCGCCTTCCCAGATAATCGCGACCTGGTCGCCGCGTGTGTCCAGGTGCCGGTCTATGCAGTTATAGCTGACGTTAAGTTGCGCACCTTCGAACCAGCGGATCTTGCCGCTGCTGAAGTCCCAGTCGAGCACGCGGTTCCAGGGTTTGTACCAGCTGAGGAAGCGGTCCGCCTGTTCCGCCCAGAAGGTTTCCGGGTCATCGACAGATTGCCGGTACATGCGCTCGTAAGTTGCCTTGTCGATATGTGCGCTGGCGGCGAAAGCGGTGGGGACCGGATAAACTTTTTCCTCGGACATGCTGCGCTCCTTTGACTGGTATTGTGTCATTGTACGGACAATGTAAAAGCAGTATCAATGTTGTTTTATCACCTGCCGCTGCGGCAACCGCGAAACCTCCCAGTTGGCGATTGCCCAGCACCAGAATTCATCGATAGTGGCGTTGTGTAACGCTCGCGGCGGCGTCTGGCCCAGAAACTCTGCCGCCTTGCAGAGCGTGATCACGGTCTGGCCGCTGTCAACCGCTGCCGCACCGGTTTGCTTGCTCAGCTTTTCCCCCATGCGGTTGGCCGCCACCGGCAGGTGCAGATAGTGAGGCGTGGGGTAGCCAAGTAATTGTTGCAGCAGTATCTGGCGCGCGGTCGAATCCAGCAGATCGGCGCCGCGCACCACGTGTGTAATTCCTTGCAAGGCGTCGTCCACCGCCACGGCCAGCTGGTAGGCGAACAGCCCGTCGGCGCGTTTGAGGACAAAGTCACCACAGGATGACGGCAGCCAGGCGCGAATGTCGCCCTGCAGCCGGTCGTGAAAACAAATCTCCAGGTTCGGCACACGCAGGCGTGTGGCGCGCGGCTTGCGCCCCGGTGGCAGTCCATTGCGGCAGGTGCCCGGATAAATACCGGGCCGGTCGCTGGTGGCCGTCAGTTGCAGTATATCGCTACGGGAGCAGGCGCAGGGGTAGCAGTGCGCCTGCGACTCCAGTTGTTGCAGCGCCAGCTGGTAGTGCGCCGAGCGTTGTCGCTGGTAAAGAATTTCACCATCGGGGTGCATGCCGAAGGCTTCAAGGGTATCCAGAATGGCTCGTGTGGCGCCCGGCGCTTCGCGCGGCGGGTCCAGGTCCTCGATGCGCACCAGCCATTCGCCGTGGTGCGCGCGGGCATCAAGAAAGCTGCCCACGGCGGCCACCAGTGAGCCGAAATGCAGCGGGCCGGTCGGCGAGGGCGCGAAACGGCCACGATAGGGCTGGCTGCTATTGTCCACGCCGTTGCACGATGCTGGGCTGACAGTGTGCGGCTGGCAGCGGCCGTGGCAAGAAAAAACCGGCATGAGGCCGGCTTTCCACTGGGTTGATAACTACGCCGTCCGCGTCGTATCTAGCCCATCTGTTTTTCACGTATCTCATCGAGCGTCTTGCAGTCGATACACAGCGTGGCGGTGGGGCGGGCTTCCAGCCGGCGAATGCCGATCTCGACGCCACAGGCCTCACAATAACCGTATTCTTCATTTTCCAGGTTCATCAGCGCTTCGTCGATTTTCTTGATCAGTTTGCGCTCGCGGTCGCGTGCCCGCAGTTCCATACTGAACTCGGACTCCTGGGTGGCGCGGTCGTTCGGGTCGGGGAAATTGGCGGCTTCGTCCTGCATGTGATGGACGGTACGGTCGACTTCTTCCATGAGTTCACGCTTCCAGGCCAGCAATATATTGCGGAAGTGCTGGATCTGCGCTTCGTTCATGTACTCTTCATCTTTCTTCTTCTGGTAAGGCGCGATGTCCTGCGCCGGACCGGTAGCGGATGCCGGAGCTCTTTTGGCCGCTTTGGGCTTTGTTGCAGTGCCGGATTTCGAGGCTGCCTTGGCCGGCGTCGCTTTTTTCCTGCCTGCCGGGGTTGCAGTGGTCTTCTTCTTTGCGGGAGCTTTGGGTTTGGGAGCTGCTTTTTTAGCCGGCGCTTTTTTGGCGACAGCTTTCTTTGCCGCAGGGGCTTTCTTTTTCGTCACACTTTTCTTGGCGACAGTCTTCGCCTTCGCCTTTGCAGCCTTTTTTTTGGCAGCCATTCAACTTCTCCCAACCGGCAACTTAAAAGTAGCGGTGCTCTATATCAAAAACTCGCAAATCAGGCAAGTTTTTCGACCCCGCCCGATAACAAGTGCGCTAGTTTCCGGCCGAGTAACTGCTGAGTCAAGAGCGGGACGGACAAAATTACCCCGGCCGACGCAGGCTTGTTGGCGGTTTCCCGGCTGCGGTACGCTAGTCCCCGGCAAATCGAGGTAAAAGCGCCTATGCAACGTCTGACAACTCTGCTGTTCGATGTGGACGGTACCCTGGCGGACACTGAGGAAGTTCACCGTGAGGCTTTTAACAAGGCGTTTGAGCGCGCCGGACTCGACTGGCACTGGACGGAAGAGACCTATTCCGAGCTGTTGTCAGTTACCGGGGGCAAAGAACGTATCCGCTACTTCCTCGATACCCGCCTGCCGGACTTCCGCCCGACGGGGAGTCTGGATGACTATATTGCAGGCCTGCATGCCGATAAAACCGCCATCTACACACGTATCGTTGCCAATGGCGAGGTGTCCATGCGTCCCGGTGTGCGGCGTTTGCTCACACAGGCCCGCGACGGCGGGTTGCGGCTCGGGATCGCGACCACCACGACACCCGCAAACGTGACCGCCTTGCTCAGGCACAGTCTGGCCGATGATGCCGAAGACTGGTTCGATGTCATCGCAGCCGGCGGTGTGGTGGCGGCAAAAAAACCGGCGCCGGATATTTATCACTATGCCATGCGGGAGCTGGGTGTGACCGCCGGAGAGTGCCTGGCTTTCGAGGATTCCGCCAATGGCCTGCGCTCGGCGCTGGACGCCGGCCTGCAGACGCTGGTGACGGTCAGTCAGTATACCTGCGGCCAGGATTTCAGTGGCGCTGCGCTGGTGCTCGATCAACTGGGTGAACCGGGGCAACCGTTCCGGGTGCTCGCCGGCGATGCCAACGATTACTCTTACGTGACGCTCGAACAGTTGTACGAGTTGCACGCCGGCAGGTTCGTCCAGGCCAGGGCATGATCGCCCGGCGCCTGCAGTCCATCACGCCATTTCATGTCATGGCGCTGCTGGCACGGGCGCGGCAACTGGAAGCCGAAGGCCGTTCCATTGTGCATATGGAAATCGGCGAGCCGGATTTCGTCACACCGGCGCCGATTGTGGAAGCCGGAATAGCCGCGCTTAAATCCGGATACACCCACTACACGCCGGCACTCGGCCTGCCGGCGTTGCGGGCGGCGATTGCACAACATTACCACGAGCGCTTTGCTGTCGACGTGTCGCCGGAACGCATTGTGGTGACGCCGGGTGCCTCCGGTGCCCTGCAGTTGCTCACGGCAGTCCTGGTAGATCCCGGTTGCCGGGTGCTGATGACCGACCCGGGTTATCCCTGCAACCGCAACTTCGTGCACCTTTACGGCGGCGAACCGGTTGCCATTCCCGTGAGTGCGGCGCAGGGCTATCAGCTGGATGTCGCCACATTGCGGGCCCACTGGACGGAAAACACCGTGGCCGCGCTGATTGCCAGTCCGTCAAATCCCACCGGCACTGTGCTGTCGCGGACTGCTATGGCCGCGCTGCTCGACGCGGTGCGCGATTACGGCGGCCGGCTGATTGTGGATGAGATTTATCAGAATCTGTATTACCGGGATGAACCTTGCACGGCGTTGCAATACGGCGACGATGTGTTTGTCATTAACAGCTTCTCCAAGTATTTCGGCATGACCGGCTGGCGACTCGGCTGGCTGGTGGCGCCGCAGGCGTTCATCGCACCGCTGGAGATGCTCGCCCAGAACCTGTTCCTGGCGGCGCCGACACCCGCGCAGCACGCCGCGCTGGCGGCCTTTCATCCGGACACCCTGGCGATTCTCGAGCAGCGGCGCAACGAATTCCGGGCGCGGCGCGACTACCTCCTGCCGGCATTGCGGTCACTGGGCTTTGTCATTCACCGCGAGCCGGAGGGTGCGTTCTACCTCTATGCCGACTGCAGCCGCTTCAGCGACGACAGTTTTGCTTTTGCCAACACCTTGCTGGAGACTGCCGGTGTGGCGATTACACCCGGCATCGATTTCGGTGCCAGTGCCGCCAACCGGCATGTGCGTTTCGCCTACACGACGTCGCTCGAACAGCTGCAGCTCGGTGTGCAGCGCCTGGCGGAATTTCTTCAGCGCTGATCACGGGACTAATGGATGAAAGATTTGTTTTCCGGCCCACGTTACCTGCTCGACGGTTTCCGGTTGTTACGCAAACCCGGTCTGCGCCGCTTCGTCGTGGTGCCGGTACTGATCAATGTGCTGCTATTCGGCGGGCTCATAGGCCTGGCTTACGGCTGGGTCGAGCATACCACGCGTTATCTGGTCGCCGGGTTGCCGGACTGGCTGCACTGGCTGAGCTACCTGGTCGTGCCGGTGTTTGTCGTCGTCAGCCTGGTGGTGATCTTCTACGGCTTTTCCGTGGTCGCCAACCTGATTGCCGCGCCGTTCAACGGCCTGCTTGCCGAAGCGGTGGAATACCACCTTACCGGCCGGCAACTGCAAACGGACTGGGGCGCGCTGCTGCGCGATATTCTGCCCAGCATATTCTCCGAATTACGCAAGCTGGTGTACTTCTCCCTGCGTGCGTTGCCGCTGCTGCTGTTATTGCTGGTGCCGGGGGTGAACCTGGTGGCGTCGGTCCTGTGGGTGCTGTTCAGCGCCTGGATGATGACCGTGCAGTACATGGATTTCCCCATGGCCAATCACCGTCTTTTTTTCAAGGATCAGCGCGCGCGCTTGCGCAAACGCCCGCTGCTGGCGTGGAGTTTCGGCGGCCTGGTAATGCTGGTGACGCTGGTACCGGTGCTGAATTTCTTTGTCATGCCCGCAGCGGTAGCCGGTGCGACGGCGCTATGGGTGCGGGAAAACGGTCTCGCCGCGAAGGGCTAGCAATGCCGCGCCGTAAGCGGCTTCCTGGTGCGCCGCCCGGCTGACCGGCACCTGCAGGCGTGCGGCGCGGATCTGTTGCCAGCCCGGGTTTGCGGCGCCGCCACCGACTGTCAGTACCTGCGACGGATAGGGCGCGCCCAGTTCGGCGAGCAGCCGATAGCCGCGCTGTTCGATAACGGCAAGACTCTCAAGAATGCCCTGGAAAAAGCGCGCATCGGACGCCGGCCGCGGCTGCAGGCGCGGTGCCAGACCGGGATCCTGCACCGGGAAGCGCTCGCCGGCGGCGGGCAGGGGATAGTAATCGAGCCCCGTTGGTGTTGCCGGTTGCAGCAAGCGGGTGAAACGTTTGATATCGCAAGCGCTGAAAAGCTGTTGCAGTACCGCACCCCCCGTATTGGAAGCGCCGCCCACCAGCCAGCGTTCACCCAAACGGTGGCTGTAGATGCCGTATTCGGCAGCGAACACCGGGCGTTCCGACAGCACCTTCAACACCAGCGTGCTACCCAGCGCGGTGACAGCCATACCGGTGCTGCAGGCGCCGGCGGCAATAAAACCGGCCGTACTGTCGGTCGTGCCGGCAACAATTTCAACGGTTTCACTGCAGCCCCAGCGTTGCGCCAGCGATGCCCGCAATGTGCCAATAACCGTGCCCGGCGCGACCACGCGGGGTAGCTGCGGCGGCGCCAGCTGCAGTTTGCCGAGCCAGTCGGGCCAGCCACGTCTTTCGACGTCGTAGCCCAGCTTCAGGGCGTTGTTTTCATCGCTGCAGCCGAACTCGCCGGTCAGCTGGCCGGTCAACCAGTCGGCCTGGTGCAGTGCCAGCCACGGCTGGCCCGCAACACTGTCACGCAAGTGCAGACATTTCGCCAGACTGGAAGCGGCGCCGCGAGCGGCGCTATCCGGCGGCGCATACCGGGCTACCAGGCCGGCAGCCTCGACAGCGCGGCTGTCGTTGTACATCAACCCGGGTGTCAGTGGTGTCCCGTCAGGGCTGCACAGCAGCAAAGTGGCGGAGGTGCCGTCGACGGCGATACGGGCGATACGTCGGCCGCCAAGCCTGTCGGACAGGGCCTCCAGGGCGTCCTGGAGTGCCTGCCACCAGACGCCGGGGTCCTGCTCAACACCGCCACCCGTCGCGCGTTTGGCCTGCGGCAGTTCGACACGCGAACTGGCAACCCTGTTCGTACCCGTATCGACAGCGCACGTGCGGCAGGCGGACGTCCCGATATCGATGCCTACATAAACGATTGACATAAGGTCCATGGATCCCGGCTAAGCGGACCGATTCTAGCGCGTTTTCCGCAGCGGCAAGGAATTGCCGGCGACGGCGGCAATGAGCGGCGGCCAGTGCCGTGGTGTGACCAGTCCGGCCGCGTGAATCAACAGTAAAACAGCGAGTTACTGTGTAGCGTTGACGGCCGGAACGGAATTTGCGTAGAGATGCCCGGGTTAAAAGATAACTTCTGGAGCGACTATGAAACGGTCCGTGTTAATCAGTCTGGCGGGTGGCCTGGTGCTGATCACCGGCATGCTGCTGCTATCGCCACACGGCGTCGGCGCATTTTTCAGTATTCCGGGACTGCTGGTGGTAATCGGCGGTACCCTGGCCGCCACGCTGCTCAGCCGTCCGCTCCACGAAGTGCGCAAGCTGCTGGACAGTGTGCCACAGTTGTTCCGCGCCGATGAAAACAGCGTGGACCGCGATATTGCGCAACTGCTGCAGTTTGCGCAGAAACACCGCTATGGCAGCCCGCGTGCCGCGGAGAACGCGTTGACCGAAATCAGCAATCCCTTTGTGGCGACCGGGCTTCGCCAGGTGATCGAGGGCTGCAGCCTCGATGATCTGACCCGCGCCCTGCAGTGGCGGATCGCCGGGCTCAGGTCGCAGGAGAGCGGGCAGACCCAGATTCTTTACACCATGGCCGCCTTTGCTCCCGCCTTCGGCATGCTGGGCACACTGTTCGGTCTGGTGCACATGCTCACCGGCATCGGTGAGGCCGGCCTCAACCAGATCGGCACTTCCATGGCGTTTGCCATGGTGACAACAGTCTACGGCATTATCGCCTCCAACCTGGTATTTAAACCGTTGGCTATCAAGATGGAGCGCCGTACCGGTCACCGCCTGATGCAGATGA
>Ga0315556_1002270_pt1 | contig 11067 bp, 11 predicted proteins | sample SalMarSW160310MG_FD_202112 | JGI IMG/M metagenome (GOLD analysis project Ga0315556, IMG submission 202112) | Salt marsh sediment microbial communities from the Plum Island Ecosystem LTER, Massachusetts, United States - Salt Marsh Sediment SW1603-10 ...
CTTTCGGGCTTCCACCACCTCGTCGAGGTAACAGATGGCGCCGTCGCGGACTGCGCGGGTCAACGGTCCGTCGCTCCAGAAGGTGCCGCTGTCGCCGATCAGGTGCCGGCCCACCAGGTCGGCGGCGGTCAGGTCATCGTGGCAGGCCACGGTGTACAGGGGGCGACCCAGTCGCGCTGCCATGTGCTGGACAAAGCGCGTCTTGCCGCAACCGGTAGGCCCCTTGATCATCACCGGCAGCTGGCGTTGCCAGGCGTGCTGGAACAGCGCGACCTCGTTGCCTTGCGGGCGGTAGAACGGCAGCAGCGTATCGCCCGGTGTTTTCAACTGTGTCTGCATGTCCATAGTACTTACGCTCGTCTCTGTGATCCGCATGGTAGGTTGGGCTGAGCGCAGCGAAGCCCAACGTTACGCGACACCGGCCTGTTGGGCTTCGCTGCGCTCAGCCCAACCTACGTCAGCCCAGCTTGCGCTCGTCCCTCTCACAGAGTGGGAGAGGGACTGACGCCGCTCACTCGGCCGTGCTGGTGACAGCCTCGGCGTCACGGCTGCCGACGAAGAAGCTGGCGATATAGACCACCAGGCCCACCAGGAACACCACGCCGGCGAGTTCACGCGCCCAGTAGAACAACGCCACCTTGTCCTGTACCACCATGAACGGCTGCGGGTTGTCGCTGAAGCGCTGCAGATAGACCTGCAGGATACCGGCGCCGGTCAGGAACAGGGTAATGAACACCATGGAGACTGTCATCAGCCAGAACGACCACATTTCCAGCACCTGCGAGCGGTTGCTGTTGGCCGCCTCGCGGCCGCGCAGCATGGGCATGGCGTAGGAGATGATGGTCAGTACGATCATCACATAGGCGCCGTAGAACGCCATGTGACCGTGCGCCGCGGTGATCTGCGAACCGTGGGTATAGAAGTTCACCGGCGACAGGGTGTGCAGGAAACCCCACACCCCCGCGCCCAGAAAGGCCATGACCGCGGTGCCCAGCGCCCACAGCATGGCCGCCTTGTTGGGGTGGTTGCGACGCCGGCGGTTGACCATGTTGAACGCGAACACTGTCATCATGAAGAACGGAATCGGTTCCAGCGCCGAGAACACCGAGCCCCACCACTGCCAGTAGTCCGGTGTGCCGATCCAGTAATAGTGGTGGCCGGTCCCTATGATGCCGGTGATCAACGTCATGGCGATAATTACATACAGCCATTTTTCGATGACCTCGCGGTCAACACCGGTGGTCTTGATCAGCACGAAGGCCAGGATCGAACCTAGGATCAGTTCCCACACGCCTTCGACCCACAGGTGTACCACCCACCACCAGTAGAATTTGTCCTTGACCAGGTTGTCGGGGTTGTAGAACGAGAACAGAAACAGCACGGCGAGGCCGGCGAGGCCGATCAGCATGACGAGGCTGACCGCGGTCTTGCGGCCCTTGAGGATGGTCATGCCGATGTTGTAGAGGAATGCCAGGGCGACCACCACGATACCGATCTTGGTGATGGTCGGCTGTTCCAGGAATTCGCGACCCATGGTAGGCAGCAGGGCGTTACCGGTAAGGTCCGCGAGGGTGGAGTAGGGCACCAGCAGGTAGCCGAGAATCGTCAGCGCGCCGGCAATCAGAAAAATCCAGAACATCAGTATCGCCAGGCCGGGACTCTGCAGTTCGCGCTCCGATTCCTCGGGCACCAGGTAGTAGGCGGCGCCCATGAACCCAAACAGCAACCAGACGATGAGCAGATTGGTGTGCACCATGCGCGCGACGTTGAACGGGATCTCGGGAAACAGGAAGTCCCCCCAGACATACTGCAGTCCCATTACCAGTCCGAACACGATCTGTCCGACGAACAGGCCGATGGCGGCGATGAAATAGGGCTTGGCAACAGCTTGTGATTTGTATTGCATGGCGAGTTCTCCCACGAATTAACCCTGGATATTCGGCGGCCAGCCGCCAGCGTTGATTTCCGAGCTGTACTTGAGGAACTCGGCGATGGCGTCGAGCTGCTCGTCGGTGAAATTGAACTGGGGCATGCTGCGCCGCCCCGGTATGCCGTCCTTCGGCCGGCTCTTGATGAAGGCGATGATGCCCTCCTTGCCGCCCAGCCGTTTGTAGGCGTTGCCGAGTTCCGGGGCGAAATAGGCGCCCTCGCCGAGCAGGGTGTGGCAACCGATACAGTCGTTCTTCTCCCAGAGTTTCTTGCCCAGTGCGACGGTCTCGGTGAGGTTGGCACGATTGTCGCGTTTGGGTATCGCAGACGTCGTGTCGAAGGTCAGTCCGAGAAACACCAGGATGAAGAACAGGCTGCCACCGTAGAAGATGTTGCGCGCCATCGCCTTGGTAAACGTTTGTGCCATGATAGGATCCTCTGCTGGTTGGGCCTGGGACTATTTGACACACGGAATTGCCCGGCCACCTTGACTTTCATCAAGCGGGTGCCGAGGATGCACAGCTATGATCGAAGACCTGAAAAAAGGCCTGCTGTTTTCGCACCTTGGCGAGGAACAGCTGCAGCGCGTGGCGAAAGGCGCGCGCCGCGTGGCGCTCGCCGAAGGCGAGTCGCTGTTCGAGCAGGGCGAGCGCGCCGACCGCTTCTACCTGCTGCTCCGGGGGCAGGTCAAGCTGTACCGGCTGTCGCCCGCGGGCAACGAAAAAGTCATCGAGGTGGTCACGCCCGGCAGTACCTTTGCCGAGGCGCTGATGTTTCTCGACCGGCCCCACTACCCGGTAGGCGCCCAGGCGCTGTCCGCTGCCCAGCTGATCAGCGTCGACGCGCGCGACTTTGCCGCCATGCTGCGCAGTTCGGTCGACACCTGCTTCCTGCTGCTTGGCGACATGAGCCAGCGCCTGCGCGGTCTGCTGCGCGAAATCGACGACCTCAGCCTGCACAGCGCCACCTGCCGGGTCGCCGGCTATATCCTTGCGCAGGCAGCGGACGGTGTCGATGAATTCGAACTCAAGGTGCCCAAGCAGACGCTTGCGTCCCGGCTGTCGGTCAAGCCCGAGACCTTTTCACGCATCATCCGTAACCTCAGCGAACAGGGCTATATCACCATGGAGGGTAACCGCGTGCGTATCATGCAGCCGGACGCCATGCGCGACGTGGCCGACGTCTGCGCCTTGCCGCAGGACGCGTTGCACGCGACTTTCATGTATCCCTGCCCGCCTAAAAAGCCTCAGTGACTGGTGCCGGCCGACAGGTGGGTCTTGTTGTAGACGTTGTACTTGCCTGACGGTTTGACCATCGGCAGGCGCTTGATCTCCTGCAGCGTGGCGGCGTCGTAGACCACCACCGCGCCGTCCATGTCCCAGATACTCAGCAGTGCACGCCGGCCGTCCTTGTCGAACTCGACGTGGGCGGCGGTCTTGCCCGGTGCGGGGCGCAGGGTTTTGACGATCTCCAGGCTGCGCTTGTCGATGATGTGGACCGCGTCGCGGTTGGGCCCGAAGAACACATCGACCCAGGCATAGGGGGTGTTCTCGTGGCTGCGCATGAAAAAGCCCGGACCGAGGGTCTTGATGCGCTTGATGGTCTTCCAGGTCTGCATGTCGATGATACTGACTTCGCTGTTTTTCAGATTCGGCGTGGCCAGTACCGGTCGCCCCTGGTACTCCCAGGTGATGCCAGAACCCAGGTGCGGCATGCCGTCCAGCTCGAGTTCGGCGATCTTGCGGCCGAGGTCGAGGTTCACCACCTGGCCGTTGTTGGCGTTGCGCGCCGCGCCGATCAGCAGCCGGTACGACGGATCGAAGAAGAAATCATCCAGGTAGTCGTCGAGCTGGATTCGGCGCACCGGGAAGCGCCCCTGCTGGCGTGCCACACCTTCGTCCATGCGGTAGTCGTGCATCGGACCGTTGTACACCGGCAGCGGATTGTCGTTGTAGGCGATTTCCCATACCTCGGGCAGATCCTTGAGCGCGGCGATGAAGCTGTGTCGCGGCGCGGCATCGTAGACGGCGCTGACCCGCGAGCTGTGGCCCTTGCCGTCGTTCGCCTCGATCAGCCTGATGGGGGACAGGTCGCGTGCGTCCAGCAGCAGCAGCGTATGCGGCAGGTAGTTGGCCACCATGACATAACGTCCATCGGAGGAGACCGCGAGATTGCGCGTGTTGATGCCGGCGCGCACTTCGGCGAGCAGCTTCAGGTTCCACATGTCGAACTTGCTGATCCAGCCATCGCGCGAGGCGAAGTAGACGTAACGCCCGTCCGGCGAATACTTGGGGCCGCCGTGCAGCGCGTAGTGGCTCTTGAAACGGTAAATAACCTCCATTTTGTCACCGTCCAGTACGCTGACGTGGTGGTCGCCGAGTTCGACCACCACGAACATGTTCATGGGATCAGCCTGGTGCACCGGTTTCTCGGACAGCTCGCTGTCGGGTACCAGTATCTTGTGCGAGGCGCGTATTTCCGCCAGCCCCCAGGCTGGTACGCTGTCGGGCGCGGTGAAAATGTAGGCGACCAGTGCCTTGATCGCCGCGGCACCCAGTTTGTCGCCGAACGCCGGCATCTGGGTGGCGGCGCGGCCCCGGGTAATCACCTTTTCGGCCTGCGCGGGTTTCAGCCGCCCGAGGTTTTCCGGCAGCAGCGCAGGTCCCATGCCGCCGAGGCGTTGTAGCCCGTGGCAACTCGCGCAGTGCTGCTGAAACAGCGCCGCGGGCGAGTCGCCAGCCGCGGATGCGATGCCGGACAGGCCGAATCCCGCGATCATCAGCAGGAGCAGGGTAGCTCTCAAGGCCGTTCCACCGCCACCGGCACGGCGATCTTGCGGGGTCGGCGCCACGGCGTGACCGCGACCCGTGCCGGCATGTCGGTGACACCGATTTCCGCGTCGCTCAGGTAGCAGCCCGGATCCTCGGCCCAGGGGTTGCCGGTGAGTTGCCAGGCGCGTGTGCGGCTGTTGCCGCCACACAGCGTCAGGTAGCGGCAGTCCGCGCAACGGCCTTGCAGCGGGCGATGTTTCTGTTTCAGACCCGCCATCAGGGGGTCGGAGGTATCCGCCCAGATGACGGAGAAGGGGCGCTCGCGCACATTGCCCAGGGTGTAGTCCCACCACATGGTGTCGGGATGCACGTTGCCGAGGTTGTCGATGTTGGCGATGTTCACGCCGGAGGCATTGCCGCCCCAGCGGCGTAACATGGCTTCCAGCACGGGCGCCTTGTCCGGCAGGTGCTGTTTCACCCATTGCAGCAGGTATGGGCCGTCGGCGTCGTTGTTGCCGGTCACGAACTCTTTCGGCGTGCCGGCGACGACCTGTTGCCAGCAGGTTTCGAACAGCAGGTTCATGGCTGCGCGCGTCATGCGGTGCTGGACGTCGGCGGCGCGGTTGCGGTTTCCGCGGCCTGCATAGTTCAGGTGCGACAGGTAGAACTTGTCGATGCCCTCGCGTTCCATCAGCGCCAGCAGGCCGGGTAGATCGTCGGCGTTGTCGCGCGTCAGCGTGAAGCGCAGGCCGACCTTGATGCCCGCGTCGCGGCACAGGCGGACACCGTGCAGCGCGGCATCGAAGGCGCCCTGCTTGCGGCGGAAACGGTCGTGCACCTCGCGCAGGCCGTCGAGGCTGATACCCACGTAGTCGTACCCCACGGCGGCGATCACGTCGATATTGTCTTCGCTGATCAGCGTGCCGTTGCTGGACAGTCCGACGTAAAAGCCCATGGCCTTGGCGTGCGCGGACAGTTCGAAAATATCCGGCCGCATCAGCGGCTCGCCGCCGGACAGAATCAGCACCGGTACGCCGAAGTTCTTGAGATCATCCATCACCCGCAGGGCTTCCCCGTGATCGAGTTCGCCGGCGAAATCGCGGTCGGCAGACGTGGCGTAACAGTGCTTGCAGGTGAGGTTGCAGCGGCGGATCAGGTTCCAGATCACCACCGGTCCGGTCGGTGCGGCGACTTGCGGCCGGGTCATGGCCTCGTCGGGGCTGGCGAGTCGTTCGAGGTAACGGGTTAAACGAAACATGCTGACTCCTTCAGGCCGCGAGCCGCAGCCCGGTCTTTTTCAGTACTGCGGAGCTGAACAGGATGTCATGGCCGCGACACTGTTTGCCGAGCAGTCGGGTAATCTGCCGCACCTTGGCGTACACCACCTCGCGGTCGGCGCCGTGCAGCATGGCGAACAGATTGTACGGCCAGACGCCGGGTTGTCGCGGGCGCAGGTAACAGTGACTGACGCAGTCGAGCCGGCCGATTTGCTGTCCCAGTTCGCTGGCGACTTCGTCGGGCACGTCCCAGACACTCATGCCGTTGCCGCGCAGGCCGAGGCGGTAGTGGTTGGGGATGGCGCCGATACGGCGTATGGCGCCCGCGGCGAGCATGGCCTGCAGGCGTGCCCGAACCTGTGCGGGGCTGGTCTCGACCTGCGCCGCGATCACTGCCCACGGGTCGCGGCGCAGCGGCAGGCCTGCCTGGGTGGCGCGCAGCAGTCGCCGATCCAGCGCATCCGCTCGCCAGTCGCACGGCACCTGCTCGACGGCTTCCGCGGCAACGGTGTCTGTTCGTCCGTCGGCGTCCAGGTGCAGCCACAGACCCAGATAGAAGGCCTGTTGCCGGGGAAAGTTGTACACCGGGAGACCGCTGCGCTGTTCGACCTCTGCCAGCGCGCTGGCAACGCCGCCCGGCTGGTCGCTGGCGACCACGAACCACATATTCAGGCGGTGCTCGCGCCGGTAGTTATGCGCCACGCTGGCGAGCGAGTTGACCTGTTCGGCCACCTGCTCATAGCGGCTCGCGGGAACTTTCAGCGCCGCCAGCGTCACTTCGCCGCCGAGCCGTTCGGCATCGAACAACGGGCCGAAACGGCTCAACAGGCCTCTTTGCAACAGATTTTCGATGGTCTGGATCAGGGTGGCTTCCCCGGTACCGAGGCCATCGGCAACCTGGGAGAAGGGGCGTCGGGTCAGCGGGAAGCCACCCTGAAACCGGTTGATGAAATCGCGTTCGAGTGCGCTCAGCGAGTTCATGGTGAGGTTTCCATGCGGGTGTCGAGCGTGGTGTAGCGCGCGCCGCGCTGTTTGAAACAACGCGGGCTGAACAGCACCTGGTGGGCAATGTCCTGCATATCGCAGCGGTTTACCAGGTGGTCGACGCGCGCCAGGACCTGGGCGCGGTCCTGGCCGTGGATCATGGTGAACAGGTTATAGGGCCAGTCGGGCAGGCGCCGCGGGCGCCGGTAGCACAGGGTCACGAACGGCACCGCGCCCAGACAGCAGCCGGTTGCGGCAACCTCGGCGTCGGCTACGTCCCAGACCACCATGGCGTTGGCCCGGTAGCCCAGCACACGGTGGCGCACAACGACGCCCATGCGCTTGATGATACCTTGCTCCTGCAGGTTGTACAGGCGCGCGATCACTTCATTTTCGGCGATGCCGAGTTGTTCGCCGACGACCGCGTAGGGGCGCAGCGCCAGCGGCAGGCCTCCCTCGACCGCCTGCAGCAGCGCGCGGTTGACGGCGTCATCCAGTGCCGGGTGTGGCGTTACGTTCATGTCCATTGCAGACGGAATCCCAGGTCGATGAAATAGTCTTCCAGCATGGGCAGGTCCAGCACCGGCAGTCCGCTGCGCCGCCCGATGTCGTCCAGCACGGCAGCGAGGCGTTCGCGGTTCGGTGCGGTCACCACGAACCACAGGTTGTAGTCGTGTTCGCGCTGGTAGTTGTGGTTGACCTCCGGGTATTCGCTGACCAGCGTCGCAACCGCATCGAGGCGATCCGACGGTACAGCCAGCGCGGCCAGTGTGCTCACACCGATGCGATTGGGTTGCAGTACGGGGCCGACGCGACTGACGGCACCCGCGGCCTGCAGGCGTTGCAGGCTGTCGAGCACAGCGGTTTCGCTGACCCCGAGCTGCTGCGCAATACGCGCATAGGGGCGTGGTTCCAACGGAAAACCGTGCTGGAACTCATCCAGCAGGCGCTGTTCGGTGAGCGTCAGTTGCGGGCTTTGGGCGTTTAGTGGTGTATTCATCGCTGCGCCGCCTCTATAGGCCGATGCGCTGCGCGCGCGCCGTGGTGAAAATGCCGCTGGGCTTTTTTGCCGGCAATGTGGCGCGCTTTTCCAGTGTCGCGGTGTCGTATACCTGCAGCTGGTCGCGATCGCGCACCGATATCCACACCTCTTCGCCGCGCGGCTCGAATTCCATGTGCAACACACCCGGGCCGGGTTTGAGCGTTTTCACCAGCTCCAGGGTCTGGCTGTCGATGACCTGCACGGTGTCGTTGTCGGGCACGGCAAAGTTGACCCACACCTGGCGGCCATCGGGTCGCGCCATGACGAACACCGGCTGGCCGTGCACGGGGATCTTGCCCGCCAGTTGCCAGGTATCAGTATCGATCACCAGCACTTCGTGGCGCCCGACTGCGGGTACGAAGGCGCGCCTGCCGGCAATCGCCCAGCCTTCGAGGTGCGGCATTTTGTACACCGGCAGTTTCTGTTCGCCCTTGCCATAGTCGGGCAGGATGCGCTTGACGCCGGCATCCAGGTTCCACAGGTCCAGAAGGGCCATGCCGTCTTCACCGAACAGCCCGGCGATATAGTAACGCCCGTCCGGCGTGATCAGCGCGTCATACGGGTTGCGGCCGATGCCGGTGAATCGGGTGACCACCGGGTGTGCCGGGTCGCGCATGTCCGCCACCCAGGTTTCTCCGGCGTCCCACAGGCTGAAGACAAAGCGCTGGCCGGGTGCGTCGACCAGGCCGATCACCTTGGAGGTCTGTCCGTCGCCATAGGTCGCGGGTATGTCGGCCACCGGTTTCAGCGTGTCGGCGGCGAATACACGCACGCCACCCGGCTCGTAGTTGGACACGGCCACCAGTCGGCCGTCCTGGGAGATGGCGCCGCCGATGCTGTTGCCGGCCTGGACGGTGCGCGCCACCAGGCGACAGGTCAGCATGTCGACCTTGCTCAAACCGCCGTCGCGGCCGAAGACGAAGGCATAGCGCTGGTCGCGGGAAAACACCGCGGAGGCGTGCGACAGGTCGCCAAGACCCTCGACCCGGCACAGGCTGGTGTTGCCGCTGGTCTCGACGATCTGTACCGAACCCGAGGCGCGCTCCACCACCAGCGCGAGATCGCCGCTGCCGCGCAACGGGTCCGCGCCGGCGATGACGGCCGCGCACAGCAGACACAGCGCGGCGAGTGTATGACCGGTGTCATGGGCGAGACTCATGGCGAATTGATTCCTTCGAGCAGGCGGTCGATCATCCACGCCGCTTCCTCGCGACTGAGCATGGGGTTCCAGGGCGGCATGGCGGTGCCGGGGCGTCCATACATGACCGTGTCAATCAGCGCCGCGCGCGGACGCTCGTGCAGCCTCTCCGGCAGCAGGGCGGGGCCCAGGCCGCCGCGCATGGTCAGACCGTGGCAGGAGCCGCAGTCCTGCACCAGCAGGTTGTGCAGTTGCTCCTGCCGCGCCGTGGACATGGGTGCGGCGGCCGCGCCGGCCACGGCCAGCAGACTAAATACCGACGCCAGCATCCAGCGTGACATCCTCTTGCTCCCTCTGTGGGCTGAACCAGTCGAGTTCGGCGCTGAGCGACACCGTGCGGCCGATCACCACCAGTACCGGTGGCTCGAGACCCGCGGCCTGAACTTTCGCCGGCAGACTGCGCAGGTCCGACAGCACCCGTTGTTGCGCCGGCGTGGTGCCATTCTGTACGGCCATCGCCGGTGTCGAGGCCGGTAGCCCCGCGGCGATCAGTCGCCTGCTGATGCCTGGCAGGTTGGCCAGACCCATGTAGACCACCAGCGTCGCGTCCGGATCGGCCAGCGCCCGGGCATCGAAATCCAGTGGTTCGTTGTCGCGAAAGTGTCCGGTGATCAGGTGCACGCCGCGCGCCAGGCCGCGGTGGGTGAGCGGTACGCCGGCATAGGTCGCACAGGCGGCGGCCGAGGTCACCCCGGGGACGACTTCGAAGGCGATGCCGTGACGCCGCAGGTGCAGGGCCTCTTCGCTGCCACGGCCGAAGACGAACGGATCGCCGCCCTTGAGTCTCACGATGCGCCGGTTGTTGCGCGCCAGGGCCACAAGCAGGTCGTTGATTTCAGCTTGCGGCAGGCTGTGGTGACCGTTGGCCTTGCCGACAAAAATTTTTGTCACGCCGCTGGGGACGAGTTCCAGTATCGCATCGCTGATGAGGCGGTCGTAGACCAGTACATCGGCGTTTTGCAGCAGGCGCAGGGCTTTTACTGTCAGCAGCTCCGGATCGCCCGGGCCCGCACCTACCAGGTAGACCTTGCTCATGTGCAGCATGCCTTTCTCCCGTATCTGTCTTGTTGTCGGCAGGCTGCGGGCGGCTGCATGCCGCCCGCGCTGCTTTCTCTCAGTAGACGTCGTGCATGGTGTTATAGACGTTGAACTTGCCGGTCGGTGTCACCAGGCGCTTGTCCTTGATTACCGTCTTGAGCTTCAGCGTCTTGTCGTCGACCACGACGATGGCGGAGGTCTCGTCCTTGCCGTTCCAGACCGAGAACCAGACTTCGTCGCCCGCCTTGTTGAACTCCGGCTGCACGACGCGTTTGGGGCCTTCACCCAGTTTGGCCCAGTCGGCGATCGGCAGCACCTTGAAGCCTTTGTCGAGGCTGGCGATATCGAACACGGCGACACTCTGACTGATCTTGGTGTCGGGGTTCAGCGCAGTGTCGACATACAGATGGTTCGACTTGGGATGCGTCTTGATGAACAGCGAGCCGCCGCCCTGACCGTCGATGGATTCGACCATCTTCCAGGCATACTTGGGGTGTTTGTCGGGGTCCGTGCCGATCAGGGCGATGGTCTGGTCGCCGAGGTGGCTGGTCGCCCATACCGGGCCGTATTTCGGGTGCACGAAGTTGGCGCCGCGTCCCGGGTGTGGAATCTTGCCGACGTCCACCAGGGCCTCCAGGTCACCTTCCTTGGAGTCGACCACGGCAATCTTGTTGGACTTGTTCGCGGCGGTCAGGAAGTAGCGCTGCGTCGAGTCCCAGCCGCCATCGTGCAGAAAGCGCGCGGCGTTGATGGTGGTGACCTTGAGGTTGTCGAGATCTTCGTAGTCCACCAGCAGAATCTTGCCGGTTTCCTTGACGTTGACAATGA
>Ga0315556_1002271_pt1 | contig 11064 bp, 7 predicted proteins | sample SalMarSW160310MG_FD_202112 | JGI IMG/M metagenome (GOLD analysis project Ga0315556, IMG submission 202112) | Salt marsh sediment microbial communities from the Plum Island Ecosystem LTER, Massachusetts, United States - Salt Marsh Sediment SW1603-10 ...
CAAATTAGTAGTACAAAAGCACTAACCATTAGAGATGAGGATTTACGTAAAGCTGGGGTAAAAAATATATCTGACTTGGGGACAGCTGGGGGGCAGTTGCTAGATGCCTTGGGAGTAAAAAACAAAGAGCTTTTAACTTTATTTGGGAAAGCTGCTATAGACGCTATTGCTGGTTGGAAGTCTTGGAGTGAGAAGACAGGCAAAAAAGCTCCGGAAGAAGTAACTGAAGCTATGAAGAATTTGAAAAAGTGGGTGTCCACTTTTGAAGAGGGTAAGCCTAGTTCAAAAGGTCTTAATTTATTTCAATTAGGTAAAATGTATGGCGTTGGGTTTGGTACTACTGCTGGAAAAGCAGGGGCATCCATCAGAAACGTTATGAATAGGGAAAACTTAGTTAACTTTTTTAAATCCTTTTTGCCGGCTGATAGTGTTTTAACCAAGAAAGAAAGAGAATCATCAATAGCATGGTTTAAAAGCCAGTTGATTAATACAAAATATAGTAAGTTAATACAAGATAGGGTTAAAAAAGCTACTGATACATTGAATAAGCTTAAAGGATCTGATGTTAAAAAGCTAGATAAAGATACTAAAATGTTAGATATTAATCAAAAGCAGTTAATAGTATTATCAGGTATAGAAAGTAATACGCGTCAGACAGCCGAAGATAGTTCATCTGCTAAAGAAGCAAGTAAGCAAAAAGATAAACCAGCTGGTGATGATCCGTACATAAAGAAACTTCGTGAATCTATAGATGAAATAAAACAAGGTACTTTGAGTAAGGGTGGCGATGTAGCATCGAAATTTAAAGATGCTATAGCTGCTGCATTATTAGTTACCAGCGCCGGATATTTAGGACAAAAAACAGAATTAAATAGCCAAATAGGCCAAGCTTCTAAACAAGCCTCGGACGTAACAGATAAATTTCTAGGTTTACTACATAAATACCCTGTTGAAGTAGGTAATATATTAGATGAATTCAAGAAAAAGTCAGCAGCATCTGAAAAAGCGGCAGCGGAAGTACCGGCAGTAACTTCTGAAGAAAAAAAACAGGTTGCTTTAAAACATATAACAAATGATTTTATTGATCAATTATATGCATTGGCGAAAGCTAAGGGTGAGGAAATAAGTGGCCTAAATAGAACGCAAAGTATAAAAAAAGAACTTGCGTATATAGCTCAGGTAAAGAATGATTTAGCTAAAACTATAGAGGACTTTGGTTTGAGCTTATCAAATGCTGCACTCGATATGTATGCTGATATAAAACATGCTGCTGATACTATAGGTCCTATGAAAGGGGTGTTTAAAGCACCGGAGTATGGTTCTACTAAATCTACCTGGGAACTATCCCCCACAAACACATTAATGAAAATGGGTGGAAAAGAGTGGCAGAATGCATACGCAAGATTCCAACTGTTGGAAAAAGATTTCAGTGGTACTTTGGATATATATAAACGTACTCAGAAAGAAGCATTCTCAAGAAATATTTCATATAACAAAGAGCATGCTATAGCCCAAAAGGCTTTGGATGTTCAAAAAATGGAAGCCCAAAATTTAAAAGCTAGAGCTGACCAACTTAAACCTGGGAATATATACTCGTCTGGTCTTAGAAATTCTATGGGCGAAGTAGAAAAAGGTATTGGAAAAAGAGCGGCTGAAGCTTCGGATAGGTATAAAGAATCTTTAAATGAAGTAGAAAAGGCTACAGACGAATTAAATATAAAGAAACATAGTCATATTGCAGTAGTAAAAGCTCAAACTAACGCTCTTGAATCATTGTCTGACCATCTGACTATGACTAAATCCGAAATAGCCGATCTTAAAACGGTTTTATTTGAGGCTGGTATTGGGCTGGCTAAAATAATTACTTCATTTGAAAATCTAAAACATAGTTTTCAAATGGATACCCAAATGCAGGCATTTAACCAATCTTTTAATGATATTTTCAAAAATAGGCCTGGTGGCCCAGGAGCTAATGCTCCAGTAATACCCACTATGAATTTGGTGCGTTCTGGGTTTAAGCTTAGCGATATGAATCTCTCTAAACAACAAGCTGCTATTGCTGAGATAATTCAGACTAAGGGAAGGGGCCCTACTTTAGCAGAACAACAAGACATAGCCTATAAAACTAAAAGAGCTACATTTGACGAAAGTATGGCTAAAGCTGTAAATGAAGTACAACGTCAACAAAAATTAGCTTCTAATGTATATAGTAATTTGATTTCGACGAGAAGTCAATTGTCAGAAGTTTTGACTCCTGGCGGCGCAAAACCAACCGGAGCACAGAAGGACTTATTTGCTGCTATAGATCAAATTATTACCGAGGTGCAGGAGCAAAACAAGACTGCTGGAATTTTTAAACAAACAGGTCCTAATAGCGTTGGTCCTACTGGATTTAATTTTAATAAAATAGAAGAAATGATAAATACTTTAATAACTAATTATAGTAAAAATCCAGAAGTAGCCAAAATGCTTAAAGAAAATGGTATATCAATAGGGGAGCTAATTAAAACTAGCAAAGCTGGTTTTGAAGTTTCACCAACTATAAAAAGTTTAAATAATATTGATAGTACTTTGGATAAGATATATGATAAACACACAGAACTATTAACTGCTATAGCATCTAATACTGCTAATACTGCTAGACCCGACCAGCAAAACGTAGCTGCTGAACTTTATGGACCTATCGGTGCCTCAAAAACTAAGAAGGCAACGGGTGGAACTATAACAGGCCCTGGTGGCCCTAGAGAAGATAAAGTGCCTATTATGGCTAGTCCGGGAGAATTTATAGTTAAAGCTGATTCAGCTAAAAAATTAGGTAAGTCAAATCTTGAATTTATAAATAAAACTGGACAACTGCCTAAATTTGCTGGCGGTGGGTTAATTCCTAACGTAAATCTAAATGATTTTGGACCTTCTGGTGTTTTACTAAGATCTAGTATAATAGGCAAATATACTTTTCCTGCGGGCTGGAGTAAAAAAGATGTAGAAAGTTTCTTAAAAGATCCTAGTAAATTTTATGACAAAAATTATAAATTTATGCCAGATTCTAAGCAACTGTCTACTGATAAAGGACAGTATACGCCTAAAGTTAAAGACATGAGTAATTTACCGCCGAAAAATTTTGGGAAACCTTTGAAAAGTACTCATGGAGTTATTAGAGCAGGAGGTTTATCTCTTTTTAAAGATGAAAATGACCAGTGGGTTATGACGGATAATCCATCTAAATATACTCCTAAATATGCTGACCCGGTACGCGGTATTCCACAAGCAAAAGACATGAGTGGCCAAAAATTTGGAACCCCATTAAAAAGTCTTCATGGAGTTACTACAGCTGGTAGCTTATCTCTTTTTAAAGATAAATCTGGTCATTGGGTAATGACAGATAAGCCTGCTACCTATGAGCATAAATATGCTGCTGGTGGCGAAGTTTCTTCTTTCTTTAGAAAACACCCTAATCTATATGGTATGGTTGGAGCTGGTAAAGCTGTTGGGCAATCTTTAGGTAAAGGGGCTTTGGATTTAGGTAAAATGTTTACTGACCCGTTTGTTAATCTTTATAAAGGTAGAGGTAATCAAGCTGTAAATACTATCAATGCTTTTATGAATGCTATGCCTTTCATAGGAGGAGCCGGATCACTTATTGAATCAGGTGTAAAAGGGGTTACGGAAGTTGGTGCTAATCTTGGTAAGAATTTATTAAGTAGAGCCAAACTACCAAGACTCTTGGCAGAAGAAACGGGGCTGGCTTTGCCGGGAGGCCCAGTACAAATGGTCGGTGGAATAGCAAGAAGCGCGGCCAAAAAAGCACTTCCTGAAATATCCACTAAATTGGAGATGGAGAATGAGAGTTTAAATAATAGAAGTATGTCTAGATTATTTCGTAGCATCGATAGACAACCACAGGGTGCTTTAGCTAAAGATGTAAATGTAGATGTCGGTGCCAAATTATCTATGGAAAAGGCAGCTACAACCAAAATGCCGAGTTATAAGAGAACCCCAGAAATGGACAAAGCGGCTGATCTTTTAAAATCTATAAATTGCCAAGTAGGAGAAACTACTTATTTAAATTCAACGGCTGCTGAGGTGCTTTATAGGTCTCCTTATACTGAAGACATATTAAAAGAAATTCCTAAAGGTGCTAAATTTATAAAGGGCGAATCTGGTGCCGAAGCGTTTGCTTTGGATTTGCCTGACAATAAGGTAATGCGTATCGGAGATTTAACTAAACCTAGATTAAATATACCAGAAGTACTTCAGGCTGAAAGTAGAAAAGAATTTGGTAATATTCAAGTAGAAGTAATGCAGAGAGCAAAAAATGTTGGAAAAGCTAGTGCAGAAGAAATACGTATGCTTCGAGGTAAAATAGCTGCACGAGGTAAAGAAGTTGGTAAGCATTATAATTTTTGGGATTATATTAATACTAAAAATGTAGGATATTTAAAAGACCAGCTGGTAGTTATAGATCCAGGAGCTATTAGATATTTTGACGAAATGATTAGCAAAAAAGCTGGTATGGGTGTAGCAGATAAAGTTGGTAAAGGGCCTTTTGAATTTATGCGAGGTATGGGTGAAAGTGGTGCATCTGTCCCAGGCGGACCAGGACAGATGATTGGTGAAATTGTTGGTGGGCTTGCTAAAAAGGCTGTTGGTTCTAATAGTAATACATACAAGAATATTATTAAAAGATTACTGACAGCTCAGAGAGGAATTACAGATATAGGCTACGAAATAGGAGCGGACGCTGTTAAAAACCCTAAAATATTAAGGGAATTAGCCAAATCAAGAAAAATTTTAAAAAATATGGGTGAGCGTGCTTTAGAAGGGGATAAGTTCGATAAATATGCCAAAGCTAGTTTTGCAAATCAAGGAACTCGCGAAGCTCGGGAATTTGCTACAGAAGTTATAGCATTACAGCAGGGAAAACCTACAAAAGGAACTAGTGCATATTCAGCTGCTAAAGAATATTTTGACGAAATGATTAGCAAAAAAGCTGGTGGCGGCCGGGTAGGTATAGATTCTTATGCTAAAGGAACGCCTTATGTACCAAATACTCAATTAGCGGTTGTTCATCAAGGTGAAGCTGTTATACCTGCTAAATATAACATGGGTGGTTTAGTAGGCGTGCCAAAATTTCAAGCTGGTGGAGCTGTTAATGCTCTTAGAATAGTTGGAGATGCTGGAGAACAAATAGGCAATGCTATAGTAAAAAAATTAGAAGGCGCGGAAGTAAAATTATCAACAACAGAAGTTATTGCTAAATTAGATCAGGATACTGTATCGTTGGATGTGTCGGATATGGGTGATTTAGTAGATCGTATTGAAAATGCTAAAATAAGTTTTAATATTCCTACCGCAGAAGAATTACCAAAGCTTGAAATAGGAAATTTAAGTGATGTAAAAGATGCCCTGGATAAAGGCGTAGGCGCAGAAAGAGGCCAAAGTAAATTAGATCAATTTATTAGTAAAGTGGACGATGAATTAAGAAAATTTGATGATGAAATATCAACTACTTCTAAAAAGATAACCGTTTTAGAAACAGGTGTACAATCAAAGATAGATACTGATTTGAATGAAATGAGAATAATTGTTTCTGAATTAGATAAAAAAATAGGTGACATGTATACCAGATCAGATAAAGATGCTGATTTAGCTGCTGAAAAGTCTATGCTAGAGGCTAAGTTAGTTGAAGTTAAAGATGAACTTAAGACCTTGGATTTAATGCCTATTAGATCTACTATAATAGGGCTGAGAAATGATCTCAACAATACTATTAGAGAAATTTATGAATTAGATGATAAAGTGAGAGCAAATATTAATGTGAGTGGATTGAGGTAAATAAATGGCTATACTTAAATCGCCGGAAAACCAAATATTTTATGATTGGGAAGATATAGCACAACATTGGATAGTCGATGAAAATCAATTTGATAGTGATTTTCCTTCTAAGCCTCAGGATAAAGACACGTCTTTGGCTGCACATATTGTAGAAAATATTTTTGAATTAGAGTTGGATGAGTCTAGTAAAAATATTGGTGGTTATTTACCTGGATATGATGTTAAAAACAGAGACGCTTATCAAGGTATTCAACTTTCATTAGCTACAGAACTCAAGAACAAGCAGTTATATGAATGTTATGCCGATGAGAATGGGGTTGTTAAATTTTATCTTATAGGAGAGAATCAAAGTGGTATAGGTTCGTATGTATTGTATGATATTACTACAGCACAAATGAAACAAAAATGTGAAAATGTAGTAGTTACTGGGTATGACCCACCGGCAAAAAGAATAGTTCGAGGACCCTATCCATTGTTTACATTTGCTAATCGTTTTGCTAGGACAGAGGATGCTAATGACAAGTCTTCAATATATTATGATCCGGATATAGCTGATTATCCTAAATATTGGGTTTTGGGCGATATACTTGGAGCGGAAGCTTGTAAAATATATAAACAGGGGTTTATAGAATTTGGAAAACCTTGGTTAAATGATGAATATAAATTATCAGCTAATGGGGCAGGTGCCGGTGGTCAGTTTATTTATGACCACAAAGCATTTGAAAAAATTATAGGATGGCTTTATAAAGTAGAAGTTCCATTTTATGAACAAGGAAGCACTCAAATAGAACTTTTAAACAAATCATCTAAGTATATATCTTTAGATAGTTTTGGTGATTTACAGCAACGAAGTTGGGTAGATAACCTTTATTATAAACCGCAAGTATGTTTAACTGGTCAAGAATTAGATTTTACTAAAGGTGTGTATTTACCAGACAGTGATAGTAAAAAATTTTTAGGAGTAAGAGAAGTTTATATATATGGGTGTGAACTAAAAAGTATATATCCAGATGAATATTTTGATGATGAATCACAAACTATTAAGTCCGGATATGTGGATTTTATAGTAGATTTAGAAACAAGAATGAAAGAACCAATAAAACTTTCGGCAGGGCAAGATTATATAGTAGCTAAAGATCCTAATGATAGCCTAGGTAGATATAAAATAATATTTTCTTGTAATGTTAGCCCTAATTGGATAGATAAATTTGGTGGAGCAATAGAATCTACTAGTAATGCTACTTTTAGAATAAGTGAAAGTAGTATATATGCAAAAACTGATAAAGGCGAATTAACAGATCATGAAGCTAGTACTGGTAATTTTTGGAATATTGCTGAAATTAGTGGCTATTTAAGAGATAGTCACACCGAAGCAGATAATACTACACCACATTCTGCGGCTATTTTTCCTATGGGAGAGGGCACATCTGGGTACGCATTAGAATATGATCCTGTTAATGATAGTAATAATGCTAAAATAATAGTAGTTTATGATTGGGATAATCCATGTGTCTCCATTTTGGATCAAAGACAAAGTAATGAAGTTACAGGGGAATCTTTAATGGGCGTAACTGTAGATTTATACGCTGTAATAAGTAAAGATTTACCTCCGCCAATAGCGTATTGTCACGAAGGAATTAGTATGATATTAGATCCTAGACAGCAAATACCGGATTTAGATTTTGCTACTGTAGAAAATTTAGCTGGGTCTGATTATCAAAAAGCTTTGGAAGGTTTAGAAAACGGTGATGTTAAAATAGTTTTACCATTTTTGAGCTGTGCTGGAAATCCGTGGGAGAGTTGTATTGAATTAGAGAACGTTGCTGCATTTATATATACTTTACAAAATGATATAGTTGAGAGTACTACGTATGTATGTAAGCCTGATGCTGCGCCTGTTTTAGGAGAAATTATCGATGGTAAAACAATTAATTCAATAAATTATTCTTATCAAGATGGTAGTCAATATTTAATTTCGGTACAAGCAGGTCCTAAATGGCAAGGTATAGGTGGGTGGGATTCATCAGTTTATCAAAATAAAACAGAGCGAATACAAGTAGAGGGTGTTGTGAGTTATGTATACCCAGACAATATGAAATGTTTAGTTCAATTAGAACGAATAGGGCTTTTAGAGTGTGTTAATGGGCAGATAGATCCTTTAGAAATTGGTGATACAGTTAAAGTGACTGTATATAACAACCCGATAAGTGTTTAAGGAGTAGTATGGCTAATTTAGAAAAGCAACCGATTAGAGCGGAAGTTAAAATTGGGGATAATTATATTATACGGACTCCAGATGTGGTTTCCTTTAATATTACAAGATCTAGAGGGCAAGCGTCAGCTCAGTTTTCTGCTAGTGTTAAAGTAAGTTACGATGATGTAAGCTCTTCTAGTTCTTTAATAAATGCCAAAATAGTTATTAAAGCTGGTGAAAGCACTGGGTTTGGTTCTTTACCTACTATTTTTACTGGGCTAATTTATAGGTGCGTAGTTAATCCTATTAGAGCTGATGCTTCTAAAGTTATGTTAAATATTTCTGGCCAGGATGAGCTTTCTATTTTGAACGGACAAAAAATAAATAGAAGGCTTATAACACGACGTAATGGAGATACGCCGCCACAGCGTTGGGGAATAGTCAATAATATTTCTAAACAGCATACCCCCGCTAGGCAAAAATTTCCAGATAAAGTTTATAGTAAAAAACCGGTAGTGGTAGTTGATTGGGAAGGAAATTATAGAGTTACTACGCCAGATGCATATAGATTGGATAGTAATCCTATTAGAAAAAGAACATGGGAAATTAAAGGCGGGCTTATGGCTGAAAAAGTTCCCGAGGGAGAACAATAAATATGCCTGATGTGAGATTAAATAGCCCAAACGTAACAACCTTTACTGCAAGTGTGGGGGACACGATTAAAATAAGCAGGCCTATAGGATACCCGCCATACGCGGCGGGTAAGGTGCCAGCTATACTTACTAAAGGTGAGTATGAAGCTTTAGGATTTAAAATTTTAGAACAATCTCTTGGAAAATTTGTAAAATTAGATGGTATTAGTTTAGAAAGCGGTTTTGTTTATTATCAACACACAAAAAGTGGTAGACAAATAATACGATATAAATCTAAAAGTATTATGGATACGTTATTTTATATAGTTGTGCAGGGTATACAAATTCATGATCATGCTAGTATTTATCAAGGCGGCCCAGCTTTTGCTACTTATTGGGCTGAAACTAGGGAGGAAGAATAATGGCGGTTTGCGAATGTCATATTGCTGCAGAGTTTCCTATATTAGGAAGCTTGGGCATTATTTCCGCTAGTTTAAGATCTGGTACCGATATATCTATAGTAGAAACAGCTTGCGGAACTCAAATAGCGCTAACCGGGGCTACTCGTGGAGATCTTTCTATAACCGCTTACGCACCAGGGCCAGTTGTAAATTGTCCTGGTAATGCTAGTGTTAACTTTAACTGGGAAACCAGAATGTCTTGTAAAGATGGCGATTTAAAATTGTATGCGATTCCAAAGGGGTCTGCTAGGGCTTCTGTTGATGGGAGTGTTACTACCCAAATAAGCTTACTTCAAATAGGAAATTCTTATCAAACATTTAATGCTTCAGCTTCTAGTGGTCCTCAGACACCTTATTTGGTGAGTAATCATGTAGATGGTTATGATTTTTATTATAGTGGAAATCCTTTATCAGTTTCGCCAGAGGATGGTAAATCTGCTAAATCTGTTTCATTTTTACAAGGAATTTTACCTAACGGGTCTGAGCTATATTTAACTAGTTTTGGTTGGAGTTATACACCTCCAAACATACCAACTGTATCTTATTCATTTATATTTGTTTATAATCAGGGAGGATAATATGCCAGAAAACATAGATGGATGTCAACCATATGAATCGAAAAATTGGAAGCTACGATCTGGTGGCGCCATGCCTATAGGTCCAGGTAACTTTTTGATGCAGGCTTTTGGAGCTGACAAATATAAAATAGAAACATACGTAGCAGCAGTAACTTTACCAAAAACTGAAGATTTTGCTGGTGCAGATATTGAGGGTAATTATATACAAGCTAACTTTCAAAGATTACCGTATGTATATAATGGAACTGAAATTTTTCAGGGAAGCGTTACTCATAAAGCCGAATTTAAAGATGAGAGTGATGTACCTGGAGAAAGTGGGTGGTACTAATGGTAGAATTTATAGAATGTTCGTCATTATCTATTAGTTATGATGCTACTGGTAAAGCGGCTATATCACTAACTGTTGTAAAAGATGATATGACTAACCTACAAGACACATACACCGATGGAACTTGGGGAGGGGTTCGATTTACTGTAGGAGTTATGGGGGCTAGTCAACAAGCTATTATGGGCAGCGGCGGCTGGGCGCAGTGGTCGTTACAATTAGAGGGCGTGGGAAATTAATGGGGTGTAATTGCGGACAAAATAGGAAAAAATATGTAAGAGATCCAGGAGATATTAGGGGTGGCTACAAATATCTTAAGCCGCATCAAATAAGAGCTAGGTTAGAAATTTTTAAAAAAAATCAATGTAAGGAATGTGACAAAAGATATAAATGCGATTACGTTTTGTATTTGACATGTAAGGGCAATAATACGCCTAAGTTATCTTAAAGGGTGTACAAAAAGGCCTAAGTAGGAGGTGTAATTATGAGTATAATTTTGGGTACGATGACAGCAGTGACTATTGATGGGAGTAGTGATGGCTTCCAGTCTATTAATTGGAATATTAATAGGCAGCCTAATAGATTATGGCAATTGGGATCGTGGGATCCATGGAAAACTCAAGTATCTGCCACACTAACTGTTAGTGTTACATCATATGCAGGAGCATTATCTTCCGTGGCTTTGCAGCCAGCATTTAATTGCGATGATAGTACAGCGCAGAAAAGCATATCAATTGTAGCGTCTGCATGTGACCCTGGTATTAGTGTTAATATTGATGAAGATGCAATGTTTATCACTAGTTATTCATATTCTAAGGGAGACCCTGTTGGATTTGGAACTGAAAGCTGGTCTTTTCAAAAATGGATTGAAAGTGGCGTGGTTGGATCAGAATTTATTAGCATGCCTACGCCTACTGCTATATTACAGGGCATATCAGAAGGAAGTAGATCTGGAGATGTAGTTAATTTAGGGGTACTTTTTAGTTCAGATGGGCTAGTTACTGGATCTCAAGGAAGTGTGTCTGCTGGTATACCAGGC
>Ga0315556_1002272_pt1 | contig 11058 bp, 9 predicted proteins | sample SalMarSW160310MG_FD_202112 | JGI IMG/M metagenome (GOLD analysis project Ga0315556, IMG submission 202112) | Salt marsh sediment microbial communities from the Plum Island Ecosystem LTER, Massachusetts, United States - Salt Marsh Sediment SW1603-10 ...
GAGGGCGCGCTCGGCCCGCACACGGGTATGTGTGCGGGGGTGGTCCAGGGGGGCGATGAGGGCATGGACGCGGGCGTCGTCGCTGCGGCATTCGATGCCGATGGCACCCTGGGCGATGGCCGGCAACATCAGCTCCGGCCCCAACGCCTGGCGGATGCGCGCCTCCATACCCAGCCGGCGCAGGCCGGCGGCGGCCAGGACGATGGCGTCGTAATCGCCGCCGTCGAGCTTGTCCAGGCGAGTGTTGACGTTGCCGCGCAGGTCGATGATGTCCAGGTCCGGCCGGCGTTCGGCCAGCTGGCTGCGCCGGCGCAGACTGGAGGTCCCCACCCGTGCGCCCTGGGGCAGCGACTCCAGGTCGTCATACTGGTTGGAAACGAAGGCGTCGCGGGGATCCTCGCGCTCCAGCACCACGGCGATGTGCAGACCGGCCGGCAGATCCACGGGCACGTCCTTCATGGAATGCACGGCAATGTCCGCCGTGTCTTCCAGCATGCCCTGCTCCAACTCCTTAACAAACAATCCCTTGCCACCGATCTTGGCCAGCGGCGAGTCCAGCACCCGGTCGCCCTGGGTGGTCATGCCCACCAGCTCCACTTCCAGATCCGGATGGTGGTGCTGGAGCAGGGCACGCACATGCTCGGCCTGCCACAGGGCCAGCTGGCTGCGGCGGGTGGCGATGCGGATGCGGTTTTCGGCCATGCTGTACTCGTCGTCTACGGGAAAAGGCGCCATCCTACGGCCAACCCGGGCCGCAGGCAAACCCAGACCCCGGGTAGCGTTGTCGAGGGGCCCGCAGCTGTGGCAAAATTACGCCAATTCAACACCTTCCGGGAACACCGCGACATGCGCTGCCGTACTCATATACTGGTTATCCTGACCCTGCTCACCACCCTGCTGGCGGTGGTTGCCAGCGTGCGCGCCGCCGAGCGCAACGTCCAGGTCCGCACCACCGTCGACCTGCGGGCCGACGCACGCCTGGCGGCCAAGCGCGGCGTGCCCGTGTTGCTGGAGTTCTCCGCCAGCACCTGCTCCTATTGCGAATTGCTGGAGAGCGAAATCCTGCGCCCCATCCTGCTCAACGGCGGTTACACCAACAAGGTTCTGATCCGCAAGGTGGTGATCGACGACGCCAGCGAACTGCGCGACTTCGACGGCCGCAAGGTGTCCATGGACGACTTCGTCCAACGTCACAACATCATGGTCACCCCGACCATGCTGTTCTTCGACCCGCGCGGCCATGAGCTGGTGCCGCGCATGGTCGGCATCAACACCATCGACTTCTTCGCCGGCGAGGTGGACCAGGCCATCGACACCGCCCTGACCAAGCTGCACGCCCACCATGCCGCGCTCCCGCCGGAGCAGGTGGCCAGCGTCGGCAACCCCTGAAAGTCAAAATCGTCTCGCGCAAAGACGCGAAGTCGCAAAGAAAGACGCAGGTTTTTCTTATTTGCCAGGACCGCGCGAGATCAAGCACCGCACTATGCTGATTGGGCCGCCGATGAACCGTTGGCGACTTTGCGACTTTGCGTCTTTGCGTGAGACGATTTTCGCCAGAGCAGCTAACTCAGATTCACCCCGTCCTTGAGCCGCTGGCGCACCTCCGGCAGGTGACGGCGGCTGACTTCCAGGGTCTGAGCCACGCCGCGCAAACGCACCAGGTGGCGGCCGTCCTCGTCCTTCTCCAGGCCCTCCAGGAACGGCACCGCCACCAGGGCATTGCGATGAATGCGCAGGAAGCGCGCGCCGAACTCCTCCTCCAGAGCCTTGAGCGGCTCTTCGATGAGCACCTCGCCCTGCAGGTAGCGCACGCTGACGTATTTCTGGTCCGCCATGAAATAGACGATTTCGGCCACCGGGATGAGCTGCAGGTTGCCGCGGACGCGGGCGCAGATGTGGGTACGCCCGCCGGCCAGGGGCGCGCGGGCCTGCAGCGCCGTGAGCTGGGGCCGGGTCAAGCGCCCGGCCCGCTCCAGAGCGGTTTGCAGGCGTTCCTTGCGGATGGGCTTGAGCAGATAGTCCACCGCATGGGCCTCGAAGGCGGCCAGGGCGTGCTGGTCGTAGGCGGTGGTAAAAATCACCGCCGGCGGCGAATCCAGTTCGGTGAGGTGCCGGGCGGCTTCCAGCCCGTCCATGCCGGGCATGCGGATATCCATCAGCACCACGTCCGGATGCCGGCGCTGGGCCAAGTCCAGAGCCTCGGCACCATTGGCGCCCTCGCCGACCACTTCGTGTCCGGCGAGCGCTTCGACCATGGCACGCAGACGTTCGCGTGCCGGCGCCTCGTCGTCGACGACCAGCACTCTCATGAACCACCCTCATGCACGGGGAATTCCAGAGTCACCGTGCATTCCGCGCCGGTCTTGTCGAGGCGCAGCTCCGCTTGACGGCCGAAGGCGAAGGCCAGACGTTCGCGGATGTTCTCCAGGGCCATGTGATGGCCGGCGTGAGGTCGCGTCGTCTCGGTGACCGGGTTGTGCAGGCTCAACACCACGCGTCCGTCGTCGCATCGCCCGCTGACCCGGATGACGCCACCGCCGGCCAGCGGTTCGACGCCATGGTAGATGGCGTTCTCCAACAGCGGTTGCAGCACCAGGGCCGGCAGCTGTGCCTGCAACGGCAACGCGTCCAACGCCCACTCCACGCGCAGCCGCTCGCGCAGGCGCAGCTGTTCCATGTGCAGGTAGCGGCGGGCGATATCCAGCTCCTCTTCCAGGGTCACCAGCCGCCCGGGGTCGGCGAGACTGAACCGAAACAGATCGGACAAGTCCTCCACCGCCTCTTCCGCGCGCTCGGGCTGGCTGCGGATGAGGGCGGCGATGGTGTTCATGGCATTGAACAGGAAGTGCGGCCGGATACGCGCCTGCAACGCCTCCAGCCGCGCCTGCGCCTGGGCCTCGGCCTGAAGCTTCTGTTGGTGCTGCAGATAGAAGAAGCGCAGGATCAGGGCGCTGACGATGGCGCTGATGAACAGGTTGCGCAGCACGAAGTCCACGCGCCAGCCCGGCGGCAGCGACGCGCCCGCATAGACCATGATCCAATGGGCGGCGTCGCTGATCAGCAGGGTCACCGCCAGCACCAGCAGATAACTCATGACGCCGGCGCGCACGTTGTCCAGCCGGCTCAAGCGCCCGCGCAGCGCGCACAGCAGGGCCGCGCTCGACAGTGCCACCCATTGCACGAACAGAGAGATCAGCCCCAGCAGGTCCCAGGTCAGGGCGTGCTGCCAGTCCGAGGCCAGCGCCAGAACGAAGGCCAGCAGCTCGGCGACGATGACCACCGCCAGCAGGGTACGAACACTGCAGAAATCGGGCAGGAAAGTGCGCTCGCCACCGCCGCCGCCCTGCCACATCGCCCTTCGCTCCACCCCGCGCCGCCTCACCGTAACGTCCAAGTCTTACTTTTAGACCATGCGGCCGCGGCAACACAACCGGCGGGCCAATCCCGCGCCACCCGATGCTATACTGCGCGCAAATTCCAGCCAGCCCCGGTACGCCCATGAGTCAGCCAAGCGACAGCGACAAGCCCTGGAAAGGGCGCTTCACCGAAGCCACCGACGCCTTCGTCGAGGCGTTCACCGCGTCGGTGAACTTCGATCGCCGCCTGTACGCCCACGACATCGAGGGCTCCATCGCCCATGCCCGCATGCTCACGCGCGCCGGCATCCTCACCGAGGCCGAATGCGACGCCATCCTCAAGGGCCTGGAAGATATCCGCATGGACATCGAGCGCGGTGACTTCAAGTGGTCGGTGCAGCTCGAGGACGTGCACATGAACATCGAGGCGCGCCTGACGGCGCGCATCGGCGACGCCGGCAAGAAGCTGCACACCGGGCGCTCGCGCAACGATCAGGTCGCCACCGACATCCGCCTGTATCTGCGCGCCGAAATCGACGCCATCCTCGACGTGCTTGGCCGGCTGCAGCACGGCCTGCTGGATCTCGCCGAGCGCGAGGCCGACACCATCATGCCCGGCTTCACCCACCTACAGGTGGCCCAGCCGGTGACTTTCGGCCACCACCTGCTGGCCTGGTTCGAAATGATCTCGCGTGACGCCGAGCGCCTGCGTGACTGCCGCCGCCGGGTCAATGTCATGCCCCTGGGCGCCGCCGCCCTGGCCGGCACCAGCTACCCCATCGACCGCGCCTACACCGCCGAGCTTCTGGGCTTCGAGCGCCCGGCGGAGAACTCCCTGGACGCGGTGTCGGACCGGGATTTCGCCATCGAGTTCACCGCCGCCGCGGCGCTGATCATGACCCATCTTTCCCGCTGGTCCGAAGAACTGGTGCTCTGGGCCTCGCCGCTGGTGGACTTCATCGACCTGCCGGACCGCTTCTGCACCGGCTCATCCATCATGCCGCAGAAGAAGAACCCGGACGTGCCGGAGCTGGTGCGCGGCAAGACCGGGCGGGTCAACGGCAACCTGATCGCGCTGCTGACCCTGATGAAGAGCCAGCCCCTCGCCTACAACAAGGACAACCAGGAGGACAAGGAGCCGCTGTTCGACACCGTCGACACCACCAAGGACAGCCTGCGCGCCTTCGCCGACATGGTCCCGGCCATCGTGCCCAAGCGTGACAACATGCTGCAGGCGGCCCGCCGCGGCTTCTCCACCGCCACCGACCTGGCCGACTATCTGGTGCGCAAGGGGATGCCGTTCCGGGATGCCCACGAGGTGGTGGGCAAGGCGGTGCGTCACGGGGTCGAGACAGGCCGCGACCTGGCGGAAATGACCCTGGACGAGCTGCGCGGCTTCAGCGAGGTGATCGGCGACGACGTGTTCGCCGTGCTGACCCTGGAAGGTTCGGTCGCCGCGCGGGATCACATCGGAGGTACCGCCCCGGCACAGGTGCGCGCGGCGGTGCAACGGGCGCGCAGCCGGCTCGATTGAGCGTGCCCGCCAGCCGGCCACTCACCGCCCCCAGCCGCGAGAGGGAACCCTTCGCATGACCGCCGACAGCCTGGAACAACTGCGTACGCGCCTGGCGCAATTCGCCGCCGACAGGGACTGGGATCAGTTCCATTCCCCCAAGAACCTGGCCATGGCGCTCATCGCCGAGGCAGCGGAGCTGGTGGAGCATTTCCAATGGTTGACCGAGGAGCAGAGCCGCGCCCTCGCGCCCCAGGTTCATCGGGAAGTGGCCATGGAACTGGCCGACATCCTGATCTACCTGGTCCGCACTGCCGACAAGGTCGGCGTCGACCTGATCGCCGCCGCCGGCGAGAAGATCGAGATCAACGAGCAGCGCTACCCGGTCGACAAGGTGCGCGGCAAGGCCAAACGCGCCTCCGAATACGACCGCTGAAACCCCACCGCCCCGTCGGCCCGGATCAGGGATTGTCCGGGTCGCACGACCCTTCCCGGATCCATGCGCCGCGCGCACAACGCAGGAGCTCGGCCCCGCCGCTGCAGACGAACGTCCCATCGTCGTAGGCTTTGCCGTTGAAGTAGCACACGGGCTCCTCGCCCAGTTCCTGAGCCAGGGAATCGAACTCCTCATCGCTGTCCTCGACGATGGGCGAGTTCTTGAGCTCGGGATCCGGCGCACCGACGCTCACTGGCTTGTGTCATGGCCGTGTCCTGGAAACCGTGGTGTTCGGCTGTCGTCCCCGGGCAGCACCCGATTGCCAGTGCACCGGTGGCGCTAAAGCTGACGCGTCTCCTTCCGATATATTGGCAGGCACCCGGAACGTCCGGGTGGGCGCGTTGGCGCGCCGGCCGGCGGGCAACTGCCGGCCTTCGTGCCCCACATACAGTCCAATCGAGGAATTCGGCCGATGTCCATGGAGAATCTGTCCCCCCAGCTCGCCCTGCAGCTGTTCGAGGCCTGTCCGAGCGGCATCCTGGCTTTGGACCGCGAAGGCCGCATCAGCTGGGTCAATCGTGCCTTGGAGAACCTCCTGGGCGTGCCGCGTGCGGCGCTGCTGGGATGCGACGCCGGCGGCCTGCCGCGTCCGGGGCTCTCGGCGCTGCTGGACGGCGCACCGCAAACCGTCGTGGAAGGTGCCGACGGTGTATCCCTGCACCTCAGCCGTAGTCGCATGGTGCCGCCGGACGGCTCCGACGACATCGCCGAGGTTCATTTCTTCACCGACCGCGGCGAGGAGCATCGGCTGCGCCAGCAACTGGAAAGTCAGCAGCTGTCCGACGAAGACACCGGCCTGATGAATCCGCGGGCGCTGATGCTGGTGCTGGAACCCCAGATTTCCCGCAGCCGGCGTTACGGCAATCCGTTGTCGGTCGGGGTGCTGGACCTGCACCAGGACATCGGAGAGGAGAGCGGTGAGTACCTTCGGAAGATCGCACTGGTGCTGAAGGACCGGCTGCGCTGGGCCGACATGGTGGGGCGCGACGAACACGGCCGCTTCGTGCTCGTCCTGCCGGAGACACAGCTGTCCGCGGCCCAAACCATTGTGAAGAAACTCCATCCCGACCTGGAGCAGTTGTTGTCAGACACGCAGTTCCGTTTCGGCGTCGCCGAATGGTGCAAGTCCGATGATGCGTCCAGTCTGCTGCAGCGCGCGGCGGCGACCGCCGCGGGCGAAGTGGCGGACGCGGTGTCAGCGGCGCGCTGAGCGCTAAGGCAGCGTCATGGAACAGCCTCCAGCCCGCGACGATTTGGCAGCTGCAAACGCGGCGACGCCGGGGCAGGCCCTGGACGGCGGCTCCACGCCGCTGCACCTCAAGAACATCAAGCGCCGATTCCTGGCGCTGAACAACGAGCGCGTGCTGCGCGTACGCGAGGCGCTCAAGCCCGAGCAGCGCGTATTCGTCGACGTGCTGCCGTTGTTGTTCCATATCAATCACCCGTCGCTCCCGGGCTACAGCACCAAGAAGGCGCCCATCGGCGTGGCCGACTACACCGTGCCGTCACGTACCATCGACGCCGCCGGGCGGCTGGTCAAGAAGTTCAACTACAAGCGCCGGGCCATGCGCGTCTACAGCATCCATGGCCTGTACCTGATCGGCAGCAGCGGCACCATCGCCTACTCGGAGAAGAGCGACCTGGACATCTGGGTCTGCCACGAACCGGGAATGCCCGAGGCCCAGGTGGAGGCGCTGCGCGAGAAGTGCGACGCCATCAGCGCCTGGGCCAAGACACTCAAGCTGGATACGACCTTCTTCGTCATGGACCCGGACAGCTTCCGCCGCGGCGAGACCGAAGCCCTGTCGGTGGAATCCAGCGGCAGCGCGCAACACCACCTGCTGCTCGAGGAATTCTATCGCACCGGCCTGTTGCTGGCGGGCCGCTATCCGGGCTGGTGGCTGATCCCGCCGGACCGGGAAGTGGAAGGCCGCGACTACATCGCCAATCTGATCAACCGGGGTCACCTGCACGAGCACGAGTTCATCGACTTCGGCGAAGTGCACCCGATCCCCGCCGGTGAGTTCTTCGGCGCCGCCCTGTGGCAGCTGCACAAGGCCGTCGATTCGCCCTACAAGTCGGTACTGAAACTGCTGCTGATGGAGGCCTATGCCGGGGAGTATCCCGGCACGGACCTGCTGTGCACCCGATTCAAACGGGCGGTCTACACCGGCGAGACCAACATCGATCGGCTCGACCCCTATGTGTTGATGGAGGCCAAGGTCGACGAATACCTGCTGGCACGCGGCGAACTCGACCGTCTGGAGCTGGCCCGCAAGTGCTTCTATTTCAAGGTGGGCGAGCGCATGAGCGAGCGCGCACCACGCTTCCCCGAGCCGCGCCGGGAAATGATGGCGGAGCTGGTGCAACGCTGGCACTGGAGCGCCGATCAGCTGCTGGTGCTGGATTCACGCGCCACCTGGAAGATCCATCGTGTGCTGGAGGAGCGGCGCATGCTGGTGGACGAGTTGAGCGCCAGCTACCGCATCGTGTCCGAATTCGCCCGCCGTCACGCCCGCAGCTCCAGCATCAACAGCACGGACCTGAATCTGCTGGGCCGCCGGCTGTACACCGCCTTCGAGCGCAAGGCCGGCAAGGTGGACATCGTCAACCCGGGCATCTCCACCGATCTGACCGAGGAGCGGCTCAACTTCGTGCACACCGCCGAGGGCGGTGTCGACGGCTGGCTGCTGTTCCGCAGCGACTACGAGCCGTCCGGGCCCCGGCGCAGCACCCCTCTCAAGCGCGCCCAGAGCCTCATCGAGCTGGTGGCGTGGTGTCACTTCAACCGCCTGATCGGGCCACAGACTCTGGTGAGTCTGCACAATTCGGCAAGCAAGCTGGACTCGCGCGAGCTGTTGGCCATCATCGACAGCGTGCGGCGCCTGTTCCCCGACGGACGCCTTCCGGCCACCGACATGGAAAGCCTGCGCCAGCCCGCGCGCATCGTCTCCGGCGCGCTCTACATCAACCTGGGTCTGGATCCGCTTTCGCATCACACGCGCCAGGGTGTGCACTTGACCAGCAACCGCTCCGACGCGTTGAGCTACGGCGGCATCTGGAAAAACTTGGCGCTGACCTTCGACCTGCTGCTGGTGAGCAGTTGGGGCGAAGTACTGACGCTGCACTACCACGGCGACAGCGCCCTGGCCGACTGCCTGTGCGACTATCTGGCGTGGATGCCCCTGAGCGGCAACGACGCCCCTCCGCCGCTGCCGGTGTACAGCTTCTCCACCGCTCGCGGCATGGCCATTGCTCACCGCGTGGAGGAGTTGCTGCGCGACGCGATTCAAGCCTTCTATCACCAGTCCCACGGGCCGACCACACGCTACGTGCTACGCATCGAGCACGACTTTCATCTGCTGGTACCGGAAAATGACGTGCCGCGGCATCAGCGCATCGGCAGCGAGGCGGAACTCGTCGCCGAGCTGGGCCGCGCCCAGGATGCCTTCAGCCCCATCGTGTTCGATCGCTATGCGGTGGAGGGCAGCCTCATTGCGCGGCTGGTGGAACAGAACCGTCCCGACGTGGTGCAGGTGTTCATGCGCACCCACAACGGCAATATGGAGGTCTACGTGCTGGACGAGCGCGGTTCGCTGTTCTTCCAGCTCACCGAACACCACAGCAGCGCCGCACTGATCAACCAGTACCAACGCTTTCTGGAGTCGGCCATCCGCCGCTGCAACGCGACCGAACATGCACCCGACGCGACGAACGTTTCCGACCAGGTGGAGTTCTTCGTCCTGCGCCGCGACCGGCACAGCCAGGTGTACGTGGAACGTCTCAAGGACAGTGCGCTGCCGCGCAGTTCGAAACAGGACTACCTGAGTATTCAGGTGATCGGCAGCCCCAACGACGCCGACCAGGGTGTGTTCTCGCTGTTCTGCGAGGGGCGGGAATTTTCGTCGCTGGAATACGGCGACGACGTGTTCACCGAGGTCGCGCGCCACGTACTGAGCTACCGCGGCGCGGAACAGCGCTACCCCATCTACATCACCGACGCCGACGTCGGCCGTTCGCTGCTGGGCGCCGACGGGGCACTGACCGTACAGACGGTCCACTTCCTGCGCTTCAAGCGCGCCATCGAGCGCCGGTTGAATGAGGCGTTAGGGGATCTATAAGGACTGAGGACTGAGGACTGAGGACTGAGGACTGAGGACTGAGGACTGAGGACTGAGGACTGAGGACTGAGGACTGAGGACGTCAAAAGCCTAGGGGTACTGCCGCGATAGACAAGCGGTTCTTTTCATTCAGTCCCCAGTCCTCAGCACTCAGTCCTTCTTTGTCTCACTCCGCCTTCCGTATGTCATCCATGATCGCGCGCATTTCCCGTTCCCATTTCTGAAACACGGGCTTGAGGTCCGGCGAGGGGAAGAAGCGCTCGTAGTTGGCCGGGTTGGCGGCAATCACCAGCGTCTCCTGATCCTCGGCGAAGATCGCCATCTTCAGGGGCAGGTAGGGAATCAGCTCGGGGTGCTTGGCGGTGAGGCGCTTGATCTCCGCATCGTTGCCGAAGAACACCACCCGGTACTTGTCGGTCTTGAAACCCGATTTGGTCAAACCGATATCCACGCGCTGCACCCGCGACAGGGTGAAGCCGTGGTCCCCGATGGAATTCTGCAAAGTAATCATAGCCTCGGGAAATGCCTGACGCGAACGCACCATGAGCAGGTCTTCGGCCTGCACCGCGGCCGCGCCCAACAACGAACTCAACAGGACAAGCGCGGCGGCCAATCGCTTCATGATACTCATAGGGTCGCCTCCTCGAGAATATCCTGATAGAGCTTCTCCATCTTACCGCAAATGCGATCGAGCTCCTGGTTGTTGAACAAGTGGCTCAGGGTCTTGGGATTGATGCTCATCACCTGCACCTTGCCGTTGTGTTCGACCACCGTGACCCGGCAGGGCAGGAACAGGCCCACGCGCGGATCGATAGCCAGCGCCTCGTTGAGCATGTTGAAGTTGCAGAAGTACACGATCACCCGCTTGTGGTTTTCCTTGCCGTCAGGCACCAGCCCCTGATCGAAGTACTGCACGCGGATGAGGCGGAAGTTCCTGGCCACCGCCGCCTGCTTGACGTTTTTCACCGTCTGTTCGAGGGAGTAGGACGAGTCGTACACCAGCACCGGCTTGGACTCGTCGACGTTGCGCATGGCCTCGCGGTCCTTGATGCCCTTCTGGAAGCTGCGCACGTACACGACCAGGTCATTGATGTCCTGTTCACTCAAACCGTGCTTGAGGAACGACACCATGGGTGTACCCGGGCGGCCGTTGATCAGGGTGGCCTTGATCATCTGGTCGCTGGCGGCCTTGAGGAAGCCGGCGTTGCGCAGGGCCGGCGGCATAATGGGCAGGTTGCGGGGACGCGAGAAGGTCACCCCGGTGCCGTGACCGCCCTGGCCCTTGTCTCCGTGACACGCGGCGCAGTGCTCGGCGAACAACTGCTTGCCGTGCTTTGCGTCACCGTGGATCGGGCCTTGGGGCAGATCCACCTTGCCGCCCTTGGACCAACCGCGCACGTATTTGACGATGGCGTTGACCTGATCGTCGGTGAGCGAGGTGAAGGCGGGCATGACGCGCCCCGGCCGGCCGTTGCGAATGGTCTTGACCAGATAGCTGTCCGGTACGCTGTCGAGGAATGCGGGCAGGGCCAGGGGCACGCCGACACCACCATGACCGTCCAAGCCGTGGCA
>Ga0315556_1002274_pt1 | contig 11056 bp, 8 predicted proteins | sample SalMarSW160310MG_FD_202112 | JGI IMG/M metagenome (GOLD analysis project Ga0315556, IMG submission 202112) | Salt marsh sediment microbial communities from the Plum Island Ecosystem LTER, Massachusetts, United States - Salt Marsh Sediment SW1603-10 ...
CGGACAATGCGTTCAGCATTCATTATGAAACCTCCACAAACAGTTTAATCGAATTTTTTGTACAGTGTGGCGTAATACAGAACCGGGATCACCACCAGGGTCAACACGGTGGAAACCAGGATGCCGAAAATCAGGGCAATGGCCAGACCGTTGAAGATCGGATCATCGAGGATGAAGAATGCGCCCAGCATCGCTGCCAGCCCGGTCAGCAGGATCGGCTTGGCACGCGCGGCAGCAGCGTTTATCACGGCATTTTGTACGTTTATGCCCTCCTCCAGTTGCAGGTTGACGAAGTCCACCAGCAGAATGGAATTGCGCACGATGATCCCGGCCAGCGCAATCATTCCGATCATCGAGGTGGCGGTGAATTGCGCCCCCAGCAGCGCATGCCCCGGCATCACGCCGATCAGGGTCAGCGGAATCGGCGCCATGATGACCAGCGGCGTGAGATAGCTCTTGAACTGGGCCACCACCAGCAGATAGATCAGCACCAGCCCGACGCCATAGGCAATGCCCATGTCACGGAAGGTCTCGTAGGTCACCTTCCACTCGCCGTCCCACTTCAGTACATAGCCGGCATAGGGATTGGACGGCTGGCTGAAGAAATAGGTTTTGAGTGTGCCGCCCTGTTTCAGCGGCATGCCGCTGACCTTGCTGTTGATATCGAACATGCCGTACAGCGGGCTGTCCAGCTTGCCCGCCATGTCGCCCACAACATACACCACCGGCAGCAGGTCCTTGTGATAGATCGGGTAGTCGCGCTGCGTCTTTTCTAGCTGCACCACTTCCGATAGCGGCACCAGCGCGCCGCTGCGCGAACGCACCCTGAGCTTGAGCACGTCGTCGATGTCGCTGCGTTGTGCAATCGGCAACCCGAGACGCAGCGGCGGGACGTATTTGGCGGTAGCATCGTGAATGGAGGTTACATCCTCGCCAGACAGTGCGACTTTCACCGCATCCACGATATCCGGCGGCGACACACCCAGCAAAGCAGCCTTGGTCTGCAATATGTGCAGTACCAGCTTCGGCGCCGGTTCGGTCACGCTGTCGTCGATGCCGACGATATCCGCCGTTTGAGCGAACTTCGCGCGCACCTGGGTAGCTACTGCACGCGCGCCCTCGTAATCCGGCCCGTAAATCTCGGCCTCGATCGGCGACATCACCGGCGGGCCCGGCGGGACCTCGACAATTTTCACCTTGGCGCCCCATTTCCTGGCGATGGCCTCGATCGGTGCGCGCACGTCGCCGGCAATCTCATGGCTGCTGCGCGAACGGTGGTGCTTGTCCAGCAGGTTCACCTGAAGATCGCCCTGCTCCGGCTGATCGCGCAGGTAATATTGACGCACCAGGCCGTTGAAGTTGATCGGCGATGCGGTGCCGGCATAACCTTCGTAATCGGTCACTTCCGGCACTGTGGCGAGATAGCCGCCGATTGCATGCAGTGCTGCAGCAGTTTTTTCCAGCGCCGTGCCGCTCGGCATATCGACGATCACCTGGAATTCAGACTTGTTGTCAAACGGCAGCATTTTCAGCACCACCAGCTTGAAACCTGCCAGCGACACTGCAACCAGCAGGCCGGCCAGGATGCCGAACCACAGCTTGCGCCGTGCCGGCTTGCCTTGTTCACGATTGAGGAACGGCCCCAGCCGGGCACGGAAAAAACGCAGCAGCGGGCTGTCCTGTTCGCCCTTGACCGAGTCATGGTGTGCCGGCGACAACTTGAGCGCCAGCCACGGTGTGATAACGAAGGCCACCGCCAGAGAAATCAGCATGCCCATGCTGGCATTGATCGGGATCGGACTCATATACGGCCCCATCAGGCCGGTGACAAACGCCATCGGCAGCAGCGCGGCAATCACCGTGAAGGTGGCAAGGATGGTCGGGCCACCCACTTCGTCCACTGCTTCCGGAATGATTTCCGACAGCGGCTCATGCGGCTCCAGTTCGCGCCGTCGATGGATGTTCTCGACCACCACGATCGCATCGTCGACCAGAATGCCGATCGAGAAAATCAACGCAAACAGCGACACGCGGTTAAGCGTAAAACCCCACGCCCACGAAGCAAACAGCGTCACCGATAGCGTGAGCAGCACGGCAATGCCGACGATCGCCGCCTCGCGCCGCCCCAGTGCCAGCCATACCAGCAGCACCACCGCTGCAGTGGCGAAAATCAGCTTGTGGATCAGCTTCATCGCCTTGTCGTTTGCGGTCTTGCCGTAGTTGCGCGTGGTGGTGACATGCACATCGGAAGGAATCACACTACCCTTCAATTGCTGCACGCGCTGCAACAGCTTGTCAGCGATCACCACGGCGTTTTCGCCGGGCTTCTTGCTCACTTCCACGGTCACTGCGGTAAACTCACCGTGCGCCTTGATGTCCTTGGCGGAGGCCGCCTTGCCGGTGCCCAGCCAGACGTAGCTGGTGGGCTGGTCGGCACCGTCCCTGATCTCGGCCACGTCGCGCAGGAACACCGGCTTGCCATCATCCACGCCCACCACCAGCCGGCCTACATCATCCGCATTGCGCAGGAATTCACCGGTCTGCACCTGGACTTCGCGGTTGTTCTGCACCAGGTCGCCAACGTTGCGGGAGATATTGGCGGCCTGCAGCGCACCACGCACGTCCTGCACCGACAACTGGTGTGCATTCAGACTTTCCGCGTTGAGCAGTACGCGCACCATGCGCTGGGTCGCGCCGATGGTGGTTACCTCACGCGTGCCATCGACCCGCTTCAGTTCGGTTTCAATGGCGTGCGCCACCTCGGTCAGCGCCAGTCCACTGCCCGCCGTCTCGTCGCGCCATAGCGTAAACGACACTACTGGCACGTCATCGATGCCCTTGGCCTTGACGATGGGTTGCGCCACCCCCAGCGTGTTGGGCAGCCAATCGCCATGCGAATGCAACACATCGTAGAGTTTGACCAACGAAGGAATGTGTGGCTCGCCCACCTTGAACTGCACAGTGAGCACCGCCATGCCGGGCTGCGACACCGAATACACATGATCGACGCCGGAAATCTGCGACAACACCTGTTCCGCTGGCGTCGCCACGGTGCGCGCCACGTCCTCGGCCGATGCGCCCGGATAGGCCACCAGCACGTTAGCCATGGTGACGTTAATCTGCGGTTCTTCTTCGCGCGGCGTGACCATCACTGCAAATATCGCCAGCAGCACCGCTATCAGTGCCAGCAACGGAGTCAGTTGCGAATGCAGGAAGGCCCTGGCAATGCGTCCGGAAATGCCCATTACTGTTCCTGACGCGATAACGCCATGCCCGCTTTGACTGCGTCCCGCGCCACTTTCTCACCCGGATTCAGACCGGACAACACTTCTATTTCTTCCTGCCCGGTTGCCTCGCCCAGACGCACCTGACGCAGGCGGATGGCACCCTTGTCGTCCACCACGTACACGCCCACCACCTCGCTGCGACGAACTACCGCGGAAGCCGGCACCAGCAGTTTGTTCGCCTTGCCCACGGTAAAGTGCGCGCGCACGAACATGCCCGGATAGACGCCGGGTTCATTGGCTGGCAAATAGACACGTACCTGGGTGGTATGGGTGCGCGCGTCGGCGATCGGCTGCACGGTAACCGAGGCCGCCTTCACCCAGCGCTTGAGCGAGGGCATTTCCACCGTCACCTCGGGATGTTCACCGATGTCGCTCAGCTTGTATTGGGGAATATTGACCACCACGCGCATTTGCGAGGGATCGAATCCGGTCATCAGCGGCTTGCCCGGAGTGACCATCTCGCCAACCTCGACCTGGCGCGCCGCCACCACACCGCCGTAAGGCGCCACCACCGAGGTATAGCCCTGGACCAGTTCCGACTGCCCGGCGCCGGCTTTGCTCGCCGCGGCCTGCGCCAGCGCAATCTTGTATTCGGCCAGCGCCTTGTCCAGTCCGGCCTGGCTAATGAACTTCTGCGCATACAGTTGCTTCGCGCGCTCGTAGCTGGCCTTGGCGTTCTGCATCGCCGCCTGCGCCTGCATCACCTGCGCCTGGCTGCCGGCCACCGCCTGCGCCGCCTCGCGCTCGTCGATACGCACGAGAACCTGACCCTTCTTGACCGTGTCGCCGACGTCGAATAGCACCTGCTTGACGCGCCCGGAAATCTGCGCCGACACGGTGGACTGGCGCGCCGCCTCCACCACGCCCTCCGCGCTGTAGGTTTGCGCCACCTCTCGATATTGCACCGGTACGGTCGCCAGCGGTTCGGCCGCAAACGCCCCGCCCGCCACCACTGCCAATACAATACCCAGCACGGAAACTCTTTGTGTCATGCCCATTTGCCCAACCCTGAAACAATACAGAATATTAGAATATACTAATATTCAAGATAAGGCAAGACGCACCATTTATATCGTACAAAACACATCCCGCATCATTCCCACCAGCTTGAGAATACGCAGATCGCCGATACGATAAAACACCCGGTTCGCATCCTTGCGCGTAACCAGCACATCCTTGTCGCGCAGAATGGCCAGATGCTGCGAAATATTGCTTTGCGAAGTGCCCACCTTTTCCACGATATCCTGCACGCTCAACTCGCCGTCCGCCAGCACGCACAGGATTTTCAGCCGCAACGGGTGCGCGATGGATTTCATCGCCAGCGCGGCCAGCTGTATATCTTCTTCCTTGTCGATCAACTTCTTTACCATCCGTCTCTCCTCACTATGCTGCCTGCGCAGCTTTAATTCGTCTAAAATACTCTACTTTGGGAATTAGCACCTGCTTATATTTTGATACAATCGCATGATGAACACCACCCCCGCTTTACTGATCATTCTGGATGGCATTGGCTGCCGCGAAAATCCCGATAACAATGCCATTGCGCACGCCCGCAAACCCAACTGGGATCGACTGTGGCATGACTACCCGCACACCCTGATCCAGACCTCGGGGTTATCGGTAGGGCTGCCGGATACGCAAATGGGCAATTCCGAGGTCGGGCACCTCAATATCGGCGCCGGGCGCATTGTCTACCAGGAACTGACGCGCATTGACCTGTCCATCCAGGACGGCAGCTTTTATAAAAATCCGGCATTCTTGCAAGCGGTACAACAGGCAAAACAGCATGGCACGGCATTACACATTCTGGGATTATTGTCGCCCGGCGGCGTACACAGCCAGGAAAGCCACATCCACGCCATGCTGGAACTGGCTGCACGCAACGGCCTGCAAAAAGTGTATATCCATGCATTTCTGGATGGGCGCGATACACCGCCACGCAGCGCGGCACAATCGCTACAGCGCATGCAGGACAAATGCACCGAACTGGGCACCGGCCGCATTGCCTCCATCGTCGGCCGTTATTACGCAATGGATCGCGACAATCGCTGGGAACGGGTGCAGGCAGCTTACGACCTGATCACCCAGGGCAAAGCGGAATTCAGCGCCGCCACGGCAATGGAAGGGCTGGAGCTGGCCTATGCGCGCGGCGAGAACGACGAGTTCGTAAAAGCAACCGTCATCGGCGAGCCGGTTGCGATGCAGGACAACGACACCGCGGCATTCATGAATTTCCGCGCTGACCGCGCACGGCAACTGACACGTGCGCTGACCGACTCTGACTTTGGCGGTTTTGTGCGCGAGCGCTTTCCCAGACTGGCGTGCTTCGCCACTCTGAGCAGCTATGGTGAGGATTTCCACCTGCCGACGGCATTTGCGCCATCCACGATTCACAACGGTTTCGGCGAATATCTTGCAGGTCTCGGCCTGAAGCAGTTACGCATCGCCGAAACCGAGAAGTATGCGCACGTCACCTACTTCTTTAATGGCGGCCGCGAACAGCCTTATGCTGGCGAGGATCGCATCCTGGTTCCCTCGCCCAAGGTGGACACCTATGATCTCAAGCCCGAGATGAGCGCATTCGAGGTTACCGACCAACTCGAAGCCGCGATCCACAGCAAGCAATACCAAGCCATCATCTGCAACTATGCCAACGGTGACATGGTCGGCCATAGCGGCAACCTGGAAGCTGCGATCAAGGCCATCGAGACGCTGGACGCCTGCATTGGCCGCGTGATCAGCGCCATGCAGGAATCCGGTGGCGAGGTGCTGATCACCGCCGATCACGGCAATGCCGAACAGATGCGCGACCCCGCCACGCAGCAGCCGCATACTGCGCATACCCTCAACCCCGTGCCGCTGCTGTATGTCGGCCGCAAGGCGAGCATGCTCGATGGCGGCACGCTACGTGACGTCACCCCCACCCTGCTTGCCATGATGGGACTGTCTCAGCCGCCGGAAATGACCGGCAAGCCGCTTATCGAGTTCCAGTGAGCCGGCTTGTCCGCCTCGCATTGCTGAGTCTGTGCCTTGCGCTGGGAAGCAATGCGGCACATGCCACACGGCAGGAACAGCTGGACAACTTGCGCAAGCGCATCAGCGCATTGCAGCAGGAGGTTGAAAAAACCACCGAGTCCAGATCCGAGGCAGCCGATGCGCTGCGTGAATCGGAACGGGCAATCAGCGAAAGCAACCGCAAGCTCCACAATCTGGCACAGCAACAACAGCAGGCGATGCAATCCCTGCAACAAATGCAGCAACAATCCGCCACGCTGGAACATGACGTGCAGGGCCAGCAGGCATTGCTTGGCGAGTTGCTCTACCAGCAATATCTGGGAGGACGCCGGGAATATCTCAAATTGCTGCTCAATAACCGCGACCCCAACCAGGTAGCGCGCGAACTGAAATACTACGAATACATTGCGCGCGGCCGGGCCGTATGGCTCAGCGCCTTGCGTACCAATCTGGCGCAGATCAACAGCCTGGCCGACCAGACCAGGCAGAAAAGCAATGAGATCGCCAGGCTGCAGTCCGAGGAAAAAAAACAGAAGAAGCACCTGGAGGCTGACAAACACGCACGGCGGCAGGTGCTGAACAAGATCGCCACACAGCTCAGGCACCAGCGCCACGAAATGGATCGGCTACAGCGCAATGAAAATCGCCTGTCGCAACTGGTGGAAAAGCTGACACACATGCTGTCCCAACCCGGAGGGAAGGGAATATTCAGCAACAATCAACTGCCGGATGACCGCTTCGACGGCAAACCTTTCGCTACGCTCAAGGGAAAACTGACCTTGCCGGTGAAGGGCGTGGTTACCAACCGTTTCGGTACGCCGCATCCTGACAGCCGGATACTGTGGAAGGGGCTGTTCCTGCGCGCCTCCAGCGGCCAGCCGGTAAAGGCGGTGGCGGCCGGCCGGGTAGTGTTTGCCGACTGGCTGCGCGGTTTCGGGAACTTATTGATCATTGATCATGGCAAAGGCTACATGAGCCTGTATGGCAACAATGAAACACTGTACAAACAGGTTGGCGACACCCTGCGTGGCGGCGATACGGTCGCAGCCGTCGGCAACAGCGGCGGAAACAAGGATTCCGGTTTATACTTTGAACTGCGCTACGAGGGCAAGCCCATGAATCCGATGAAATGGATAGCGGCAAAATAACACTTGAGGATGGACATGCGTAGTCGAATCGAAAAGTTTGGGTTGGTGGGCCTGGGGCTGGTTGCCGGAGTGCTGTTAAGCCTGCAGTTCTCTGCAATGGCCGAAAAGGAGAGTGCCGCACCGCTGCCGGTTGAGGAACTGCGCGCCTTTTCCGATGTATTCGGGCGCATCAAGAACGACTATGTGGAGCCCGTCACCGACAAGCAACTGATCACCTCGGCCATCAACGGCATGCTGAGCGGACTCGACCCGCATTCCGCCTACCTCGATGCAGCCGCGTTCAAGGAATTACAGGAAGGCACCCAGGGCGAATTTGGCGGTCTGGGTATTGAAGTCGGCATGGAGGACGGCCTGGTCAAGGTAATCTCTCCAATTGAGGATACGCCCGCCTACCATGCCGGCCTGAAAACCGGCGACCTGATCATCAAGCTCGACGACACCCTGGTAAAGGGCATGACTCTGAACGATGCGGTAAGCCGTTTGCGTGGCAAGCCCGGCAGCAAGATTACACTTACCGTGCTGCGCAAAAACGAACCGAGACCGCTGGTATTTACCCTGACGCGTGCCGTGATCAAGGTCAAGAGCGTCAAATACAAGCTGATCGAACCCGGCTATGGCTATGTGCGCATCACCCAGTTCCAGGAACATACTGGCGAAAACCTTGCTACTGCGCTGGAGACGCTATACAAGAAAAGCAATGGGAAAATGCGCGGCATGGTACTTGACCTGCGCAACGACCCCGGCGGCCTGCTCACCGGTGCAGTTGCGGTATCCTCGGCCTTCCTGCCGAAGGATGCACTGGTGGTCTATACCGATGGCCGCACTGAAGATTCCAAAATGCGGCTTACCGCCACGCCGGACGACTATCTGCGCGGTAGCGGAAAATCCGATTATCTGAAAAACCTTCCCGCTGCGTTCAAAGCCGTACCGCTGGTGGTACTGGTAAACGGTGGCTCTGCCTCGGCCTCCGAAATCGTGTCGGGTGCGCTGCAGGATCACAAGCGCGCCGTGCTTATGGGTACGCAGACGTTCGGCAAGGGTTCGGTACAAACCATCCTGCCGCTGGGCAACGACACTGCGATCAAATTGACCACCGCCCGCTATTACACGCCAAGCGGTCGTTCCATCCAGGTCAAGGGCATCACGCCTGATATCGTGGTGGAAGATCCGGCAACTGACGGGGAAGACAACGCATTCCGCCTGCGCGAAGGTGACCTCGAGCATCACCTGATCAACGATACTCTGTCACCCAAGGGGGTTCAACCCAAGTCGGAACAGCACAAGAAGTCTGCCCACCCCGACGACCGCATGGAACAAAATCCTCAAGGTGGCAAGCCGGTTATAACCAAATTCGGGTCAACGAATGACTACCAGTTGAACCAGGCCTTGAACCTGCTGAAGGGAATCAATATCCTGCAAGGAAAATGATTCATGACCAACACTCCATTTGAGACGGATAAACAGCGCGAGCTGCTTTTCTCCGATGATCCGCCCGGCCAGACCGAGCGTGCCTATGAATTGCTCAGCGGGCTGGAAGGTCTCAAAGTGGAGCGCGGCAGCCAGCCCAACAGCCTGCTCGTCAGTTACAGCCTGGTTGATTATTCCCTGGATGGGCTGGAGCAGGCCTTATTGAAAGAAGGCTTCCATTTCGACGATGGCGTGTTCCAGCAAATCGGCAAAAAGCTCATCCATTATTGTGAAGACGTGCAATACCATAATCTCAATACACCGGAACACAAAACCAAAAGCCGCGAACGCGAAATTTTCGTCAAGGTATATGACCACCATCCTCATGGTGACCATGACGACACACCACAAGAGTTGCGCGAAAACAAATAGCCCTGCATGAATGATCAACAGTTGCTGCGCTACAGCCGGCACATCCTGCTGCCGGAAATCGGTATTGAGGGCCAGGAAAAGCTCTTGAGATCGCATGCGCTAATTATCGGCGCCGGCGGATTGGGTTCTCCCGCAGCCATGTATCTTGCCGCAAGCGGCATCGGCACACTGACCCTGTGCGACGACGACAGTGTCGATCTTACCAACCTGCAGCGACAGATTGCACATCGCACATCGGCCATCGGCCAACCCAAAGCGCTTTCCGCACGAACCACACTGGCTGATATCAATCCTGATACAAAAGTCATCGCAATCAGCGAACGTGCAGAAGATGCGCTATTGTCCAGGCTGGTCGCACAGGCCGACATCGTGCTGGATTGCAGCGACAACTTTGCTACCCGCTACGCACTCAATCGCGCCTGCCTGCAACTCAAAAAGCCCCTGGTATCAGGCGCCGCTACCCGCTTCGATGGACAGCTAACCGTATTCGATTCCAGTCATGACGATAGCCCGTGTTACAACTGCCTCTATCCGGAACAAGGTGAAACAGAGGAGACGCGCTGTGCCGTGATGGGCGTACTCGCACCACTTGTCGGTGTTATCGGCACGCTGCAGGCAGTCGAAACACTGAAGCTGCTGCTGGGAATCGGCGACTCGCTTTGCGGGAAGCTGCTGGTCATGAATGCGCTCAGCATGGACTTGCGCATCGTCAAACTGGCCAAGGATCCGGATTGTACGGTGTGCGGAAGATCGTAACTAACAGATTACTCAGGGGAATGACCTACTTTGGCTCCGGCCGCCCCGTTGGGGCTTAACATTCGCACGCGAATATTAGCCTGCGCCGCAACAAGCGCTGTTGGCGCGTGTTGTCACTGCGTTCAGGTAGGTCGCCCACAGCATCGCAACAAATAAAAAAGCCCAACACAAGGCCGGGCTTTTCTATTTATAAGAATCTGACGATGACCTACTTTGGCTCCCACGTAACTTGCTGTGCAAGTTAGTGTACACCGCTTCATGCCCATGGCATGAAGTCACTACGCTCAAGCAGGCCGATATCGAACCCACAAAGCAAAACGCCCCACCATTTCTGGCGGGGCGTTTTACTTTGTAAGAATCTGACGATGACCTACTTTCACATGGGTAATCCACACTATCATCGGCGCTAAGTCGTTTCACTGTCCTGTTCGGGATGGGAAGGAGTGGGGCCAACTCGCTATGGTCGTCAGAATAACTGTTGCCGCATCCAGGCTCATGCCTGGCCGGCGCATTCTGGAAGAAGTAAATTGGATTCTGATTGCTGCGAGCACATTACTTGTGCACTTAATGTTATAGGATCAAGCCTCACGGGCAATTAGTACTGGTTAGCTTAACGCATTACTGCGCTTCCACACCCAGCCTATCAACGTCCTGGTCTCGAACGACCCTTCAGGGGGATCAAGTCCCCAGGGAAGTCTCATCTTGAGGCGAGTTTCCCGCTTAGATGCCTTCAGCGGTTATCTCTTCCAGATTTAGCTACCCGGCAATACCACTGGCGTGATAACCGGTACACCAGAGATCTGTCCACTCCGGTCCTCTCGTACTAGGAGCAGGTCCCCTCAAACTTCCAACGCCCACGGCAGATAGGGACCAAACTGTCTCACGACGTTTTAAACCCAGCTCACGTACCACTTTAAATGGCGAACAGCCATACCCTTGGGACCGGCTACAGCCCCAGGATGTGATGAGCCGACATCGAGGTGCCAAACTCCCCCGTCGATATGAACTCTT
>Ga0315556_1002275_pt1 | contig 11053 bp, 9 predicted proteins | sample SalMarSW160310MG_FD_202112 | JGI IMG/M metagenome (GOLD analysis project Ga0315556, IMG submission 202112) | Salt marsh sediment microbial communities from the Plum Island Ecosystem LTER, Massachusetts, United States - Salt Marsh Sediment SW1603-10 ...
CTAATCCTGCGGCATGCTTGATGCATGGCTTCACACGCGAAGAATTCATCAGGCAGCCCTTGTCGGCTTTCGTACACATCAACAGCCAAGCTGCATTCAGTGAGTACATCCGGGCGTTTCCGTTAGCCGGCGCTTCCGAAACATGGGTATCTGAAGTTCGCAAGGACGGCTCAACGTTTTACACCGAATGGCATGGGACGGCATTTACGTATCAAGCCCGAATGTGTCGACTGGGTATCGTCCGGGATGTCAGCGAACGGATTCAAGCCGAACAAAACCTCCAACGGCGTCTTGATTTCCTGATATGCGTGCCCATGAGCAGGATATGCTGTTGGCGATCTCCCATACTCTGGCCTCCACCCTGGAACTCCAACCAGAATTGATTCTCGGCCAATTGAGCGAGATCATCGAGTACACACATGGCAGATTTTTTTGTGCATTGACTTCTATAATTTTTCCAATTGTTCTACCAGACCGCTGATGACATCAAAGCCACCCTGCCAAAAGGCTGCGCTGCGAATGTCAATGCCGGCATCCTGCAGGATTTTCTCCGGCGATTCGGATCCCCCCGCTGACAGGATTTTGAAGTACTTGGGTTTGAAGGTCTCACCCTCGGCTTGATATTGTTGGTAGAGTGAGAGTACTAACAACTGCCCAAAAGCATAGGCGTACACATAGAATGGCGTGTGGAAGATATGGGGGATCGAAACCCATTCCCACTTGAATTCCTCGCTGATTTCCACCGTGTCACCGAATTGCTCGCCCAGGTTTTCCATGTAAGCTTTTGAAATTTCATCCACCGGGGCGTTGTCTTGTATCATCTGGTGCGCTTGGCGCTCGAACAAGGCAAAGAAAGCCTGGCGCATGATGGTGGCGTAGGCGTCGTCCACCTGGCGGAAGAGCATGTCGCGGCGCACCGCTTCATCTTTCTCTTCTGTGAGTAGCTTGTCAACCAGCATCATTTCGCCGAAGGTGGAGGCTGTCTCAGCCAACGGCAGGGATGAATGATAGGTGAAGGCGGTGTGCTGTTCGGCCAGCATGGCGTGAATGGCGTGCCCGAGTTCGTGCGCCAGGGTGGCCACGTCGCGCGGCTTGCCGTTGTAATTGGCCAACACCCAGGGCGTCAGGCTGGGTTCCACCGACCAGCAGAAGGCGCCGCCGCGTTTGCCTTTGCGGACTTCGCTGTCCAGGTGTGATTCGTCGAAGACCCGTTTTGCCAGCGCGGCCATCTTCGGATCGAAGCTCTCGAACGAATCGAGCACCATATCGACCGCCTGGCCGAATTCATACTTCTTGTCAGCCTTGGCGACCGGGGCATAGATGTCGTAGCGGCGCAGGCGGTCCATACCCAGGAAGCGAGCCTTGAGTTTGAAGAAGCGCTGGAAAATACCAGCGTTCTTACGGCATACTTCCAGCAGGGTATCGACTACTTCATCGGGTATGTCGTTGAACAGATTGCGGGCGGATATCGGGCTGCTGAAATTACGCAGATTGGTGTTCTCATTATGCCAGTCTCTCACCACGGTCTGGTACATCTGTCCAAGGATCTTGCCGTCTTCGCCGTAGACGCGGTAAAGCTCCTGGTAGGCTTTGGCGCGTAAGTCTGCATCCGGGCCCTGCGCGTAGCTCATCAATTCTCCGCGGGTCAGCTCCTTGATCTCGCCCTCCACTTCCAGCTTGAAGGCGTAGCGATTGGTGATGGCGTCGTATAGGTTGGTAAACGCCTCCACTCCAGTGACGTTCTTCAGGTTGATGATCTTCTCTTCGGGTTCGGTCAAGGTGTGCGGTTTGAAGTGGCGCATCTCTTCCAGGTAATAGCGGTAGTCACCGGCTACATCCATGAAGCGTTTTGCGCTTTTATCGTCGACTTCCTTCCACCACAGGTCAAAAAAGAGCGTGCGGTTGCTCAGTTCAGCCATGAACTGCTGGATGCGTCCCATCAGGGCCTGGATGTCCTGGTCTTGCGTGTCGGCCGAGAAAGCCAGACCGGCGAAGGCGTAAAGCCTGTGGGCCAGGCGGGTGGTCTGCTCGGATTCGGTCAGGATTTGCATGAATTCTTCCACATCCATGTCCGGTTTTAGAGAGTCCCGGTGGGATTCGAATTTGCTGACGCGCTGCTCCAGCGTCTGGAAGGCCTTCTCAAGTTCCGAACTTTCTTGGGAAGGGAATAAGTCTGTCAGGCTCCAACGAGTCACTGCATAGGTCATGGAATTTCTCCTACTTTGGTGTAATGATGCTCGATTTTATCAAGGAACGGCAGCAAAGTGATTGGTTAAAACATAGGTGATGTAATTTTCCCACAGCATCAAAATATCTTCTCTGTGGTAATCGTGATCTGAGAAGGTCTGGATAATGACCCGTCCGTCCATGCAACTGGTGATCAGTCCATAGTTGGATTTTTCGCCTGGGTGGCCGCCAGCCACAAGATGGGCATCCCCGCCACCGGTCAGTCGCACATAGTCGCCGCCTTTGTCCGTCCAGTAGCCTATATAATGGGTCAATCCAACGCCGCTGTTGGGGGTGGTGAAGATGGGATGGCTGGTGTCGAGTGTATAGATCGAGTCGACCTGGGTACGCACTTTCTGGAACTCGATACCACATTTGGATGTCAGGCTGCTGATGCGCCCGTTGGCGATGTCTGACAGGTACCACATCTCGACGATCAAGGCGGTTTTGTCGTTGTTGACTTTGGGCATGATCACATCCCAGAATTCACCCTGGACCCCCGACCTGCTTTCGGCCGCAATGATGATCAGGTCCCATTGTGTGCCGACATTGAGGTGGTTCATGAAATTGCCTTGGGCATCGCCGTCGTATGTGTAGTTCAGCCCCATCAGATTCAGGGTTTGCTTGACCCAGGCGGTCAGGCCTGCGTTTTGCGCATCCTCATAGACCAGGATTTTGGCGTTGCGGATGCGTTCGGCTATATCCTGGGTGGCTGCGGGCTGGACTGGCGTATCCGCCGGGGCATTGGTGGCCGCGGGTTGGGCTGGGGGTGGAGCTTGCGTGGGCTGCTGCACCTGTTGGGCGCTTTGCATGGCCTGCTGGGTCAGCTGCAGCGACATGGCCGTCGCCTGGAGTTCGAGCGAGGCTTTGGTCGAGTCGAAGGCTGGCGCTTGCGGTTGGGGCGTCCCTGCGGCGGGCAGACCGCAGGCCAGCATCAGTGCAACCAGAACGAACGCAATCAGCCCTCCACGACGTTTGGAAGAATGTAGTTGTTGCATTTTTGTCTCCTCTTGAGCAACGGTTTTTACCCATCGGAACAAAAAGCGCGTGACCTTATGTCACACGCTAAAACGAACATGAACGATATCACCATCCTGCACGACGTAATCCTTTCCCTCCAGCCTGAGCTTGCCTTTATTGCGGGCCTCGGCCAGGCTTCCCAGCTCGATCAGGTCGTCATAGGCAATCACTTCGGCGCGAATGAAGCCTCGTTGCAGGTCGCTGTGGATTTCACCGGCCGACTCATAGGCGCTCGCCCCCCGGTGGACGGTCCAGGCGCGGCATTCATCTTCGCCAACAGTGAAGAAGGATTGCAGGTTGAGCAGGTCGTAGGAGAGCCGAATCATGCGGTTCAGACTGGGCTCATCGATCCCGAATTCCTGCATGAACATCTCTGCATCCTCGGGCGGGAGTTGGGCGATTTCCATTTCCAATTTGCCTTGCAGAGAGACCGAACCGTGATCCAATTCGATGGACGGCGTGGGCTGTCCATCGCCCAGGTTGAAGACCGTTAGCAGCGGTTTGCGGGTTAGCAGGCCGAAGGATGACAGCAGTTTGTCCTCCTCAGTCGAGAAGTCCATTTTGCGAAGTGGGGTTTCGGCAGAAAGCGCGGCATGCAGCCGTTCGAAGACAGGAATTTGGCGTTCAATCTCTGCCTTCTCTTTGCCGCCTTTGCTGTGCTCCTCTTTCAATCGCTCCAGCTTGCGTTCGACTGAGATCAGGTCATTTAGCAACAGTTCGGAAAGCATGGTTTCCACGTCGCGGCCTGGGTCCACGCTCCCGGCCTGGTGGGGGACATTCTCATCCTCGAAACAGCGCACCACGTGAATAAAGCCGTCCATTTGGGTGAGTTGGTTCAGCAGCGCGCCGGATATACCGGTTTTTCCGGCTGAACCATCCAGCCCGGCGATATCGGCGTAGGTGACCTTGGCGTAGATGGTTTTCTTGGGATTGAACATACCCGAGAGCTTGTCCACGCGCGGATCGGGCACGTCCACAACGGCTGTGTGAACCTCGACCCGTCCGCCGCTGGTAGTGGTCGGCTGGTCGCCTCCAGTCAGCGCATTGAAGATGGTTGTTTTTCCTGATTGGGGTAATCCGATAATACCTAGTTTCATCTTGACCTTGAGAATGGGAGTTGTTATACTTGCTTTACTTGCCGAAGTGGCGGAACAGGCAGACGCGCACGACTCAAACTCGTGTTCCGAAAGGAGTGTGGGTTCGATTCCCACCTTCGGCATTTACCGAGATTATAGCATGCCCTCCAGTTTGATTGGAGGGCGTTGCGATTTAAATCACCCTGTGCTAAACTCTTACCATGGCCGAAGATACCATGCTTCAGGAGGCGATCGAGGCATTGCGCGATGGGGAAAACGCCCGCGCCAAGGACCTGTTAACGCGCCTGCTCAAGACCGAACAAAACAATCCGACAAATTGGATCTGGATGAGCGCAGCCGTGGAGACGGCCAAGGAGCGTATCTATTGCCTGGAAACCGCGCTCAAACTGGATCCCAAAAATGCGACTGCCAAACGCGGTCTGGTCTTGCTCGGTGCGCTTCCTCCCGATGATTCAATTCAGCCATTTCCAATCAAGAACCAGCGCATCTGGGAAGAGGAACTGGTAAAAGAAGAAGAGGAAGAAAAGCCCAAAGGCTTCAAGGCGGTTTCCAAATCCCCTCTTGTGCGCCTGGCTGGACTGGCTGTGCTCGGCATCGCTGTTTGTGCGCTGGCCTATTTTGGATTAAGTGTGCGCAGTCCGCAGACAATTGCACGCCTCATCAATACACCCGGGCCTTCCCCGACCTATACGACCACGCCGACGTTTATCAACGTAACCGGCCAGCCTTCGCCGACGTATATCGGGCCGACACCGCTCTGGGCCTTGTTGCCGGCAACCTATACACCTACCCCGTTCTATGTCAACACGCCACGCGCGCCTGAATCGATCGATTATAGTCGCATCTTCAAAGGCGCCCTGGCCAAAGGGGATTGGCAAGCGGTGATTTCCAACATGCAGCAGATCGCCACGCTGGAGCCCAAATCGGCGGATCCGTTCTACTACATTGGCGAGGCTTATCTTGCCCTGGGGGATCCCGGCGAAGCGGTTAAAGCCTATCAATTGGCACTGGTCAAGAATCCCAATTTCGGCGCGGCCTATTTGGGACGGGCACGTGCCAAGGTCATGATCAACCCCAAGGAAGAGAGTATCCTGGATGACATCAATCAAGCCATCCAGCTCGACCCAAATTGGGGCGAACCGTACCTTGAACGCGCCGACTACGAACTGGTGAACGGCGACCCCGAGGCCGCCCTGGCTGATGCAAAAAAGGCCGAGCGTATGATGCCTGATTCGCCTCTGCCGTATCTTTACAAAGCCCAGGCCGAGCTGGCGCTCGATCAAAATGCACAGGCTCTGGTAGATGCCAAGCAAGCCAATCAGCTTGACTTGACATTGCTGTCGAGTTACCTGACTTTAGCCAAAGCATACATTGCCAATGGCCAGCAGACCGATGCAATCGATGCTTTGGAAACGTACACTACCTACGAACCCAAAGACGTAGATGCCCTGGTTACCTTGGCCGAGGCTTACAATCTGGCTGGCAGATATCAGGATGTCATAAATTTGATGAATAAAGCGCTGCTCATGGATACCCGCGACCCCGAAGGTTACTATCAGCGGGGGTTTGCCTACCTGAAATTGGAAGATGGTAAACTGGCGGAGAAAGACTTACTATTATCGGTCTACTACCGCCCCGATTCCTTCAAAGCGCAGATTGCCTTGATCCAGGCGCAGGTGATGCAGGAACACTATGGCGATGCTTATCTGCAGACCGAACGCGCCCGGGCATTGGTCGAAGGGGACCAGGATCTGGCACTGATCTATTACTATCGGGCCATTTCGCTGGAAAATATTAACGAGGTCTCGCTGGCGGTGCGCGACTGGCGTGCGCTGCTGGCGCTGCCGGAGGAAGCTGTCTCACCACAGATGCGAGTCGAAGCCCAGCAGCACCTCGGCGGTTTGCGTCCGCCGCAGGCTACGGCAACGCCAACAGCGACTAAAAAACCGACCCCGACCGTTACATTGACGGCAACCAAGCAACCCACGGCTACAATCCAGTCAACTGTTACGCCGTAAGCGCAACTAAAAAACAGGTCACGCATTGTGTAGTGCACCTCCTTCGTTGGTTGTGTCCAACTTTGGGGGTGCAGTTCAATTTTAGCGTGACCTGTTTTTTAACCAAACTTTGCCCGGCACTCGTCGCAAGGACAGAGTGCCCGCAGGTAGTGCCAGTTGTAGATGCCGTAGTCGTGACCGTCTTCCCAGACGATGGTCAGTGCGTAGGACCCGACCGGGACAATGTTGGCCAGGCGCGTGGCCGGCGAATCGGGTACCTTGAGGTTGAAGACTTCCGGGTCAGGCTCGCTGCTCATGTTCTCGTGCCCGCCACGGCAAGAGGCACAGGGACAGGCCGCCCGTAAGAGTTCAAACGGATAGGTACTGACGTGACCATCGTTCCAGGTGAGGGTCAACTCCTTATTGGATTTGCTGGCTGTGATATTTGTTGCTCTTGCTTTCATCAGTTATTGCTCCCTGTATTGTCTGGAGATGGGATGTAACCCAGGAAATTGGCGGCAGCCCAGCCGGCACGACTCTTATCGTAAAGGGCCACCAGGTACCACCAGGTGTAACCGTCGGCTTGCTGGGGCCCATCCTCGACCTGGAAGACCTCCGAGTCATAACCGAGGAAAAGTGGCTCGGCATTCAAGCCCGGTGCGGCGCGCAGGCGCAGGCCGTCGCCGCCAGTACCCGTGATCTGCGCGTATCCACCGACGTAGATCGATCCGGGTGCGGGGGAGGGGGTCGTTTGTTGGTTGGGGTCCGGGGTCGGGGTGGGGACGAAGGGAGTCGAGGTCGGAGCGGGGATGACTGTCAGATAAGCGGGGGCAAATCCGACGGTCCCAGTTTGATCCGTTCGGCCCCAGCCGAAACTGATCAAACTGGCGATCAGCAAAATCCCTGCGACCGCGAAGGCTCCCAGGACCACCCATCCGTTCAGATAACGACCCAGGTTGCGAAAATTCATATCAGCCTGGCAACAGGAAAAATGCCAATCCTAAGATCAGGTAGACGGCCAACAGGGTGGCGCCCTCCAGCCAACTGGATTCACCGTCGACCGATACCAAGGCTGAGATGAGCACACCGGCCAATAAAGCTAACAGCTCGAACTGGTTGAAAATCAACTGCAGCGGATGGCCGAGGATCAGGCTGATGAAGATCAGCAGCGGCGCCACCAGCAGGGCGATTTGCAGGCTGGACGAGACGGCGATCTCGACGCTGAGAGTCATTTTGTTGCGGCTGGCCATCTGGACTGCGACCATGTGTTCTGCTACGTTGCCGATCAGCGGGATGAAGATGATGCCCAGGAAGAATTCCGAGATTCCCAGGCCGATCATGACCGGTTCGACCACATTGACCAGCACTTCGCTTAACCAGACGATGCCGATGGTAACCAGCACCAGGATAACAATCGCACTCGTCTTTGACCAGTGCGGGGCGGATTCGTGTGCCACATCGTCTACCAGGGTTTCTTCGTTGCTGGATTGGGCCGCCGCCAGCAGCCCCAGGCCGTAGAGCGTGATCATGATCACGGCCACGCCGATGCTTAAGGCCTCAACCTTCGGGCTGTTTTCCGGACCGATGAAATGGCTCAGAATGGATGGGATGAGCAGAGCCAGCACGGAGAGTACCAGCAGGACGGCGTTACGCCCCGCAGCGTTGCGGTCAAAAGACTGGATGCCATGCCTGGCCCCGCCGACAACCATCGCGAAACCCAGCACGAGCAACAGGTTGCCCAGGATTGAGCCGGTGATGGAAGCCTTAACCAGTTCCAAGAGCCCGGCACGCACGGCCACGACGGTGATGATCAACTCGGCAGCATTCCCCAAAGTAGCGTTCAGCAGCGCGCCGACGCGTGGACCGGTGTAGGCTGCCAGGACTTCGGTGGCTTTGCCAATATAGGATGCCAGTGGGATGATCCCGGCGGCGGCCATGACAAACACAGCCACCGGCGACCAATGAGCCGACTCGGCCAGCAAAGTAAGCGGCAGAGCCACCAGCATCAGTGACAAAGGATCTTGGCGAACAAATGTCAGGACTTTTTTCATGAAGATCAACCTTGTGAAGATGAGTGAAACATGACTTTGACCGGCGGATTGCGGAATAATTCCAATGCTTTCGGTGGGATCAATACATGCAGTGCTTGAGGCTCAACAGTAATCTCAGCTTTGAGTGTATCGAACATCGGCTCTCCGTCCATCTGCACGGCGAAAGATGAATCAGCTTCCATGCGCAGCGTGTGAAAAGGGATGCGCCGTGCGGCGTCTGAGGTGACATGCCGACCTTGCCACAGGTCGAAGGCGTGGCGGAAGGCGTCCGCCAGGTTGCTGCCAGAAAACAGCCACAAGTCGAAGAGGCCGTCGTCCAGAAAAGCGTCAGGCGAGAGATTGGCCAGCCCCCCCATGTAGTGTCGGATGTTGTTAACCACCGCCAGGATAAAATGCCCCTCGACCTCTTTCCCGTCCACCCACAGGCGGAGCTGGATGCCGCGCCATTGGCTGGCATTCCAGATGGTGGAAGCAGCAAATTCGGGGACGGCAAAGAACTTCTCGATGCGCTCACGCGGCTCCAGCGTGCGGACGGCCAGCGCGTCCAATCCCATACCGGCCCACATCAGGAAGGGATGCCCATTGCACAGGCCCATATCGACCTTGCAAACCGGCGCAACCGCCAGCGTGGCCGCGTTTTCGCGCAGGGTCCACCAGTGGGACAGGGAAAAGGAGGTCAACCCCAATTCCCGGGCCCAGACGTTGGCCGTCCCGGCCGGTAGCACACCCAGGGCTGTGTCTGATCCGGCCAGTCCGCTGGCGATTTGGCCGATCGTCCCATCACCGCCCACAGCGAAGAGGGCATCATATCCTTCGGTCGCAGCTTGCCTGGCTAACTGGACTGCGTGTTCTCCGCTACGCGTTTCGATCACTTCGACATACCAGCCGGCCTTGGCCAGTTCGCGGTCAACTGCTGGAATGAAGGTGCGTACGGGGATGCGTCCAGCTGCCGGGTTGTAAACAAGCAGGGCTTTTGGCATGCGCTCATTATACAGGCCTAACAGGGGCTGAGACAAGGGAAGTAGAAAAGAATCGCCATGATATAATCCGAACAGGACTGATTATGGACGATGCATCCTTGCTCAACAATCGCTATCAATTACTGGAGCGCCAGGGTTCGGGCGGCATGGCGGTGGTTTATCGCGCACGTGACCTGATGCTTGAACGTTACGTGGCAATCAAGTTGCTGCGCGGGGATTATTCGAGCGACATCGCTTTTCAGGAGCGCTTCCGTCAGGAGGCGCGGGCAGCTGCCAACCTTTCTCACCCGAACATCGTCACCGTCCATGATTTTGGACTGGATGTGGACAAGGTTTTCATCGTCATGGAGTTTGTCCCCGGTACGGATATGAAAACCATGCTGAAACAGCGTGGACGATTTTCAGTCAAGGAAGCCATTCCACTGATGATTCAGGCCTGTGCCGGGATTGGATACGCTCATCGGGCTGGTCTGGTGCACTGCGACGTCAAGCCACACAACATGCTGGTCACGCCGGATCAGCGGCTCAAGGTCACGGATTTCGGGATTGCCCGCGCGCTGGCGACTATCCAACCTGACGAGCACAGTGAGGTTGTCTGGGGTTCGCCGCAATATTTTGCACCCGAACAGGCAGCCGGAGGTGCTCCCTCGCCGGCTTCCGATGTCTACTCTCTGGGTGTGGTTCTGTACGAGATGCTGACCGGAACGCTGCCCTTTACTGCCAGCTCGAACGAAGAACTGGCGCGCATGCACCTCGAAGAAGACCCGATTCCCATTCGTGAATTTCTGCCGGATATTCCCAAAGAGCTGGAACAAATCGTCATGAAGGTGCTTTCCAAGGAGCCGTCTGCACGCTATCGTACTGCGGACCAGCTCGGGAGGGTGCTGTTGAATTTCGGGACGCCCAAATCGGTTCCCCCTTCCCTGAGCCTGACCCCTGAAGCCTCGCCGGATTACAGGCCTGGGCCGAAGCTTGCCAAAGCAGTCCGCGCACCGGCATTGCGTGTGCGTGAAGACATCGATCTGGGCATCGATTGGGTTGCGGTCTTGCTCGGACTGCTGGCGATGATTGCCCTGGGGGGCCTGATCCCGTTCTGGATGTGGATTTATTTCGTTTACAATCCTCCCCTGCGATAAGTCATGCCTGATTACATCATTGCATCATCCATCCTATCTTCGGACTTTCTGCGGCTTGGCGAGCAGATCGCCGAATGCCAGTCCGCTGGTGCGGACTGGATCCACGTGGATGTCATGGATGGGCATTTCGTTCCCAACCTGACCATGGGTCCCGTGATCGTCAAAGCCTGCCGCCGGGCGACAGGTTTACCGCTTGATGTACACCTGATGATCGAGCAACCTGAGCGGCTGCTGGAGGCCTTCGCCGAGGCAGGCGCCTCGCACCTGACCGTGCACGTCGAGACTTGTCCTCACCTGCATCGCACCCTGGAGGAGATCAGGGCGCTGGGTTGCGGGGCGGGAGTGACGCTCAACCCCGGTACACCCGCCTCGTCAATCTTCCCGGTGCTGCCCTTCGTGGACTTGGTGCTGGTGATGAGCGTGGACCCGGGTTTCTCCGGCGGGAGATACATCCCGAAAATGGTGGACAAGGTGGCTGAGATCCGCGGCAGGCTGGATGCGATCGGCTCGCAAGCCTGGCTGGAAGTGGATGGCGGTATCTCTGTT
>Ga0315556_1002276_pt1 | contig 11048 bp, 8 predicted proteins | sample SalMarSW160310MG_FD_202112 | JGI IMG/M metagenome (GOLD analysis project Ga0315556, IMG submission 202112) | Salt marsh sediment microbial communities from the Plum Island Ecosystem LTER, Massachusetts, United States - Salt Marsh Sediment SW1603-10 ...
GACTGAGTGACGGCAAGATCCTGGAGCAGTGGGTCTATCCGGACATAGTCAGCTTGCAGCGTCAGCTTGGCCAGAAGGAACAGCGGTAGGGGCGAAGGAGGTGGTTGGCAGGGTGGCGTGATACTGGGTTCCCCCGCATCCTTGCATCCATGAGCTTCTCGTCGTTCCTGGCTGAGCTGCGCCGTCGCCACGTGATCCGGGTCGCCCTCGGATACGCGGCTGTCGCGTTCGTGGTCGGCGAGGCGGCGGACATCTTCCTCCCCGCCCTCCAGCTTCCCGGGTGGTCCGTCACGCTGGTCGTGGCGTTGCTTATTCTCGGGTTCCCCGTCGCGTTGACGCTCGCCTGGACGCTGGAGCTGACACCCGAAGGCATGGTCAGAGATTCGGGGTCGTCTCCCGCGGCTCGGCGGGGAACCGTTGCCACGGCTGGGGCGCCTGGATCGATCGACCGAGAGGGCGGGAGCCGGCATGCCCCATCTTCTCTGACAGACCGACTCCCTCCCACCACCCCTCCGGAGCCGGATGCCGAGATCCCGGAGCGCTCGATCGCGGTGCTCGCCTTCACGGACATGAGCCGGGAGGGTGACCAGGAATACTTCGGAGACGGGATCGCCGAAGAGATCATCGACGCGCTCACGAAGCTTCCGGCCCTCCGGGTCGCCGCCCGCACGTCGAGCTTCGGGTTCAAGAGTGTGGGGGGCGACGTGCGGGAGATCGGCAGGAAGCTGGGCGTGGCTACGGTTCTCGAGGGGAGCATTCGAAAGGCCGGAGAGCGGCTCCGCATCACGGCCCAGCTCATCTCCGTCGCCGACGGCTACCACCTCTGGTCCGAGCGCTACGACCGCAAGCTGGACGACATCTTCGAGATCCAGGACGAGATCGCCCGCGCCGTCGTGCATACGATGCGGGTGACGGTGCTCGGGCAGAACGAACGTCTGCTCCAATCGACCACTGACAACGCCGAGGCGTACGACGAATACCTGAAGGGACGTTACACGTGGCGGCTGCGATACAGGCTCGGTCTGGATGCGGCCCTGCAGCACTTCAAGCGGGCCATTGAGCTGGATCCCGATTTCGCCGAGCCGTGGGCGGGCGTCTCCGACACCTACTCGGTCATGGGGATCTATGCATTCGGAGATCCCAACGAGCTGCGCGGGGGCGCCGTGGAGGCGGTGGGTCGAGCCCTCGCCAACGGGGCACACCTTCCGGACGTCCAGTTCGCGGCAGGCTTGTACGAGTATGTCTTCGGATGGGATGTCCCTCGAGCGATCGAGCACTTCAGGGAGGCGATCCGGCTCGGGGGCAGACATCCACGCTCCCGCGCGTGGCTGGGCCACGCGCTGGCGGCCCAGGGCCGGACGGTCGAAGGACATCTCGAGGCGAAAGGCGCGTTCGAAGAAGCACCGGATTCTGCGTACATAAAGTCCATGTACGGACTTGCCTGTGTTTGGGCGCTGAAGATGGAGGAAGCTCGCCAGTGCCTGGAGAGTGTGCTCGAACGCGAGCCTACCGACCTCATCGCACGGTATACCCTGGGCATGATAGAGTGCTGGGAGGGACGACACGACGAGGCCATCGAGCTCCTGCGCTACGTCTACGATCGCGGGCAGGCTCCCGCATTCGGTACCTTCCTGGCCGGGGCGCTGGCGAGGGCGGGTCGCCGGAAGGAGGCAGACCGTCTCATGGAACGCATAGCCGAGGCGTTGGCGGTCCGGATCGAGGAAACGGCGGCGCTTCCGCTCTTCCATGCCTGGGCCGGTGAGGTCGAGGAGGCCTTGGAGGCGCTGCCCGACATCGTCGCGGTGAGGACTCCGGGTTTCCTCGCGGGCTGTTTTTCGCCCTGGTACGGTCCTGTCCGCGAGGATCCCCGCTGGGCCATCCTCAGACCGTTCCTCGAAGGGGATTAGTCGATCCTGGTTCGAGCCTCGCAGGCATGTGACCTCTGTCCCGTGCCAGGAAAGGCACCACGGGCAGGATGCAATGGAGTTGCCTCCAGAGTGAACATTACAGTTGAGTGATTGCAGAAGATTCTCAGCTGATGGTTTAGAGCATCGAGACCGGGTGGTTGGCCCTCCCGTTTATTCTGATGTGAACAATGCGGGGGTTGTCTTCATCGAGCCAACCGAGACATCGGGGCCCCGTTCTCCCAGGACCTCACGCCCGCTTGTTGCACTCTGTCTCTATCACCTTGACCAGCGGCGATATCAGAAACGCGGTCAACAACCAGCTCGCCCCTACTTGCAGCTACGGCTCTTGCCATGTGCTCGTGTAGCGGCCCACGAGATTCGGTCGAAGATCCGCAGACGTTCAACGGTCTGCTCAGGCAGGTGCTGCAAGACATTCGAGCTGGCACGCGGGGATGATCAGTCCCCGATGCGGTCTGCTGGCTGTGGAGGCTATTGGCCTCACCGACGTGAAGCGGTGACGTGGGCGCACGCCGTGTAGCTGGAACGTCAGCCGTAATGCTGAACACGGCGCCTGGACACGCTCTGCTCACGTGCGACTCGGGCGTGCAGACACCCGTTGCACATCCTCCAATGGAGAGACCTGCTCATGCCCGAGCATTTGGCCCGGTTCAGCGCCTTTGCGTTCCCCACGCTCGGACTCATCGCCCCGGGTGCCTTGTCCGCTCAGACCCCAACCGCCGCATCCCTGGAACAGTGGATCCGCAGCGGCTACGAGTTCACCTGGGAGAGCGGCGAGCCGATGCGGGATGAGGTCCGTCAGGTGTGGAGTCAGCTTGGTTCCGGCGGGGTAGGCTACGGATTTCGGACGTTCCAGGTCCGGCGAGGCGCCCCAGACTCGATTCCGAACATGGAATACTGGCGCGTCAGGCTGGACGAGCTCCACACGTCCGTTGTCGGAGACATTGGACTGGCATGGGGAGTGCATACCGAGGAGTTCAAGGTGAAGGGACAGCCGCCAGAGAGGGTACGGGTACGCTTCACCAACACGCTGAGGTGGAATGGGCAGCGCTGGGAGAATCTCCTCTATCACCGTGACGCACAGGTGTTCGGGGAGAATGGAAGGCACCTGAAGGCTCGTGAGTAGAAGGTGTCGTCAGCTTCGAACGGCTTGCGCAGCCTTCGGCCGCTCCGGAGCAACCGGCCCGTGCCGAGACGAGGCGGAGTCTCGACACGGTCGGATAGGGAAGCCCTGAACATTGGCCGTAATTTGCTCGGACGGCGATCTGCGGAGATAGAGGTTAGAAAGAGGTCCGTTGCGCTCCGCGTCCAACTCGGCTCACTGGTCGCGGTCGGGGGCGTCTTGGGAGTGGTCATCGGCGAGCCGGCAGCGCGCGTGGTGGCCGCAGTGGTATGGGCGGTGGCCACGGCTCTGGGCTGCATGGTCGGCTCGCTAGCGTTCCTGGCGTTTGCGGACTTCTTTCTTTCAAGGGGTGAGGACGACGATTTCATAGGCCGGCTGGCCGGCGGATGGGTGATGACGTTGTTTCTCATCCTTGGTGCAGTGGGCATGTGGACGTTTCTGGGGGAGTGGCTTCGAGGACGGGGAGCGCAGACGGCGACTGAGCTAGGCTGACCGAATGCCACTGTGGTTGAAGGTCCTGGGGCGCTCTCCCGATGGATTGAAGAACCGTTTCGGTGAAGCCGTACGAGAGTCGTGCCCAGGTCTCGTACGAGGGTTCCGGATTCGATGCAGACCGCGTTTCTAGTTGGAAAGGTCCTGTCAGCGGCTGCCCTGCTCACACTCGTGGCAGCGTTGGTGAACCTATGGCGGAGACCCAGCGTACCCGCCTTCTCCTATGGAGCGCTGACGCTTTCTCAACGAAGGCTCAAGGGGCTGTGGTTCGCCTTCCTGTTCGGCGCCCTGGTGGTGGGGTCCAGCAACGACCCAGTCATCCGAAATACCGAGGACCGAGGAGAACCCGTACCGGCGTCGACGGATGCCCCTCCGAATGCGACGTACTACAGTGTCAATATACCGCTCCCCTTTTACCGCTACGAACGCACGGCTCGATCGGTGAATGGGACAGTGGTCGAAGAGCACATCCTCGAGGGCGTGGTGTTGCCCTGGTCGTTCCTCTGGGCCTTAGTCGCGTACTACGTCCTGGTTGTCCGCTGGAATCCCGACAGCCGTTGGGCAAGAGGAATCCTGGAGGGCCGCAAGGCCTGGAAGCGATCCGCTGGGTCCGGCGACGAGGACGTTGCTGGGCGAGGTTCCGGCTAGGTGAGCGCCTTTGCCACGTTCGAGCGGGCTGTCGAGGAACTGGCAGAATACTGATATGCACAAAAGCACTGATGGCCCCACCGACGACGTGCGGAAGAAGCGCTTCTTCCATGGCACACGGGCCGAGCTCCAGCCAGGGGACTTGATCGAGCCCGGCAATCCTCGGGACATGAGTGAGGGGGACGAGGCTGCCAAGTACGTCTATCTCACCTCCGATCTGGATGCAGCCATTTGGGACGCGGAGATCGGGATCGGCGAGGGTCCCGGCAGGGTCTACGTCGTAGAGCCGATCGGCGAGATTGAAGATGCCCGTTACTCGACAGACCAGAAAGCTCCGGGCCATCCGTCCATGTCATGGCGTTCCGACGAGCCGTTGCGAGTCACGGACGAGGTAACGGAGTGGCCCCTGTACCACGGCACTCGGGCTGACCTCGAGCCAGGGGACCTGATCGAGCCAGGCCACACCCCCAACTTCGGCAACAGGACGAGAACGGTAAGGTATGTCTACCTGACCCGTACCTTGGACGCAGCCATGTGGGGAGCGGAGCTCGCCGTCGGTGAAGGCCCCGGCCGAATCTACGTCGTGGAGCCAACCGGCCCGATCGAAGACGACCCCAATCTGACGGACAAGAAGTTCCGGGGTAATCCGACGAAGTCGTTCCGCGCTCGTGACCCTCAACGGGTGACGGGCGAGATCGTGGATTGGAAAGGGCATTCGCCTGAAGCTCTCAAGGCCATGAAGGACGGCCTCGAGCGCCTTGAGCGCCTCGGCGTCGAGCCAATCGACGACTGACGCTCCGCCTGACCCGCGACCCGTAATGCGAAAGCCATGAGCGCCTTGATTGGACCTGGCCGTGATAGGAATCACGACGGGCCGCGGGCTGCGAGCCGAGTTTCAGGACCGAGGTGTCACGGTCGGCCGAGCGACGGTGTTCAGGGAAGACGTTGCGCTGGCGCTCATCGATCGGGCGGAGGAGGAGTACGTGGCCGTGGCGAGCGTGGAACCGATATGCGAGAGGGATCTTCCCGCATACGAGACCCCACGTGGGCCGTCCCTGACGGCTGTGCAATGCCTGCGATCCTGGAGCAGTGCAAGAGAGTTCGTGAAGGATCTGTCCGGCCGGAACCTGTACTTCGATGTGGTCTTCGAACCCTGGTCGGCCACCTATCTGGCTAGGCTCCGATACCTGTTTCGGACCGGCGCGTCGTGGTCGCGTGGGGCCGGCGGTGAGGGCAGTGCGATCCAGTAGATGTCCCCTCGAGTCGGAGGACTACCAGGGCCCGGCCGTGAACGAGCGGCTGGCGGGAACATCCCGTCCATGCTCAGCACGCTGCCCAGGTCCCAGCTACCGATGTCATGGTCGAACGCGACGCGCCGTCTTTCCGACTTTGCCACTCGGCGCGCGACGCCTGCTCGGGACGGCCCGTACGGCGCGGGTGGAGGGGACCAGTCCGGCTTCAGGCCCAGCGTCAGCCCGTCGCCAGCCGGTACGCGACCACGCTGTTCCCCATGAACGTCGGCACGATGAGCAGGTGCCGCTCGGGCAGGTACTCGAAGTCCGCGGTGTTCAGGCCGGCCGGCAGGTCGTCCAGAACCTCCACGATCTTCCCGGAAGGAGAGATCACGTAGACCTGCCCCTCCCAGTGCGACACCAGGTAGTCCCCCGACTCGTCCACCCGGATTCCGTCGATGATGCCCGCGCCGAGGGCGATGACGGGCTCGACGCGGCCGTCCGTAAGACGGACCCGCTTGAGATGGCCGTCTCCCGAGCTGCCCACGAGGAGGTAGCCGTCGCGGATCCAGAGGCCGTTGGCCCGGCTGATCCCCTCGTTGGCGAACACGTCGAAGGTGCCGTTCCTGAATCGGTAGATACGGCTGTCGGGCCAGTTCGACGTACGCGTGTCGGAGATGTAGACCGCCCCGGTGGAGTCGATGACCAGGTCGTTGGGGAACTCGACGTCGGGGATCGGCCACCGGCCCGCCACGGTTCCCGTGGCGAGGTCGATGGCGGCCATGTCCTTCCGCTCGGCCACGAAGAGGGTGTCGTGCCAGATGGCCATGCCCGTGGGGGCGTTGAGGCCGGACACCCATTCCTTGTTCAGGATCTCACCGTCCAGGGAGAGCTTCGTGACGTACCCCGTGGGGCCGTCCTTCTGCTCGTACTGGTTGTCGAAGCTGGACACGTAGACCACGTCCCGGCGGGGATCGTACACCGCCGACTCCGGCGTGAGGAGCTCCGCGCGCGTCTGCCAGAGCAGCGTCGCCCGCTCGTGAGCGACGCGCTTGGGCGTGAGGACCGTGTCGGCGCGCACGTTGAAGCCCCACCCCCCGAACCGCTCGGTGACCATGAGGAAGATCTCGTTGAGGCCCTTCTCGAGGCGGACGTGGACGTCGTCGAAGGGCCCGAGGATGCCCAGGAACGAAGGGTCTCTGTACTGGTAGCCGCTGCGACCGGAGAACAGGTGGCGGCCGTTGACGTAGAGCTCGACGTCGTCGCTGTACCCGAAGGTGAGGGTCACGTCGCGCGCCTCGTCGGCCTCGATGAACGTCCGGGCGAGGACCAGGTCTCCGGCGGGGTCCTCGGGGTTCGCCCTCCCCGTGACCCGGGAGATGTCCAGCAGCCCCGAGGGCGCGGCCGTGAGGGGTCTCCACCCCGCGCCGAAGATCGAGTAGAAGTGGGGGTACCGGTCCTTCACGACCCGCTCGGACGGGTAGACCTTCGAGATCCACCAGTCCCGGATAGCGCCGGCGGCAGGCTTCACCGGGGGCGGAGCCTCGAACGTGAGGGTGGAGTCCTCGTGGAAGCGGAAGTTGGAGAACCACGCTGATCCGTCCCTGGGGCCCGTCAGGGCGATGGCACCGGCGCCCGCTTCGAGCTCCAGATGGTGGATCTCGAGCGTTGGAGCCCCCGAGGAGCCGATGAACACGCGGGCCTGGCTTCCCTTCACCTCGATCCTCACCGGCACCCAGACACCCGTCGCCAGCGTCGTGCCGGCGGTATACCCGTCGCCGTTGTAGAGCTGCCAACTGGAGATGCCGTTCATCTCCGGCGTGTACTGCACCGCGTCGGGATAGAGGCCGGCCCGATGCGGCCGGACATAGACGTGCTCCCAGGTATCCATCCCCTGCATGCGGAACAACACGCCGGGGTAGGAACGGCGCCCGTCCACCGCGACGTCGAATTCGATGACCCCGTCGCGGAACGCCGCACCGCGCAGCATCGCCATGCCCTGCATGGACGAGCGTCCCAGGTGCTCGGCCGTCCGCGAGTCGAGGTGGTCCCACCGCGGAGAGTCGAAGGGGATGACGGCCTGAGGCGCGGCCGGCGCTCCCATCAGGAAGAGAGCAACGGCCACGAGGCCAGCGGATCGGACGTTCACGTGCACACTCCTTCTCGAGCGACAAGCGTGTCGTCCGAACAACGCTGGAGGTGGCGGACCCCTACCGGCCGTTTCCCATCACGCGGGGTCCCCACGACGTAGGCCGCGCGGCGCTTCCCCGCTCCGCTGCGGTGGACGGGGGGGCTTGAGCCGATCGGCGGACTACGACCCGGGCGCGGGGTCTCACTCCGCCCGCAGGGACACCACGGGATCGATCTTCGTGGCCCTCCGCGCGGGAAGCAGCGTAGCGGCCACTCCCGCCAGGAGGAGGAGCCCCGCCACCGACGCGAAGGTCGGGAGGTCGAAGGGGCTCACCCCGAAGAGGAAGCGCGCCAGGCCCCGGGTCACCCCGAGGGCCACCCCGATGCCGATGACGACGCCCAGGAGGGCCAGCTTCGCTCCCTGGCGGACCACCATAGCGATGACCGTTCCCCGTTGGGCGCCCAGGGAGAGGCGGATCCCCATCTCGCGCGTGCGCTGACTCACGGTGTAGGCCATGACGCCGTAGACGCCTCCCAGGGCCAGCACCAGGGCGATGACGGACAGGGCCGCCATGATCTTGGCCATGATGAGGTCGCCGCCGAGGGACTGGTCGATGAGGGCGTCCAGGGTCATGACGTCGTAGACGGGGATGGTGGGGTCGACGGCCCGGACCGCCGCCCGCACGGGCTCCGCCAGAGTCGCCAGCGGCACCGAGGCTTCCACGGACCAGTCCAGGAAGCGCTGGGCGCTCTGGTACGCCGGGAAGAAGGCCATGGCCGGCGAGGGGGAGTCGGCGCCGGCGTCGCGGGTGTCGCCCACCACGCCGACGATCTCCCTGGGGCCCGAGGCGGTGACGATCTGCTGGCCGACGGGATCGCCGTCGGGCCAGTGGAGGCGTGCCAGCGCCTCGTTGATCACCACCACCGGGAGGGACCCCGATCGGTCGGAGTCCTGAATGTACCGGCCCCGGATCAGGGGCACGTCCAGGGATTGGAAGTAGCCCGGCACGACGTACTTGAATCCCAGCACCCGGCGGATCGACTCGTCGTCGTAGTCCTGGCCCCCGAGGACGTACCAGATGCCCGACCAGCCTTGGAGGGGGAGCGCGGTGGTCGCTCCGACGGTCTCCACCCCGGGGATCGCCGCCAGCCGCGCGCGGAGACGGGCGTCGAAGTCGTTCACCGACTCCGAGTCCGGATACTGCGCCTGGGGGAGCATCGTCTGCGCGGTGAGGACGTCAGAGCGGTCGAAGCCCAGGTCCGCCAGGCGGATGCGGGCGAAGCCCTGCACCAGGAGCGCCGAGGACACCAGGAGGACCAGGGAGAGCGCCACCTCCGTCACCACCAGTGAGCTCCGCAGGCGGCCGCCCCGGGAGCCGGAGCCCCCCCGCGTCCCGTCCTTGAGGGAGTCCGTCAGGTTGGTCCCGCTGGAGCTGAGGGCGGGGGCCAGCCCGAAGAGGATCCCCGTGAGCATGGTGAGGGCCGCGGTGTAGCCGAGGACCCGGGGGCTCAGCCCGATCTCGTACACCCGGGGGAACTGGGCGGGCATGACGGCGACCAGGGCCCGGATCCCGAAGACCGCCAGGCCCAGTCCCAGGAGCCCGCCCGCCATGGCGACGAGGGTCGACTCCGTCAGGAACTGGCGCACGATCCGGCTGCGCCCGGCGCCCAAGGCGCCGCGGAGCGCGACTTCCCGGTCCCGCCCCGCGGAGTGGGCCAGGAGGAGGTTGGCCACGTTGGCGCAGGCGATGAGGAGGACGAAGGCGACGGCCACGGTGGCGATGAGCGTCCCGGACTTGAAGCCGTCGTCGAAGACGCGGTCGCGGAGGACCTGCATCGAGGCGCCGTTGCCCGCGCTGGTCTCTGGATGCTGCTCCGCGATGCGGCGCATGATCCGACTCGCCTCGGCGAGGGCTTGCCGTCCCGTGGAGCCGTCACGGATGCGGGCCAGCACCGACATGTTGTGGCCGTCCCGGCGCTCCTGGCCGGTGAAGGCAAGGGGCGTCCACACGTCCTCTCCGGGCACGATGAACCAGAAGTGCGGCGGCATCACGCCCACCACCGTGTGGGCCTCGCCGTCCAGCAGGATGGTGGAGCCGACGACCGACGGGGCGCCACCGAAGCGCCGCTGCCAGAGGCCGTCGCTGATGATGGCCACGCGCTCGTTCCCGGCCGTCCCCTCGTCCTCGGTGAAGGCCCGACCCACCGGGGGCTGCACGCCCAGCACCTGGAAGAAGCCAGGCGTGACGTACATGCCGCTCAGCCGCTCAGCCTCGTTCTCTCCGGCCAGGCTGAACGATCCGTATTGGAACGCCGCCAGATCCGTGGTCGTGGCCTGCTCCCGCACGTCCCGGTAGTCGGGCGCGGAGAAGGAGGCCCGCTGCCATCCCCGGTCCTGGTTCGTCGTCCACAGGAGGTTCAGGCGCTCGGCGTGGGGATAGGGGAGGGGGCGCAGCATGAACACGTCCACGGCGCTGAAGATGGACGTGTTGGCGCCGATACCGACGGCCAGGGAGAGCACGGCGGTGGCGATGAGCCCCCGACCCCGCTTGAGGGAGCGGAAGCCGTATTTCACGTCCTGCCAGACGAGGTCCATGGTGTATTCCGTGCGCAAGAGGTACCAGGCGTGCTGAAACGCTCCGAGGGACCAGAGGACGAACCCCCGTCCGGGAGGTGAGGTCGAGGTCTTCCGGGATGCGGCGCGTCCGCCGGTGCGCGCCGGGCGTAGCGCCTCCTCCATCCGACGCCAGCGGTGCCAGAGCTCCGCCTCCCACTGCTGCCTGAGCTCCGCGCGCCGCTCCGCCGGAGCCAAGGCGCACGCCAGGCGCAGCAGCCGCAGGGCGAGGCGGAGCCGGAAGGGTCCGGGCGTCGGGGAGTCTGGCGTCCGGTTCATGGGAGCCGACAGGTCCGGAAGGCGATGGGGCGCCACACGGCGGTCACGTCACCCGGGGACGGAGGTGGTCGGTGAGGTCCACGGGTGCCAGCGAGCGATGACGCTCCAGTGCCTCCTGGAGTGCCTCGGCGCCCTCCGGGGTGATGCGGTAGTACCGGCGGGGTGGGCGCTTCTCCGCCTGGGCCGACCGCGGGTCCTCCCACTCGGAGCGGGCGAGCCCCAGGGTCTCGAGGCGGTCCAGGGCGGGGTAGATGGTCCCGCTGCTCAGCCCCGTCTCCTCCATGACGTCGAAGCCGTAGGCGCGGCCCCGGGCCAGCGCGTGGAGGACCATCACGGTGCCGAGGCTCAAGCCCTTCTTGTTGGCCACGAGGCTTCCCCCCACCTATATCGAGAGACGATCTATGACGGATTCCTCCTGACACGTACGGCGGGGACGGAGGGAGGTTTCAGGGGCGGCGACGGCAGGGCGTCGCCGCGCCGGGCAGCCAGTCTGGCATGGGGCAACAAGTCGAAGGCGATGCCCCCCCACGGGATCTCGGCTCGCCTATTCCTGTCCCCGCACACGAACCGGATTCGTCGCTGCCGCTCCCCGGGCGAGTACCAAC
>Ga0315556_1002278_pt1 | contig 11036 bp, 8 predicted proteins | sample SalMarSW160310MG_FD_202112 | JGI IMG/M metagenome (GOLD analysis project Ga0315556, IMG submission 202112) | Salt marsh sediment microbial communities from the Plum Island Ecosystem LTER, Massachusetts, United States - Salt Marsh Sediment SW1603-10 ...
CGACGTCCACCAATTGATGCTCGCTTGCCACACGAATGGATTCACCTGTCAGCATCGAGCTTGGGCCAAACCCACTCGAGAACGAGATGTCTCCCATGGATGCGTTCCACAACATGTTTCCCGTGGTGACATCCCAACGCTGCACGCAGGAGCTGAAGAAGCCGAACAGGATGACCAATGACTTCTGATCCGGCGCTACCAAGACCGAAGCGTTGAGATTGGGGTCGTCGGTGAAGCCAGACGCAGGGTCGGTGCATTGCGGCCTCAGGGTCTGCACCTCAGAGCCATCGACGGGGTCAATAATCGCCAGGACGACGTCTCCATCGCGGTTGTCGAACACGGCGACCCGATCGTCGATCACGTACAGCCGATCGGGTGTGCTGTTCAGACGAGTGTTCCAGATCGTCCTCCCGGATTGGGTATCCAAGCCATACAGTCCCCCATCCTTGGCCAGGACGACCACACGCTGGCCCACCAACCTGACGCAATCTGAGGCGCAACTATACGGCACCTCATCCGAAATGGAAGCCTGCCACGCTATCTCGCCCGTCTGACGATCCATGGCCGTGACACCGGTCTTGACCACGGCAAAGATGAGTTGGTCGTTGCTGGTCATAGCGACGCGATAGCTGTCTTCTCCTAGAGGCTCCGTCTGCCAGAGAAGTTGGTGCGTGGTGCCGTCGATGTAGCTCAAGAACCGGGTATCGTTTGAGCTGTTGTAGGTATGGACCAGAGCATCGGGGACTTCTCCGTCGCCTCGAGGGATGAGCATGGTTGGCGTGGAGGCATGCAGCGAACTCAAAGCAGACTTGATTCCAGAAAGATCGACCTGGCCCATGCCTTGGTAAACGATGTAGCCAATCCCCCCGGCCACGCCCAAGATGGCCAGCGCCAGGATAGCGATCAACCGACCCCAGCGTCTGGGCTGAGTTTCGATCATCGTGGACGCTTTGGGAAGGCTGTTCGTCGGGGGAACAATGATGGAGACCGGCGCCTCCGGCTTCGATGGGTGAGGAAGCTCCAGAAGCGCGCCGCAGTAGTCGCAGGTTGTTCGGTACTGACCTTCCGACGCGTGAACCCGCGCCCCGCACGAGGGGCAAGTCACGGCCCGTATGCCCTCAGGGTCGGTCATCAATCCTTCTCCAAGAGCGCCTGCTGGCCGAAGCCGGTCCGACAGTCAGGGGGATCCTCCGTTTGAAAGCGAGGGTTTTCTGGCAAGAACAAACGAGGCGCTCGACTTGCGGGCAGTCGCCACCTGTTTCTTCGTGCACCTGCCACCACCCTATCGTTTACCAATCTAGTCTACATGAAGTTCGACGAGACAAGCCAGGCTCGCCCGGAGGAACGTGAGAGACCGGCACGATACCTCTAGTATCCATTCCAGTCCGAGAAATCGCGGGACCCTGGGACTCTGGGTGTGGCGGATGATTCCTGGTCAGTGGGGTTGTGGTCCTGCAGCCATGCGAAGAGACCAAAGGCAACTTACAGAAGGACCAACACTGCCTGGATCGCCATCAGCGATCGGGAGCTCAGCCGCCAACCAGGGCCTGGGAGGCTTGACGAGAGCCCGAGGCCTAGTCACCGCCGGCAAAGGCGGGGACGGGGCTTTGGAGACGGGGCGAACGCACAATCGCGCCTCTCTTTGTTCCGCCATTCGATGGAGGACCTAGCCGGTCGAACTCGTTCGTCCCGGCGAGCAGGTCAATTTCTGAGCGTTCGGTGACCACTCGCGCAATCTTCCCATCCACCATTTGAATGACTTTGTCTACATACCTGCTCATTCGTAGATCGTGGGTGACCATGATACCGGCACGGTTTTCCTCGTGGATCAAGTCGGCGAAGATCCCCACAACCTGGTTGGCGCGTTCGGTGTCCAGGTTGGCCGTCGGCTCGTCGGCCAGCACCACGCTGGGGCTGTGGATCAGCGAGCGCGCGATGGCGACCCGCTGCTGTTGCCCACCGGAGAGCTGCGACGGCAGATTGTCAAGCCGGTCACCCAACCCCAAGCGTGTCAGCAAGGCCTCGGCCCGTTGACGGCCAGTTTTTCCATTATTCCCATTCAGCCGCAGCATCAGCTCCACGTTCTCCAGCGCCGTCAGGTAGGGCACCAGGTTATTGGCCTGGAAGGTGAAACCGATCTTCTCGCGCCGAAACTGAGTGCGCTGACGGTCGGACATGGCTCCCAAATCTTGCCCGTCGATGAGAAGTCGGCCATCAGTCGGCGCGAGAAGGGTCGCCAGCATCGCCAGCATAGTCGTCTTTCCCGACCCACTCGGTCCTACCAAGCCGACAAACTCGCCAGCCTTCACGCCGATCGACACGTTTTCAACAGCTTTCACTGTAAGCTCGCTGCTCGCGTAGATCTTGGTCGCGCCTTGGGTCTCAATGATATTGACCTTTTCCATGATCATCTCCTACATACCCAAAGCCGAGAGCGGCTCAACCTTGAGCGCAAGTCGTATCGAAACCATGCCGCCGATCGGCCCGATCAGGAGCAGCGAGACGGCGGCGACAAGAATGGATGTGCCGGTGAAGATGATGGGCACACCGGAGGGCAGACCCATGCTCAAACCGACCGTCACGGCGCCTCCGAGGACGACTCCGAAGACGGTGACAAACACAATCTGCAGAATGGAAGCCGTTGCAACGACGGGATTGGGCGTCCCGATGGCCTTAAGCATTCCAATCTGAGGGATCTTCTGCAGGGTCTGAATCTGGAAGAAGCCACCAATGACCAGCGCCCCGATGAGGAAGGTGAACGCCTTGATGGTGTTGAGCGTGCTCTGCTGTTCAGCGTAGCCAGGGGCAGACTCATAGGCAGTCTTGATATCCGTGGCTTCCACATCGGAAACCCCAGCGCTGATGGCAGCCGGAAGGTTTTCAAGGGACGAAGGACTATCAGCTCGGATGGCGACCACATTCACCGCCGGCTGGGAGCTGGACACGCTGGAGTCGGCCTTGGGCCGGTACATATCCCACACAGGCAGGGAAACGAAGATCGACGGCCGGAAGAAGTACTGCTGGCCATCGGTAATGCCGGTCACACGCAGGTCATAGAGCTCCTCCTCAGTGCCCTGCGTGACTTTGATGGTGATGAAATCCCCGACGGTGACGCGAGCGGCTTCCGCCACGCGTTGATCGACGAGCACAACTTTGGCTCGGTTTGACCGAAGGTCCTCCCCGACCACAGACGACGGCGCACCAGGCTTCCCCGGCTCGACGCCAATGAATGAGACATTCAGGGGCTCCAGATTGTTTTCGAAGACAATCTTGGCGTTGCTGAACCCTATCGGCCCGGCATCGGCGACCCCCGCCACACGGCGGATTCGGCGGGTATCCTTGTAGTCGATGCGGCTCTCCACCGTCGAATACCCCGTACCCTCCTGGAACACCAGCAATTGGGCGTCAAGCTTCTCGAGATACTCCTTGTTGGCAGAAGCCAAACCCTCGCCCAAGCCAGCCGTGAAGAGCACCAAGATCGCGATCAGCGCGATCACCAGACTAAACAAGAGGAACCGACCCTTGTTGCGCCATACTTCCTTGAAGCCGAGATAGACGGCCATGTTTTCATCCTCAAACGTTCACCGGATCACCAGAACTACCACACTATAGCCCAGTTTGCACCAATTGTCAAGGTTCAGTCCAGGCTTATTCGACAATACCTGGACACCACAACGGGGTCGGCAACTCATCCTGATGAAGCGGCTCGCCCGCCCGGCGCTCTTGATATCTTGCGACGGATCGCTCCTTGTCTCCTGGTTGGCCCGACGACCCAGAAGGCACCAGCTCTCGTTGACCCGAATGAAGATCACACTCGGCCAACCGGCTATCCATCCATCAGGAGTACCTCGGCCGCCGCAGTTTTCCGGCGATCTCCTCCATGGGGTCCTTCCACCAAGGCTTGTTGACCTGCCCCCCTTTGTCCACCATACTTCCCCCAGCCAAATCACCAGCCACGAACTGGACCAGTCCTTGTGTCGAAGATCAGAGGTGACACAGTTCTGACGATCGGTCACAAGAAACGCCATTCGGATGACGACGAGTATTGAGCAGTCACCCTCACTGACTGTCGAGTTGCACACTCAGATCGGAGAGTCCTATGACCAAGAACCGCCAAGTCGTGTACCCATACATACCCAACTCGGTGCCGTCTGTCAGGCGACAAATGCTGGCCGAGATTGGAGTGCCTGACGTCAACTCGCTTTTCGCCGCAATCCCAGAATCACTCAGGCTCGATCGGCGGTTGAACCTGCCGGAGCCGCTCCTATCCGAGCAAGCGCTACGGGCGCATGTTGAGGGCCTGCTCGCCCGAAACGCAACCTGCAGGCAGCGCCTGAATTTCCGTGGAGCTGGCTGCTACCAACACTACGTCCCAGCTGTTTGTGATGAGATCAACAGTCGAGGCGAGTTTCTGACGGCATATGCAGGAGAACCCTACGAAGACCATGGCCGGTTTCAGGCTCTCTTTGAGTACACGAGCATGATGGGGGAGCTGCTTGAGATGGATGTTGTCAATGTGCCTATCTACGACGGCTTCCAAGCTGCGGCGACATCGATTCTCATGGCCTCGCGCATCACAGGCAGACGGGAGGTGCTGGTGAGCGCCTCGGTCAGTGGTGATAAGTTGGCGATGATGCGCAGCTACTGTGAGCCAGTCGTTTCGTTGAGGCGTGTCAGTATCAATACGAAGAATGGCCTGCTGGACGTCGCCGCACTGCAGATGGCGCTCTCAGACAGCACGGCGGCAGTGTACTTTGAGAACCCATCATATCTTGGCGTCATTGAGGATCAGGCGCAAACCATAGCATCCCTTGCTCACGAGTCAGGCGCCGTGTGCGTTGTGGGAGCAGATCCTATATCTCTCGGTGTGATGGCGCCGCCAGTCAACTACGGGGCGGATATCGTGTGCGGGGATATCCAGCCGCTTGGGATGCATATGCAGTTTGGTGGGGGACAAGCGGGCTTTATCGCCACTCGCGATGAGGAGAAGTACGTAATGCAGTACCCCTCTCGTCTCTTCGGAATAGCCCCCACCACGGTTTCCGGCGAGTATGGGTTCGGCGACGTGGCCTACGAGCGCACTTCTTTCGCCGTGCGTGAGGAGGGCAAGGAATGGGTCGGCACCGCGACGGCGCTTTGGGGCATTACTGCCGGAGTGTACTTGGCGCTGATGGGACCGAGGGGAATGGAGGAACTAGGGGAGGGCATTATGCAACGGTCGCACTACGCCGCCATGCGGCTAGGCGCAATCCGGGGCGTCTGGTCGCCCGCCCTGGATTCAGCCTTCTTCCAGGAGTTCGTTGTGAACTTCGACGGCACTGGCAAGACAGTCGCTGAGGTCAACAAAGGTTTGCTCGAGGACGGCATTTTCGGCGGGGTAGACCTGACCACTGAATTCCCTGATCTCGGCCAGAGCGCACTCTACTGCGTGACCGAAGTGCACACACAGGCCGACATTGACCGCTTGGCCACGGCACTGGAGGAGGTACTCCAATGAGCGACGACATCCGCCAGGCGCGCCAGACCGCCGGTCGCCCCAACCTGCGCCGCTTCCATCAAGCACGCTGGGACGAGCCTGTCATCTTCGAGCTCAGCACGCCGGGTGCCCGCGGCATTCTTCCCCCGGATGTGGAGGAGGGCATTGCCGCGGCCGCCGGCGACGTTCTAGCCACGATCCCTGACGCTTTGCGACGTCGTGCGGCCCCGAAACTACCCGAGATGTCCCAAGTCCATGTCCTCAGACACTATGTGCGCCTGTCCCAGGAGGTCCTCGGCGCCGATATGAACATCGATGTCGGCCAGGGCACCTGCACGATGAAGTACAACCCGAAGGTGAATGACCAGCTCGCCCGCCTGCCGGAGATTTCCGAGCTCCACCCATTGCAGGATGAATCAACCATACAAGGCATGCTCGAGATCTACTATCAACTCGAACAATTCCTAAAGGAGATATCTGGCCTCGACCGTTTTACGTTCCAGCCGGGCGCCGGTTCGCAGGCGATCTTCACCAGCGCTTTGATGATCAGAGCCTATCACGCCTCGCGTGGGGAGTCAGCCAAGCGCGATGAGGTGATCACAACCCTCCTCTCGCATCCCTCGGATGCAGCATGCGCACGAACCGCGGGTTACAAAGTCATCACTCTCCACCCCGAAAGCAGCGGGTTGCCAGCGAAGGATGCGTTGAAGGCCGCCGTTTCTGAGCGGACAGCGGCACTGTTGATTACGAACCCGGAAGATACCGGGATCTTCAATCCGAGAATCTCGCAGTTTGTAGAAATCGTCCACGATGCCGGAGGACTGTGCTTCTACGATCAAGCGAATGCGAATGGCCTCTTGGGGATCACACGCGCTCGTGATGCCGGCTTCGACATGTGCCATTTCAATCTCCACAAGACATTCTCCGCTCCCCACGGTTGCGGTGGGCCAGGCACGGGGGCCGCAGGTTGCACAAGTGCGCTCGAACGCTTCTTGCCAGCACCGACTGTAGAACGTCAAGGTGACCACTACTACCTGGACTACGACAGGCCGGACAGCATCGGGAAGGTTCGGTCCTTCTTTGGCGTCGCATCTGCGGTGCTGAAAGCCTATGCCTGGGTGATGAGCTTGGGGGCGGACGGTCTGCGGGAGGTAGCCGAGACCGCTGTCCTCAACAACAATTACCTGCTGAAAAGGGTGCTCGATATACCTGGTGTCAGTGCCCCTTACGCTGAGGGAACACGGCGCATTGAGCAGGTCCGCTACAGCTGGGAGACGCTGTGCAAGGAGACCGGCGTGTCAAGTGAGGATATTGGCCTCCGAGCGGCTGACTTCGGGGTTCATTATTGGACGAGCCACCACCCGTTCATCGTTCCCGAACCGATGACGCTCGAGCCAACCGAGTCCTACTCGCAGGCTGACCTGGATGAATACGCCGCCATTCTGGGCCACGTCGCCGAGGAAGCCCGCACCCAGCCCGAGGTGGTGAAGACTGCCCCGCACAACAGCCCGGTCCATCGCGTATCCGATACGCGCTACCTGGACAACCCGGAGATGTGGGCTATCACATGGCGGGCCTACCTTCGCAAGCACGGCGGCGAGGAGTAAGGGATGCGAGGACTGCAGGGAAAGAGAGTGGTAATCACCGGCGGAGCCAGCGGAATCGGCGAGGCGAGCGCCCGACGCTTTCTGGAGGAAGGGTCCCGGGTGGCCATCATCGATCGAGACGATCGCGCCTGTCAAGATCTGGAAGAGCGGCTCCTTGGGCTGACAGCAGTTGTCCGGGCGGATGTCTCCAGCCCCTCCGATGTGACACGGGCCTTCGAGATGTTGGACCGCTCTTTTGGTAGCCCCGATGTCTTGGTCAACAATGCAGGGATTAGCGTCCGCAATCCATTCCTACAGATCACTGCCGAGCAGTGGCGTTCGGTCCTGGCGGTCAATCTGGAGGGTGTCTTCCTCGTCGCCCAGCAGGCTGCCCGGCGCATGTTGTCCAACGGCGGCGGGGTCATCCTCAACATGGGCTCGACCAACGGGTTGATGGGGTATCACAACTTCGCCGACTACAACGCTTCCAAGGCGGCGGTAATCGAATTGACGCGCAGCCTGGCACTCGAGTTGGCGCCGAAGATCCGCGTCTGCGCCGTGTGTCCTGGTTTCATTCTGACGCCGATGCAGGAGGCCGAGTACACGGCCAAGATGCAGCGGGCCTTTGCCGAGAAGATCCCCCTGGCCCGACTCGGTCGTCCGGATGACGTCGCCGCCCTGTTTGCCTTCCTGGCCAGCGAGGAAGCAGCCTTCATCACTGGGCAGTGCTTCGTTATCGACGGCGGCGAGATTGCCGGCGGCTTGGCCAGCCAGGCCTGAAAACGGAGAGGAAAGCATGGGAGCACTCAACCAGAAGCGGGCGCTGATCACTGGAGGCGCATCCGGAATCGGGGCGGCGGCGGCGAGACTGTTTGCCTCCGAAGGTGCTGCCCTGGCGATTCTCGACCGCGACACTGAGCGCAGTCAGACCGTCACGGAGGACATCCGCCAGAATGGCGGGCGGGCGGAGTTTCTCCCCTGTGACGTCACTCTGGCTACGGATTGCGCCGAGGCAGTGGCCCGGGCCGTGAAGATCCTCGGTGGATTGGACATCGTACTGCATAGCGCCGGGATCATCGTGCGTCGATCGGTTGTCGAACTGGACGAGGCGGACTGGGATCGGGTGCTCGACGTCAACGTCAAATCCGTCTACCTGATCTCCAAGTTTGCGATCCCGGTGTTGAAAGCCGGTGGCGGGGGCAGCATCATTACCATCGCCTCCGGCTGGGGATTGGTGGGTGGACCGCGGGCGGCTGCCTACTGCGCCAGCAAGGGGGCGGTCGTGCTGCTGACCAAGGCTATGGCCATCGACTGCGGTCCCGACGGGATACGGGTCAACTGCCTGTGCCCCGGCGACACAGACACGCCAATGTTGCGCGGCGAGGCGCATCAGCTCGGCGTGCAGGAGGAGTCGTTTCTGGCCACCTCCTCCCGCCGGCCGCTCGGCCGTGTCGGCACGCCGGAGGAGATCGCACAGGCAGCCTTATTCCTGGCTGGCGACTCATCCAGCTATGTGACCGGCGCAACGCTGCTGGTCGACGGCGGCGGATTGGCGGGCGGATGACACCCCAGATTGGGCTGATCGTGAATCCGGTCGCCGGCCTCGGCGGACGAGTTGGACTGAAAGGCAGCGACGGGGCTCAAGTACAAGCCCGGGCCCGCCAGCTCGGGGCGGAGCCGCTAGTCCAAGACCAGCCGGCCGTGTGGCGTCCAGAAGCGCCGCTGGACCTGAAGAGACCGAGCCAGATCTGGCAGCGGGTGTTACTCCATCACCCCTCTCACCGCCCACAGGCGACCTCCAGCGTGTAGGTCGTTATGGCATTCACTGTGGGCGCGCTCATGGGCCCGCCCGCTGTCTCACCATCCCGGAGAGGCATGTCGATTTCTCCGGCCTCAAGAGGGATGGGCGCCCCAGTGCCACCGCCGCCGCCACAGGCATGAATCTGCAGCATCATCGTATGGGTGATGGACATGTGCAGCATCGGGGGCGCATTCCCCTCTCCGGCTGAGACTGTTCCGCTAATCATGATTTGGTCGGATCCAGAATCCTGAGCGGGACAGTCGCCGATAGTCCCGCTTCCCGTCACTGGAAGCGTCGCCTCACCTTCCAACGTGGGCGGGTCTTTGGAGAGGTCGATGGTCACCTCGACGGGACCTTTGATGAAGATGTTGTTCGTTACTTGCGGGGCCCGCTGGTGCAGCTCATCATCGAACCATAAGGTGAAACGATCGCAAAGGTTGTGCCAGCTGACCTCGACAGGCTGACCCTCCACAGGGACCCTCTCGGGAACGAACTGCAGCAAGCGCGGATCGGTGATGCCCGCCGATACAAATCCCGTGCGCAGATTAAGCCACGCCGAAACCTCATCGGCTTGCTCCTGGATGAGACCGATGCCGTGGGCATCTTCCTCCTGCGCCTGAAAGCTCAGCTTGGCTTCACCGGCTCCGTCTGTGGATGGTTCTTGGTCTTCGATCATCCCGTGAGCGTAAAGAACATCCGGGACGACCCAATCCACGAGCACGTTGGAGAGCCCGCCCACGAGAACACGGAAGTCCATATTCTTGAGGGCGCCGCAGGAGATCCCGGCGACCGGGATGGACTGCCAAGGCTGGTAGTCTACCTCAACATGAACCGTGTACACCAGATTGTCCCCTTTGCCCTCATGGCCCTCATGCGCCGACGCGCCCGAAGCTGTCAGATGGAAACTCGCCGCCTGGGCGATCATCGGCCCGTGGATGGCGTAATACATCTCCCTTGCCTGGAATAGAGCTGCAAGATCGCTCTCGCTCTGCATGATGCCCCAGTAGGGGATGATGTTCCCGCCCTGGATCGCGCCGCATGGGGGCTGCTCGGCGTTTCCAAGCTGGACCACAGAGACGAGATGAGCCCCGCCGGATTGTCGGCTGGCCTCGGATCCATTCGGTGAAACGAAAGTATCAAGCAGCAGTAGCCACTCTTGGAGCGGCGTGAGCATGCTTCCAGGCTCAAAATCCACGCCCATCGCCGTCAGCAACTGGACCACTGGATGGTCAGGGTGGCGAGCGTAGACTTCGCGATAGAGGCTGAGTAGCTCTTGAGAACCCCGTTCAGCGCCAAGGGCTTCAAGCTGCGCAGCGTAGCCATCAAACGAAACAGGGGCTCCCTGCGCCATGCTCACTAGCGCAGGGACCTCGAAGTCATAGAGCCAGAAAGAGGTCTCCCCCTGCTCTGAGCCGGGCATGACCTGGTCGCCGGCTCCCGTATAGACGCCAATCCCCAGGTTGGCTAGAAGCGACCAAACCCCTGCTTCAGCCAGCTGCGCATCGCTCAACGCCTGCGCGGTCTCAGCAGCGCTCATCGCCTCCTTCGCGGGGTCACGGGATTGGATCGACGGGGCCATGGATGATCGCAGGTTGCAGCTCAGCAGCAAGAAGGCCAGCGCGCTTACCTGGCAAAGTGGGAGAATCTTCCTTCTCATGACTCACCTCACGATCGGGGTTCCAAGAGTTCACACTATCGCGCCGGCTGGCTGCCTTCGGTGAGCCCGGTGGATTGTCCGGCCTCAAGCGGCCGGCTCTCCGCCGCGGCGGGTAGTGATGACCACATCCTTACCCTAAGTTCCATCGTACAGGAGCGATGCGAGATACTGCTGAGCTTAAGAAATGCTCACAACAGTGGTCGTTCTTCATTCATTTCTTCGACAACCTTAGCGTACATGCAGGCAGGGACGTGTCAAGGCTGCCTTAGCACTGGGCTCAAACCAGACCGATCAACCCTACAATCGGATGCAAATCTGGGGGTTGTGTACGTAACCGGATTTCAGTCGGGCTGTTTCACTTGCCCGTCCAAGCATTGAAGTACTTGAAGCAGGTGAAAGGACTGATAATGTCTCATCAGGTGGTGTAAATACGAGCTTGCAAGAATAGCCATCGTGTGCTTCCTTCGGAAGTCTGTCAACCAACGAAAGGAGCAGCACGATGGCCGATCCAACTAT
>Ga0315556_1002279_pt1 | contig 11032 bp, 11 predicted proteins | sample SalMarSW160310MG_FD_202112 | JGI IMG/M metagenome (GOLD analysis project Ga0315556, IMG submission 202112) | Salt marsh sediment microbial communities from the Plum Island Ecosystem LTER, Massachusetts, United States - Salt Marsh Sediment SW1603-10 ...
GCACTGAACCCGTGGGGCTACGCGTGGCACCGGCGCTGTGACGCGGAAGGCATCGACCTGAACCGCAACTTCATCGACTTCAGCCAGCCCCTGCCGGCCAATCCCGGCTATCGCGACCTGCGCACGGCCCTGTTCGACGAGGACCCGGTACGGCGCGCCGGTGTGCTCGAGCGCTATCGCGCGCAGCATGGCCAGCGCGACTACGAGATCGCAGTCAGCGGCGGCCAGTACAGCGACCCGGACGGTCCCTTTTATGGCGGCGCGCACCCGGCACAGGGCCGGCGCACGATCGAAACCCTGCTCCGGGAGTACCGGCTGGCGGAGCGGGCGCTCGCGGTCATCGACGTGCACACGGGGCTGGGAGAATACGGCGACGGGGAAATCATCTGCGATCATGCACCCGCCAGTACCGGGGCCGGCGTCGCCCGGCGCTGGTACGGGCCCGAGTGCACCCTGCCCGCCCTGGGCACGTCCAGCTCGGTGCCCAAGCTGGGCCTGCTCGATTTCGCCTGGCATGCCATCATGGGAGAGAACAGCTGTTTCATTACCCTGGAATTCGGCACCCTGCCAACCGCGGACCTGTTCGGGATCCTGTTGCAGGATCATCGCTTCCGGGCCAGCCACGGCATCCAGCCGGTGGCGCACCCGGACTTCCCGGCGCTGGTTGCGGCGTTGCGCGCGCACTTCTGCCCGGACGACCCGCACTGGCGCCGGGCCGTCGTGCAACGCGCACGCCAGGTGACCGACCGGGCACTGGAGGGCCTGCTCGCATGAGCGAGGAGATCGTATTGCGGGACGTGCGCGAGGACGACCTCGAGGCACTGCTGGCGCTGGAGGAACAGTCCTTCAGTTCCGACCGGCTGAGCCGCCGCCGCTTTCGTCACTGGATCGGCAGCCCCAGCCGTGCCTTCCTGGTGGCAACCCTGGGGAACCGGCTGGTGGGCTATGTACTGGTGATCTACCACGCCGGTACCCGGCTGGCGCGCCTGTACTCGCTTGCCACCGACCGGGAATTCCGTGGCCGCGGCATCGCCAGTCGGCTGATCACCGCCGGTGAGGAAGCGGCCAGCGCCGGCGGACGGTTTTTCATGCGCCTGGAGGTGGGCAGCGAGAACCACGCTGCCATCCGCCTGTACGAATCGCTCGGCTACCAGCGCTTTGGCATCTACGAGGATTACTACGAAGACCACAGCGACGCGCTGCGCATGCAGAAACGCATCCGCCACTACCGGGTGCGCGAACAGCAGTTCGACATCCCGTGGATCCGGCAGAACACCCCGTTTACCTGCGGCCCGGCCGCGCTGATGATGGCGATGCGCGGCATCACCAGCGCCTATACCCCGTCCGAGCACGAGGAACTGCAGATCTGGCGCGAGGCCACCACCATCTTCATGACCTCAGGTCACGGCGGCTGCCACCCGCTGGGGCTGGCACTGGCAGCGCAGCAGCGCGGTTTCCGGGCCGAGGTCTGGATCAACCAGCGCGGTACGCTGTTCGTCGACAGCGTGCGCGATCCCAACAAGAAGCACATCATCGAAATGGTGCACAAGGATTACCTGCAGCAGGCGCGCACGCAGAAGATCCGCATCCATTACTCGGACATCCGCCAGGAACAGCTGGTCGGGGCCCTGGAACACCATGCCATCCCGGTGGTACTGATCAGTACCTGGAGTTTCGAGCACAAGAAGGCACCACACTGGGTCACGGTCAGCGGGTACGACAGCGAGTGCCTGTACGTGCACGATCCGGACCCGGAAGAATTCAGCCAGAGTGCCCTGGACTGCCAGTACCAGCCGATCGCGCGTGATGATTTTTCACGAATTTCCGTATTCGGCCAGCAACGCCTGCGCACCGCGGTCATCGTATCCCGTGGCTGACTACACCCCGCGCACAATCCCCTTATAATGGCACCTGGCGGGCCGGCACCAGCGGCCCGCCCGGACCACACAACGTTGCACGGAGACCGCCATGTCCGACACAGCCAGGCTGACCATCGACGGAAAGGACCATGAATTGCCGATTGTCACCGGCACGGAGGGCGAGCGTGCCATCGATATCACACAACTGCGCAGTACCACCGGCCTGACCGCACTCGACCCGGCGTTCGGCAATACCGCCAGCTGCATGAGCAGCATCACCTATATCGACGGTGACCAGGGCATCCTGCGCTACCGCGGCATCCCGCTGGAGGCCTTCGCCGAGCAGCCGAATTTTGTCGAGGTGGCCTGGCTGCTGATTTCCGGTCACCTGCCGAACCGCACCGAGTACGAGATGTTCAGTCGCGAGCTCACCGAAAACGCCAATATCGACGAGGACATGCGCCACCACTTTGCCGGCTTCCCGCGCTCGGCGCCGCCCATGGCCGTCCTCTCGGCGATGATCTCGATGCTGTCCTGTTTTCACCCGCAGCTGTTCAACCTGGAATCCACCGAGCAACTGGAACAGGCGGCCGCGCGACTGATCAGCAAGATCCGCACCCTGGCCGCCTTTGCCTACCGGCGCTCGTGCGGCCTGCCCTACATCTATCCGGACCCGAAACTGCCCTATGTCACCAACTTCCTGCACATGATGTTCTCCGATGTGTACAGCCCCTATGTCCCGGAGCCGGAGGTGCGTACGGCGCTGAACCTGGTGCTGATCCTGCACGCCGATCACGAGCAGAACTGCAGTACCTCGACCGTGCGCATGGTCGGTTCCAGTCGCGCCAACCTGTTCGCCTCCTGTGCCGCCGGCGTGTCCGCGCTGTGGGGGCCGCTGCACGGTGGCGCGAACGTCAAGGTGATCGAGATGCTGGAGTCCATCCACAAGGGCAGCATGTCCGCGCAGGATTACATCACTGCCGCGAAGGACAAGGAGAGCGGCGTGAAGCTGATGGGCTTCGGGCACCGCATCTACAAGAACTTCGATCCGCGAGCGACCATGCTGCGCACGGTCAGCGAAAAGCTGTTCGCCAAACTGGGGGTATCCGACCCGCTGCTGGAAATCGCCCAGAGCCTGGCCGATATCGCGCTGAAGGACGAGTACTTCCTGGAGCGCAAGCTGTACCCGAACGTGGACTTCTACAGCGGCATCATCCTGCGCGCCATCGGCATCCCCACCAACATGTTCACCGTGCTGTTTGCCATCGGCCGCCTGCCCGGCTGGATCGCGCACTGGCACGAACAGAACAGCGACCCGAACATGCGCATTGCACGGCCGCGCCAGATCTACATCGGCCAGGGCAAGTCCGACTACGTACCGATGGAAGACAGAATCTGACCGCTCTCCGTCGCGGGAGTCACAAGGAGCACAGCATGGCTGATACACTGATGATCCTGCCGGCGCGCGACCCGCACCGGATCCGGCTGGTGCGTATACCCGGTGATTACGAGGAACACGAGGCGTTCCGGCACGTCACCGGCCTGATCGCAGCCGTCGAGGAGGCCGACCCGGAATACGACTGGAGTGATATCGAAGCGATCCTGTCCGACCACGGCTTCGAGTCGGTGGGGTTCGTGCTGGGCCCGGCCCTGGACTGACGCGCGCGCAGCAGTCCCTGCCGCCGTGGAATACGCCGGGTGGCAAACACACCCTGGCCAATGTGCATATTGACCCGCCGCAGCTCGGTTGCGGGATGAATCATGCGACCCTCCTGGCGGTCATCGGGGAAGTGATGGAATCAGGCCTGCGGGAAGGCCCGCGGACAGCCACCCGTCGGGGCAGGCAAGTGCGGCCGGACGCAGGCAGCTGCGCACGCCGTGTCGCGTGGCCATGCTGTCTGCAGGGAAGTCCGGTTCGGCAGCGGGCGTACGGTGCGTTGCGACGGCAGACTACAGGTCGAAGACATCGCTGAGCGCCTGTTGCAGCAGGCGTTCCTCGCGCAGCCTCTCGATCCGGCGCCGGGCCTCGGCATCGTTACCGTGATTGGCCGCCGGCTTGCCGGCCAGGCCCTCGAAATCCGGGATCACGCTGAGGTCTTCCGGCACCTCGTCCCATTCCGGCAACACGGATTCATGGTATTCCGCACCGCTGGTTGCGGGCGCGGCCGCCGTGCCCGTGGTCCGGGTCTTGCCACGGCCCGGCCGGCGCGCCTTGTCGCCGGCAGGACGCTGCGGTGCGTTATTGCGCGCCATCGGTGGTTTCCTCGACTCCGCTGTGATCACCCAGGGGCATGCCGTCACCGGTCCCGCCGGCTGCCTCGTCCGGCGCACCGTCCGTGCCGCTGTCGGCCGTTTCCGGTTGCCCGGCAGCGGCCGGATAACCGCCCCGCGACTGGATACAACCCTGCACATAGTCCTCGGCCTGCTCCGGGGGAATCCCGTACATTCCGATTTCCGCGCGGCAATCCTGCACCACGTCGGCCACAACCACCGACCCCGTCAGGGCCAGGATCGCTCCGGCCAGGAGATACGGCATCAAGCGGGCTGGAAATTGTTCTTGCATCGGTCTGTCTGCGGCAGGCAGCATGAAGCTGGCCAATACGACTGGCTTATAAGGTGACCGGGTGTAACCCGCAAACGAAATATTGTTGCCTTCACGATTAACGTTGCTTATCGTCACCCGCCGGCATGGACATCGAATTACTGCGCACCTTTCTCGAAGTCGTTCGCACCCGTCATTTCGGCAAGGCGGCCAGCGAGCTGTGTGTCACCCAGTCGGCTGTAAGCGCCCGCATCCGCCAGCTGGAACAGACCCTGGCCCGGCCGCTGTTCGTGCGTCACCGCAACAATATCCAGCTGACCGCGGAAGGCCGGCAGTTGCGCAACCACGCCGAGACCATCGTGCAGGTATGGTCACGCGCGCGCCAGGAGATCGGGCTGGGCACGGACTATACCCGCGCGCTCGCCATCGGCGCGGTGCAGGACCTGTGGCATACCCTGCTCGCGGACTGGCTGCCGGCGTTGCGCGAGAGGATGCCGGAAACGGCATTGCAGATCGAGACCGGGACCACCGACGCCCTGGTGCGCAAACTGCTCGACCGTGTGATCGACCTGGCGATCCTGTTCGAACCGCCGCAGGTTCCGGCCCTGGAACTGCGCGAACTGGCCGTGATCAACCTGGTCCTGGCGTCGACGCACCAGGGACAGAGCCCGGACCAGGCACTGGGAGCCGGTTACATCATGGTGGACTGGGGAACCTCGTTCACCCTGTACCACGCGCGTCACTACCCCGACATGCCGGCACCGGCCCTGCACATGAACCACGGCAACCTGGCCAGGCAGTACCTGCAACAGGTGCACGGGGCCGCCTACCTGCCGGAACAGATGCTGGAACCCGCCGCACCAGGACGCCCCCTGCACCGGGTCCACACGGCAGCCGTGATCGAGCGTCCGGTGTACGGTGCCTTCGCCACGGGCAATGACCGGGTCGACACCATCCGCCAGGCGCTGGGCCTGATCCCGCTGCCGGGTCGTGACCGGCAGTGATACGTGGCAGACCGCTACGAAGCGACGACCGGAGGACACCGGCGTGCGTGACTAACGGCGCCGGAACAGGATGAATGACAGGTCATCGGGCTTGTGCGGACGGGTCTCATCCGCAAAGGTCATGCGTTCGCGCGCCGCCACCAGCAGGCGCCGTCCGGCCTGGTCCAGCGGGCCCGTGCGCACGAGATCGACGATCTCGCCCAGGAACAGGTTGTCGAACAGGCCGTCGCTGGCGATCACCACGGTGTCGCGCAATGCCAGGCTGACCACCGGGCCGATTTCCAGGCGCATGTCGGACATGCCAACCATGTTGGACACCACGTGGCGCTCCTCGTGGAACATGGCCGCATCCTCGTCCAGCATGCCGGAGGCCTCGGCGTAACCGACCGGCGAATGTGGCACGGACTGGTACTTGAGCTTGCCGCGCTGGCCACACACCAGGATCATCGAATCGCCGGCGTGGTAGGCACGTACCGTGTCGTTGCTGATGCTGACCACGGCGATGGTGGTGCCGCCACCCTGGCCGCGCGACAGGACCTCCGCGTTCGCCGCCTCGATGCCGGTGAGCACCGCCTCCCGCTGGGCATCGCCCGACTGCCCGGAGACGTATTCGGCCAGTTGCTGCAGGGCCAGCCCGGAGGCCAGGCTGCCGGATGGCAGGCCACCCAGGCCGTCCGCGATCGCCACCACGGCACTGGTCTCGTCCCCGGGAATCAGCGCGGCCGCATCCTCGTTGGGGGTCTCGCGCCCGGGGCGGCTGCCGGTGAACACGCAGGCCACCCCGTCCGCCAGGTTCACAGTCAGGGGCTCCGGCGTGTCGGTACCCTGGAACAGCAGGAGCCCCATCAGCGCCGCGCCCACTGCAGGTTTTCAAGGTATTCGCGCAGTTGCCCGGCGGTACGGAACTTCTTCAGGATGAGACTGCGTTTCAGACCCATGCAGATTCCCTTGATCTCGGGCGGTTGCCGGCTGTAGTAGCGGCGCCCGCCGAGCGCCTCATACAGGATCTTGACCAGGTCCACCACGTCGGCACGGATAGTTTCCGGCTTCGGCTGGCCCCAGTGAAAGAAGTCCAGCAGCTTCAGCTCGAAGCCCAGCCCGTAACGCTGCACCATGATGTTATCGGTGTGCAGGTCACCGTGATATTCCTTCATCTGGTGGATACACTCGATACCGGTAGCCAGCGCGTGCAGCAGGTGCAGCGCCGGATACGCCGTCAGCCGTTTGCCGGGCTGGCGGGCGATGAATTCCGACAGCAGTTCGCCCTCGACAAAATCCGATACCAGCAGGGTGATCGGTTGCTTGTGGTAAATGATGGTTTCGTGGGTGTGGTACTGGATGGCGATCGGGCAGTGGCGCAGCTTGTGCAGCTTGCGCGCATAGAAGTTGATGGTCTTGTCACCGGGGTTGCGCTGCGGGTAGAACATCTTGACGGCGCGCTCGATCTGCGTGCGGCGTTCCCGAACCAGGAATACCTCGCCTTCCCAGCCACGCCCGAGCAGCTTGACGACTTCATATTTGCGCGCCAGTATGCGGCCCGGCTGGATGTCGAACCGGTCGATCACCGCCGTCCGGGACTGGCGCTTTTTTTTCATACCGGCAAGCATAACCCCGCCACGGACAGGGGACCAGCCTGCCCTCCCGCCGCGCCGCGCGGGCAGTTCAGCCTTCGTCGAACCGGTCGGTATTGAAGCGGCGCCTGAGCAACTGGTAGATCTCGACGACGGTACGGGGCTTGTGGTCATGCTTGCGGAAGATGCCCCCGTTGTGCCGCGCCGCACCCGGAAAGATCTCGTCGGCGATCTGGTCCGGGTTACTGTCCAGCGCCTTGAGGAAGGAAATGGCACCCGAGGTGCCAAAGAAGTGTGTCAGGTAGAGGTCCGTGCGGCGGGGTTCGCGGTCCAGGCTGTCCTGCAGACGCGCGCGGCTGTCACGCACCTTCTCGGCGGCCATCAATGCTGCGTAATGCGGGTCGAAGCGCAGTTTCAGCGCCCGTTGCTGCAGGCCGGTGTCGGCCATCCGCGGCTGCGCATGGCCGTGGTCGTCCGGAACGAGGTTGATATGCGAGACCAGCGCGCCGAGGCCATAGCGTTTCCCGTACTTGCGCAGGGCTTCCAGCCAGGAGGCTTTCTTGAACTGGTACAGCCCACTGGCCGAGGTGGCGTGCGCGCGTGCCTGCGGGTTGAAGCTGCTCTCGATCGAAGCCAGTTCCATCAGGTAGGGAAAGTCCACGCCGGTTCGCAGACTGGCCAGCCGGATCGCCGCCACCACGGCGCTGTCGACGTGGTAGCGCCGTGCGTCACCGCGCGCCAGCACGGCAAAGTCATGCAACAGCTGCCCCTGCTCCACGGCCGGTTCCGCGGCCTGCCGGTACAGCAGCAGGAACTTCCGCATGGCGTGACGGCCGGTCGCTGCGTCCGCGGCGTCGCCGTCACTGCCCGACAGCAGGCCGAGTGTCTGCAGGTCGTGGCGCGCCCGCTTGCCCGGCGGCTGCAGCGCACCCGCCGGCCCGTTGGCAGGGTCCGCGGCCGGGCCGGGTGTTGGCTGGCCGGACGGCGGCTGGCCGGGCGACACGCTGCCGTGCCGGTCCGGCGGCGCCGTTCCCGGTGTTTCTGCCGGGGCGGGGCGTTGCAGCGCCCGGGTCAGCTTGTCGAGCAGTTCCTCGTGGGATCGGGAATGCGCCTGCATCAGCCGGGCCAGGTCACTGATCCCCTCGCGGATCGCGGTCAGGTCCAGGTGGTGATCCCCCGCATCCCGCAACACCAGCGCGCTGCCCAGGGCACCGGACAGGAACAGCAACCCCGCCATGGCCACCACCTGCCACAGGGGATAGCGCGGCCGTGCCTGGTCACGCAGGGAGCGGAGCAACTCGCTGCCGGTCTCGCTGAAGGTCCGCACCATGTCCGACTGCAACGACATCAGGTTCTTCTGGTCGGCCTGCATGCGTTGCAGGACATCCCGGGTCAGGTACAGGTTGGACTCATGCTGGTGGCGCGCGTCGTCCAGTTGCGCCTCCAGCACACGGATGCGCTCCTCCGTCCGCTGCTGGCGCTGGCCCGCCTCGGCCAGCGTGGTTTCCAGCAGCTGCGACTGGCGGCGGACCTGGTCACGATCCGCCTCGATATGACTGACCTGCAACTGCAGGGCCGCGATCTGCTGGTGGTCGCTTTCCAGTGCGCTGGCGTACTCCGCGCGCACCTGTGTCAGTTCCGTCGTGACCTGCACGTGTTCCGCCCGCACCTGGTCCAGTTCCTGGCGCAGGGCACGGGTATGCGGCAGCGAGAACTGCCGCATGCGCTGTATTGTCTTCTGCCAGTCCATGTAAAACGGTTACTTGCGTGTATTTGTTATTGCGGTGTCTTGTTGTCGTTAGCCGCGCCAGTATATCGCCATGCGGGCGGCCGGAGAGCCTTTCCCGGGCATGCAGGCGCGGAGTACCGTACTGATTTTCGGAGGACGAAGCCGGCAGGTCTATACGACCGTGGTAGTACCCACCGCCATTTCAGGCTGTGTTTTACACGAATATCATATAGTTGTATGAACTATATCATGTGAACTCCAAGCCAGCCGGCCCAGGACCGGAACAGGGACCGGTCGACGGCACCGACGGAAGAGCGCGGGGTGAGTGACGGGGCGAAAACCGCTTCGCCCTCGAGGGTGCAGGCCTGGCCACCGGCCTGCTCAAAGATCAGGTGACCGGCCGCGTAATCCCACAGCCGCGCACGGCCATGCAGGTAGACATGGCCGCGCGCGCAGGACAGCCAGCACCAGTCCAGCGCTACCGAGCCGAAACTGCGTTGCGAGGCACAGGGCACTTCTTGCACCAGGCGCGTCGCCAGCGCCGGCTCCAGCCGTTTGAAATCGATCATGGCAATCGACTGTGGCAATGCCAGCCCGGACGCCTGCAGGCGCAGGGGCGCGCCGTTGAGCCGCGCACCCTGCCCGGCCACCGCCGTGAAACACTCGTCCCGCAGGGGATCGTAGACGAGACCGAGTTGCACCCGCCCGGCACGGACCAGGGCAAGCGAAACACAGAAGTACGGGATACCACTGGCAAAATTGCTGGTCCCGTCGAGCGGGTCGAGACACCAGAGCGGTTGTGCCGAATCAATAAGCCGCCGCTGTTCCGCTTCCGGCATCTCTTCGCCGAGCACGACGGTTTCCGGCCAGTGCCGCTGGAGTGCCGCCGCCACGCGAGCCTGCATGACGAGATCCGCCTCGGTGACGATACTGCCATCGCCCTTGCGGCTGCGTGCCACCCGGTTGAAGCGTGGCAGCAACTCGGTACGTGCCGCGGGCACGATGACCTCGCGCAATTGTGCGATCTCCGGGGTCACCCGCCGCACCCCGTCCGCACCGGTCGGGCATGCGCCCGGGAATCTCCTGCCTGCATGTTGGCATCCGCCGGTTTCGACCGGGGGATGATAGCGGATATCTACCCCCGGACCGCTGTCACCGGCGCGCCGGGATGCGCCATGGCGACGTTTCGACTACCCCTTGCCGGCAACCGGCCCCCGGCGTCGGGTCATTTTTCCAGCCGATCCAGTTGCGCCTGCCGGAATCCCAGCTGTTGTTCGAGCGTCTCGAGCCGTTCCCCCAGGATCCCGAGTTGTGTATCGATCCGGTGCACCTCGTACAGCAGCTCGACCCGCGCACCCGGCGGCAGGTCGTTGCGGACCAGCGCCGCCTGCCTGTCGTGCTTGTCCTGTTCCAGATCCGCCCGGTCGCGCTGCAGCTTGTAGATTTCGGAGTGTGTCCGGTTGAGCAGCGCACGGGCCTGGTAGACTGCCCGGCCCCGCTCGTGCCCGGCCTGCAGGGCAGCCGTGCATGGTTGCGGGCATGTCGCACCCTGAGCCCTGCCGGAGGGGCCTGCCGCCGGGTGGCCCGATCCGGCAGCGAAACCTGCCGGCGGCGCGGCAGGTCGCGTGGCACAGCCCGCCAGCGCATACAGCGCCAGGCAGAGCAAGGCACAGCGGACGGCTGGTTGGACGCAACGGCGGGCTGGCATGGGCATCGCTCCGGTTCGCCTGGACAATGCCAGCATAGCGGCAGACGCGCCGGCCACACGGGAACCCGGTCACAATCCTGTCTGCACGGGCACCGCCGCTGCCCATGGGATTGTCACCCGCTGCATGCTATAAAGCCGCCATGCAAGCCGTTCTCATGACCGCTACCGGTACCGCGCGCGAGGTTTTACAGCTCGCCGAGGTACCCATACCGCAAATCACCCGGCCCACGCAGATCCGCGTGCAACTGAAGGCCGCGGGAGTGAACCCGGTCGACACCAAGCTGCGCAGCCGTGGGCTGCTCTACCCCGATGCCCTGCCGGCCATTCTCGGTTGCGATGGCGCCGGCATCGTCACCGATTGTGGCAGCGCGGTCACGCGCTTCCGGCCCGGTGACGAAGTGTGGTTCTGTCACGGCGGCCTGGGGGGCGCACCCGGCAACTACGCGCAGTACACGGTTCTGGAAGAGGCCGAGGCCGAACGCAAGCCGGTCAGCCTGGATTTCACCGCGGCCGCCGCTCTGCCCCTGGTGCTGATCACCGCCTGGGAGGCCCTGTTCGATCGTGCCCGCCTCGGCAACGGACAAAGCGTGCTGATTCACGGCGGCGCCGGCGGCGTCGG
>Ga0315556_1002282_pt1 | contig 11023 bp, 7 predicted proteins | sample SalMarSW160310MG_FD_202112 | JGI IMG/M metagenome (GOLD analysis project Ga0315556, IMG submission 202112) | Salt marsh sediment microbial communities from the Plum Island Ecosystem LTER, Massachusetts, United States - Salt Marsh Sediment SW1603-10 ...
CTTCAGCAGCCCCAGGGCCTCCAGGTCGTCCTTGTCCCACTGGATGACGGTACGATCGGCCATGGCGGCGTTCTCGATAGGCACCAGTCGGCACAGGGGCCCGCGAGAGATCACGAAGCCGCCCACGTGCTGGGAGAGGTGCCGAGGGAAGCCGAGCACCTCCCCGATCCGTGCCAAGACCCGTTTGAGCAGCGGATTGTCCGGGTCCAGGCCGGCGTCGCTCAGCCGCTCCAGGGCGACGTGCTGGCCGTCCCACCAGGTAAGGCTGGCGGCCAGGCGCTCGACCTGATCCAGGTCGAGCCCCAGGGCCTTGCCCATGTCGCGCACCGCGCTCTTGGGCCGGTAGGTGATGACCGTGGCGGCCAATGCCGCCCGCTCGCGGCCGTACTTCTGGTAGATGTACTGGATCACGTCCTCGCGGCGCTGGTGCTCGAAGTCCACGTCGATGTCCGGGGGCTCGTTGCGCTCGCGCGAGATGAAGCGCTCGAACAGCAGCTCCATGCGCGCCGGGTCCACCTCGGTGATGCCCAGTGCGTAGCAGACCGCGGAGTTGGCCGCCGAGCCCCGGCCCTGGCAGAGGATGCCCCGACGCCGGGCGAAGCGCACGATGTCGTGCACGGTGAGGAAGTAGGGCTCGTAGCGAAGCTCGGCGATCAGCGCCAGCTCATGCTCTACCAGGTGGCGCACCTTGGCCGGCTCCCCGCCGGGCCAGCGCCGGCGCAGGCCCTGCTCGGTGAGCTCGCGCAGCCAGGCGGCGGGGCTGCGCCCCGGCGGGACCAGCTCGTCGGGATACTCGTAGCTCAGCTCGTCCAGGGAGAAGCGGCAACGCCCGGCAATCTCCAAGGTCTCGGCCAACAGCGCCGGGGGATAGAGCCGGGCCAGGTCGGCACGACGGCGCAGGTGGCGCTCGGCGTTGGGCTGCAGGGCGGCCCCGGCCCGGCTCAGGGGGACACCCAGCCGCGTGGCGGTCAGGCTGTCCTGCAGGGGTCGGCGGGCGCGGCAGTGCATGAGCACGCCGCCGACGGCGACCAGGGGCAGCCCGGTTCGCTCGGAGAGCGCCTCCAGGCTGGCGAGCCGGTTGTTGTCCTCGCCGCTGCGGTGCAGCGCCACCCCGATCCAGGCCCGCCCCGCAAAGCGCCCCGCAAGCCAGGCCCCCACCCCGCCCTCGGCCTCCGGCTCGCCTCCCGAAAGCCAGATCGCCAGACAACCGTCGAGGCCCTGCGCCAAGTCCGCGCGTCCGAGACCATAGGTGCCCTTGGCCGCCCGACGCCGCCCCCGGGTGATGAGCTCGCAGAGATCCCCGTAGCCCGCCCGATCAACGGCCAGCAACACCAGCCGTGCACCCTCGTCCAGGCGGATCTCGGTGCCGATCAGGAGCTTGAGCCCACAGGCCTGGGCCTCGACGTGGGCGCGCACGACCCCGGCCAGGGAGCATTCGTCGGTGAGGGCCAGCGCCGCATAGCCCAGCCGATGGGCACGCCGCACCAGCTCCTCGGGGTGGGAGGCCCCGGTCAGAAAGGTGAAGTTGGACAGGCAATGCAGCTCGGCATAGCCCGGGGCGGCATGGGACATGGCGGCCAGGTATACTGTATTTATATACAGTATTTAGCACAGCCATGAAGACCGGTCCATCGATGGCCACGCGAAGATAGGCGGGGCCGGGCCCAGCTACGGCCGGAACGCGCGGGATCAGGCTCCGCAGCGGGCGAGATACTGCACCAGCATGCGGTAGCGGTCCTTGAGCCGATCGTCGAACAGCGGGTCCTGACCCGACGGAAGATCCTTTGCCAGGGCATCCAGCTCCCCATCCGACAGCGCCGCCTCGACCAGGGGGAGCAGATCGTCCTCCTCAACCTGCAGATGTTGGCGCTGCAGGCCAAGATAGTCCCGGCCCAAGGCCTCGACCTCGTCGCGGCGCTGGACCGCACCCTGCATGATCCCCTCCAGGGCGTGCCGGAACGAGCGGGTCATCTCGATCAGGGTCTTGTGCTGACCCTCGACCTCATCGACCAACCCCTTATGCTCGGCGTGCCCGGCCACATAGCGGTCGAAGATGGCATCCTCGGCCTTGTGGTGGACGCAGTCCGCGTACTGCTCCACGTAGTCGAGGATATCGATCATCAGCTCAAGCTCGGGCTGCTGGCCGGCATGAAACAGGTCCAGCTGCCTGCCCAGTAGATCGAGTACCTGATCTAGCCGCGTATGGTCGAGGTGCAGATGCTGCAAGATACGGTGCATCGAGCCTCCGTCGGCGGACAAACCCGCATCAGTGTAATACTACTCCGCGCCGCCCGTGCGGGCACTCCGGCGCGGAGCGAGCCAGCGCCACAGGTGACCCGCAGGGCGATGCTCTCCGGTCAGGATGTAGGCCAGAGATCCCCGATTCTGCAAGGTCCACTCCATCCGATCCCGGACCTGGTGACGTCCACACAGCAGTAGACGGTCTCCGGGCCGCAGCACGGTGTCCGGCTCGGGCAGCACGATGCGCTCTCCCGGGCGCAGTAGCAGCAGAGCGATGGCCGCCAGGGCTCGTTCGCGCTCCAGCGGATCGGAAAGCACATGGTACAGCAACACCCGTTGCCCCCCCGCCAGCGCATGGGCAACGGCATAGGCCCCGTCGCGATCGACCAGGACCTCCCAGACCGCGGGCACCCGGCTGGCGACCACTGCGGTGATCCGGCTCAGCAGCTCGCAGGCCCAGCTGTCGGGCTGATAGCTCGCGATCTGCTCGAGCTCGTTGAGCAGGGGCGTGGCCAACAGCACCCTGATCTTGTCCGCGATGATGGTCGCAGGGTGCATGACCATGGCGGCCTTCACCGCCTCCACGATGGGCTGGCTCTCCTGCAGGTTCTGGCGCAGCACCACGAACAGACCCGGCTTGAGCGCGAGGGCGGTCATGACGATCGACAGGTTGTTGGCATCGTCGCTGGTACCGGCGATCAGCCCCACCGCCCGCTCGATCCCCGCCTCGCGCAAGGTGTCTGCCTCGGTACCCCGACCCACCACGCAGCCACCGCTCGGCGTGCCGGTGTGCTCCGGCGCGGCCTCTACCACGACGACCTCCAGCCCGAGCTCATCCATCCGGGTAAGCACCGCCTTACCGAAGCGCCCATAGCCGCACAGGATCCAGAGCCCCTGACGGGGAGGGAACGACGGCTCGGGCAGCGCCTCGCCGCGGCGCCCGGTCAGCCAGCGGTGCAACAGCGAAAGCCCGGGGGTCCGAACCGCCACCGCGAAACGGGAGGCAAAGGTATCGAAGGGATCGACGATGTGATCGGTGCCGAAGGAGGCCAGGTTGGCCTCCACATCCCGAGAATCGGCGCGGCAGATCACCGGCAGTCGGGGACGCAGCAGCTTGCTCGCAATGGCGATCTTGAGGTTCACCTCGTTGAAGTTGGTCAGCGCGGCCACCCCGGCGCAGCGGGGATGCTGCAGGCCGGCCGCCAGCAGGTGTTGGGGACTGCCGGCATCGCCGCACAGCGCGGGCACATATTGGCGCAGGCCCTCCAGTCGCAAGTGGCTCACCCGCTCCGGGTTGATCTCCACGACCACCGCGAGCTGGTCCCGATCGGTCAGTGCTTTGACCAGCGCGCTGCCGGTCTCGCCGTAGCCGCACACCAGGTAGAAGCGCTCGGCCAACCGGCGGACGCGTCGGACAAAGCGTCGCTCGCTCACAAACTGGCGAAACGCCGGGTCCTGTAGCAGCGCGATCAGGGTGCCGATGGAATAGACCCAGACGATGACGGTGAGATAGATCGTGAAGGTCACCCACAGACGCTGGGCGTCGGTGAGCTCATAGGGCAGCTCGCCGAACCCGATGGTGGTGGCGGTGTAGCTGAAAAAGTAGAAGGCGTGGAACAGATCCATGCGCCAGACATGGCCCGCCGCGTCGCGCCCAGGGATGAGCACGAGTCCGAGCATCGCGACGGCGTAGGTGACGATCAGCGTCAGCAAAGGCGCACGCATGCGCCGGAAGACGACGAAGACGATGTTCTCCATCTGTCCCGCCCGGGCGCTCAGCGCTTCAGCATGACGGTCTCGATCACCAGCAGCACCACCGAGACCACGTTGGCCAGCATGGCGCCCCCGGTAAGCGAGACGATGCTGGCCATCACGGCCGGGGTGACACCTTCCTGGCTCGCATGGGCGGCTACGGCCCAGACCACCGCAGCGGCCAGCAGCTGCAGCACGGCGACCAGGCTGGTCGCCAGCAGCACCGCCCCGATCTGGGTCCGCTCCCCGAACTTGAGCACCGTGGCGATAAGGTTCACCACGATCACCGCAAACAGCTCGTAGACGTCGTGATGGGCGACGTTGTCGATCTCTCCCAGGAAGAAGCCGAAGTTGAGGGTCAGCGCGAGCACGATGAAGAATCCGAACACCACCTTTTCGGGATTCATTGCGAAGCTCCTCTCTTGTTTTCGTTCACGACCAGCGGCGGTCGCCCCGTCCCAGCGCTACTCTCGCACATCGGGTGGACCCGCGTGCACTGCCGGGAGGTCAAGGGCGACCACAAAGCGCACTTCTCCGGACGAGACGCGAGCGTGTCAAGACCCCAGGGGCCGCTCGCCGACCGCCGCATCGGCGGCGAGACGGTCGCTCTTTCGCCGCCCTTCTGCCCGCATCCATTCTCTCGAAAAGCCATCTACGCTCCCCCGCGGGGGCCTTGCGTTGTTACCATCCGTAACAGCTGCTAGGCTTGCTTCATGCTCACCCCCCGCGGCTCCGAGCATAGGCTCGACCTGGTTCTTCTGCTGGGTCTGTTCGCCGTGCTGCTGTTCGCCTCGCCGTTGATGACCTGGTGGGCGACGCCCAAGAGCCCCTGGTACCTCCCCTACGTGCTCTGGGCGCTGCTGATCGCCCTGGGCGCGTGGCTGCAACGGCACCGCGATCGGCATGAGCCATGACCTGCCGGTCCTCTTCGGCGCCGGCATAGCCTATCTGGGGCTGCTCTTCCTGGTCGCTTTCGCGACCGATCACGGCTGGCTGCCAGAGCGCTGGACCCGCCATCCTGCGGTCTACGTGCTCTCGCTCGGGGTCTATGCCACGTCCTGGAGCTACTACGGCAGCGTGGGCTTTGCCAAGGCCCAGGGGTTCCAATTCCTCACCATCTATCTGGGCGTAACCATCGCCTTCCTTATGAGTCCCCTGCTGCTGCGGCCCCTGCTCAGACTGACGCGAGACTACCAGCTGATCTCCCTCGCAGACCTCTTCGCGTTCCGCTACCGAAGCCAGGCCGCCGGGGTCCTGGTGACGCTGTTCATGCTGATCGGTACCCTGCCGTACATCGCACTGCAGATCCGCGCGGTGACCGAATCGCTGCGCGTGCTGACCCAGGAGGTCGCCCCGGAGCTGCTGGCCCAGGGATTCTGCGTCGTGCTCATCTGCTTCGCCATCCTGTTCGGTGCCCGCCACATCTCCCCGCGGGAGAAACACCAGGGGCTGGTCACGGCCATCGCCTTCGAATCGCTGGTAAAGCTGCTCGCCCTGCTCACGGTCGGTTTGTTCGCCGTTTTCGGGGTGTTTTCGGGGCCCACCGCACTTGGACGTTGGCTCGCCGAGCACCCGCAAGCCGTCAGCGACCTCTACGAGCCGATGCACCAGGGCCCTTGGACCACCCTGTTGTTCCTGGCCTTCGCCGCCGCCTTCCTGCTGCCCCGCCAGTTCCATATGGCGTTTACCGAGAATGCCGAGCCGCGCGCGCTTGGAACGGCGAGCTGGGGGTTCCCGCTGTTTCTGCTGCTGCTCAACCTCTCCATACCCCCGGTGCTCTGGGCCGGCGCCCATCTGGGTCTACAGATGGACGCCGACTATTTCGTGCTCGGGATCACGCTGAAGCCACCTGCCCCGACCTGGCTCCCGGTGCTCGCCTTCATCGGCGGCGTATCCGCCGCCAGCGCCATGGTGATCGTCACGACACTCGCGCTCTCGGCCATGTGCCTCAATCACCTGCTGATTCCGGCCAGCTATCCGGACCCGCGCGTCGACCTCTACCGGTGGCTACTCTGGAGCCGCCGCCTGCTGATCGCCGTCATCATCCTTGCCGGCTATGCCTTCTACGCGCTGCTCCGGCACACCGGGGGACTGGTCCAGCTCGGGCTGATCTCCTTCGTCGCGGTCGCTCAGTTCGCCCCCGGGATCATCGGCGTGCTGTACTGGCGCCGCGCTACCCGCGGAGGGTTCATCGCGGGGCTCGTCGCGGGCATTGCGGTTTGGACACTTACCCTGCTCCTGCCCCTGCTCAGCCCCTCGGGCCTCATCGCGGCGGGTCTCAACCTGCACGACCTGGGCAACCTGTCGGGCCTCGACCATTGGGGGCTCGCCACCTTCTGGTCGCTGACCTGCAACAGCGGCCTTTTCGTGCTGGTGTCTCTGCTCACGCCCCAGAGCCGCATGGAGTGGGAGGCCGCCCACGCCTGCTGCACCGAGGTGTCCACGCCGCTCACGGGGGCGGTCTCTGCGGGCTCTGCCGCCGAATTCACCGAGGCCCTGACGACCATCCTCGGCAAGCGGACGGCGACCCGGGAGGTGAGCCAGGCCCTCAAGGACCTGGATATGGCCCCGGACGAGCACCGGCCCGCCGAGCTCAGACACTTGCGCGAGCGTATCGAGCGTAACCTTTCCGGACTGATCGGCCCCCAGATGGCCCACATGATCGTGGACCAGCGCCTGCTGCTGGACGCTTCGTCCACCTCGGCACTGGCCGACTCCATGCGCTACGTCGAGCAACGGCTGGAGGAATCCCGCTCCCGCCTGGAGGGGCTGAGCGCGTCCCTGGACAGCTTGCGCCGCTATCACCGGCAGATCCTCCTCGATCTGCCGTTGGGCGTCTGCGTGATGGGTTCCGACCAAACCGTGATGGTCTGGAACCGCGCCATCGAGGTGATGACCGGTCTGGACAGCGCCGAAACGCTCGGCTCCCCGCTCTCGGCGCTGCGCCGTCCCTGGGGCGACACCCTGTCCGGTCTCGCGCGGGCCCAGGACCGACACATCCACCGCCTGGAGGTGCGGCTGGGGGGGCGGGCGCACTGGTTCAACCTGCACAAGGCGACCACCCTGGACCCGAGCCTCAGCCCGGACGAGCCGGTCTCGCGCACCGGTCTGGTCATCCTGCTCGAGGACCTCACCAGCCTCGAGAACCTCGAGGCGGAGCTCGCCCACAGCGACCGCCTGGCCTCGGTGGGTCGTCTCGCCGCGGGCGTCGCCCATGAGATCGGCAACCCCGTCACCGGCATCGCATCCCTGGCCCAGAACCTGCGCGAGGAGAACGCCGACCCCCTGGTCCAGGAGACCCTGGGGGAGATCCTCCAACAGACCCACCGGATCTCCGGCATCGTGCGTGCCCTCATGAGCTTCAGCCACAGCGGCTCGGTGGGCCTGGAGACCCAGGAGCTCCGGCTGGCACCCCTGATCGACGAGTCGGTGCGTCTGATCCGCCTCACCCACCGGGGCAAGCAGGTCGAGTACCACGTATCCTGCCCCGAGGACCTGAGGCTCAGGGGCGACCGCCAACGCCTCTCCCAGGTCCTGGTGAACCTGCTCGCCAACGCCTGCGACGCCTCCCAGCCCGGTCATCGGGTGGAGGTGGTCGCCGGCATCGACGAGGCGGGGGCCTGGATTGAGATCCGCGATCAGGGCCAGGGCATCCCCGAAGAGCTGCGCGATGCCATCTTCGACCCCTTCTTCACGACCAAGCCCCCCGGCGAGGGCACGGGACTGGGGCTGCCCATGGCCTACAACATCATCGACGAGCACGGAGGCAGCCTGAAGATCGACTCCGCGCCCGGGAGCGGCACCCGCGTGACCATCCGGCTACCATCAACCCCCCAGGCCAGCGTCCCATGACCAAGCTACTGATCATCGAAGACGAGCAGGTGATCCGCAGTGCGTTGCGCCGGCTCCTGGAGCGGCGCGGCTACAGCCTGGCCGAGGCGGAGTCGGTGGAGCAGGCCCAGGCCGCGCACGATCTCCAGGACTTCGACCTGATCATCACCGACTTGCGGTTGCCCGGCGCCCCGGGCACGGCCGTCATCGATCTGGCCCCGCAGGTGCCGGTGCTCGTCATGACCAGCTATGCGAGCGTGCGCTCGGCGGTGGAATCCATGAAGCTCGGCGCCGTCGATTACATCGCCAAGCCCTTTGACCATGAGGAGCTCGTGCTTCTGGTCAAGCGCATCCTGAAACAAGGCCAGCTGGAGCGGCAGAAGGCCGCGCTCAAGTCCGATGTGGACCGGAGCTATCCGGTCGGGGGCATGATCGGAAGCAGTCGGCCCATGCGCGAGGTGTTCTTCCGGATCGCCAAGGTCGCCCCGACGCACTCCACGGTCCTCATCCTCGGGGAATCGGGGACGGGAAAGGAGCTGGTGGCAAGGGCGATTCACGAGGGCAGCCCGCGCCGTGAGGCACCGATCGTCGCCGTCAACTGCGCAGCCATTCCCCAGGACTTGATCGAGTCGGAGCTGTTCGGCCATGAGAAAGGGGCCTTTACCGGGGCGGGGACCGCCCGCACCGGGTTGGTGGAGAGCGCCGACGGCGGGACCCTGTTTCTCGACGAGATCGGCGAGCTCTCCCTGGAAGCGCAAGCCCGTCTGTTGCGGGTGCTTCAGCAAGGAGAGGTCCGCCGGGTCGGTGCCGACCGCTCGCGCCACGTCGACATCCGCCTGGTGGCGGCCACCCACCGGGACCTGCAGCGCCAGGTCGGCGAGGGGCGGGTTCGCAAGGACCTCTACTTTCGCCTCAACGTCGTCGAAATCCGTCTGCCGCCCCTGCGCGAGCGTGGCGACGATATCGAGGAGCTCGCTCAAGTGCTGCTGGAGAAGATCTGCCAGCGGCTCAACCGTGCCAGCCTCAGATTCACTCCGAAGGTCCTGAGACGGCTGCGCGAGCACAACTGGCCGGGCAACGTGCGGGAGCTGGAGAATCTCATCGAGCGGGCGGTGATCCTCGCCGAAAGCGAGCTCATCGACGAGTCGCTGCTGGCCATCAATCCTCCCTTTTCCGAGGGCAAAGCCGACACCTCGGACGCCGCGGACCCGCTCTCTCTCGACGAATATTTCGTCCAGTTCGTCCGCCAGAACGAGGGCCGGATGACCGAGACCGAGCTGGCGCGGCGCCTGGGCATCAGCCGGAAGACCCTCTGGGAGCGGCGCCAGCGTCTCAACCTGCCGAGGGCGCGACCCACGGGCTGATCCGCTGGGGCGCAGGCGCTGGGGCTTGCCCCGCAGGCCAGGTGCGCGGCAGCAGCCCGGTCCCTGCCCGGTCTGGTCTCGGTCCACCCCCCGGGATCGGCGCGGGGCTCGGCTCCCAGACCGGCGCGGCCCCCCCGGGGTGCTACTTGCCGTATAGGTTGTCTCGTGGTTTGGTTCCTGGTCTCCTACGGCTTCGGCATCCTGCTCGTGGAGCCCCTCAACAACATCCAGCTCGGGGGTTACAAGCTGGGATTCTGGTTTGCCCAGCAAGGGTCCATCTATGTCTTCCTGGTCCTGATCTTCTTCTACGCCTGGCGTATGAATCAGCTGGACCGCCGCTTCGACGTGCACGAAGACTGAGGGGGGGCACACCATGGATCTTCAAACCATAACGTTCATCGTCGTCGGTGCCACCTTCGCGCTCTATATCGGCATCGCCATCTGGACCCGGGCGACGGCCACCGGCGAGTTCTATGTCGCCGGTCGCGGCGTGCATCCGGTCGCCAACGGCATGGCCACTGCCGCGGATTGGATGTCGGCCGCCTCGTTCATCTCCATGGCCGGCCTGATTGCGTTCAAGGGTTACGACGCCTCGGTCTACCTCATGGGCTGGACCGGCGGCTACGTGCTACTGGCGATGCTGCTGGCGCCCTATCTGCGCAAGTTCGGCAAGTTCACGGTGCCCGAGCTCATCGGCGAGCGCTACTACTCCCAGACCGCACGCATCGTTGCCGTCATCTGCCTGATCGTCGCCTCGATCACCTACGTCATCGGCCAGATGAAGGGCATGGGGGTCGCCTTTTCGCGCTTCATGGAGGTGGACTATGACATCGGCCTCTACACCGGCATGGGCATCGTATTCGTCTACGCCGTGCTCGGAGGCATGAAGGGCATCACTTACACCCAGATCGCCCAGTACGTGGTCCTGATCTTCGCCTATACCATCCCTGCGATCTTCATCTCTCTGCAGCTCACCGGCACTCCGATCCCGCAGCTCGGCCTGGGCGGCAGCCTCGCCGATGGCACCCACCTGCTCGCCAAGCTGGACCAGGTGCTCGTCGACCTCGGTTTCGGAGCATACACGGCGAAGAAGGGCACCTCGCTCAATATGGTGCTGCTGACCCTCTCTCTGATGATCGGCACTGCGGGCCTGCCCCATGTCATCGTACGGTTCTTCACGGTGCCCAAGGTCCGCGATGCCCGCGCCTCGGCCGGCTGGGCCCTGGTGTTCATTGCCGTCCTTTACACCACCGCCCCGGCGGTGGGGGCCATGTCCTTCTTCAACCTCGCCAAGACCCTGCAGCCCGGCGATGTCGGCTCGCCCACTGAAAACCTACTCATCAAAGACTTGCCGATCTGGTTCAAGAACTGGGAGAAGACCGGTCTGCTGGCCTACCAGGACAAGAACGGCGACGGTCGCATTCAGTACTACAACGAGAAGAACGACGACTTCGCCCCCAAGGCCGCGTCCTACGGCTGGAAAGGCAACGAGATGACCAAGATCGACGCGGACATCATGGTGCTGGCCAATCCCGAGATCGCCGGTCTACCCAACTGGGTCATAGCACTGGTGGCGGCGGGGGGCCTGGCAGCCGCGCTGTCGACGGCGGCGGGCCTGCTCCTGGCAATATCCTCCGCGGTCTCCCACGACCTGCTGAAGGGGATCTTCATGCCCAACATCTCGGAGAAGACCGAGCTCAGGGCGGCACGCGTCGCCATGGCCGGGGCGATCGCCCTAGCCGGCTACTTCGGCCTGCATCCACCGGGGTTCGCAGCCCAGGTAGTGGCCCTGGCGTTCGGTCTGGCTGCTTCGTCGATCTTCCCGGCGCTGATGA
>Ga0315556_1002285_pt1 | contig 11015 bp, 7 predicted proteins | sample SalMarSW160310MG_FD_202112 | JGI IMG/M metagenome (GOLD analysis project Ga0315556, IMG submission 202112) | Salt marsh sediment microbial communities from the Plum Island Ecosystem LTER, Massachusetts, United States - Salt Marsh Sediment SW1603-10 ...
GCAATCGGAATAAAGCGAGGGATATGCTGGTTGAGGGTCCTGAATGCCAACAATTCCGGCCTGGCCTGGACAGAGAGTAGCCCGTGGACACCCAGCTGCTGAAGACGTTTCTGGAGATATACCGTACCCGGCATTTTGGCCAGGCGGCGAGTAACCTGCATCTCAGTCAGTCCGCCGTCAGCGCCAGGATCCGCCTGCTGGAGGATGAGCTGGGTGTGTCATTGTTCACCCGCGATCGCAACAACATTCAGCTGACTGTGGCAGGACAGAAACTGCTGCGTCACGCGGAAAGTATTACCACGGCCTGGAACCAGGTGCGGCAGGAAATGGCGATGGGTGAAAACGGTCCCGAGCTGTTGTCGGTGGCCGCGGTGCCGAGCCTGTGGGACATCGCCCTGCAGGACTGGGTGCACTGGGTCTACAGCGAGTGTGTGGATGTCGGTCTGATTGCCGAGGCGCACGGAGCGGAAACCCTGTTGCGCAAGTTGCTGGCCGGAAATATCGATCTCGGTTTCCTGTTCGACGCGCCGCAAACGCCGGAACTGATGGTGGTGGAGGTGATACCTGTATCGTTGATCATGGTGTCGTCTCAACCGGGCCTGTCGGCGAAACAGGCTGTCAGCCGCGACTACGTCATGGTCGACTGGGGGACGTCGTTTGCCATCACCCATGCCCGGTACTTCCCGGATATGGCGACGCCGCGCGCGCGCGTCGGCCTGGGACGTATGGCCAAGGCCCTGTTGCTGGCGCGGGGCGGTTCGGCCTACCTGGCCGAGGCAATGGTACGTGAACAATTACTCGGCAAGCAGTTCCACCGCGTCGAGGGGGCGCCGGTTATCGAGCGTACAGCTTACGCGGTCTATCCGGTGAATGGCGGTCACCGCGATACTATCGAGAAAACCCTGTCGTGGTTTTCGGCGGCAGTGCCGTTACCGGTTTAAGGTGCGGCCGGGCGGCCGGGTGTCAGTCCTCGAACGACCAGTCCGCAACCTGCAGTTGCAGTTGTTTCTCGTCGCGCAGGCGTTCCAGTTCGCGGCGTGCTTTCATCTGGCGCTGTATGCGGGATTTCTCCTTTTCTCTGGCAGTGATATGAAGCCAGCGTTCGTCATACTCGCCGGCGTCACCATTGTCAGCCCAGTTGTCATCGCCCGGATCCGCGGCATCGTCTGCCTCGGGGTGACTTTTTCCCGTTTTCCTGCCCGAGTTTTCTATTACTGTTTTTTTTGCCATGCCTGACCACCAAAGTGCCCGCGCCGGCGGCGCGTACAGTCAGACATATAGGTATTGTGACGGGTATACTAAAGCGAAAAATACTGATCGTAACGATTAAAAATAGTGGACGTGAGATTTCGCCAGCCGCGGACGAACGTCAGACCAGCCTGAACAGGATGAAGCTCAGGTCATCGGGCTTGTGCGGTCGTACTTCCGACGACTGCTGCATACGCGCCTGGCAGACCTCCAGCAGGTTCTGCGCGGCGCGCGGCAACGGCCCGATGCGAATGATATTCACAATCTCGTCGATGGGAATATTGTCGAACAGGCCGTCGCTGGCGATTACCAGGGTGTCGCGTGGCGCCAGTTCGATGCGTGGACCGATCTCCACGCGCATATCGGTGCTGCCGATGATGTTCGACACCAGGTGACGTTCTTTGTGGTAAATAGCGTCATCGGCTTCGATCAGTCCGGCTTCCAGCGCATAACCCACAGGGGAGTGGGAGATGGTCTGGTATTTGATCCGGCCGCGTTGCCCGGTGATCAGGATTTCAGAGTCTCCGATGTGGTAGGGGCGAACAGCGCCGTGGTCGATTTCGATGGCGGCAAACGTGGTGCCCGCGCCAAGCCCCTGGCTCATCACCATCTGGTTGGCCCGTTCGATGGCATCGAGAATGGCCTCGCGCAGTGCCTGCCGGTTATCGCCATCGCCCGCTAACTGGCGGCTGAGCTGGCGTACCGCCGTCGACGAGGCCTGGTCGCCGGCGGGCAGACCACCGAGACCGTCCGCCACCACCAGCACGGCAGTGTTGTCGCTGCGCGGGATCAGCCCCAGCGAGTCCTCGTTATCGGTTTCCTTGCCGGGCGCACGTCGGGACCAGGCGCAGGCGGTGCCGCCGGCGAGGTGGAAGCTTTCGATAGCACTGCAATCGGCGCCCAGGTAGAGTTTTGGTTTGTCCAGCGCTATCGCCACGTCAGGGTTTCCAGGTATTGCCGCAGTTGTCCCGCGGTTTTGAAATTTTTCAGGATCAGCGAACGCTTCAGCCCGCGGCAGATGGCCTTGATCTCCGGCGGCTGGTTTCTGTAGTGCTTCAGCCCGCCCACGGCCTCGTAGAGAATTTTTACCAGGTCAATAACATCTTCGTGAATATTATCCGGTCGCGGCGCGGCCCAGTGGTAAAAATCCAGCAACTTGAGGTCGAATCCCAGGCCGTAGCGGCGGACGATAATGTTGTCGCTGTGCAGGTCACCGTGATATTCCTTCAGCAGGTGAATACACTCGATACCGGTAGTCAGCGCATGCAGCAGATGCAGGCCCTGGAAGGGCGTCAGGCGCTTGCCGGGCTGGCGCCTGAGAAAGCTGGAAAGCAGTTCACCTTCGACAAATTCGGATACCAGCAGGGTAATGGGCAGACCGCGGTAGGTGATGGTTTCGTGGGTGTGGTACTGGATGGCTATGGGGCAGTGGCGCAGCTTGTGCAGCTTGCGGGCGTTGAAATTGGCGGTTCTGTCCCGCGGGTTGCGGTGCGGGTAAAACAGCTTTACCGCGCGTTCGATGCCGGTGGCTTGTTCGCGTACCAGGAATACCTCGCCCTCCCAACCGGCGCCCAGCGGTTTGATGACTTCGTACTTGCGCGCCAGCATCCGTCCCGGCTTGAAGTCGAAACTGTCTATGACCGGTTTGCCGTCATATGAAGATTTCCCCATCTGCACTGTGCCAAGGAAAAATGCCCTGTGATTATCCCGGTTATGTTATGCCAGACCCGGCGGGAATAACAGCACCGGGTGTACCGCACTGGCACGCTGGCAAGCGCGATTTTCCAGTGGGCACCGTCGGGCATCGGTAAACGGTGGTATCCTGATTTTTGTGTCCTGAGTTTGAGCGGGCGATGGCAACGAGTCACTGTGTTCCCAGCGCTGCGACCCGGAATGGTGCGCATTGCCCCGGCTATGTGCGCACGGGTAGTCGACCGGATTCCGCCGGTCGCCCTGGTGGTGGCGGAAAACTGGCGGCTGAGGCCAAGAGGGCGGGGTTATAGATGCGGAACCGTGTCCAATGGACGCAATGGCGCGGAAGCCGCCTGGCGAGACCGGGTATGGAATGATTTGTGCAAAAGGCATGACGCATGCCGGTTTTCGGTGCAGAGGTTGGATATGGCAATACGGGTAGCAATAAATCACAAGACAGAATACCGCTTCGACCGCCTGGTCAGTCTTTCGCCGCACATCATTCGTTTGCGTCCGGCCGTGCACAGTCGTACCCCGGTGCACAGCTATTCGTTGAAGGTGCTGCCGGAGAAACATTTCATCAATTGGCAGCAGGACCCTTTCGGTAACTTCCAGGCACGCCTGGTATTCCCCGAGAAGACTGATTGCCTGAGCATCGAGGTGGACCTGATTGCCGAAATGGTGGTGATCAATCCGTTTGATTTTTTCCTGGAAGAGCCGGCTAAAGAGTTTCCGTTCGGCTACGAAAAACAGCTGGCGCGCGAACTGGTGCCGTTCCGCGAGGTTCGCGAAGACGGCCCCCGGCTGCAGGCGTGGATGAAGGGCATTGACCTCACCCCGCGCTCAACAAACGATTTTCTTGTGGAGCTCAATCAGCGACTGCAACGGGATATCAAATACAATATCCGCATGGAAGCGGGGGTACAGACCTGCGAGGAAACCCTCACCACGGGCAGTGGCTCGTGCCGCGACACCGGCTGGTTGCTGGTGCAGATTCTGCGCCACCTGGGTCTGGCAGCGCGCTTTGTTTCCGGCTACCTGATACAGCTGACCGCCGACCAGAAATCACTGGACGGGCCATCCGGTCCGGAACACGACTTTACCGATCTGCATGCCTGGGCCGAGGTTTATCTGCCCGGGGCCGGCTGGGTCGGGCTGGACCCCACTTCCGGGCTGTTTGCCAGCGAGGGCCACATACCCCTGGCGTGTACACCGGACCCGGTGAGCGCGGCACCGGTGACGGGTGCCACCGGCAAGGCGGAAGTGAGTTTCTACTTCCACAATGAAGTCCGGCGCATTCATGAGGACCCGCGCGTCACCAAGCCTTACAGCGAAAGCCAGTGGATTGAAATCAATACGCTCGGTCACCAGCTCGACCGGGAGATGCAGCAGGGCGATGTGCGTCTGACCATGGGGGGTGAACCCACCTTTGTCTCGATTGACGACATGGACGGCGCCGAGTGGAACACGGCGGCGCTCGGCGACAAAAAGCGCGAGCTGGCCGGTGACCTGCTGACACGTCTGCAACAGCGCTTTGCCGCCGGTGCTGCGTTGCACTACGGGCAGGGGAAATGGTATCCCGGCGAGATGCTGCCGCGCTGGGCGTTGAGTTGTTTCTGGCGCGCCGACGGTGTGCCGGTGTGGCAGGACCCGCGCTGGCTGGCACAGGAGCAGCAGACGTATGCCTTTGGCGCCGACGATGCACGGCGTTTCATGGAGGTGTTGCGGCGTTACCTGGGTGTGGCAGAGGGCACCATCCGGGCGGGTTTCGAAGACGTGTACTACTACCTGTGGAAAGAGGGAGCCTTGCCTGCCAATGTCGATGTCCTGGACAGCAAGCTCAAGGACCCGCTGGAACGCAAGCGCCTGCGTCGCCTGTTCGAGCGCGGACTGGATGAGGTAACCGGTTATGTCCTGCCGCTGAAGTGGAGCCACGATCACGGCAGTGGCGGCTGGCGAACCGCAGCATGGACGTTTCGCAGCGGGCAAATGTTCCTGTTGCCGGGCGACTCGCCCATGGGTTACCGCCTGCCGCTTGAATCTTTGCCCTGGGTGGACAAAAAGCACCGCGAACAGGAACAGGATCCGCCGCGCTGCACCTTTGAACCGCGCCCGGAACTGGGCGATATCTACGGCGAAGTGGCGCGCCGCTATCGCGAATTCATTCCCGGTCCCGCGTCGCCGCCGGGTTTTCAGGAACAGTTGGTCAATGGGGACGATGACCAGGGCGAACGTATATTTTCGGCCCTGTGTGTAGAACCCAGGAACGGCCGCCTGCACGTGTTTATGCCGCCGCTGACGCACCTGGAACACTATCTCGATCTGGTCACCTCTATTGAGGCGACAGCCGCCGAGTTGCAGATGCCGGTGGTCATGGAAGGCTACGAGCCACCGCGCGACCATCGTCTGCAACGCCTTGCCGTGACCCCGGATCCGGGTGTTATCGAGGTGAACATTCACCCCGCCGCCAGTTGGGACGAACTGGAACAGAACACCTTTGCGCTTTACGAAGAAGCGCGTCTGAGCCGGCTGGCCGCCGAGAAGTTCATGCTGGACGGCCGCCATACCGGCACCGGCGGCGGCAACCACGTGACCATCGGCGGCGCCACGCCCGCCGACAGTCCGATGCTGCGTCGCCCGGACCTGCTGCGCAGCCTGGTGAGCTACTGGCAGAACCACCCGGGGCTTTCGTACCTGTTTTCGGGTCTGTTTCTCGGGCCGACCAGCCAGGCGCCGCGTGTCGACGAGGCGCGCGACGACAGTCTGTACGAACTGGAAATCGCTTTTCAGCAGATGCCTGCCGGCGAAGTGCCGGCGCCCTGGCTGGTCGACCGCCTGCTGCGCAATCTGCTGATCGACGTTACCGGCAACACCCATCGGGCGGAATTCTGTATCGACAAGCTGTATTCACCGGACTCGGTGACCGGCCGGCTCGGCCTGGTCGAGTTCCGCGCCTTCGAGATGCCGCCGCACGCGCAGATGAGTCTGATGCAGATGCTGTTACTGCGTTCGCTCATCGCCTGGTTCTGGAAACAACCCTACCAGCGTGAACTGGTGCGTTGGGGTACCGAGTTGCACGACCGCTTCATGCTGCCGCACTTTGTCGAACGCGACTGCCACGATGTCATCGCGGACCTGCAACAGGCCGGTTATCCCCTGAAGTCCGAATGGCTGGCGCCCTTCCTGGAATTCCGTTTTCCGCACTGCGGCCGCATTGTGCAGCAGGACATCGAGCTGGAACTGCGCACCGCCATCGAACCCTGGCATGTGCTGGGCGAAGAGGTCACTTCGCAGGGCACGGCGCGCTACGTCGACTCTTCGGTGGAACGTATGCAGGTACGGGTGAATGGCATGACCGACGGGCGCCACGCTGTGACCTGCAACGGCCGGCGCGTGCCGTTACGGCCCACGGGGCGCCGCGGCGAGTTTGTTGCCGGTGTGCGCTACAAGGCGTGGCATCCGCCGTCCGGTCTGCACCCCACCATCAGTTCGCACGCACCGCTGGTGTTCGATATTCTTGACACCTGGAACGAGCGCTCCATCGGCGGCTGCACCTACCACGTGGCTCACCCCGGCGGGCGCCACTACGAAACGTTTCCGATCAACGCCAACGAGGCTGAATCCCGTCGTTTCGCCCGTTTCTGGGACCACGGGCACAGCCCGGGGGCGCTGCAGGCGCCGCCGGAACCCGTCAGTCCGGACCATCCGTACACCCTGGATCTGCGCTGGCAGGCGGGGCAGGGACCGCGAACCACTTGAGTACGCGTGCTGTGGAATTTACAGTGGTCGGATGAATCCCGGCGTAACAACAAGACTTCGATATGCCTGAGCCCATAACCGGTACACCCCCGTCAGCGGCAGCGACCGCCCTGTTCGAGGGTTACGGCTTCCCGGTCAGCAGCTACGACGAGATGTGTGCGGCGCCGGGCCAGGTGCGCGATCACTGGTCCTATCTTGCCAGTTCACTCAATGACCTGGGCGGCGGCGAACTGCAGCGCCGCCGCGAAGAAGCCTGGCGCCAGATTCGCGATAACGACGTTACCTTCAACATCTACGGCGATCCACGCGGCATGGGCCGCCCCTGGGAGCTGGACCTGATTCCGCTGCTGGTCGGTAGCGACGAGTGGCGGGTTATCGAAGTCGGCCTGATGCAGCGCGCCGAGTTGCTCAACCTGGTGCTCAACGATCTCTACGGCCCGCAGCAGCTGTTGCAGAAAGGGCTGTTACCGCCGGAACTGGTGTACGCGCACCCCGGGTTTTTGCGCGCCTGCGTCGGTGTGCCCCTGAACGCACCGCGCAGTCTGCTGTTTTATGCCGCCGATCTGGTGCGTGCCGGGGACGGTCAGGTGCAGGTGCTCAGCGATCGCGCGCAGGCACCCTCGGGTGCCGGTTACGCACTGGAAAACCGCATGGTGGTATCGCGGGTGTTGCCCAGTCTGTTCCGCGATTCGCACGTACACCGCCTGGCCAATTACTTCCGCACCGTGCGGCATGCACTCAACAGTCTGTCGCCGACGCCGGACGACGAAGCCAGTATTGTGCTGTTGACCCCCGGGCCGGCGAACGAGGTTTATTTTGAACACGCCTACCTCGCCAGTTATCTGGGCTATACGCTGGTGCAGGGCAGCGACCTGCTGGTACGTGACGGCCGGGTCTGGATGACTACCCTCGACGGGTTGCGCCCGGTCGACGTGATATTGAGGCGCATGGACGACAGTTACTGCGACCCGGTGGAGCTGCGCGAAGATTCCTGCCTGGGTGTGCCGGGACTGGTCAGCGTGGCGCGAGCCGGGCGCGTGGGCATTGCCAACCCGCTGGGCAGCGGGTTGCTGGAAACGCCGGCGCTGCTGCCGTTCCTGCCGCGCCTGGCGCGCCACTTTCTGGGCGAGGACTTGCGCCTGCCGTCGGTATCCAGCTGGTGGTGCGGCAACCGGCGTGACTGCAGTTATGTGCTGGCCAATCTGGAGCGACTGGTAATCAAGCCGGTGGATCGGGGTGTCGGCTTCCGTTTCGTGTTCGGCAGTGACCTCAGTCGTGCGGAACGCGAAGACCTGGCCCGGCGTATCCGCACGCGCCCGCACCTGTTTGTCGGCCAGGAACCGCAGTCCATGTCGACCGCACCGGTGCTGGTAGATGATGGCGTCGAGCCACGGCGTTCGGTCATGCGCAGTTTTCTGGTTGCCGACGAGCACGAATACCACGCCATGCCCGGCGGCCTGACTCGTGTATCCGCCGATGCCGACAAACTGGTGGTGTCCAGCCAGGCGGGCGGCGCCAGCAAGGATACCTGGGTACTTGCCACCGAACCGGAGCGGCATAGCAGCCTGTGGCTGGAAAGCCGGCAGACACGCCACGTGTTTGCCACCAGCGGTGAACTGCCCGGGCGCGTGGCGGACAACCTTTACTGGTTGGGCCGCTACGCCGAGCGCGCCGAGTTCACCAGCCGCCTGTTGCGCCTGGGACTGCAATTCATGGTGACCGGCGAAGACGAGAATTCCACGTGCATGGAATGCCTGCTGCAGGCGCTCAGGCAGCTGGCACCGGCGACTATCGCTGCGGCCGGCAACGCTTCGGTCGCCGGACGCGAAGAAGAGCTGCTGTGGCTGATCCAGGACGAGAACCGGCCGGGCAGCCTGGCACAGACGCTGCGGGCGCTGTTGCTGTCGGCGCGCTCGGTACGCGACCGCCTGTCCACCGACACCTGGCGTGTGATCAACGACATCGATGAAGAGCAGCGTTCCCTGCTGGGCATTAAACCGGCACAACTGTTCGATGCGCTCGACGATATGGATAACCTGGTGCAGGCCTTTACCGCTTTCTCCGGGCTGACACAGGAAAACATGACGCGCGGTCGGGGCTGGCTGTTTCTCGACATGGGACGGCGCATCGAGCGTGCCCTGCTGACCACCCGCCTGCTGCGCGCCTTGCTGGCGCCACTGGGTGAGAAAGGCGAGGAAGCAGTATTGCTGGAGTCGTTGCTGGCGGTGGTCGACAGCCTGATGAGTTACCGCCGTCGCTACCGGCAGGGCATGCAGACCGAGAGTCTGCTGGAGCTGATCGTGTACGATGAACGCAACCCGCGTTCGCTGGCCTACCAGTTAACGCGCATGGAAGAACACGTCGCCGATTTGCCGCGCGAGCAGGACAAGGGTATCCGCAGCGAGTTGGGCCGGCTGACGCTGGAGGCCGCAACCATGGTGCGCCTGGCGGACATCAAACGCCTTGCCGAAGCCGCCGCAGACAGCGGGCGGCGCGAGGTACTGGAACAGTTTCTGAGCGTGCTCGGCGGACGTTTGCCGGCGCTGTCCGATGCGTTGACGGCAGCCTATTTCCGCGCGGCCGAAACACCGCAGCAGCTGATCCGGCAGCGGGCAAGAGGTGTCGAATGAAGTACCGCGTCACCCATACTACGCGCTACCGTTACAGCCAGCCGGTTTCGACCTGTCACAATGTCGGCCGCCTGCGCCTGCGCCAGACCCCTCAACAGACCTGTAACAGCAGCCAGCTGGTCATTGAACCGGCGCCTGCGGTCAGCCAGGAATGGCAGGATATCTACGGCAACCGGCTGGACTTTTTTTCGATTCAGAAACCGCACAGCAAACTGACGGTAACGGCACACAGCGAAGTGGAAGTGGTGTCGGCCGGCACCTTGCTGGACGGTGCGTTCCCCATGCCCTGGGAACAGGTGCGCGATTACCTGTACAGTACCAGCAGTGATCCGCAGGCGCTGGAGGCTCGCCAGTTCGTGCTGGAGTCCGACTTTATTTCCTTCAGTCGCGAAGCAGGCGAATACAGCGCAGCGTCATTCGGCAAGGGCCGGCCACTGTTGATCGCCGTGGAAGACCTGATGCGGCGCATACATCGCGACTTCGCCTACGACCCCGGCTTCAGCGACATCGCCACGCCTTTGCAGGAGGTGCTCGCGCACCGCAGGGGGGTGTGCCAGGATTTTGCCCACCTGGCGATTGCCTGTCTGCGCATGCAGGGACTGGCGGCCCGTTACGTCAGCGGCTACCTGGAAACCATTCCGCCGGAGGGCAGAGAGCGACTAACCGGCAGCGATGCTTCGCACGCCTGGTTCAGTGTGTTCGTACCCTACCAGGGGTGGGTGGATTTCGACCCGACCAATGACCAGATACCCGTTGACCAGCACATCACCGCGGCCTGGGGCAGGGATTACGCCGATGCCGCGCCGCTGAAAGGCGTGTTGTTCGGCGGCGGTAGCCAGCATGAACTGGACGTGGCGGTTGATGTGGTGAGAATCTAGGAAAACAGGGCGGCCGGCTGCACCGGCCGCAGTTACAGTAGTGGAAACTATGCTTATGAATACACCGCAAGCTTTCCCGCCACCGGGTGGCCTGGACGGGCAACGCCTGGCGGCCTTGCGCTATATCAACCTGAAGCTGGCGGCGCTCGGCCAGCATACCTTTACGCTGGATAGCGACGAAGCCTACCTGTCGGTTGTCGACGGCCTGCTGAAAAACTACTCGCGGCAACAGCGCCTGCTGTCGGGCTATCGCTGTCCCGCTGACCAGCGTATTCAGGACTTCATCAATGCCTACCTGCACGAACACGGTATCACCGCGCCGGTGAGACTGCCGGGCGAGACTTTTATCCTGGACAAGCCCGGCCTGGCGCGCGAACTGTCGCTGCCGCTGAACAGTAACCGTTTCAAATCGTCGCTGGTGGAATCTTTCCGGCTGGTGCAGGGCGTGCTGCACAACCCCCGAAACGACCGCCGCACCACCAAGGGCGTGTTCCACATTGTCGAGGGCGGCTTGCCGGTGCCGGCGGACAAGCGCCAGGTGCCGGTCGTCACATTTGCAGCGTTGTTGCAGGCCGCGGTGAATCCGCCCGCCGAATTGCTGGCTCTGCCGTTGACCGACGGGCAGGATGATGCTGCATCGCTGTGGGTGTCGCTGCTGGTGCGGCCGCTGGTCAGGCCCGAAGTGGAGGGTGTGTTGCCGGCAAAGACCATGGAAACGCGGGTGTTCGCGCCGGGCGGTCTGGTCTCCAACCTCGATTTTCTTGAAACCATTTTCGGCAATGGCGGCGACCCCTTCATCTCCGAGCAC
>Ga0315556_1002286_pt1 | contig 11014 bp, 8 predicted proteins | sample SalMarSW160310MG_FD_202112 | JGI IMG/M metagenome (GOLD analysis project Ga0315556, IMG submission 202112) | Salt marsh sediment microbial communities from the Plum Island Ecosystem LTER, Massachusetts, United States - Salt Marsh Sediment SW1603-10 ...
ATCGACGGCGTGACGTCCGATGACCCGCCGGTGATCTTCAGCCGGGACGTGCTGGTCGGAATCTATGACGGCTCGATCAAAACATGGAGCGATCCAGCCATCACGGCCCTCAACCCGGACCTGGCGACCAAGCTGCCGAACGCCAGCATCACCGCCGTCCACCGCTCAGATGGCTCCGGCACGACCGAGATCTTCACCCGCACGCTGTCATCGATCAGCCAGGACTGGGCGGACAACGTCGGCTTCGGCCCATCCGTTGAGTGGCCGGTGGACAAGGCCGGCAATGGCATTGGTGGCAAGGGCAACCAAGGCGTGGCGGCTGCGGTCCAAAACACGCCCAACTCTGTGGGCTATGTCGAGCTCAGCTATGCCGTGTCGAACAAGATCCCCTTCGCACAATTGCAGAACAAAGCTGGCAACACGCTCAACGCCACGGCGGACACCCTGCAATCGGCTATGGCGGACTTCGCCGACGCTTTCACCCCCGAATTGACGGCGGTCATCGTTGACGCGCCAGGGCCGCAGTCTTGGCCGATCGCTGGCTACACATACCTGGTGTTGCACACCCAGTGGAGCGGTGACTGTGTGAAGGCGCAGAAGCTGTTGGAGTACATCAACTGGACTCTGACCGATCCGGCGGCCGCCAAGCGGGCAGCCGATCTAGGATATGCGACTCTTCCGGATTCGGTCCGCTCACAGGTGTTGGACAAACTGAGCCAGGTGACCTGCGACGGCAAGGCCGTCATGCCGCAGATGGGACAATAGCCCTGGCATACGAAAACATATACAATCCGACGACGGGACTCGTGGAGGGGCTGAGGCTTTCATTGGCCCCTCTACGCGCCCGCCTCCGGACAGACATGCTTTATCCGCCCGGGAGCCCATAACCCGACATGCAACGCTCCGCCTTCCTTCAACGAGTCAACCGGCTGCTGGATCATGGTGACCGTCCCTGGCGCGCACTCTTGCTGGCCTCAGTGGCCATTGTTTTGCTCCTTCTGGTTGGATTCGCCGTCCTGCTTTGGACCACATCTTCGGACTCACGGGCTGCTTTTGGTTGGTCCTTCCTGCGTCCCACGTTGGACGCCTCTTGGAATGCGGTGAGCGGGGAGTTCGATGCCTGGCCCTTCATTTATGGCACGTTAATCACCTCCTTTGCCGCTTTGGTCTTGGCCGTGCCCATGGGTTTGGGGATTGCCGTATTTCTGGCGGAACTGGCGCCGAACTGGCTGCGCATCCCCTTGGGCTGGATGGTGGAGCTGTTGGCAGCCATTCCCAGCGTCATCTACGGTCTTTGGGGGATCTTCGTCTTCCTCCCCTTGGTGGTGGTGCCACTGGGGGAGGTGCTCAATCAGGCCTTCAGCGGGCTGCCCGTGCTCGGCGCCCTGTTTGCCGGACCCGTGCCGCAAAGCGGCTCAAGTCGCCTGGCAGCCACGCTGATCTTGGCCATCATGGTCCTGCCCACCATCGCCGCCGTCAGCCGGGACGTCTTTCGGGCCATTCCGGGTTCGCAGCGAGAAGCGGCCCTGGCGCTTGGAGCCACGCAGTGGGAGATGATCTCCCAGGTGCTGATCCCGTATGGCATGTCGGGCATTTTGGGCGCTGTGATCCTTGGCCTGGGACGCGCCCTGGGCGAGACGATGGCCGTCACAATGGTGATCGGCAACTCTTTGGAAGGCTCGGCATCACTTCTCAGGCCGGGCTACACCATGTCGAGCGTGATCGCTAACGAATTCGCCGAAGCGGTTACCAAGCTGCACACGTCGGCCCTGATCGAGGTCGGTCTCATCCTCTTCGTCATGACGCTGTTTCTAAACGCCATCGCCCGTCTGTTGGTCTGGCGGGTTGCCAATCCCGCCTCTCGAGGGCAGCGCGCATGACCGCCGGCGTCTCTATCGACGACCGGGGACGGCCGCGAATCCGCACCCAGTCCGGGCACATGCGGCGGCGGGTGGTCAATGCCGTGGTGCTGGGATTGACTGGCCTGATGACGCTTCTGGCCCTGGTCCCGTTGTTCTGGATCATCGGCTACGTCGTCTACCGGGGCGGGCAGTACATCAACCTGGATTTCTTCCTGCACATGCCGACGCCGCTGGGGGTGGCGGGCGGCGGTGTTCTGCACGCTATCCAAGGAACGATCATCCTCACGGTGCTCTCGGCCATCTTTGCCATGCCGCCCGGTGTATTGGCCGGCGTGTTTGCGTCGCGGAACCCACAGCATCCTCTGGCCGTCGCGGTGCGCTTCAGCACCGATGTGCTTTCGGGCGTGCCGTCAATCGTGGTGGGCTTGTTCGGCTACGCTTTGGTCGTCAAGCAGCAGGGGCATTTCTCGGCCCTGGCCGGCGGAATTGCGTTGGCGATCTTGATGCTGCCGATCATCATCCGCACCACTGAGGAGATGGTCAACCTGGTCCCCAAGACGCTTCGCGAAGGGTCGCTCGCCCTGGGCGCATCGGAGTGGAAGACGACCGTGAGTGTGGTGCTGCCGGCCGCCGCCAACGGTCTGATCACCGGCTTCCTGCTGGGGTTGGCCAGGGCGTCTGGCGAGACGGCACCGCTGCTCTTCACGGCGCTTGGCAATGAGCGGCTGGATGCCTGGCGCATGGTCTCCAGCGGCATCGCCGCCGGCCAAAACCCGATCGCAGTCATCATCCGGTTGATTGAACAGCCGGTGGATTCGCTGCCGCTGACCCTGTTCAAGTATTCCCAACAACCGTATCCAGAGCGTATCGATCAGGCGTGGGCCGTGGCCCTGGTGCTGATGATCCTGGTCTTGTTCGTCAACATTGTTTCGCGACTGTGGGTCGAATACCGCAGCGCCAAGCTTCAAGGATGACTCATGACTGAAACGACCCTGGGCGGTTTGGTCGCCGGTGGACGGAGTGGTTCAGAGGGCGACGCCCCCGCCATGCTCACGCCGGCCGAGATCGTGCGCGAGCGAACCCGGACCAATGAAAGGCCGATCATCACCCCCGAACCCGCCAAGGTTGAGGTGAAGGGGTTGTCGGTCTTCTACGGGAGCTTTCGCGCTTTGGCGCAGGTCGACCTGACGGTCCCGGAGAAGCGCATTACGGCCATCATCGGCCCGTCCGGATGCGGCAAGTCGACTCTTCTCCGCTCGCTGAATCGCATGAACGACCTGACCCCAACCGCCCGGATCGAAGGCACGGTGCTTCTAGATGATGAAGACATCTACGGACCCCAGGCGGATGTGGTCGACATCCGTCGGCGAGTGGGCATGGTCTTCCAAAGACCCAATCCGTTCCCCAAGAGCATCTACGACAATGTCGCCTACGGTCCGCGGCTGTACGGCATCCGCCGGCGCTCGGAATTGGATGACCTGGTCGAGTTCAGCCTGAAACAGGCCGCGTTGTGGGATGATGTCAAGGACAAGCTCCATCAATCAGGCATGGCGCTTTCGGGTGGGCAGCAGCAGCGCATGTGTATCGCGCGGGCGCTGGCGGTCGAGCCGGAGGTTGTCTTGATGGACGAGCCGGCTTCGGCGCTCGACCCGGTGGCCACGATGCGCATTGAGGATCTGATGCAGGACCTCAAACAGGCTTACACCATCGTGATCGTCACCCACAACATGCAGCAGGCGGCTCGGGTGTCGGATTTCACCGGGATGATGATGATGCGGGATGACCGGGCCGGAGAATTGATCGAATTCGATGAGACGGAGAAGATCTTCACCCGGCCGAAGGACCAACGAACCGAGGACTACGTGACGGGCCGCTTCGGCTAAGGCAACTCCAGGTGAAGCCGACCGAGTCTTCCAATGGGCACGGTAGCATCCGCATCATGCAGTTGGTGCGGAAAGCCATCCAACCAGAACGGCACGCCGCGTCGGCCATCCGAGCACGGGATCTGCTCGAATCGTTCGCCGACCAGACACAAGCCGGAGTCCAGCCGGCGAATGCAGGTGACTCTCATGAGTAAAAGCCGACCGGCCTTTGACCGCACCTTGACCGAGATCCAGCAAGACTTGATGGACTTGGGCGCCGACGTCATCCGAGCCGTTGACCTGGCCATGAACGCCCTCCTCCGCCGCGATCATGGTCTGGCCGAGCAGGTGGTCGACGGCGACAAAGCCATCAACGATCGTCGCTTCGAAATCGAGAAAGCCTGCCTGTCGACGATCGCCACGCAGCAGCCCGCGGCGAGCGATCTCCGCCGTCTGGTCGCTGCGTTGAACGTCGTGTTGGACCTGGAACGCATTGGGGACTACGCGGCCGGAATCGCGAAGGTCTGTTTGCGCATGCCTTCAGGCTCCGACTTTGAGCTTCCTGTGTCGCTCCAGGCCATGAACGACCTGTCCCTGGCCATGCTGCGCCAGGTCTTGGACGCATACAAGGTGCAGGATGCGCGCGCCGCGCTGGCGATCGCCCGCAAAGATGACGTGATGGATCAGCGGTATCAGGAGCTGTTCACTAAGTTCCTCGGCCTGATCGGGCAGCCCGGGATGGAGCCGGAGTCGGCGCTGTATCTGCTGTTCGTCGGCCACAATCTCGAGCGTATTGCCGACCGGGTGACCAACATCGCCGAGCGTGTCCTGTACATGATTAGCGGCGAAATGCGCGAGCTCAACACCGAATTCGACGAGCCGATGGGCCTGGAATAGCTCGCCAACCCACGTTTTGTGACAGTTTTCACAAATTCCCATATGCCCGACATCGCTTTGAGCGTCGCCTTTGTGTCATCTGCTTGTCAGTCAGGAGACACATCCCCGATGCTATAATCCCGGCCGAACGTCCAAGCCAAGCATCCCCGATCGCGCGAGGTTGCACTTGAACCCAACCCCACCAGCTGTGACAGCAGCCGACGAAGAGCCCGCCCGGGGCAGCGCCCCGCGCCCTTGGCACACTCTCGCCGTGGATGACGTGATTGATGCCTTGACCACATCGCTCGAATCCGGCCTCTCGGCACAAGAGGCCGACAGGCGGCTCGCCAGGCTTGGGCCCAACGAGCTCCAGGAGGCACCCCGCCCCGGTTTCTGGCAGAACCTCATCGCCCAGTTCAACAACTTCATCGTCATCGTTCTGATTGTGGCCTCCGTGGTCTCAGCCATTTTGGGGGACTACTTTGAGGCTGGAGCGATCATGGCCATCGTCGTGCTCAATGCTGCTTTGGGCGTGATCCAGGAGCGACGTGCGGAGCAGGCGCTGGCCGCGCTGAGAAAGCTGGCCGCGCCGGATGCCTTCGTCATCCGCGGCGGTCACCGCCGCAAAGTGCCATCCCGGGAGCTGGTGCCGGGTGACCTGGTCATTCTCGAATCTGGCAACTACACGCCGGCCGATTTGCGGTTGGTCGAGGCCGTCAACTTGAGAGTGGACGAGTCCGCCCTGACGGGCGAATCGCGCACGGTTAACAAAGAGACCTCCCCCCTGGAGTCGGCCGATGCTTCCTTGGGAGACCGCATGAACATGGCCTACTCCGGCACGCTCGTCGCCGGAGGTCGAGGTCGCGGGCTGGTCGTGGCCACCGGCATGCAGACCGAATTGGGGCGCATCGCCGGCATGATCAGCGAAATTGAGGATGAGGAAACACCGCTTCAGCTGCGGCTGGATCAGCTCGGCCGGGTGCTCGGATGGGGAGCGCTGGCCATCTGCGGCGCCGTTTTCGCCCTGGGCTGGGTCCGCGGATTCGATCCGCTGGAGATGTTCTTGGTGGCCGTCAGCCTGGCGGTGGCGGCTGTGCCGGAAGGCCTTCCGGCCGTGGTCACCATCACGCTGGCGCTTGGCATGCGCGAGATGATCACCCGCAACGCGCTTATCCGGCGGCTGTCGTCGGTCGAGACGCTGGGCTCGACCACGGTTATCTGCTCCGACAAGACCGGCACCCTGACCCAGAATCGGATGTCGGTCACACGCGTCTGGGTAGATGGTCGGATGGTCGAAATCACCGGCCCGGGTGATGCGCCCACCGGCGAGTTCAAGCTGGATGGTGAGACGATTGCGGTCGACAGTATCCCCAGTTTGACGACCGCCCTCTGGGTGGCCGCCCTGAACAACGATGCCGTGATCGAGAGAGGCTCGAACGGGGACGCCGGGTTCCGAGTCGTGGGAGAACCCACCGAGGCGGCGCTGATGTTGGCGGCGGCCAAAGCAGGGGTGTGGAAGGATCCGCTGTACGAGGCCTATCCGCGGATCGAAGAAATCCCGTTCGACTCGGGACGCAAGCGGATGACGACCATTCACAGTCTGAAGGCACCGCGTGCCGATGACGCGAGCCCGTTCTACGATCAAGCCATGTCGGAGTGGGAGGTGGCGGCCACGAAGGGTGCCCCCGAGGTCATCCTTGAAATGTGTTCTCGCTACCAGTCGGCCGACGACACGCAGCGGCCGCTGACGGATGACCTGAGATCCAACATCCTGGAGGCCAACGAGAAAATGGCCCAGCAGGCCTTGCGCGTCCTGGCAGTTGCCTATCGGGTCGAGGCGGATGTGCCCGATCCCTCCCAACCAGAGGCTGTTGAGCGCGACCTCATCTTTGTGGGCCTGATCGGGATGATCGACCCACCGCGCCCAGAGGTCCGTGACGCCTTGAAGTCAGCCGAGCGGGCCGGGATCCGGACGGTGATGATCACCGGCGACTACCCAGACACGGCGCGGGCTGTGGCCGAGCAGATCGGACTGCTGAAACCGGGGCATGAGATCGCCACCGGCCGCGAGCTGGCCGAGATGGATGACGCAGCGCTGCGCCAACACGTGATGCAGACCGACGTCTTCGCCCGAGTGTCACCTGAGCATAAGGTCCGCATCGTCGATGCGCTCAAGGCCAACCGCCAAGTGGTGGCTATGACCGGAGACGGAGTCAACGACGCCCCGGCACTTAAGATGTCGGACATCGGCGTGGCGATGGGCATCACAGGTACCGATGTCGCCAAAGAAACGGCCGATATGGTTCTGACCGACGACAACTACGTGAGCATTGTGTCTGCCGTCGAGCAAGGCCGCATCATCTACGCCAACATCCGCAAGTTTGTGTACTACCTGCTGTCCTGCAATGTGGCCGAGATCATGACCATCTTTCTGGCGATCCTGTTGGGGTTGCCATCACCTCTGACGGCCATCCAGCTGCTGTGGCTCAACCTGATCACCGATGGTGCACCGGCGCTGGCGTTGGGGATGGAGAAGGGCGATCCGGACACGATGGAAAAACCGCCCCGCCCTCCGGATGAACCGATCATCAACCGCATGATGCGGGTGGGCATCACCATTCAGACAGTAGCCATCACTGGCGCCACCCTGACAGCCTACCTGATCGGCCTAAGGGCATTCCCCGAACACGCCCAGATCGCCGAGACGATGGCTTTCGCTACGCTCTCTTTCTCGGAACTTCTGCGCGCATTTACGGCGCGTTCGGAGACGTTCTCGTTGTTCCGTCTGGGATTCTTCAGCAACCGGGCCATGGTCCTGGCCGGTTTGTCGTCGTTGGTGCTGCTGCTGGTGGTCGTCTACGTTCCGATCCTCGAGCCGATCTTCGACACCTACCCTCTGACCATAGCGCAGTGGGAGATCATCCTGCCCCTCCTGGTGGTGCCCTCAGTGGCGGCTGAGCTCACCAAGTGGGTCATGAGTCAGAGAAGCGCTCAGCCAGCGGCAGCCTAAAACTGATGCCTTGTGGGCGAGCCCTGTTTGGCGCTCGGGGGGCGAGCGATCGATCCGGCCTGCAGTAGACTTAGGCCGATGCTTGAAGCCATCCTTTCCCAACATTTGAAAGTTCACAGCGGCGCTGCGAGGCGGCCGATGCCGGCCGCCTGGGCGGCCATCTTCCTTATGAGTTTGATTGGCGGCTGTGCCCCCCAGCCCTCACTGGCGCCCACACAAGCCCCGCCCACAGCAATGCCCCCGATAGAGACCACCGAGAACTTGATTGCTGCCCTGTCTTTGGCGACGGGCGAATCCGTGCCTGTCAAAGGTGACGCGCCGCCCCAGTTTGGCGTTACGGGCGAAATCATTAAGGTGGCCGGAGAACCAGTCGCGGTGTACGCTTTCCCTGACTCTGCCAGCCGGGCTACGGCGCAGTCCGAAATCGACCCACAGCGCCTGACATTTCTGGGGCAGCCACTTGCCGAATGGCAGCATCCCCGGATATGGGGTGTCGGCCGGCTGCTGGTTGTCTACGATGGAAGCCAGGGGGGAACCTTCCTCCTTCTGAGTGGATTGCTCGGCGATCCATTGCCGGCTGAGACCTTGACCCCCGGTCAAGACGAACCCTATCCGCCGGCGGTGTCGGCCGCCATTGGTGCGTTGGCGCAGGCCAGAGGTGTCGATCCGGGCCAGATTGAGCTGTTGTCATATTCCGCTGCCACATGGCCGGATGGATGCCTGGGTCTGTCGAGTGGGGGCGACGCGTGCGCCCCTGGGGATGTCCAGGGCTGGCAGGTGAATTTGAAAGTGGACGGCGTCAAGTTCGAGCTGCGCACAGATGACTTGGGCCAGCGTGTTCGTTGGAGGCGGTAGATGGCAAATGATCCTCGATCTCAAAACGATGGCGGCCACGATCCAGGGCTGACCACGCGCAATGTGTGGTCGCTGACAGCGACCAGCTTTCTGACCGATGTTTCATCCGAGATGATCTTCAATCTGCTGCCGCTGTTCCTGTTTGATGTGCTTGGCGTGCGGACGCCGCTGATTGGCTTGATTGAAGGTGTGGCCGAATCCACCGCCAGTCTGATGAAGGTGTTTTCGGGCTGGTTCTCAGATCGACTGGGGCGCAGGAAAGGCCTGGCTGTCATCGGATACGGCTTGTCGACGGTTGCCAAGCCGTTCCTCTACTTTGCCGCCGGCTGGGGGGCGGTGCTCGGCGTGCGGTTCACGGACCGTCTGGGCAAAGGGATCCGCACGGCGCCGCGGGATGCGCTCCTGGCGGGCAGCGTCAAGGAGGCGCGCCGGGGCTGGGCGTTTGGCCTGCATCGGGCGGGCGACACGGCCGGAGCGGTGGTGGGCCTGGCGATCGCGCTTGGGGTGCTGCTGGCCTCGCGCGGTCGAGGTCTCGATCTCGATCGAGGCACGTTTCAGCTCATCGTCCTCTTGAGTTTGATCCCGGCCGTGTTGGCAGTTTTGGCATTGGTCATAGGCGCCCGAGATGTGCCCGTCGAGGGTGAAAGCACCCGTAGCCCCAGCCTGTCACTGAAGCAGTTTGATCGACCTTTCCTGCTCTTCATCGGCATTATGCTCATCTTCACATTGGGCAACTCGTCCGACGCCTTTTTGATCTTGCGCGCCCAGAACGTTGGGCTGACCGCGGCTGGCATATTGGGCATGATGCTCGTCTTCAATCTGGTCTATGCTGGCTTGGCGGGGCCAGCCGGAAGCCTGTCGGACCGTTGGGGTCGGCGCCGTATGCTGGCCGCCGGTTGGGGGCTGTATGCATTGGTCTATATTGGCTTCGCCCGCGCTGGCGCCGCCTGGCAGGTGGTGGGTTTGATGGCTGTCTACGGTGCGTTCTACGGTCTGACCGAAGGGGTGGCGCGGGCCTTTGTGGCCGATTTGGTGGATGCCGAACGACGCGGCACGGCCTACGGTGTCTATCATGCCGCGGTTGGATTGGCCGCGTTCCCGGCCAGTCTGATCGCCGGTGTGCTGTGGCAGGGCGTAGGCAGTTGGGCGGGGCTTGGGCCGGCGGCACCCTTCTGGTTCGGCGCCGCCTTGGCGCTGGTGGCCACGCTGCTTCTGGTCCGGATGCCGCTGCCGCCGTCCAGACATCCCGTGACATCATGAAACGCATGGTGAGTCACGTCCGTCGGCCGGTCAAGCGCCAGCAAGCGGATACCTATCTACTGGTGACCCTGCTCAGCTTCGCTGGGTCAGTTTCTCTGACACGGCTCTTCTTGAGCCTGACTGGCTACCCTCAGGTGGGCGGGGGCGAGTTCCACATCGCGCACGTGCTGTGGGGCGGCTTGTTCCTCTTTGTCGCTTCTTTGATTCCCTTGATGATCGCCAACCGCTGGGTCTACGTTACCGGCGCTATCCTGGCCGGGATCGGCATGGGACTCTTTATCGATGAGGTCGGGAAGTTCATCACCCAATCCAACGACTACTTCTATCCTGCAGCGGCGCCGATTGTTTACGCCTTCTTTTTGCTCACCGTGCTGCTGTACTCACGTATCCGGCAGGCGCCGAATCGATCGGCCCGGGCCGAACTCTACCGCGCGTTGGACGATCTGCAGGAACTGCTGGATCATGATTTGGAGCCGGAAGAACGCGCCGATCTGGTGCGCCGACTGAGGTACGTTGTTGCCCGTGCCGAGGACGGTGATCTCGGCCGGCTGGCGGCCCATATCTTGGAAGTGGTGGCAGATCCGGCGCTCCAACTTGCGCCCGAGCAAGACACCTTCGTCGAGAGGGTGCAAGACGCCCTGGTTGCTTTCGAGAACCGCTGGTTCTCGAGGCGGGTGACAAAAGCCATCATCGTGACCGGGCTGGTGTTGGTCGGTGCCGTGGCCCTCTACCGCGTGTGGCCGCTGTTCCACCCTCAGCTGGCCGCCGACCAGATCAAGGTCCTGATTGAGCTGGGGCGAATCGGCTCGACACGTGGACTGGCATGGTACACGGCGCGGGTTGCCCTGGAAGCCTGCACGGGTCTGCTGCTGATGATTTCGGCGGGCTTGTTCATCGCTGGCCGCGATGAGCAGGCCAGCGGCCTTGGCTACTTGGGCCTGTTGCTGGCCCTGACCACTGTGGATCTGGTGGTCTTCTACTTCGAGCAGTTCGGAACGATTCTTAAAGCCGGCGGCCAGTTCGCCCTGCTGCTGGTGTTGCTGCGCTACCGGCGTCGGTTCCTGGCGTCGGAGTCTCGAGCGGAAACCTCCTAGCTTGTCCAGACTAGTACTTTCTTTAAGGTCCGCGGACAATTCTTTAAGGGAAAAGTCATTGACTCGATGGGTTTGAAAGTGCTAGGATGTCCCCACTGAGAGAGGCTCCCTGAAGCCCAGAGACGATCTCAGGGGAAGGTCGAAGAAAACAAACTGAAGTTGGCGAGCGGTTCATCTCATGCAGAAGAACCGGAG